>Ga0207720_100068_pt1 | contig 109460 bp, 121 predicted proteins | sample A23P2SouthBayCA_2_FD_187751 | JGI IMG/M metagenome (GOLD analysis project Ga0207720, IMG submission 187751) | Aerobic enrichment media microbial communities from Eden Landing Ponds, California, USA - A23 E3 (2) (SPAdes) | ecosystem: Environmental > Aquatic > Marine > Unclassified | place... | reverse complement strand
GAGAGGTGGTGGACTGCAAACCGTAATATCCCAACCTTGGGATTCCTCCGCCTGAAGGCGGAGGAGGATGTCAAGCCTGTGTTACCGCCACGAGCGGCTCAGCGAGGGCACCCGTCCCAGCACTGTCGCTGCCGCGTTACTCGCGGATCTAGCATCGGCGTCCCGAGCGTCCGATCTAAAAGTCGACGTACTGTTCCTCCCACTCCCGACGAGCTTCGATCTGTTCTCGACCGGCATCGGTGATCGCATAGTAGTTCGTTCGTCTGTCGAGCTGTCCTTTCTCGACCAGCTCTTTGTTGACGAGCGTATCGAGATTCGGGTACAACCGCCCGTGATTTATCTCCGAGCTGTAATATTTCTCGACCTCGTCTTTGACGGTCTGCCCCGACGGGCGGTCAGCTCCTGCGATCACGTACAGCAGGTCGCGCTGGAAGCCGGTCAGATCGTGCATTGCTCAATCACACAGACCGTTCCACTGAGTGGATATTTGTTATCCGTATCATACAGTGACCCTTCCGTCCGTTTACACTGTGTTACTCGAGCGTAACTGCGGCTTCTCGTGACAGTCACTCGATCGGCAGCGGGACCGTTGTGACGGCGCTCGAGAGGGATCTCGTCCAGGCAACGTTGCTGGTTGAGACAGCAACCGGATAGCTATCGCGTCGGTAATACGTTCGTCGTCGGTCAGCCGTCGCTCTCTGCCACCGCGACGTTAATGCCGTCCGCGTCGATTCGGACGCGAAGGACGTCGACGGTCGACTCGTAGGCGGTCGTATGTGAGCCGTCGTCTTCGAATCGCACGCATTCTTCGATGAGATCGCTCTCGAGGAGATTGTTGATTCGTCGGTACACCGTTGCCGACGAACTCTCCGTTCGTTCGGTCAGTTCCTTTGCCGTCTTCGGCCCTTCGCTCGTTGCGATGAGGATCGTCCGGGCACAGTCGTCCCCGAGGACGTCGAGTTGGGCCGCTGGATCGGCGGTCGATTCCGATCGGGTGTTACTCGCTTGTGTTGACATGATTGTGATCACCCGTCATAGACGGGGCGTGTCTGTTCGCTCTTTGTGAGAGGTGCCGATTCGAGAGGGCCGAGATACTGCCGGCCGTCACCGGACGTGAGAGCCGCCGAGATCATCCGGCGAACCCACCGTACGGACAGCCCACAGTATCACTGGACCACCACTGCCGGGGATACCACGGTTACATTCCGACACAAGGATCGGTAAGCGATAGTGGTATTTTATAACGATGTACCTTACAAACTGCCGCCACTTCGTTCCACGACGTAAGATCGCATTTCGAGGCGGAAACTACAGCTTTCAACACCGTCCTGTCATCGGCAACAACGCGTTTGCTCACTGAATGAACGCCAATACAGCTGAATTCGGATTGAGGTCGAACGACGTGTCTTCGGCGACACTTCGGGTATACCCCTGCTACTGACCGATATCGGCCAGCAAGAGGTTGTTTCCCTGCTCTCTAGACCAACGTCGCTTATGAACAGTCAACGTCCTTTATTCGCGTTTGCTCCCCTCGATACGACGATGTCCGGACGGGTATCGGGCTGGCTGAACGGTCTCGTCGCTGCATCGGGACTGAGCGCGACTGGTTCCGCGTGTGGCGAGATCATCGATACGCGTCCGCGTACACCCCCAAACCCATGAACGCCAAACAACACGACTGGAAACCCATGGAATCGTCGACAGCAGGCGCTCGATGCCGAAACTGTGGGACACACGTCACACAGCAGTTCGCTCGCGTCTTCGGTGATAACGGTGATATCGTCCATGGCTGCCCGTCCTGTACGACATATCGGGAGATGCAATCCGGCGGCCATCTCCCCGGCGAATAAGTTCGAAACCATCCGCGTGTTTTCCGGCAGCTTTCGTTTCCCGAGCGTCCACCGCCCTCTCCCTCGAGTCCGCACCCTCGATCAGTGACAGGCGTGGTGGACTGCTCCGGTCTGTTGTCCCGCTGTCCCGGTGGGACCGCAGGCCGATCGCGGTCGGCCGGCACTGACCGACAGGAGTCCGTATGATCCAGGCTCGTATCAGAGAGGTCCGGTGTCCCCGTGACCGCCCCGCCGAGCGCCGAGCACTCGGGGCAGCAACCCGTCTGACTGCCTGCCTGTACCGTCTTCCTACCACAGACTGCATGCACCTCGGTCACGTGGATCCCGTCAGCACCCACCGTAACCTGCAAAAGTTAAAGTTAGTGGTCAGTGAAGTGGGGATACATGGTCATTGGTGGTGGACGGTCCCTCGAGAACCCTCGCGTCTTCTCTCTCATCGATGTCAGTTCAAACGAACAGAACTGAGCCACTCGAGGAGAGCGAGGTCTTTCACATCCTCGGCAACGATAGACGGCGCGCTATCGTTCAGTTGCTCGCAGCGGCGGACGGACAGATCGATGTCTCCGACGTTGCGACCGAGATCGCCGCGACCGAATCGGACACCACGCCCGTTCCGAATAATCTCTACAAGAGCGTCTACGTTTCTCTCCAGCAGACACATCTCCCGCAGCTGGAAGAAGACGCCGTGATCGAGTACGACTCCGACGCGAAGACGATTCGCCCCGGCGGCCACTTCGACGAGGTCCTCCAGTACGTCGACGGCCACTCGGACGACTACTCCCGCGTCTTGCAGCTCCATCTCGGACTCTGTACCCTTGGCCTCGTGATCATCGCGCTGGCCGGTCTCGAGGTACCCGTGTTCTCGAGCATCGATCCGGTACTCTCGAGCGTCATGATGTTTCTCGCCGTTGCCGCAAGCAGTCTGTATCAACTACTCGGGTGAGACGAGCGTCGGTGGGTACTGACGGCTCGCTGCTACACGTCGAGCAGCGCTTACTGTCCAGTCGGTCGCTCATCGTCGTCGACGAGAAAAGACGCGTGTCCGGTAGGGCGGCAAAGCAGTGACGAGCCGAACTGAAACCGATTAGTCGGCCGTCACGCCACTATCGGCTCCGTCATCGAAACCGTCGTCGGTTTCGTTGATGCCGATCTCGTCTTCATCCGTCTCGTTTTCGAGACCGGTGTCGTCTTCGGTCTCGTCAACGCCCTCTTCGACACCAACATCGTCGGCTTCGGTCAACTCGATCGTCGCGACTTCGCCGGCTTCGTCACCCAGCACCATGTGGATGTACTCGCCGGGCTCGAGGTCACTGGTGTCGACCTCGAACTCGACGATTTCGCTGTCGCCACTCTCGAGAGTCACGTTCTGGTCGGCGACGAGGTCACCCTCGAGACGGAACTCGATCGTTTCGGTGCGTTCCTCATCGGTGGGGTTCGAGACGTTCGCCGTCACGGTGATGTTCTCACCGATCGTGGCGCTGTCTGGTGCCTCGAGATCACTGATGTTGAACGCGGTCGCCTCGAGCTCGTCCTCGACTTCCTCTTCTTCGGTGACGTTGTCCTCTTCGAGGTCTTCGTCAACCGGTTCTTCTTCAGTGACGTTGTCCTCTTCGAGGTCTTCGTCGACCGGTTCTTCTTCGGTGACGTTGTCCTCTTCGAGGTCTTCATCGACCGGTTCTTCCTCAGTGACGTTGTCCTCTTCGAGGTCTTCATCGACCGGTTCTTCCTCAGTGACGTTGTCTTCGTCCTCCTCCATCTCGTCTTCGACTTCCTCTTCGTCGGCTGGCATCTCCTCGACGGTGACGTTGTCAGCCGAGACGTCGCCGTCAGTGATGTTGTCGATCTGATCAACGATCTGCTCAGTGTCGACGTCTTCACCGACGACAGCGATGTACGCGGTGACGTTCTCGAGGGTTACGTCCTCGATGGTTGGGTTTTCGACTGTAATGAAGACCGGCTGCCCCTCACCCTCGACTGGGAGTTCGTCCATCGGAATCTCGTCGGCCGGTTCTTCGTCATCCATCATGTCGTCTTCAGCGACTGGCTCTTCCTCGATCGGTTCTTCGTCATCCATCATGTCGTCTTCAGCGACTGGCTCTTCCTCGACCGGTTCTTCGTCATCCGTCATGTCATCTTCGGCGACTGGCTCTTCCTCGGAGACGTTATCCTCGTCATCCGTCATGTCATCTTCGGCGACCGGCTCTTCTTCGGTGACGTTCTCCTCAGCCGCGCCCTCGACGGTGACCACTGCCTCGTCGGTCACCGGTTCGCCGTCGGGCGTGAGGAACGGAACGTCTTCTTCACCCTCAGTTTCGACGAAGTCGTACGTCTCGTTCTGGTTCGTATCGCGATGCGGCATCGCGATCAAGGTCTCGCTCTCCTCGAGCGGGTCGTCGAGCGTCACCGTGACGTTCTCGTGGGTCCCCGCTTCGAGGTACTCCGAGGTGCCGATGACGCTACCGATGGCGTCGCCGACGAGGAGGCTACTGTTGTGGATCGACACGAACCCGGGGCTCGCCAGCGTGACGTTCGCGACGACGACCGTCTCGCCGTCGGTCGTCTGATCGTTAAACGTCACGTACGCGGGTTGTTGTGCGGACTCGTTGTCCGCCGCCTCGGTTTCGTCCTCGTCGTCACCCTCGGCGGTGACGCCGTCCTGTTCGTCGACTACAGTCTCGTTTGCTGTTTCGTTTGCCGAGTCGTACTCGTCCTCGCTGGTGTCGCTGCTCTGGATGGCGTTGCCGCTCGCTGCGGCTGTTACCATCGCCCCGCTCGAGCACACGAGCATCAGCGCGGTAAGTACGACGAGCACCTGATTGCGTGCGTTCATGGTTGCCGTAAAGGCATCTTCTCCGTCGTTCGTACAGCGGATAAACTGGCAGAACCATTACGCTGAGAAATCGGATACTACGACTCAGCGGGCGTGTACGCAGTGGCAGCTTCGCTCACGGAAAACAACGATTGTTGATAGGAACGGTCCCCGCTAGTCGTCATGGGTCTGTTCGGACGATTTCGACGCTGTCGGTTCGTGACCCGGGAGACAAACCAGATTCTCCCGCCCGAGACGCAGTTTCGTGACCTGATCGTCCTCCTCGAGGTCGGCAAGCAGTCGGCTGACCTTCGCTTTTGACCAGTCGACGGAGTCTACGATGTTCGACTGCTTCATTCGGCCGCCGTTTTCCTGGAGGAGTTGTCGAACGCGCTCTTGGTCAGTCAGAAACTCCTCGTGGTCCGTCTCCGCATCGGATGTCAGCGAGGCTGCGTTCCCGTATCGGTTTCGTGCGATGAGCACCGCTCCGAGAAGCGCAAGCGCGAGCATGCCGATGAGTGCGGCGAGGTGGGCACTTCCATCGAGTTGGAGCGGTCGAACCGCCCACGGTGCGAACCCGGATCGCGAGCCTGCGCCCGCCACATCGACGACCGCGTTACTGATCGACGGAACGAACGCTGCGGTGGACGCGGCAACCAAGTGATAGATGCTCATGGCTGTAGCAAATCCGTATTCGCCTCGTTCATGTCCTGTACGGTCGTGACCACTCTACAAATCCTTTTTTATAGCCCATATGCTGTTAGTATTCTATCTGTATCTCTTTCCGTCCGTGAATTCCACTCGACCGACCGATACCGAGCCGCCGTCGTCGCTGGCCAGTCACTTCGACTGCGGTGCTGTCGACTCGATTCGTGAGCGCCCGGGCGAAACAGTCGCCAATCATGGGATAGGCCGCCTTTGTTCAACGGATCGAATAAACTAGACCGGACGTTTGAGACGGTTAGTACGGATTTTCCCCGGATTTCCGAAGTAAAAAAACGTTGGTGTGACTCTCTCCGAATCAAACACGACGCGATGAGTCTCGCGTCTCGGTCGACTCTGACTCCGTCGCCCATCGATTTCGTGTTCGACACACCGACGAGATTCAACCGGCGTCGTACCGATCCCGCCGGATCGAGCTCAGCTATACGACCCGCTTCCCTGGCGTTCTTGAACGGGACTGGTATCCTCGTCGGTCAGCGTCGCCGTCCCCTCTCCGACCAGCGACCGAATCCCCGACTCGAGGCTGATTCGCGTCTCGAATCCGAGTTTGCGCGTCGCCTTCGACGTGTCCGCGCCGCTGTGTCTGATGTCACCGGGGCGGGGTTCGCGGTGGACGATCGGTGACGAGGACCCAGTTGCATCACGGATCGTCTCGGCCAACTCCTCGATCGTCGTTCGCTGGCCCGTGCCGACGTTGTACGCCTCGCCGACTGCATCGGTCGTCGCCGCCTGCATGTTCGCCCGGATGACGTCGCTGACGTGGACGAAGTCACGACTCTGCTGGCCGTCTCCCTCGACCGTGATCGGCTCACCTGCCCGCGCCTGCTCGAGAAACGTCGAGATGACACCGCTGTAGGGGCCCTGCTGGCGCGGCCCGTACACGTTGAAATACCGCAACGCGACGGTCTCCAGTCCGTACAGTTCCTCGTAGAGGCGCGTGTACTGGTCGAGTGCGAGCTTCTGGACCCCATACGGCGAGGTCGGGTTCGTGCGTGCCGTCTCCGAGACTGGGAGTTCGTCGGGGTGGCCGTAGACCGCCGCGCTTGAGGCAACGACGACCCGCGCATCTTCTTGGCGAGCCTGCTCTAAGAGTAGCAGGCTCGCCTCGAGATTGGTTTCGTTGCTCTGCCGGGGCGCGTCGACGCTCTGAGAGACGCTGACGAGCGCGGCGTGGTGAAAGATGAGGTCGACGCCGCGGGCAGCCTCTTGGACGGCGATCGGGTCGCGAACGTCGCCGTCGATCACCGCCACGCCCTCTGGGAGGTGGGCTCGGTCGCCCGTGGTGAAGGTATCGAGGACCCTGACCTCGTTGTGCGGGTGGAGCGCATCGACGAGATGGCTGCCGATAAAGCCCGCACCGCCGGTCACGAGCACTGTTCGGTCGCGAATCGCTGGCGAGTCCATCCCGCCTCGCTACCAGTCCCTCGCTGTTTAGTATCCGACTCGTACCCCCTGTTCTGCGGTCAGTATCCCGTGGAAGGCACTGCCTACAGGCTCGTTCGTCGCCAGTGTGCGGTGCCACGGAAACTGACTCGAACGCCACCCGCGTTCCGATCGTGCTGTCGCCCGTGCGAACGCGAACGAGACGAGCCGACGAACTGTGTCAGCATCCGAGCCGATCCAGTACTGCGAGTCGTTTGGGGAAGCTATATGCGCGGCCCTCGGCAACCCCAGAGCAATGACCGTCGATCTCGTCGTGCGCAACTGTACCGTCGTGACGCCCGCGGGGCAAACCCCCAACGGGGGCGTCGCAGTCGAGGACGGCACTATCGTCGCCGTCGGCCGCAGCGACCGGCTCCCCGACGCCGACCGCGTCGTCGATGCCGACGGAAACGTGCTGGTTCCCGGCATCGTCGATGGCCACATCCACAACCGCGAGCCCGGCCTCGAGTACAAAGAAGACTGGGAGTCCGCGACGCGAGCGGCTGCTGCCGGCGGGGTGACGACTGTCGTCGGGATGCCCAACACCGATCCCGTCATCGACCGGCCCGACCACCTCGACCTCAAGTTCGAGCGCGGCGAGGCGTCGGCCCACGTCGACTTCCAAAGCTACGCCGTCGTCACCTCCGAAAACATCGATCAGATTCCGGCGATCGACGAGGCCGGTGCGCTCGGTTTCAAGATCTTCCTCGGCTCGACCGTCGGCGACGTGCCACCGCCGAACGACGGCGAGATCCTCGAGGCGATGGAGCGAATCGGCGAGACGGGCAAGCGGCTGGGCTTCCACGAGGAAAACGGCGAGATCATCGACCACTACACCGAACAGTTCCAGGCCGAAGGGAGAACCAAGCCGATCGACCACTCTCACTCCCGGCCCGTGATCGCCGAACAGGAGGCGGTCGAGCGGATGCTCACCTTCGCCGAGGAAACCGGCGCGAAGATCCACATGTTCCACGTCTCCTCGGGCTCGGCGGCCGAGGCCGTCGCCCGGGGGAAAGCCCGCGGTGTCGACGTCACCGCCGAGACCTGTCCCCACTACCTCTGGTTCACCGAGGAAGTCATGCGCGAGAAGGGCAACGTCGCCCGCGTCCAACCACCTATTCGGGATGCCGACGAGCAGGCCCGGCTCTGGAACGCACTCGAGGAGGGTTCGATCGACACCATCGCCACCGACCACGCCCCCCACACGCCCGACGAAAAGAAAGTCGACGATCCCTTCGGCAACACTTGGGACGCGATTTCGGGCTTCGTCGGCCTCGAGACCGAAGTCCCTGCCATGCTTTCGTTCGTCGACGAGGGCCGGTTCACGCTCGAGGAGTGGGTCCGTCGCCACTCGACGCGTCCGGCACAGGTCTGGGGAATGTACCCACAGAAGGGGTCGCTGCAGGTCGGCACCGACGCGGACTTCACAATTGTCGACCCAGATCGAGAGTGGACGCTCGAAGATCTCGACACCCTGCACTCGAAAAACTGCGTGACGCCGTTCGAGGGCGAGTCCTTCACCGGCAAAGCGGTCACGACGGTCGTCCGCGGCGAGGTCGTCTACGAGGACGGCGCTGTCGTCGGCAAGTCGGGCTATGGCACCCGCGTCGACGTCGATACCGAGTAGCGACCGCCTCGAGTCACCGTCTTCGGAGCGACCTTCGATTTTCGCGTCGCGTGAACCCGATGGCTGTGTCCGATTGCGTGTTGTAATTACCGATGCGAGCGCTCTACTGGGCATCTAGCCGATTATTTGTTCCCCTGAACGTCACTGCAGAGTATCCGCTTACTTCCAGTGTTCAGGATTGATCTATACCAATAACTACAGCTATTGACATTTGGGTCGCGGGGTCGCCGGGACAGCCGGATTGAAGCAATGGTCAGTAGCTACTCCCGTGATTGAAACCAGACGACTCGAGCAACCGCTCGAATTCGGTCGAGTTGATGCTTTTTCTCCGTGATTGTATCCGTAGTACTGTAGCGCATACTAGATCCTGAGAGATTACTTTTAGGCGTAGATAACGTCGGATAGTAGTTACGCGCTACTCTACAAAACAGGATACAGGGCCTCTATAACAATAATGTGACAGGTTGCGACACTATCTGGACTATGAGAGAAGACAACCAGGAGTGTCGTAGTGTTAATCGCAGACGGTATTTAAAACGAATCACCGCAGGGAGCATAAGCCTCGCTGCACTCGGTGGCTTCCCGGCGACAACCACTGCACAGAATGGAGACGGTATCGAAGTCGAAGCAGAGTTCTGTGGGGAAGCTAGCACACCACCGGAGAACCCACCCGGTGGGCAGGCAGGACAGTGTATCAACTGCGTGCGCGAGGTGTGTGATACTGAACCAACTGCTGTTGCCTTGTACACTGGTCTCTCCGGAACCTGCTTTACGCTCCCGGCAGAAGCTATTCCGGAGAGCGCCGACTATCTGACGCTGAAAGCCGGACAGAACTGTTTTCTGGCGGAAGTGCCCCAAAATCCGGAAGGCGATGTTACATGGTGCTTGCCGGCAGGATCACAGGATATCAGCAACGCAACGTTCTACTCGTGTGACGGTGGGGACGTTCCGACGGTTGACAAAGTGACCATCACCTGTGAAAAAATAGCCATTACTACGTCGAATATTCCCAGTGGTGAGACGCTCACTGTGAAGGTTACATTCGGGGACGGAGAGGAAACGTACGAACCCACTGTTGGGGCCGACGGCACCGCACACGTTACGCTGCCTGGTGATCGAGATATCACGGCTGTCGTTATCACGTACAACGGCGCGGTGTTATACGCTGAAATGGTCGATATTCAGTGCCCGAAACCGATGCCGGAGTGTCCTGAGGGACTCAACATCGCGTACGAGTACAAGTACGGCGAGTGGTGGCCAGATACCTATGATGATATTGGGGACGAAGTCGATCCGGACGTATTCACCATCGAGGGAGATCAAAAAGAAGTAACGATCTGTGCACCCTTCCCATTTGTTGTCAGCTATGCCACCCGCAAGAAAGGCGGGAAAGGCAAAGGTGGCTGGAAAGGCTGGAAGGGCTGGAAAGGCTGGAAAGGTTGGCACGACAAGAAAGGCCACATGAAGCACGAGAACATGTTCGATCAGTTCTTCGGGGGCCACAGCGAGCACGGTGGCAAACACGGTGGCAAGCACGGCGGCAAACACGGTGGCAAGCACGGCGGCAAGCACGGCGGCAAACACGGTGGCAAGCACGGTTCGTGTGGTTGCTTCGATGACTGTAAGGAACAAGAGCCGGTTCTCGCCGAGAAAGTTGACGGCCAATATTGTGCCACAATCACGAGTGCCATGGATGGCAAGCCGAAGAAGAAAGCAGAGATCTGCTGGTTCCGCGTGCACTGTCCAGAAGAATAGCGACAGCGGTCGGAACCGATCGAGATCGCGGTCAAAACAGAGGCCGTGACGAACGCAGTGGGTGAGTCACTCGAGGCCTGCACCCACCGCGTCTTCGACCGACGAAAAGCCGTCGCGCTCGAGCAACTCGACGAGTCCCTGATTGATCTGTTTTGCTGTCGACGGCCCCTGATAGACGAATCCGGTATAAAGCTGGACGAGCGAGGCACCCGCACGGATCTTGGCGTATGCGCTGGCGGCCGAGTCGACGCCGCCGACGCCGATAATCGGCAACTCGCCGTCGGTATATTCCGCGATCGACCGGATCATGGCCGTCGAGCGCCGTTCCAGCGGCTTCCCGCTGAGGCCGCCCCCCTCCTGTTTGTTGGCCGAGACGAGTCCCTCGCGACTCGTCGTGGTGTTCGTCGCGACGATACCGTCGAGGCCGAACTCCTGGACGATGTCGACGAGATCGAAGACGGAGTCTGTGGGCGAGTCAGGCCCGATCTTCACCAGTAGCGGGACGTCCGCGTCGTTTTCGGCCTCGAGCGTCTCGAAGATCGCTCGCAAGTGGTCCGGCGAGCCCTCGTCGAACTCCTCGGGCGTGTTCGGACAGGAGACGTTGACGACGACGTAGTCGGCAAACGGTGAGAGCCGGTCGAAGACGCGCCGATAGTCCTCGATCGCCTCGCGTTCGCTCGAGGAGTTCATCTTCCCGACGTTGACGCCGAGCGGAATCTCGGGGGTGCCATCGGCCTCGAGGCGGGATTTAACCGCTTCCATTCCCTGTCCGTTGAAGCCCATCCGGTTGACCATTGCCCGGTCCTCGCGCAGGCGGAACAGCCGGGGGCGGTCGTTACCCGTCTGTGCGTACGGTGTGACGGTGCCAATCTCGACGAAGCCAAAGCCAAGCACGGCGAGGGCGTGTGTCACTTCTGCGTTCTTGTCGAACCCGGCGGCGACGCCGACCGGATTCGGGAACGTCGTGTCGAACAAATCGACCTCGAGCGCAGGGTCCTCGTACTGGTAGGCATACGAAAGCGCCCGCTGCGTCGGCCACGTCGACTGGACTGTCCGGAGCGTTCGCTTGCCAAGCTCGTGGGCCGTCTCGGCCGGCAGCTTGAACGCGAGGGGGCGAACCCGAGAGTACAACGTCATTGCCCCCACGTGGGAACGGCCGATAGGTAAACGTCTCGAAGCGCTCGAGAGTGTGTCACGACGAACAGCCGTGAACGAGCAGTAGTACACGACAGACAATGGTAATATCCAAAATCGGAAGACAAATGTCTAGTTCTAGAACAGTAAAATAAACAAATATCCACAAAGTATTTGCCAGAACACTCTCGAAATTCATTCGAAATCACGAATGTCCTCCTTTGATGGACTATTCAGCGTCATCGGGATCGGTCGCGACTCGACCGAGCAACCACCTGTCCACTACGAGTGTCGTCGGTGTGGCAAGACGCTCTCGAAACGCGACACTGTCTGTCCGCTGTGCGGATCGACGGATGTCGCCGAAATTCAGCTCTGATAGCCTCCACACAGCTACAGCTGTGGGGTTCCCCACTGGGGGTACCTCCACGAAACTGAAGCGGTTCGGAGGATCGTCGTCACGGTGGACGATGGCCTGCGTTTCGGGCCGTGTCAGTCCGTCGACCGTGGTCGATTCGGAGTCGTTCTCAGCGCTCGTCGCGGACACGTTCTGCGTCCGGGCCGAACGCCGACTCGAGCACGTCCGGTACGTCCCCCGGCTGTACGTCCGAGTACCAGACGTTTCGCGGCTGAATCGTCATCGCGGTTCCGTTCTCGCTACAGAGCCCGAGACACGAGGTTTCGCTGACCGATACCGCAGTCCAGAACGCGTTTCGCTCGCGGAGCCAGTCTTTGACCGCCTCGAGGGTCGTTTTAGCTCCCGCCGCGCCACAGCTCGCGTACTCGGCGTCGCGGTCAGTGGTACAGACGAATACGTGGGCGTCGAAACGATCGCGTTGGTGATCCGTTTGCTCTTTCATGGGCTCGTCAGCAGGTCCTCGCGGCGCTCGGTTGTCGACCGGACGCCGGCTCGCGCCTGCAGCCACGCCAACCAGCTGGCGACGATTGCCCAGAGCCCTCCCCAATTCAGGACAACCGTCGGTAGCTGTACGGTCGTGTGCTCGTCACGTCCGGGCCCGCTTCGGTCGTGAACGGTTTCGGCCATCATACAAGTTAGATTGTCTTACTGAAAATCTGGTTGTAAATCTACCGGTCTCTCACCGACGGCAGCGGTGTCATCTTCCTGTCGACTCTTCAACGAAGACGAGACTGAAATATCACGAATGTCCAGTGGAATCCGCGGGAACACGCGACTGCTGGTCGATAACGAAATCGTTTTCCCATGGCTGCCGTTTAAGTCGACTAACAACGACAGTCATGAATGTCCACCGACGGTCACCAGGAGGGAGCCGCCGTGGCGGTTGAACGCCTGCTCGTCCCGCTGTCGGACACGGTGACCGTCCGACAGACGGTCGGCTACGCCGTCCAGTCGGGACTCGAGGATGCCAATTCCCTCGAGTGTCACCTCGTCGTCGCGATGCCGTACGACGCCGACGTGCCCGAGAGCGACCGGTATCGAGACGATGCCGAGAACCTGCTCTCGCGGGCGCAAAGCTGGGTCGAAGAAGACGCCGGTACCGCCGACGTGACGATCGAGACGGCGACGATCGGTGTCGACGAGTATCTCTTCGGACCCCGGGACTACGCCGAGATTTTCGACGCCTACGCCGCCGACCATGGGATCGATCGCGTCGTCATCGATCCGGAGTACCAGCCCGGCGTCACCGCACAACTGCTCCAGCCGCTCGAGCGCGAACTCGAGCGAATCGGGCTGACCTACGAGGAAGCACCGGTCGAGCGGCCGGCTCGCCGCGGCCGACTCGTCGGCGAGACCGAGGATTTCGATCGACTGTTCGCGACGTTTTGGATCTCCTATGGGTTCTATCTCGTCCTCGGCGATCCGACCTACTGGTTCGATCTGCTCACCGGCGCGGCGGTCGCCGGCATCGTCGCCGTCTCGCTCGCGCAGGTGACCTTTACCGTCCCGCTCGATCGTGTCCAGTCACCCATTCGTGTCGTGCGGTTCGCCATCTACGTCCCGTATTTGCTCTGGGAGATCATCAAGGCCAACATCGCCGTCTCGGCGGTGATCCTCAGACCGTCGATGCCGATCGACCCCTCGCTGAGCCGGGTTAATTCACGCGTCCGGAGTGGGCTGCCGCTGACCGCGCTCGCAAACAGTATCACGCTCACGCCGGGCACGCTGACGGTCCGGGCGACCAACCAGGAGCTGCTGGTCCACTCGTTGATCCCGGACGCTCGCGAAGACCTCTTCGACGGCGGCTTAGAGCGGGGCATCCGCTTTGTCTTCTACGGTCGCGCCGCCGCGGCGATCCCATCGCCACGAGAACGCGACGACGCCGAAATCGTCGGGGGTGAGGAACTGTGACGCCGTGGTCGCTCGAGACGGTATTCCTCGGTGGAGCCGCCGCATTCGTCGTGCTGGCGATCGCGATGTTCTATCGTGCCGTCGTCGGCCCGACGACGCAGGACCGGCTGCTGGCGGTCAACGTCCTCGGGACGAACACGGTCGTCATCCTCGCTCTGCTGGCGGCGGGGCTCGATCAGGCGTGGTTTCTCGACGTGGCGCTGATCTACGCCCTGTTGAACTTCCTGATGTCGATCGCAATTTCGAAGTTCACCGTCGAGCGAGGTGGAGTGTTGTGATCGAGACACTCCAGTTTTGGGCGGTCGTCGTCCTCCTCGGCCTCGGCGTGTTCTTTACGTTCGTCTCGACGGTCGGCGTGCTCCGCCTGCCCGATATCTACGCGCGAGCCCACACCGCCTCTCAGACGGACACGCTCGGCGCGGGATTCGCACTGGCTGCCGTCGCCGTCGCCTTCGGTTGGCAGCACGCGACGGTATATTCCGTCTTGTTGCTGTTTTTCGTGTTCATCACGAACCCGACGGCAGCGCACGCGATCGCACGCTCCGCAGCCGAAACGGGTGTCAAACCCCTCCTTACAGAGGACCCCGATGACGCCGATGACGATGCCACTACCGCTGTCGAAAGCGAAGGTGAGACACAATGAGCGTCCTCGCGTACACGCTCGCGGTGTTTATCCTCGCAACGGCAGTCGCGACGGTGCTGTTTCGCGACGTGCTGTCGGTCATCATCGTCTTCGGGGCCTACAGTCTCGGCATGGCGATCCTCTATACGTTCCTGCTGGCACCCGACGTGGCGATGACCGAGGCCGCGATCGGTGCCGGCGTGACGACGCTGCTGTTGTTGCTGACGATTGCCCGGACGACTCGCCCCTCGACCGACAGGCTCCGAGAGCGAGTTCACCTGCCGGCGGTCGCTGTCGTCGGTGCGTTCGTGCTCCTGCTGTGTGTTGCCGTTCTGCCCGAAATGTACGCGGTCGGGATCACGGAGACCCCAGTCTGGTCGAACCCCGACGTGACCCAACACTACATCCGGGAAACCTACGCCCAGACCGGCGTGTCAAACGCCGTCACGTCCGTCCTCGCCGCCTACCGTGGGTTCGACACCTTCGGCGAGGCGGTCGTCGTCTTTGCGGCCGGCGTCTCGACGCTGCTCGTCTTGAAACGCGAGGTGTTTGCCTGAATGCCAGACCCTTACGACGATACGTACACCGAAAGCCAGGTGATCATGACCGCCGTGAAGATCATCGCACCGTTTACGCTCACCTACGGGTTGTTCATGACCTTCCACGGGGGCGACGCCCCTGGCGGCGGGTTCCAGGGCGGCACCATCGTCGGCGTCACGGTCCTCATGCTCGCCTTTGCCTTCGGCATCGAACCGACCCGCCAGTGGCTTCGCAACTCGTTTCTCGTTGGCCTCATCACCGGCGGCGTCATCATCTTCGGCGCGATCGGGCTCGGAATGATCGCGCTTGGTGGGAACTTCCTCGAGTTCTACCAACTCAAGGAGATCTTCCACATCAAACCGAAGTGGGGACTCGAGGCCATCGAGATTGCTGGCATCTCGCTGATCGTCTCGGGAGTCATGATCTCGCTTTTCTTCTCGATGGCGGCCGGGTTCTCGCCCGAACGCCCGAGCGGAACCGGTGGACGCGAGGAGTCGGCCGATCGGGGGGTGAGCGACGATGATTGAGCTCCTGGCGAGCCACTACACGTACGTATTGGCCTTCGTGTTGCTTGGTCTCGGAATCTACATGACGATCGCCAGTGAGAACCTCGTGAAGAAACTGATCGGCGTGAGTCTCTTCCAGACGGCCATCTTTCTGTTTTTCATCTCGATGGCCTATATCGAAGGGGGGTCGGCACCGATTGTCCCTCACGCGGAGAATCCCGGCGAACTCATGGTCGCGAGCCCGTTGCCACAGGTCATCGTCCTGACCGCCATCGTCGTCGGCATCGCGCTGACGGCGGTCGGACTGGCGTTGGTCATCCGCATCTACGCGGAGTATGGCACGCTCCGTGAGGACACGCTTCGGGAGGTGCGTGCCGATGAGTAGCGCCGAGTTGCTCCTCCCGCTGTTGATCGCCGCGCCACTGCTGGCAGCAACGCTGCCGATCGTCCTCGGGCTCTGGACCGACCGGACTGGCTGGCCTATCGCCGCGGTCACGACCACTGCCCTCTTCGGCGCTGCCGTTGCCCTCGCGAGCGCCGTTTACACCGGCACCGACGCCCCGATCACCCACGAACTGGGCGGCTATCCGCAGACCTACGGGATCCAACTCGTCGCCGACCAGTTCTCGATCCTGATCGCCCTGCTCGTGACGGCGGTCGCCACCGGTGTCCTCGTCTATACGCGCCAGGGCGGCCCGCGTGGAAACACGTTCTACACCGCCTACCTGCTGCTGACCGGTGGGTTGCTCGGGATCACCCTGACCGGCGACGTGTTCAACCTGTTCGTCTTCCTCGAGATTACGAGCATCGCGACCTACGCGCTCGTCGCCAGCGGCGACGGCCCCGAGTCGGCGGTCGCCGCGCTGAAGTACCTGATCCTGGGGACGATGGCCGCGTCGATGTACCTGATTGGGGTCGCGTTCCTGCTGATGGCGACGGGGACGCTCAACATGATCGAACTCGCTACGGCGATCCCGGCTGCGGAACGGCCGACATTGATCCGAGCCGGCTTCGGGTTCATCGCCGTTGGCTTTGCTACCAAAGTCGCCCAGTGGCCGCTGCACACCTGGCAGCCAAGCGCCTATCAGCAAGCCCCTGACGGCGTGACGCCGCTGATCGCCGCGCTCGTCTCGACGGCGTCCGCCTACGCCTTTGGCCGACTGATCGTGACCGTCTTTGGTGTCGACTATCTCACCACGATGCCGAACGCGGCCACGATCGTCCTCACGATCGGCTGCGTGAGCGTCCTCGCGGGAACGGCACTAGCCGTCATCCAGACCGAAGTCAAGCGGATGCTCGCCTACTCGTCGGTCTCGCAGTTCGGGCTCGTCATCGCGGCCTACGGCGTCGTCATCGCCGGCAGCTCCGAGACGGCCTTTATCGGTGCTGCGATCCACCTCATCGGCCACGGGCTGTTGAAAGCCGGACTTTTCCTGGGGGCTGCACTCGTCGCGCGGAGTTACGGTGCCCGCACCGTCGATGAGTACGCCGGGCTCGCTAAAGCGCGGCCGGTCGTCGCCGGCGCGATGGCTGTTCTCTTGCTCTCACTCGTCGGCGTCCCGCCGGGCGTCGGCTTCGTCGGCAAGTGGTACATCGCACTGGGTGCCGTCCAGTCGGAACTGTGGCCCGTCGCCGCCGTGATCTTCCTCAGTACCATGCTGACGCTGGCCTACGCCGCCCGCCTGCTCGAGAAGATGTATTTCACGCCACCGGCGGCACTCGACTGGCCCCGCACGAGGGAGCCGGTCGCGACCGACGGTGGTGACACGACCGTCTCGATCGGCATGCTCGCAATCGTCGTTATCGCCGCCGTCGGAGCCGTCGCACTCGGCTTCGCCGGTGGGACGATCGCCGGGCTGCTCGAGCCGTTCCTTATAGAGGTGTTCAACTAAATGGTTGCAGATATTCGTCCGCTCGCTGCCGTGCTCGTCTCGGCCGTCGCGATCGTGCTGATCGTCGCGTCGCATCGCCGCCCGAACCTTCGCGAGGGCTGGTCCGTGCTGGCTGCCCTGACGAAGTTTGGACTCGTTGTCAGTATGCTCCCCGCCGTCATGGACGGCACCGTCTTCCGGTGGAGTCTCAAAGAATCGACGGGAATCCAGTTCCTCGAGGGCATTGACTTTGCCCTGCGTGCCGACCCGCTGGGGATCTTCTTTGCCCTGCTGGCGAGTTTCCTCTGGATCTTCACGTCCTTCTATGCCGCGGGCTACATGCGCGGGCTCTCCGAACACGACCAGACTCGCTTTTTCGCCTCGTTCGCGGCCAGCCTCTCGGCTGCCGTCGGGATCGCCTTCGCGGCGAATCTGGTGACGATCTTCGTCTTCTACGAGTTGCTGTCGCTGGTCACCTATCCGTTAGTCGCCCACAACGAGGACGAAGAGGCCCGCATCGCCGGCCGGAAGTACCTCACCTACACGTTCTTCGGCGGTGGGGTCTTCCTGCTGGCCGGAACGGTCATGATCTACTGGCTGACGAATCTGGTCGGCGGGCCGACGCTCGCCTTCGAGGCGGGCGGCATGGACGCACTCGCTGCCGCCGCACAAGTCGAACCGGTCTACGCACAGGCAGCCTTTTTCCTGCTGATCGCCGGCTTCGGCGTCAAGGCCGCGCTGATGCCGCTGCACTCCTGGCTCGCCGACGCGATGGTCGCGCCGACGCCCGTCTCCGGACTGCTCCACGCCGTGGCGGTCGTCAAGTCCGGCGCGTTCGGTGTTGCCCGTGTGATCCTCGAGGTCTACGGCCCTGGGCTGATCTACGACCTCCCACTTGACGTCCCGGGGATCGGCGAGGTCGGGCTGAACATCCCGGTGGCTATCGTTGCGGCGTTCACGCTGACCGCAGCGAGTATCATCGCGATGCGCAAAGACCACCTCAAGCGCCGGCTGGCCTACTCGACGACGGCACAACTCTCCTACATCGTACTCGGGCTCTCACTGCTGCATCCTTACGCGATCGTCGGGGCACTGTTCCACATCCCCGCACACGCGTTCGCAAAGCTCACGCTGTTCTTCTGTGCAGGTTCGATTCACGTCGAGACCCACACCGACTACATCAGTGAGATGGCCGGCATCGGTAAACGGATGCCGCTGACGATGAGCGCCTTTACGATCGGTGCCGCAGGGATGGCCGGGCTGCCACCAATCGCCGGCTTCGTCAGCAAGTTCTACATGCTGATCGGGGCCGGCGACGTCGGCGGCAGCTACTGGCTGTTCGCCGGTGCACTCCTGCTCTCGGCCGTGCTCAACATCGCGTACTTCTGGCCGGTCGTCTACACTGCCTTCTTCGAGAGCGAGGACCGCCACGACGCCAAACCCTTACTCGAGTTCCCGGAGGGGGGCCTCATCCAGTCGTACGTTACTACCTCGGATGACGAGAGCGTCGCCGCCGATGGCGGCGAGCCCGCTGACACGTCCGGTATCGAGAACGAGCCACACGCAGCCGACACGGATGACTACGAATACGCTGTCGACAAATATCCAAGCGATCATACGACCGCCGATGGCACGGACGCATCGAGCCAGTCCACCGATACGCAAGCGGCCGAGGCCAGCACCCGTGACGACCACGACGATCACGACGATGCCGTCGCCGCCGTCGATCACCACGGCGACCACGACGACCACCTCACCGGTGGCCCGCCGGCCGGTGGCTGGCCACGTCGCTCGCCGCGAACAGAGAGCACGTGGCTCATGCTCGCACCGATCGCCGTCATCGCCACCGGCGCAATCGTCCTCGGGATCGGTCCCGACTACGCGGTCTTCCTCGAGTTGGCGATGCAGATCGTCGAAGGCGTCTTCGGGATGCCCTTCGAGCAACTCGGTGACGTGCCGTTCGATGAGCTCATGACGGAGGTGACCAACTAATGGAACTCGAACTCCTCTCGCTGGCGTACCCGCCGCTTCTCGTCTTTGTGGCGGCACTGCTCGTCCTCGTCCTGCCCCGAATCGCCGGCTTCGCTGTCGGTGCGTTGAGTCTCGCGGCCGTGCTGGCGATTTCGCTGGTCGCACCCGGTGGGGAGCATCTGGGCGGGACGTTCCTCGGCTTCGAGGTCGTTCCCTACTACGTCGACGACTTCTCTAGGATGGTCGGGCTCGGACTCGGCTTTTTGGGGATCTGTAGCGTCATCTACGCGTACTCGAGCGAGGCCAGCAAGACGCTCGTCGCGTTGGCGCTCGTCTACGTCTCTTCGTCGATCGGCGCGGCCTTCGCCGGCGACTGGCTCGTGCTCCTGTTCATGTGGGAGCTAATGGCCGTCACCAGCACGCTCGTCGTCTGGCACTACGGCGGCGAGGCGGTTCGGGCTGGCTTCCGCTATGCCCTGTTCCACGGCACCGGTGGCGTGCTCGTGATGCTGGCGATCGCTGCTCACTACGTCCAGACCGGGACGTTCATCTACACCGAAACCGGGATCGCCACCGGCATTCCGGCGCTGCTCGCAGTGCTCGGGATGGGCGTCAACGTCGCCTTCATCGGCGTCCACACGTGGCTGCCCGACACCTACCCGCGACCGCACATCGCGGCTTCGGTATTCCTCTCGGTTTATACGACCAAGACGAGCGCGTTCATCCTCTACCGGGCGTTCCCGATCGGAAGCGAAAGCGATCTGGCGATCTACGTCGCATACATGGGCGGGCTGATGGCCGTCTACGGCGCGACGTTCGCTCTGTTGCAACACGACATGCGGGCGCTGCTGTCCTACCACATTCAGGCCCAGCTCGGGTATATCGTGGCCGGGATCGGTATGGGCGCGGCGATGTCCTCCGAGATCGCCGTCGCCGGCGCGCTATCGCACTTGTTCAACAACATTCTGTTCAAGAGCCTGCTGTTCATGGCCGTCGGCGTCGTCATCTACCGAACCGGCGAGGAAGACCTCTACAAACTCGGCGGGCTCTGGCGTGAGATGCCGCTGACCGCGATCGGGTTCGGACTCGGCGCGCTTTCGATCACCGCGATTCCGGGCTTCAACGGCTACGTGAGCAAGGGGATGCTCTTCGACGCGGCGAACCCCGATCCCCACTACTACGGCCAGCCCGAGTACCAGGCGCTGTACTGGCTGCTTTGGCTCGGCGCGATCGGAACCCTCCTCTCGTTTATCAAGCTCGGCTACTACGTCTTCTTCCACGGCGAGAGCGAGTTCGAGGTCGCCGACGCCAAACCCGGCCAGACCGTCGCAATGTTCGGACTGGGTGGTGCCTGTCTCCTCTTCGGCGTCTGGTGGGAGGGACTGGCTGATCTCGCGCCGACGCTGCACGCCCACGGCGGCCACTTCACGTTCGCGTACCCCGGCGGCGAGGGCACGCTCCATCCCTACAGTCCGAGCCACCTCGAGACCGCCGGCATCCTGACCGGCGTCGCGGCCGTCACCTTCGCCGTCGTCCGGAAGCCGCTCTCGAAGCTCGATCTGGGAGATCCGGCGATGGTCGTCTACCCCGTGACGTACTACGGTAGCCGCTGGACGATGCTCGCGGTGACGGAGACGTACGCCGCCGTCGACGCTGCCGTCGTCGGTGCGGTCAAACGCTGCTACTGGGCCGGGAACAACCCGGTCCTCGCCGTCGACGCGGCCGCACGTCGGCTCCCACTGGTCGAGGTCGACGAGCGCCAGCCGACCGACGGTGGCCGTCCCTCGACGATCCACCTCCGGGCGAGCATCGGGACCACCGTCCTCCTATTGACGCTCGTCCTGACGGTGGTCCTGTGGCTGCTCGTGGTCTGAGCGCGTCGAACGGGCGAGAATCAGTCGTTTTCCGTCGATTCATCACGCCCACCAGCGGCGGGTGAGCCATCGTCTGGGACGACGATCGATTGCTCGAGCACCGACGCCCGCAGTGTCGGCTTCGAGGCCGTCGCCTCTCGTCTATACGACTCTGACGATCGATCCCGGCGGACGCCACGTGGCGTCAGATAGCCGCCGTCGACATCGATGCAGGCCTCCTCACAGAGTCGCCGTAACACCGACCGTGCCCCCTCCGTCGTGATCGCTGGCGGTGCAATCGACCGCTCGCGAGCGAGTTCGGTCGCTGTCGTCTCCTCGAGCAGTGACTCGATCGTGTCCTCGTCGTAGCCTCGATCGCGCAGGACAGACCGCACCCGGGCGGCGATCGAGGGTGCGTGGCCCGTCGGGAACAGCGGCCAGTCGGTCGACGGCGGATCGAGGACGACCCGGTAGCGCCGCAGCGGCGTCCGGGCGCGGGCGGGCAAGGGGACGTCCTCGAGTCGCTGGGATTTGCCGAGGACGCGGATCGTCCCGGTATAGAAGTCCACATCGTCCCAGGTCGCGCCCGTCCGCCGGTCGTCGTCGGGGACCCGGAACAGTTCGGAGCCCCGAACCGTCGAGTGGGCGAGGACGGCGACCATCGCGTACTCGCGCAGCCGGCTGCGTCGCTCACGCGTCGATACCGAGGCGGTCTCGAGCGCCCGCTCGCGAACGTATCGCTCGAGCGCACGGCGCTGGGTGGCCGTCCAACTGTTACTCGTCGGTTGCGGGTTGGCGCTTGGCAATGCGCTTTCGGCGCGGTCGGTCGCCGCTGGGTTCGTCTCGCAGATCCCGCCACGGACACACCACGAGAGGAACGCACGCACGACCGCATAGTAGGTGCCCGCAGTCGAAGCAGTGTACTCGCCTCGCTCGGTGCGACGGCGGAGTTCGACGGCGTAGGCACGCATCGACTCGACGTCGAGTTCGGTGGTCGACCTGACGCCGTGTTCACCCTCGAGCCACTCGGCCCAGCGCCGGAGGATCGACTCGGCGTTGGATGCGTAGGTGCCTGCACCCGAGCTGTCGGGATCGCCGACGGCCTTTCGGTGGAGATAGGTATCGACGGCGTCCGTGATCGCGACGGCGGTCATCGGTCGCCCACCTCCGTGTGATCGTCCGGATCGACGCCTGCTGTCGCCGTCGCCGTCGCTACGTGCACGTGTATCGGGACGCCGGATGGGCCGACGGCACGAACGCGGACAGCGGGATCGACACGACGGACCATTTGTGCGAACGATACTGGGCCGAGACCGTAAATCTGTGTTTCGATATCAAATACCTGGTATAAAATCGAGTGGGGTTCTCAACCGCGGGCTGAGACGGTCTGCTGTCACGATGTCCCGGCCCGCCCGCAGTGTGGGTTGCGGTCCCACCGGAACTGACTCACTAGTCCGTATGAATCACACCGAGAGCCACCGCACATCCCAACCGATCACAGTGGCCTGACTCTCGGGCTGCTGTCAGGACGGGTTCTGATGGCTGATCTTTTCAGCCGTGATCTCCGGGACCGGCGTCCCACAGTCCCTGCACTTCCAGTTCCGTGTCGTCGTTCCGGGCTCTTTCTCGAGGTCCTGTTTGAACTCGAGGAGCGCGCCACACTGACATCGATACGTCGTGCGGGTCATAGCCGTACCAACCGCAGGGGATCGGATAAGCGGTTCGCCGATCCGGTCCGGTCTCGAACCGGCGACCCCGGGAACGTCGATATCAAGACCCCAGCGGCCGTCGGAACGTGACGAAATGACCCAGACACATCGGGTTCCGATCACTGGTGCAGAGACAGGGACGGACACGGAGCCGCCGACCGTCGCTGCCGTCCATCACGAGGCCGAGTCCGACGACTGGCTCGTCTTCTGTCATGGCCTCCGAAGCGACAAATCGGGCAGCTACGAGCAGCGGTGTCGACGGGCCGTCGACGCGGGCTACAACGCGGTCCGCTTCGACTGTCGGGGCTGCGGTGCGTCCGACGGCACGTTCATCGAGTCAACGCTCGAGACACGACTCACTGATCTCTACCACGTCGTCGACTACTTCGATCCCGACTCGTCCGTCCTGTTCGGCTCGAGTTTCGGTGGGAAAGTCGCCTTCCACGCCGCGGCTGACGACGATCGGGTGACGGCGGTCGCGACGCGTGCACCCGTGACGACCGTCGGGACGTTCGACGAGTATCGCGCAGCCGTCGAGCGCGACGGGGAGTGGACGTTCGACACCGGCGAGCGGATCGACCGTCGGTTCTTCGACGCCCTCGATCGACATCCATTCGACGACGTCGTGTCGACGCTGTCAGTCCCGGTTGCGATCTTCCACGGCGGCGACGACGCGGTCGTCGATCCCGCCGACAGTTTCGACGCGGCGCGGCGACTCGAGAGTGATGTCTGTCTCGAGCGATTCGCGGGAGAAGGCCATCGGTTTTCGCGGGCCGGCGAACGGCGGCTGCTCGATCGGCTATTCGGCTGGCTCGAGTGGGCTGATCGCTAACGCGACACACCGGCCGGTGTCCTGGGTTGTCATCCCACAGACGGGGCTCATGCACTCGCGTCGTGGGCGGCTGTCCGGGCTGGCCCCTCGAGTGGCGACATCGCGACGTACAGCGCCGCAAAGATCAGGGCGACGTTCACCGTCGCGATGAGGCCGCCGAGCCCGGATCGCGTGAGCCCGAAGACGACTGTCGGGATGACTGCGAGCAATCCCACTGCGACCGTGGCTCGTGGCGTAAGCGTCTCGAACATGGGAGAGACTTGCTATCGCGGCCGTCTTTAATCGGCTACACTGTTCCAGCCGATACGCTCACACTGGGGCGTCGGAATCGGCGTTTTGACCGGTGGCTCGTCACTCCGACTTCGTGGGACTACCACGCAGCGGTCGGATCGCCCAGATGATGAGGGTGGCGATGATGACGAGTCCGATCAGCGCCGTCTCGAGCGGCGGGATATTGATCCCAAAGAACGCCAGGACCGTGCGTCCTTCGACGAGGATCACGAGGCTCAGTGCGATGAGGATCAGTAATTTAGCGGGGGAAGTGTGCATCAGGTGACGAACGCTCCAACGTATTCTAGTCCGAACTCGAGATATATGACGGCTTCGCTGGAGACAGGGAACGGCGGAATATCCTGGCCGAACAGTCCACTTTGGGCCACAATCCCGGCCAGTGGAAGCGCGTAGGCCAGAACGACGAGCACGAACGCGATGCCGAACCATAGTCGCAAGTTGTCGAGGACCTGTGGTGAGTCCTCCGGCCCGGACAGCGCCGGTGGAAGCGTTCCGTCGACGAGCGGCTCACTGTCGTTGTTGAAGACCGTCAGGAGCATCAACACGAGAAAGAGCATCGCGGAAATAAACAGCAACGTGCCACCGAGTGCGAGCTGAGCGTTGAGTTCGCCCATCGAACCGACGCCGACGTCGTAGTCGAAGCCCTGATACTGTGGCTCAGCCGTCCGCCGTGGGACGCCGACGAGCCCGGCTCGGAACATCGAGTTCGTCATGAAGACGATGCCGACGAACCAGAGCACGACCTGGACGAGGGCGACCTGCCGACCGACGAGACGGTTCCCAGTCAACTGTGGGACGAGCCAGTACGAGCCAGCCATAAGCGTCAACGCGGTTGCGGTGCCCACCTGGGCGTGGATGTGTCCGGGGATCCACAGTGCGTTGTGGACGAGATAATTGATGTTCATCCCTGCGTTGACGATACCAGTAAAGCCGCCGAACGCGAAGATCAGCCCGGCCAGCGCCATGCCGGTAAACGCCGGGTTCCGCCACGGGAGTGCGCGAAGCCAATTAAACCGCCCTTCGCCGCCGCGCTGGCGGGCACCGTGTTCCATACTCGCAACGACGGTAAACGCAGTCAGGAAGCTTGGCAATAGCAGGAACATCGTGTTGGTCATCGCGATGAACTTGAACCCCTCCGCGATACCGGGATCCATGTACTGGTGGTGGATGCCAACCGGCGTCGACAGCAGGACGAACAGAATGAAGACGACTCTGGCCAACGGATCGCTGAACAGTCGCCCACCCGAGAGCTTCGGCAACACGGAGTACCAGAGCAGGTACGCCGGTAGCAACCAGAAGTACACGATCATGTGGCCAAAGAACCAGAACAGCGTTCGGGTCAACAGGGGGTTGAGACTCTCGGTGATCTCGAGCGACCACGGTAAGATAAACACGAGGATAGAGACGATGACACCGATCGATCCGAGGAAGAACATGATCATCGTCGTCAACACCATAAACGTCCGGAGCGGAATCCGCTTGCCTGGGTTTTCGTCCCGCCAGGCCCACCACGTTCGGAACCAGTCGATGCCTGCGAGCCACGTCCCGACCAAGAAGAGCGCGAGTCCGATATAGTAGAGCGGATTCGCCTCTAACGGCGCGTAGAACGTAAAGAGCACGTTCGCACGCAACTCCGCGCCGAGCACCATCGGCGGCTGCTCAAGGAAGCCGGCGAGGATCGAAATCGCTGCGAGGAACGATCCAATCGCCATTAGGCCATACCAGAACCAGGTAAATCGGATATCGACGGGACCTCGCTCGAGGCTATCCGTGACAGCCCACTGGTACAGCCCGACGAGGAAGAAGATGGTAAACGCGATGACGAGGAAGACGCCGTGGCCGGTCAGGACGGTATAGTACTTTATTGAATCGATGAATCGGAAGATGTCCGTCCGGTGAAGTGCCTGAATGATCCCGAAGAGTGCGCCGATCCCGAACGCAATAAACGAGCTCAGAAAGGCAGCCTTAACGAGTCGTGCCTCCGCGGGATACTCGTCGACGAACAGGGCTGTCACGACTCCTCACCTCCCTCGGCCGCAGCCGTCTCGTTGCTCACTACTTCCACCGACCCGGTTTCCTCGTAGTCGTCGACGGTGACGGTCCAGTCGTGCTCACCAACGCCGAGTTGCGTGCTCTCGGCGGTGAACGTCACGTTCTGGGTGCTTTTCCCGTCGACAGTGAGATCCTGCTGGAACGTCTGGTCCCCGATCTCGGCGTTGACGGTGGTCTCGAGCGGCTCGAGTTGCCCGTTTTCGACCGTTGCGTTGAGCTGGACTTGCTCGCCCGACGTGACGGTGTCCGGTGTCTCGGCGGACAGTTCGGTCAGGTCGAACTCGTCCTCGGGCTGGACGACAATTAGCCCTTCCATGGTGTGATGGCCAGAGCCACAGTATTCGTGACAGATGAGTCCATGCTCGCCGGGTTCGTCGAATTCGACGGTCAGCTCCGCGACTTGGCCCGGAATGGCCATCGCGTTGATGTTCGTTCCGGGGACGTAGAAGCCGTGAATGACGTCCCGGCTCGTCACGTAGAACGTGATCTCGTTGTTCGCCGGTATTTCGATCGGATCCGGCTGAAAGATGAACGTCTGGGCGACGACGTAGGCCGCGTATTCGTTTTCACCGACCTGTTCGACTCGTGGCTCGCCGAACTGTTCGTCATCATTGAGTTCGTCCGGCGCGATCGTCTCCTCTTCGTCGCCGATCATCGTGATGCCGAGCCCGACCGATCCGTACGTAATCGTCACGATGAAGCCGACAATCAGGATCATCGACCCAACGATCCAGAGCTTCTCGTACTGATGGATCCTCATCCGAGCATCACCGGTACGATCATACCCATGACCGTCGGCGTGTTGCCGATGAACTCGATGAAATACGTGAACAGCCACATCAACGTGAGTGCCACGAAGTATATGACGATCAGCGAGAGTGTCCCCCACGGATCATACTCGTCATGGCCGATCTCCCGCGAGACACGAGAACCCATATCGGAGTTGCCACCACCGTCGATCAAATAACCCCTGCGGAGCGTTCGCACACGAAATACCGACTTGGACAACGAAAGTATTGATTACAGAGAGTGTTGGATTCGTCCCGTTCACCGAGAGCGGCGTCGTCGCCGTCGCTGACACCAGTTGCAGCGGCGAGACGACCGCGTTTTCTGGTTGAGAAAAATCGGACTGCTTTTCATAGGGATACCGAAACGAACAGCTATACCAGTGAGTGAGGACACCGACCTGTCGACGCTGCTCGCGGTCCTCGACGACGAGTACGCACGCGATATCCTCACCCACACGAGCGTCGAACCCATGTCTGCCAGTACCCTGAGCGAACGCTGTGACGCCTCCCTCCCGACGATTTATCGACGGCTCGACCGACTCGAGGAGTGTCACCTCGTCACCGAAGAGACAGAGCTCGCCCAAGACGGCAACCACTACAGTGTCTACCGTGCGAACTTAGATCGACTGGAACTCTCGCTAGATGAGGGTTCGTTTTCACTCGAGCTAACGTACCGTGAGGAAGACGTCGCCGACAAGTTCACCCGAATGTGGGAGGGGATGCGATGACACAAAGCGTCGTGCGAATCGACGAAGCGACACTGTTCGAGCTGTTGACCGTCGCGAGTCTCTTTCTGGTCGCACTCTTTGGGACGCTGATCGCCTATCAGGCCTACCGTGGCTACCGCCGGAACGATGCCCAGTCGATGCTGTATCTCGCCATCGGATTACTGTTGTTGACGCTGTGTCCGTTCGTGCTCAACGTCGCGGTGACGACGTTGATCGACCCGGAACGGATCGTGATCGCGCTGCTCGAGAACGTGAGTCGGCTGTTCGGACTGGTCGCAATCACGTATTCGTTGTACGGGCATCATTAACGGGATGGCTGGACGAGTGAAAACGATCCGCACGCGGCTGGCAACTGTGGTGGGCCGAAGCAAGGGGTGGCGATTGACTCCCGATGGCACCTTGAGGGTCGATCGACGCGACACGGCCCGCGTGAGGGGGGTACGCGGGACCGTGTGGAAGGCGTCGCGACCCTGGGATGGTCGGATGCGGGGAGGTCCGGGGGACCATCAAGGCGTTCAGTGAAGGGCTTTCTCGTCCCCCAATAGCTTCATCCGGTGCCATCGTATTAGTGATACGAGTGCGTTTTCAGGGTCGGAAAACGCAGTGGACTCGAGGGTTGCCCTGCTCACACGTACCACTGGCTTCTTCGAGATCGCCGTTCGAGGGGCGCTATGCACTATCTCGTGGGAACGGACTCCGTCCACACGACGGCGGCGATCTGTGACTACCTCGATGAGCGCGCGACGGCTGACGATACGGTGACGGTGATCGCGGTTGCGCCAGCGGACGACCCAACGGCGCGTCGTGATTGCGATGAGTCACTGAACGTCGCCGCCGTTCGGCTCGCGGCCGTCGGCAACGTCGAAACCGAGCGTCGATCGGGGAGGCCCCCCGACGTGCTCTGTGAGGCCGCAGCGGACTGCAACGCCGACGACCTCGTCATCGGCGCACATAGTGGCGATCCGGACACGACGCGCGACCTCGGCGCGACCGCACAAGAGGTCCTCGCGGCCGCGAATCGATCGGTCGTCGTCGTGCCGATTCCCGATCTCTAGCGCTCGAGGCGCTTAGAAGGGGAACAGCGAGTCGGCCTCGAGGTCGCGCTCGATGAGTTCGATCTCGTGGCCGTCCGGGTCTTTCGTGAAGGCGTACATGTTGTCGTTGCTTTCGGGATCGCGGTAGTCGTCGGCCTCGCGCGTCATGAGCTGGTCCCAGTCCTCGGCGAGGTCGTCGACGCGGACACAGAGGTGACCCCAGGCGTCACCCTGTTCGTAGCTGCGGCCATCGTAGTTGTAGGTAAGTTCGACGGACATCGCCTCGGGGGCGGCGTCCGTGGGTTCGACGAAGTAGTTCGCGAAGGTGTCGGCTTCCCAGCGGCCGACCTCGTCGTAGCCGAACTTCCGAGTCCAGAAGCCAAGCGCCTCGTCGGCGTCCTCGACGCGGATCATCGTGTGGTCGAGCGACCAGCGTGCACCCTCGTCGGGGTCGCGCTGGACGAGTTCGATCTCGTGGCCGTCCGGGTCTTTGACGAACGCGTACCGACCGCCACAGGATTCGGGATCGCGGTAGTCTGCGACGCCTTCGTCCATGAGCTGCTGGTAGTAGTCCTCGAGTTCACCCTCGGGAACGCGGACCGCGATATGGCCCCAGGCGTCGCCCACCTCGGGCTCGTCGCCCTCGTTGTGGGTAAGCTCGAGCATCGCTCCCTCCTCGTGCATGTCCTCGGGCCCGAGATAGACGATGGTGAACCCGTCGCCCTCGTAGCGGTCTTTCTCCTCGTACTCGAGGTGAGTCTGGTACCAGTCGAGCGATTCCTCGAGGTCCGCGACGCGAATCATCGTGTGGTCGAGCGTTCCGTCCATACCCGAGCAGAGGCCCGCGCGCTCCAAAAAATTGGCGGCTGCGGTCGTCTACTCGGTCCCGTCGGGCGATTCCGTGGTCGTCTCACGACCACGGCGATCGATGTCTGCTGTCGTCTGCGTGGCAACTGGCTCGAGGTCCTTTCGAGCGGCGTCGAACCGCGAGAGGCCGACAACGAGACCGACGAGGGTGACGACGCCAAGCGGCAAGAAGACGATCGCGGGCACGCCCAGATAGCCGTTGAGCAAGTAACAGCCCACGACGACGAGGAAGACAGTCGCAGCATAGGGTATTTGCGTCCGCACGTGATCGATCAGGTCAGCTCCGCTGAACGTCGCTGAGAGCACCGTCGTATCCGAGATCGGCGAGGCGTGATCGCCGAAGATCGCCCCGGAGAAGAGGGCACCGACGGCGACTGGGACGAGTTCGAATCCCGTCCCGAACTCGGTTGCGACCGGCACGGCGATGGGCGTGACAAGCCCCATCGTTGCCCACGACGATCCCATCGTGAACGCGACGAAGGCGGCGACGAACAGGATAAGGACGGGGAGCAGCTCCGCCGACAGGTATTCCCGTGCGATCCCGGCGACGTAGTTGCCCGTCCCGAGCGTGTCCGCGACGCTGCTGATCGTCCAGGCGAGAACGAGGATCGTCACCGCCGTCAGCATGATGCCGAAGCCGTCGAGGACGGTGTCGACGGCCTCTCCGATGTCGAACAGTCCGTAGACGAGCCCGAGGACGATCGCCGAGACGACCATCGCGAACGATCCCCAGGTCAGCGCCGTCGCGAAGTCGCCCGCACCGACGATGTCGATCAGCACCTGCGTCAGTCCCGTCTCGTTTGCGGCTGCGCCGATCGCCGTCGGCGCTCCCGCTTCGGCCTGGCTCGAGACCCACGACTGGTAGCCCGTCCAGAACGCGCTCGCGAGCGTCACCGCGATCAGGACGACGACGGGAGCAAAGAAGATCCGGAGCATCGGCCGCTGATCGATCGGCGCGCCCAGTTCCTCCTCGACCTTCTGCAGCGGCTGTGCGTCCTCGCGGTTGACGTTCCCGGTCGTCCACGCCCGATGCTCGGCGTTGAGCATCTCGCCATAGTCCCGGCCGGTGTAGACGACGATCCCGACCATAACGATCGCCAACAGCGCGTAGGTATTGTAGGGAATCGACCGGACGAACGTCTCGAACGCCGTCGGCGCTTCCGCCGCGACGCCCATGTCCCTGTATTCACGGTCGATTAGCGAGAGCTGGAACGCGACCCAACTCGAGATGCCGAGCGTCGCGACGGGGGCGGCCGTCGAGTCGACGATGTAGGCGAGTTTCTCGCGGGAGATCCGCAACTCGTCGGAGATTTCGCGCATCGTACTTCCGACGATCGCGGTGTTAGCGTAGTCGTCGAAGAACATAGCGATCCCGAGAATCCACGTCGTCACTCCGACGGTCCGCTGGCTCTGGAGTCGGGTTGTCGCCCACTCGCGGACGGCGAGCGCGCCGCCGAGCCGCCAGATGAGTGCAACGCCAGACCCCAGCAGCAGCGTAAAGATGAGGATCTGGACGTGAAAGCCGTCGTCGACGATGATCGCGGCGACGATCCAGTCGAAGGTCTGTCCAATGCCGAGGCCCCCAGTGTAGATGACTGCTCCCGACCAGATGCCGAGAAAGAGCGACAGCATCGGCCGCCGGGTCACGATCGCGAGACCGATCGCAAGCAGCGGGGGAACGAGCGAGAGCGCGCCGAACTCTGCCATAGCTACCTAATCGAGCGGTCGATGGGTCATCACCGTTGCGGTTCGGACAGAATCTCACCAACAATCATACATGATTGGGTATTCGAATACGGCGTTCTATCACCAATTTAGACTTGTTTCAGGGATAAAATGAAAGGAATGTAGTCTGTAACAGAGTAGTATCGCTGGCTCGAACAGCGAAACAGACGACGTTGGAACCGACGACGAATCGATGTCGGCTACCGGCGCAAAATCAGCTTCAGCACGTCTTCGTCCTCGAGGACGTGGTCCATCCCAACCTGCTGTTCGTCGTGGGTCGCGCTGGGGCCGCTGACGCGGGCAAAGCGGAACCGCTCTTCCATCTCACCGCCGAGTTTCTCGATGGCCTCGCCGACGGTGGCTCCCGCTTCGATCACGAGCGGTTCCTCCCAGTCGACGCCGCGACCGGGTTTGTCCATGTAGACCCGGATGAGACCGAGATTTTCCCAGATACGGTCTTTGAGCGCCTCGAGACCCTTCTCTTTCTCGGCGCTGATGAACGTGACTTCTTCGGGGTCGAGATCGCGGTCGCGCAACTGTTCGTCGACGGTCTCTTTGTAGTCCGGCTGGATCAGGTCGACCTTGTTGACGCAGGTGATCGAGGGGATGTACTCGCGGTTGTCCATCAGCCCGTCGACCAGCCGGTCGATGGTGACGTTTTCCTGCAGGTTGAGGTCGGCGTTGACGTAGCCCTGGTCACGGAGCACGTCCTGAATCGTCTTCTCGTCGAGGTCCTGATCGGTGCTCGAGGTGATCTTGATACCGTCTTTGATCTTCGGGCGGACGGTGACTCGCGGGGGGTCCTGGTCGACGCGGATGTTGATGTCGTAGAGTTCCTTCTGCAGGCGGTCGTACTGCTCGATCTCGAACACCGAGAGGACGTAGATGATCAGGTCGGCGTTGCGGACGACCGCCAGCACCTGCTGCCCGTCGCCTTTCCCTGTCGCCGCGCCCTCGATCAGCCCCGGCACGTCGAGCAGCTGGATGTTCGCGCCGCGGTGGTTGAGCATCCCCGGGTTGACGTCGAGCGTCGTGAACTCGTAGGAGCCGGTCTCGCTCTCGGCGTTGGTTAGCGAGTTCAACATCGACGACTTGCCGACGCTCGGGAACCCTACCAGTGCGACAGTCGCGTCGCCGTGTTTCTCGACGGAGTAGCCACCACCGCCGCCCGAACTCGACTGGTTCTCGAGTTTCTCCTTTTTCTCCGCGAGCTTGGACTTCAGCCGGCCGATGTGGGCCTCTGTCGACTTGTTGTAGGGCGTGTTGGCGATTTCCTCCTCGATTGCCTCGATTTCATCCTCGAGCCCCATTTGTCCGTACACAACCGGTCGTGCCGAAAAACCCTTTCGAGACCCGCACGCTGAGACGGATCGATGGCCTCGATCGGATACGTCGGAAGAATCACCAATACTAATAGAGTTTCGACACACATAAACGACGGGCCAGCAACCGACCACATATGCCAGACGCGTCGCAGCTGCGCGACAGTACACAGATCGTCCTCCCCCGGGAGACACTCGTGGGGCTCGAGACGCAGCTCGATGACGTCTGTACGGTCTCCGTTTTCGCTGAGGGCGAGGACTACTGCCGGATCGTCGGCAGTCCGGTCGAGATCAAACGGGCCACCGAGTTCCTCACCCGCCACGGCGTCAGCGTGCGCTGACTGCCAGAACCGTTCCTGAGTGATAGAGAGACGAGCGCATACCCCCGTCTTCCCGTGAGCGACGGGTGTTCCGACGCTTGTCGGAACCGAGGAGCGAACAGGCGGGGGTGAGCGGACACACCGGCCACGAACCACGGACGGTGGCTGCCGGATTTCCCACCGCAACCGTTTTGCTGTGGCCTCGTGTAACATGGAGTGCTACGGAATCGGTGAGATGCCGTCCCCGAACCACAAGGGGTGGCGAACCAGCAGTGGTTCGCACGGCGATGACATGGATTCCGATGGGGCCTCATTGACCGGGCCACAGCCCTATACAGGGGAGGAAACGAGAGTTCCTCCGGTATGCTGCCGGTTCCCCTTGAGTGCGGGTTGGTACCTCAAACGCTACACTCGGCGGAAATCCGATGGTCGGATTCCACGTCCTTCAGGGCGTGGAGGAGGTCAATTACCGCCCTCCGACCCGACGGCGATCCTGTTCTACAGCCGCGCAAGGCGAGTGCCCGCAGTGGGTTCGCAACGCTGCCGGCTTGACCGTTGAACTGCCCAGCGTGCGCCACACCGTTGTGAGTGGCCGTGGCGGGTCGAAACCAGAATGCCTATATTGGTTTAGGTACACCTAAAAACATGGCGGGAAAGCAGACAGGGAATGCGAACCCGGCGTATCGGAACCGATTCGGGGACGGGAACAGCGTCGTCGAAAGACCGATGCACGTCGACTGTTCGCCTATGATGGTGTCTCACCAGTGACCTCCGAGACGACCTCCGGAGCAGACGAGTACGCGATGCCGGTCGAAACGATTAGGGCGGCGCGAGACACTGTCGCCGCACTTCAAAGCGCCGAGGGCGACTTCGTCGTCTCCTGTCGCGAATCGGGGATTCGACCTGAACCGGTTACGGACGCGCGATTCGACAGCCATAGCGATGCCCAGCAGGCCTGTGACGCCGCTTGCCGCTATCGCGACGCGATGCGAACGTTGGATCCGTCACTGTCACAGTACGATCTCGTCGTCTCGCCGGCCGACGAGACCGCACTCGAGGTCGCGAGCGTTCGCGAACAGACTGGTCGACGACGCGCCAACGGACTCCCCGCATCGCGCCGGACTGTGACGCTCGCTGGCACCGGCAGCGACGAGTGGCTTCGCGTCGAGAACGGCCCGGTCGTTCACTTTACCGGTCCCGATTCGCTGCTCGACGACGAGGTCATCGCGCGACAACTGCGGTCGAAACTCGACGAGAAACGTGGCTGAGCGCCGTCCGTCTTTCCAACGGCTGGACAGCTCGGTATGGTGTTCCCCTCCGCGTCGATGTCGGCGATGACGACCGTCGCGCTGTCATCAACTGATACGGTCTGCTGTCCCGCTGTCCCGGTAGGCCCGCAGTGCGGGTTGTGGTCCCACCGGAACCCACTGACAGGAGTCCGTATGAACCAGTCGGCAACTGCGCCGCCGGTCACGATGGTAATCTTGTCTTCGAGCAGTGCGACCGCTGGCCCCATCAGGGAGCGACAACTGTGTTCTGTCCCCTCACTGGGACGTCAACACTCGTTGTCAGTCAGGTCGGGTATCCGTTGCTGGCGCTTTTTGAGGGCGTCCTGAACCGATACCACGATCGATACTGACCTATCACGGCTATTGCTAGTCGCGGTAGATCCTTGCTCACCCGGTGTCTACGTGGACTATGACTCGCGTCCTGGTTCCGATCGACGGCTCCTCGCAATCGACCGACGCACTCGAGGAAGCGTTCGACCTGTTTCCCGACGCCGAGATCCACGTCTTGCACGTCATTCAGGTTACTCGGGTCCCGTCGGATCCGGGGATGACGCCCTACGAATACGCCAAGAAGAAGGGCCAAGCGTTTCTCGAGGACGCGGCGACGACCGCCGATACACACGGTCGGCGGATCGAAACGGCGCTCATCGAGGGCCATACCGCTCGCACGGTCCTCCGGTATATCGACGAGCACGACATCGATCACGTCGTGATGGGCAGTACCGGTCGGTCCGGGATGTCGAGAGTCCTGCTGGGAAGCGTCGCGGAGGCGGTCACCCGTCGCGCTCCCGTTTCGGTCACGATCGCCCGGTGACGGGCTCGTATCGACGGGTGCAAGCCACGTCATACGAACCACTGCCATACGGCCTCCTGTCAGTGGGTTCCGGTGGGCCCGCGACCGCTCCTGCAGATTCCCGGTCACTCAGGACAGGGGATCGTATCACCAGTTCCCCTTCGAACGATGGACTGTCGGCTACCGCTCGGGATGTGTCGGCGCGTCGAATCCGCCCCGGACGAGCGGCTTCGCGACGTGGCGGCGCGCACACGGCGGCACCTCGTACCACCCGACCTCGAGATCGCGCTCGAGGTCCCGCGTTGCTTTCTCGGCCGCCGTCGTCCCACAGTCTCGACAGCGATACCCCTGATGCCGGCCGGCGCTTTTCATCGTCCGGCCGCAGTCTGAACAGGTCGGGGTTACCCGTTCGGTCCGCACGAGCTCGCGGATGGCAAACTTCTCGAGTTTGAGCGTGCCGTCGGAAACCTCGCCACAGGCAGTGAGTCGGTCGCCGACACGCAGTGCGCGGACGCGATCGCGAAAGCGTTTCGTCGGCTCGAAAGCGGCACACGTGAGTCGGTCGGTCGCACTGTCGCCGGCCCCCGGTGAAACGAGGTCGACGAAGACGTGCCCGCCGCGTCGCGTGTCGGGGTCGCTCGTGACACGTCCCTCGAGGCAGTAGGCGTGGCCGTCCTCGACTGTCGACAGCGAGCCGTCCTGCAAGTGAACATCCGTCCCCTGATTCGTGACGAACAGTTGGGTTGCGTCGACGGGTTCGCTCTCGATCCGGTTTGCGACCGCACGTACCGCGTCTGGGTCGTCGCCGCGAATGCCATGCAAGATCGGGCCGGGCGTGTGGGGCACGCAGACGGTCTCGTCTTCGCCGCGGTCGACCGTATCCCACACGTCGGGATAGCCCCAATCGGCGGCGGCGAAGACGCTCTCGTGGTCCACCTCACGGGGCGTTCCCCACCGGTCGGATTCGCGGTAGGAGATGTACTCGTAGGTCCACTCTGTGAGCGCGTCCCACGCCCCGATCGCAGCCAGCGCGCCGATCCGGCCGCGGCCGTCGCCGCCGTGCCACGATCGGTACCCGTAGCGGTCGATCAAGGCCTCGGCGTCGGCGATCTCGAGGTGGTCGCGGATCGCTGCGCGTGCAAACCGCGTAACATCGTCGGGGGCTGTGTCGTCGTCTGGATCGTGCGCCGCAACGACCAGTCCGGGGTTCGTCCGCTCGTCCGTGGTTTCGGCCAGCGACTCGAGTCGCTCTCTCGCGAGCGCGTACGCGCGGTCGGGATCGCAATCCGTGTGAATCGCCAGCGCTGCATTGCCCCGCGTTTTGTACTCGACGGCGGGATTGAGTCGGACGAGCAGGAGCCGTAAGACTGTCTGTGCGCCATCCCGACGGAGCCGGTCGGCGATCTCTGCGGCGACGTACGTCGTACACATGCCCAACTCGCGCGAGTCTGTATCGTCGATCCCGACAACGGTCATCGCCGATGTTTGCATGCCGGCTGAGTAACGCCTTTCGGGACCACTCCGTCGCCGAGGGCGGCGAAACCGCTATATAAGTATACTCCTGGTACAGATACGAATCGCGACACGGCACGTAGGCGTCACGGGAAAACGTCTTATAGGAGGAATCGCTTACAACCCCGTATGTCCCGCTCCGCACTGGTCGGCAACGTGACCGCGATGTTAGAGGACGCGGGATTCGCGGTGAGCGATCGGTGTGCGATCCGACCGAAGAGTTTCGATATTGCTGCCCGACGTGGTGACGATCTGATCCTCGTCAAGATCCTCGCGAACATCGACGCGTTCAACGAGGCGACCGGCCACGAGATGCGTCGGCTTGGAACCTATCTCGAGGCAACGCCGCTGGTCATCGGGCTTCGCAGCCGCGATGAGGACCTGAAACCGGACGTCGTTTACTTCCGCCACGGCGTCCCCGTGTTCAGTCCCGATACGGCGTATAACCTGTTTATCGAGAACGTCCCACCGTTGATCTACGCCGCCCCCGGTGGCCTCTATGTCAACATCGACGGCGACCTGCTGGCCGACGAACGCCAGGACAAAGACTGGAGTCTCGGCCAACTGGCCAGCGAACTCGGCGTCTCACGCCGGACCGTCTCGAAATACGAAGACGGCATGAACGCCTCCGTCGAGGTTGCGATGGCACTCGAGGAGTTGTTCGACGCACCCCTGACGAGCCCGGTCGATGTCCTCGAGGGTGCCGACGAGGTCCACGAAAGCGACGCGACGCCGGACGATCCGGAGGCCGATCCGGACGACGAACAGGTGGTCGCCGTCTTCACGCGGGCCGGCTACAGCGTGCATCCGACGGTCCGCTCGCCGTTTACGGCCGTCAGTGAGGACGAAGACGACAGCGACATCGTCTTGACGGGTCACTCGGAGTTTACGAAGGCCGCGGAGAAACGGGCCCGCATCATGAGTTCGATCGGCGAGGTCACCCGCACGCGGTCGGTCTACGTCGTCGACCGCGCGAAACAGGAGTCCGTCGACGGCACGGCACTGGTCGAACGCGAGGAACTCGCTGCCCTCCGAAACGCCGACGAACTTCGAGACGTCATCCGGGAGCGCTCGGAGTACGAAGAAGCAGTCTGAGCAGTCACGTCGTCCGAACGCCACTCGAGACGTATTCTGCTGGTCGGCACGGCGGTTCGCGTCTCAACACGAATCGGTAGCGCTGTCGCAGTAACCGATAGCCGCCGGTCTCAGGCCGACTCGTCGCCGTACGTTTCCTCGAGATACTCGACGATCTCACTGCTCTCTGGCATGCCTTCGACGCCGGTTGCCTCGTCGGTGATGACTGGCACACCCGTCTGGCCGCTGACTTGCTTGACTTCAGTCCGGTCGCTGCGCAAGCGGGGGACCTCGATTACGTCGTAGTCGAGGTCGAGTTCGTCGAGTTTCGTCCGGACCATCGCACAGAAGGGACAGCCGGGGAGGTCGTACAGCGTGATGTCTGCCATCGTGACTGAAGATAGGGGCCTCGAGGCCCAAGAGCACAGTGATTGCGATGATCCGGTATTGGCCAGCAACGACTGCACACGAACGCGTGCTGAGCGGGTCGATTCAGTGACTCCTCGAGTGTTCGTCGTGAGCCTAGCCGAGCATCCCGCTGGTGGCAACGTAGAAGTAGCCGATCAGCGCGACGGCGATTGCCCACTGTCCGAGCCGGACGTCTCTGCGTTCACCCATCGCCGTTTTGACCAGCGGATACGCGATGATCCCGGCGGCCAGTCCGGTCGCAATGGAGTAGGTCAGTGGCATGATCGTGATCGTGAGCCCGGCCGAGACCGACCACGCGGGATCTTCCCAGTCGATGTCGAGGACGCCCTGGAGCATGATGACCCCGACGGCGACGAGCGCGATGAACGACGCGTAGGCAGGAATCGCGGCAATGATCGGCACTGCGACCAGCGATAGTGCGAACAGGGCCCCAACCACGAGGGCGGTGAATCCGGTGCGGCCACCTTCCTCGACGCCGGTCGAGGACTCGACGAAGGTCGTCACCGTCGACGTGCCGACCATTGCCCCGACGGTCGTCCCGACCGCGTCGGCCATCAGCGGCTTCTCGGCCTCGGGGAGTTCACCGTCCTCGTCGAGGAAGTCACCGAACTGGGCGACGCCGATGAGCGTCCCGGCGGTATCGAAGAAATCGACGAAGAAGAACGTGAACACGACGAGTACGAACGTCAGTGGGTCGACATCACGAAGTCCCTCGATGAACGCACCGGCAAGCGGCGTGATGTCGTAGTGTGGGGATGTCACTGCTTCGAAGGTAACTTCGCCGGTTCTCTCGTCGAGCAACGTCTCGGGTGCGAGTGCCGACGCACTCGCAACGCCAGTGAGCAACAGTCCCCAGCCAACAACGGCTGTCGTGACGATGCCAGCGATAATCGCGCCTTTCATCTCGCGTGCCCACAGGATAAACGTCAAGAAGAGGCCGGCGAGTCCGAGGATCGCGGCTGGATTCTGTGCGACGTTACCGAGCGTGACCAGCGTCGCTGGATCGCCCGTCACGACCTGCATCTCTTGAAGCCCGATAAACAGCAGGAAGACACCGATCCCCGCACCGACCGAGAATTTGACTGGCTCAGGGAAGAGGTTGATGACGTATTTGCGGGCCCCAACGGCCGTGATAGCGATGAAAATGATCCCTTCGACGAACACCGCAGCGAGGGCCGTCTGCCACGGAATCCCCATTCCGATGACGACAGTGAACGTAAAGAAAGCGTTGAGCCCCATCCCGGGAGCCAGTCCGAACGGTCGATTGGCGTACAGCGCCATCACCAGCACCGCAACGACCGAGGCGATGATCGTCGCGATCGCCAGCATCTGGAACACCTCGTTCGAGTCGTAGACGGCCCCGTCGATGGTCGTCTGCTGGTTGATGTCGCCCTGTTCGTTGAACCCCATAATCGCCGGCAGCAACACCGTCGGGTTCACCACGATGATATACGACATCGCCAAGAACGTCGTAATCCCCGCGATCAGTTCGGTCGTGAAATCGGTATTATGTTCGTCAAATTCGAAATATGACGACAGTAACTCGATAGCCCCCATTTTGGATGCTCGAGCGTAGCAACACGGGTTAGTTAAGCGTTTTTGTCCAGCCCCGTCTATCATGAATGTACATTCGCGCATAGTGGCTGACAGCGTACTGATCCGTTTCTCGGGCTGTCGATGTGGCTGGACGGCTCCTGTCGGCCGGTGGACGAACGTATTTCACCCCGGAACGCGTACTGTGATACCATGAGGTTTGTCATCGTTGGATATGGTCGAGTCGGCTCGCGGACGGCAACGATCCTCGCCGAGGAGGGCCACGATGTCGTCATCGTCGACAGCGACATCGACCGACTCAAGCGCGTCCCTGACGGCGGGTTCGAGACGGTACACGGCGATGGGTCTGACGAAGACGTCCTCGTCGAGGCAGGCATCGAGACGGCCGACGCGATCGGGGCTTTTACACCCGATCTCAACGTCAACTTCGCGGCCTGTATGGTCGGGACCCATCACGGCTGTCGAACCGTCTTACGGATCGACGCGGACTACCGCGAGGATATCTACGAGAAGTACGCCGCAGAGGTCGACGAGATTATCTACCCCGAACGACTCGGCGCTGCAGGTGCCAAAACCGCCCTGCTTGGCGGTGACTTCAATGTCGTTGCCGACCTCGCTGCAAACCTCCAACTGACCGTTCTCGAGATCAAGGAGGGATCGCCGGCGGTCGGCAAGCGAATGAGCGAACTCGAGTTGCCCGAATCCGCGCGGATCTACGCTCATGGCCGCGCACACGAACCGCTGACGATTCCGCTTCCGGGAACGGAACTCGAAGCCGGCGACGAGGTCGCGATCATCACCGAGACCGACCGCGCGGATGCGGTTCGAGCCGCCCTGTTACCCGCCAGTGCCTAAGACGAGCTGTTATCCCGAGGTCCCGGCACACCCGAGGGGTAGGTCAGAGTGTATCGGCACTGACTGATCGCAGTCCGTCTGACGCTGGCTGTGAGAGACGGTTCCGCGGCTCGAGTCGCGATGTCCCCGACGTGCCTCTGACACTCGAACCAAACGGTTATGGGGGAAGAGAAACGGGAGCAGGCGCGCAGGCGAGGGATGGGGGGAGTGTGGTGGGGAGGCCGCCAGCGCGCCTATTGGTTTCGTCACCCGGTGGGATAATAAAACCGCGTCAGACGGGGGTCAGACGGACGACGGAGCGCCGTTTTCGGGACGGAAGACGAGCACGTTCTGGTGGACCATCGAGGGGACGAACGAGAACGGATAGCCGTAGACGTGGAGGTCTTTGCTCGGGTCGTACCAGATCAGATTCGCCGCCAGCGACAGCGGCGCGGTCGACTCGATCGCCTGTGCGAGCTCCGCCGAGAGGAACTCGTAGGACTGTTCGCGGTACATGTCGCCGATGAAGACAACGACGTGGCCGTCCGAGGCGACGGCGTCGGAAAAGCGGTCGAACTTCTCGGCCATGTCCGCGAGCCAGTCGGCTTTCGTCTCCCAGGTTACGGCCCCCTCGGAGGCAGCGTCGCCGTTCTCGTCGTCTCCCTCGTCAGACCGATCGAACGAGCCCAGCTTGCTTTCGCGGGTCCGGCGTTCGTTGCGCGTCTGCTCGAGTTCGTCCATGTGCCAGTAGGGCACGTCGGTCAACAGGAGATCGATCGTATCGTCGTCGACGTCGTCGATCAGGTCGGCACAGTCGCCGTGGCGCATGTCCTGTGTGGCGAGTGGCGGGTCGCCACGCGCACGCCGCTCATCGTTTTCGCGCTCGAGAACCTCGTGATAGATCTCGATCCATCGATCGGTGCGCTCGAAGCCGATCGCTTCCCGGCGGCCGGTGCCCTCGTGTTCACAGAGACTTGCACCCAGCAAGGTGCCGCCGACGCCGGCGAAGGGGTCGAGGACGGTATCACCGGCCTTGCTGAACCGGCCGATCAACTCGGCACAGAGCCGCGGGGGTTTCTGCCCGCCGTGTTCGCTGCGCAGGTCGTGCTGGAGGTCTGGCGGGTAGCCTTCGGCGATCACCGACTTCGTGGCGTACTTCCATTCCTTGCCGGTCAGATCGTTCACGCGATTGCGCTCGTCGTAGATCCCCCGGCCCTCGATGTAGCGCTGGTGGTCGGCCAACTCGTCGGTGTCGATCACCTCACCATCTTCGACCGGCAATGATTCCTCGCGTGCACGGTCGGCGTCGAATCCGCCGTCCTCGTCCGTAAACAGCCGACTCTGGCGGTGTCGCTCCCCGTCGTCTGCCATACCCTCGAGTGCTCACGGGGACCGCTTAAACGCTTGTGCCTCGCGCCGGTCGCGACGGTCGGCGACTCACCGTGCCCGACGTTTTTCACCGTGTCCTGCGAAGAGCAACCAAGACCAATGAGCGTCGTCGTCGACGCTGGGTTGCTCGTCGTCGGCGTCGTCACTCTCTGGGGCGGCGCACGCCTGCTCGTGACTGGGGCCTCGCGACTCGCCGGTGCGGCCGGCGTCTCCGCGCTCGTCGTTGGCCTCACGGTCGTCGCCTTCGGCACCTCCGCGCCGGAAATCGCCGTTTCGCTCGAGGCCGCGTTCGCGGGCCGGGGCGACGTCTCGATCGGCAACGTCGTCGGCTCGAACCTGTTCAACCTCGGCGTGATCCTCGGTCTCGTCGGCGTCATTTCGCCGTTTCGGGTCGCCGAGACGCTGGTTCGTCGGGATGCACTCGCGATGGCTGCCGCGACGGCAGTCGCTGCCGTCGTCCTCTTGGACGGGGCCGTCTCGAGACTCGAAGGTATTATCCTGCTCGCGTTGCTCGGCGGCTACCTCGGCGCGCTCGGCGTCGCGATTCGGACGGCGAACCGGGCGGACGACGGTCACCCCGACACAGCCGACGACGGAGCGACGGTTCCGCCGCTCGACGCTGATGAAGAGACGCCACGCGAAATCCGGTCGGGGCTCGAGGCCGGCCGCGTCCTCGTAGGCCTGCTTTTCGTCATCGGCGGTGGGCGCGTGCTGATCGACGCGGCGGTCGGACTGGCCCTGGCCGTGGGCATTTCCGAGTGGGCGGTCGGTGCGACGATCGTCGCGACCGGAACCTCGCTGCCGGAACTCGTCACCTCCGTCGTCGCCATCCGCCGGGGCGACGTGGGCATCGCGGCGGGCAACGTCGTCGGCTCGAACGTCTTCAACGCTCTCGGCGTTCTGGGGCTCGTCGCTGTCGTCCAACCGATGGCGGTCGATCCCGCTGTTTTCCTCGGCATCGCGTGGCTCTGTGTGCTGACCGCGTTCGCGACGGTCGTGCTCGCAACTGGACGTCGATTAACCCGTCTCGAGGGCGTCGCCCTCATCGCACTCGGGACGGGGTATTGGGTTGTGAGCATGGCACTCTGAGGTCTCGATCGACGGACGGCAGTGACAGGCGGCGAACCCGGTGACACGGGTGTTAGCGAGGGTACTTGCCGCTCGCGACCCGAGACGAATCTATGAATATGCTCGTCGACGGCGAGTGGCGCACCGACGCCTTCGAGGTCACCACCGAGGACGGCTCGTTCCAGCGCCAGAAGACGCCGTTTCGACACGAAATCCGGGACGATCCCGACGCCCGGTTTCGGCCCGAGGCGGGTCGGTACCACCTCTACGTCTCGTATGCCTGTCCGTGGGCCCACCGGACGCTTTTGATGCGGTCGCTGTTGGGGCTCGAGGACGCGATTTCGGTCTCAGTCGTCGACCCGTATCGTGGCGAGGACGGCTGGCAGTTCACGCCCGAGAAAGACGGTTGTACCCGCGATCACGTTCACGACGCGGACTATCTCCGAGAACTCTACGTCCGCGCAGACCCGGACGCGACCTGCCGTGTGACGGTGCCAGTCCTCTGGGACACGAAGGAAGATACCATCGTCAACAACGAGTCCGAAGAGATCATGCGGCTGTTCGATACCGAGTTCGACGAGTATGCGCAACGAGACGTCGACCTGTATCCCGAGGGCTATCGGGACGAAGTCGATCGGATCATCGACGAAATCTACGAGCCGATCAACAACGGCGTCTATCGGGCCGGCTTCGCCACGAAACAGGACCCCTACGACGAAGCTGTCGACGACCTCTTCGCGGCGCTCGATCACTGGGACGAGGTACTCGCAGATCAGCGCTATCTCGCGGGTGATCGGCTGACAGAAGCCGACATTTCGATGTTCACCACCCTCGTTCGCTTCGACACGGTCTATCACACGCATTTCATGTGTAACCTCAAGGCCATCCGGGAGTACGACAACCTCTGGCCGTATCTGCGCGATCTGTATCAGACGGGCGTCGCCGAGACGGTGCACATGGACCACATCAAAGAACACTACTACACGACCCATCCCGACGTGAACCCCCACCGGATCATCGCCCGTGGACCCGATCTCGAGTTTTCGGCCCCACATGACCGTGACGCGCTTCCCGGCAGGCCGCCGTCTGGCCTGCGCACAGCGGCCAGTGCAGACGACTAATACCGGTGGGTGTGAAGCGAAAACGATGTGACGACGACGTTACGATCCGCCGTTGGATCGACTCGATTTAGGCGTCTTCGGCCGCGTCCTCGTCGGTTTCAGCCTCCTCGGCCTCGGCATCGTCATCGGCCTCGAGCAGATCGGTGCTGGCACGGTCTGCTTCACGCCGCCACGTCTCGAAACTATGCTCGAGTTCCTCGTCCGAGACGAACACCTTCCAGAGAACCCACACGACAGCCAGCACGGGGAGAAGTGGAAGAAGGACGATTACGAGTACGCCGGCCATGATGTAGCCGAACATGGACATCTGTGTGTTCGGCCCATAGCCGGTCGACTCGGACACCTTGACTGACATGTGTGTGCCTACGAACGTGTCGGTATTCCGTGTTACGATTCCGTGGATCCGTTTCGGAACGAATACACGTCGACGTGACTGCCCAGCATGAGCTCGTCTCGAGCCCGTTTCACCCGTCCGACGCGTCGCTCAGAACCGCTTCAGCGTCGTCGGTGGGCCGGTATGCAAGCGCCTGCATCGTCTCGGCGAGCGAGAGGATGCGTTTGGAGTTATTGGAGATGCCGTGTGCGATCAGCGGTGACGTCTCGAGTGTCGCCGTCGCAGCCGCGTTGAGCAGCCGTCGGCAGTCGCCGGGGCTGAGCCACATCGCGCGGGCGTAGCGCTCGCCGGCTCCGTCTCGCTCGCGACACTCCTGGCGGAGCTCGTCGCGGGTGAGCAGCCAGCCGATCCGGAGATTGACGACATCGAGTCCGTAGCGGTTCGCGTAGTACGATCCCATCGCCTCGCCGAAGACTTTCGTGACGCCGTAGTAGGTGTCCGGATCGACCGGATCGTCTGGCCGGACGATCTCGGGCATGCCGACCGTCGACTCCGGGCGGCTCGGCGAGACGGTGGTTCCCATGTTGACCGCGTGGTTCGAACTCGCAAAGACCACCCGCTCGAGGTCGTTTTCGATTGCAGCCTCGAAGGCGTTGGAGAGCCCGTCGATGTTCGGCCCGCGAACCTCGTCCCACGTGGCCCGCGGCGAGGAGATGGCCGCGAGATGAATCACCACGTCCTGTCCCTCGAGTGCGTCGACGAACTGTTCGCGGTCGGTAATCTCGAGGAGTGTCGTCTCGAGGGCTGCGGTCTCGCTGTGAGAGAACAGGGTCAAGTCGTGCTTGTCGGCCGGGAACGCATCGACGATCGCCCGCCCAACGCTCCCCGCCGCGCCGGTGATGGCGATGTTCGCCATGGCGAACTGACACCGTCGCGGCGGAAAGAGGCTGCCCCAGCGCGTTCCGGCCGATTCGTCTCCGATCGAGCGACGCGAAACTCAGTCGGTCACTGCCGACAAGGCGATTGCTTGCAGGCTGCCGACCAGAGGCCTTTTTTCTGGCCGGTCGTACCTGTATTCGTGACTGCCCCCACGACGTGGGACGTCGAACTTCGCGTGCCGGCAGACGCCGAGCTGGACGCTGCCGGCGAATCCCGAACGATTGAGGTCCGTGAGGACGAATCGATTCTCGAGGCGGCCCGGTCGGCGGGCATCTGGCTTTCTGCGGACTGCCAGCAGGGCTGGTGTATCACCTGCGGGGCGACACTCATCTCCGGCGAGGTCGACCACAGTCGGGCCAAGCGGTACTATCCCGAAGACGAGGCGGCGGGGTTCGTCCTCACTTGTGTCGCACGCCCTCGCTCCGATTGCGTCATCAAAGTCGAACAGTACGGCGAGTTGCTCCAGCACCGCGCCGACCACGACAGGCCGCCAGGACGGTCGAAGCTCGGATAGTGGCACAGCCACACGCACCGCCCAAGCGTGTGCCCACTGAATGTTTTCACCCCGCACGATGTACGGGCCACTATGTCGTCGCAATTTACCGGTATCCTGCTCTACGACGGTGATTGCCCGTTCTGTTCGGCCGCCTCGACCGCGATGCGCCAGCTCGAGGGTGTCGGCGTCGTCTCCTGGGACGAGCCGGCCGCACAGGCCTTTCTCGAGGCCCAGTTCGGCGACGTTCCCTTTGCGCTGTTTTTCGTCGATAGCGAAGCCGAGACGGTCTGGGCGGGCCGAGCCGCCGCGAGCGAACTCTGCGAGCGAGCCGGCATGCCGGTCCTCGTCCAGGACATCGTCGACGAGAACTACGAGCGCGTCGCCGACGCGATCCAGTCCGTCATGGGAACCGACCGCGAGATCGATCCCTACCACGACGCCTACCCGCTGGCCGATGACGCCGCGGCGCTGTTCGACGACGTGGCGGCAAACGCCAGTCGGACGCACGTGCCTGACTCGGCGTAAGTCGCTCGAGAAGCCACACTCGAGGGCGGACTCAATATCTAGCGTGGCCAGGAGAGGAGTCGGTCGGTTCGTGACAATGAGATGGCAGCGAGGGACTACTCGTAGAGCGTGCCGAGAAGGTATATCACGACGACCCCACCGATCAGGGCTAGCACCACTTCAGGATAGAAACGGATGTCTTCCGGGCCGAAGTAGCTGTCGAGAATTATGTCCACCCATCCGATCATCGCGATCGGGAGCAGCACTCCCAGAAGCAGTTGAACGATTGTGACTACATCGGCGACGTACTCCGGAATCTCCAGCCCATCTGAAAACATATCAACGCATACGATAGTCTCTGTCTTAACTATTATCGGCGGCTCCAGTTTGGATTCCGACCGTACACAGCGAGGTCACTCGTTATGCCGGATTCGGCGCAGGCAGAGACCGCAGCTCTCGCGGTGGCACGAGGTAGTTGGCCCGGTTGTGGACGCTTAGATACTGGAGAATGCCGTTGTTGGTTCGTGCGCCGACCGAGCCCTCGGTGAGATCGGTCCCAGTCATCGCCTCGCGGGTCTTCACGAAGTCGGCGATCGACCGCTGCAAGGAGAGAAAGTGCGTGGCCGCCCGGTCGTCGTCGGTCGAGTCGAAGTCCCGCCGGAGGATGATCGGCTCGCCGTCCTCGCGGGCGCGAGCGGTTTTCTGGGCGTGGCCGACCGTACCCTCGTTCCGAGCGTCGTCAGCCGCGCTCTCAGCGACCTCGGTGACGCGGTTCGAGTCGCCAAGATTGTGCCCGGCCCCCTCGACGAGGTCGTCTGCGGCGTGGTCTGGTGAGAACATCTTGGCGACACGTTGGTCACGACTGTCCTGGTCGTACCACTGGTGGAGGTGCAACTGGAGCCTCGAGAGGTGGATCGTCGTGCCGCCGGCGAACGGCCCGTCCTGAATCGTCACGCGGTCTTCGCTCGCCTGCGTCTTCCGAAAGCCCGATTTGAACCCCATGAACATCGGTGCGTCCTCCGGAACCGGATTGCCGTCGGGAATCCCATAGACATCGGATTGATTGTCGGCTGGCAGTCCGCGACCGATAAACCCCGTCCGGCGGTCGGCGATATCGAAGACGCCGTCGAAGGTCCCCTCGACGTCGATGCCGTTGAGTTGCTCGAGGTCGCCTTTCATGGCTTCTTCGACACTGAGCGTGACGTGGCCGTAGTCGCTGGCCAGATGGAGCAACGCATCGTACGCATCGAGCGTGGGATCCTCGAACGGTGTCAGCGCCGTCGGCGCTGGCAGCTCGACACCGGTGGGGGCTGCGTCGAACCGGTCGAAGTACGCTGGGCTATAGGCGATGGTAAACGCCAGTCCCTCGTTGCCGCGTTTGTACGCCTTCTCGATGGTTCGGAACGCGGCCTCGAGTTGCTCGCGCTTGTCGGCCGCGTCGGCAGGGCCGTCACCGACGTACTCGAGGCCCAGTAGGAGATGGTGTTCGGGCGGCACCACGTTGCCGTGGTCGTCGGTCGCGAGAAACTCGTTCCAGGCGTGTTGCCGATCAGGGAGTTCGTCGAGTGCGAGAGTCGCCTGTGGCACGTCTTCGGTCGCTTCGCGCTGGAGGCAGGCGGAAAGCGCGCTTGCACCGCCGATGGCGACGGCGCTGCGAACGAACGCGCGACGCGAGATCCCACGATCCGGTCGGTCCATAGACGACTCTGTGTGCCCGTCAGGCAAGGAAATTACGGTCCCGCTGATCCCGTGAGATGGCCGATTCGACGCTCGACACGAAACTCATCCGTCTCGGTACCGGCCCGTCACGACGCTTGACGACTCTGTGCACGCGACAGCCGTCTCGGACGGACTGCCGGCTGAGACAGCTTCCTGTCACTGGTTCCCGGTGTACCCGCAGGACGGTCGCGTTCCCACTGGCACTGACTGACAACAGACCGTATGAATGTCTGTTCAGACCGTCGTCTAACTGACTAGATGCACTCGATTCGCTGTCAGATGTTCGTGATTGTAACGAGAAAACGAATACGATCTCGAGACTGTACGCGAACCTCTAAGTACCACGTTCTGGTGCCAACAGATGCGATGTCTGATGACAAGCCACACTCTGCAGGCAGCATTAGTCACGGCGACACGAGTGAGCGCGTCGGCATGGAAGTCATCCGCGAGCGTGGACTCGAGCCCGAGGACCTCCGTGAGAAACTGATCGACGCGATCGGTGCCGAGTTCACCACCTACTACTACTATACGAACCTGCGGATGCATCTGGCGGGGCACGAAGATTACAAGGAGATCACCGAAGACGCCCGCCTCGAAGATCGGGCTCACTTCGAACTCGTCGCACCGCGAGTGTACGAACTCGGCGGGGCGCTCCCCAACGACATTCGGGACTTCGCCGACCGTGCGTCCTGTCCGGACGCCGAGGTGCCAACGCCGATGGACGACGAGGGTGGCTTCGACACCGGCAGTCTCGATGCCGAAGGTATTCTCGAGGTCCTGCTCGAGGCCGAACGCTGTGCGATCCGGACGTGGTCGGAGGTCTGTGACATGACCCGCGACGTCGACCCGCGGACCTACGACATGGCCTCGCGCATCCTCCAAGAGGAGATCGAACACGAGGCGTGGTTCGTCGAACTGCTCTCGATGGAACGCGACGGCGAGATCAACCCGGCTGGCCACTTCGTCCGGGGCGAGCCCGGCGACGCGCCGCTCTCGACCAACCGACGGTTCAACGACAGCGCCTAAGCTGTCAGTTTACCACGCTCGAGCGGTCGCGCCACCGTGGCAGCGACCGGTACAGCCTTTCCTGTGTATGTGCTACGGGCTCTATGAACGAGGTCGAGGTGTTCGTCGAGATCGACGCGCCGCCCGCGGTCGTCTGGGATGCCCTGCTCGCGTTCGACACCTATCCCGAGTGGAACCCGCTCACCCGTCGGGTCGAGGGGGTCGTGATCGACGGGACGGTTCAACGAGGGCGGGACGACCTCGCTGACTCCCGTGGACTCCTCGACGGCCAGGTGCTCGCCACCGTCGAGCCATACAAACGGCTCGCCTGGCTCGATCGGTTCGTCCTTCCGTTTGCACTCGATCGCTACCACGAGTTCCATCTCCACCCGATCGACGATGGGCAGCGAACGCGGTTGCTCCAGCGGGAGACGGTTCGCGGCGCACTCGCCTCGCTGGTGTTCGACGAGACCAAGGTCGAACGGGCGTTCGTCGCAATGAACAAGGCAGTCGCGGTCCGCGCCGAGCGACGGGCGAGCGCGACGCCGTAACCGCCAGTCGACTGCGCACGTCCGCAGGTTCAAGTACGGACGGGCAGCCAAGCCCGACGTGATCCGCCAGACAGCACACACCACGAGTCGCGAGGACCGGCTGCCGTCACTGTCAGCCCGGGTGAACGATGGGTCATAGGGCACTGGTCGCCTATCGGCGACTGGACCACCTCTACGACGTGCGATACAGCCACTGGGGCGGCGACGACCTGTCGCTAACAGATGAGATCAGCGCCACCGATCCCCTTGCTGCCGGTGCGGTCGAGCCCTCGCTCGTCGCGGACTCGATCACCCGCGACCGAATCCAGACAGACCATCTTGATCCCTGCGCCTACGAGGCGCTGTATCTCGTCGATCCGGCGGCTGACTACGCGGTCGATGCCTACCGGGTCTGCTGGCTCGAGTGGGGCGACGGTCGCGACGGTGGCCGCGGCGCGATCGTCGCGGTCGACCCCGACGACGACCGCGCACTCAGGGACTGGTTTCGCGCGACCAAAACCGCGCTCGCCGACGTCATCGAGATGGGCGGCCTCTCCCGGCGGGCCGCACAGGCCTACCTCGAGGCGCGCGTCTGCGAGGCGTACGACAGCACCGTCTACACGTACGGCGGAGTGATCGATGGCGATCGCAGGGACGGATACGAACCCACGCCGGATCGGTGGCCCGCGGATGACGACTACCGCGGGGATCGACAGAACTAGAGCGACGGGGGGAGACAACGAGCGACGGAGCGTCCGTCCCCTGTCACTCCTCGGCGCTCCACTGGGCGTCCGCGAGCGTCCGCTGGACGACCTCGTCCCCGACGGCCGACGCCAGCGTCTCGAAGCCGGCCCGTTCGCGCCGGTCGCCTGCGTTGGCGACCAGCCGCGAGACGATGAACTCCGGCGTCGACCGGCCCACCGTGTCGAAACGCGGCTGGTAATCGACGCGCAACTCGAGGTCGGGATCCAATCCCTCCGCGAAGATGCCGTCGACCCGTGATTCGGGCGGCAGCGGCTCTAAGTCGTCCGCGAGGTGGGTGACGAACACGCCCAGTGCGTCGCGGTCGACGGTCAGTGTCACCAGCCCGTGTAACAGGTCGGCCGCGCTGCCCGGTTCGGTGATCGCCTCGAATTCATCGACCAACATGAGCGTGCGGCCACCCGACGACAGCGGCGGGACGATCGAACGCAACGTGGACTCGAGGACGCCGGCGTTGAAACTCGCGTGACGGCGGTGAAAGACCAGCGAGTCCACGGGCGTCACTTCGGCCCGATCGGCAGGGACTGGCAGTCCCATCGTCGCCAGGAGGACGACCTGACACAGCGTCTCGAGCAGCGTCGTCTTCCCGCCGCTGTTGGCCCCGGTCAGGACGGCGACGCGTTGCTCGCCGGGGACTGCGTTCACGTCGTCGGGCACGCTCATGACGTCGTGCTCGCCGAGCGCGTAAGTGACGGGTTGAACCGACTCCTCGTCACGCGCCGCAAGTGTGAGATTACGCGCGCTAACGACGGAGACAGCCGCCTGCTCGCCCTCGACGAACGTCGGCCGGGTACAGTCGTACGCGAGCGCAAAGCGGGCCAGCGAGAGCTGCAACGCGATCTCGTCGACCGCTTCGACTGCTCGATCGACGGCTTCGCGGGCGTCTGCGAGCGTGTCCTGTAACTCGCCCGCGACGGTTTCCTCGCGTTCGTCGACCGCCGCGGTGAGGTCGTTCCGAAGGGTGCGCAACGTCCCGCCGACGAAGTCAGTCGCGTCCGTTGCGTCTGTCGGCATTGCGTCTCGAACCCGGTCGATCGTCACGTCCGTCTCGCTCAGAAGGTGATCCTCGAAGGACTGGCGAAAGCCTTCGACATCGCGAACGCCCTCCGAACGCAGGTCTTCGATCAGTTCGACTGCGTTGGCGTCCATATCCTCGACGACACCCAGCGCGTCCCGAAGCCGGTCGAGTTCCTCGTCAGCACCGTCGCGGACGCGGTCGCCGTCCAGTGCCGCCAGCGCGTCAGCGGCCGCCTCGAGACTCGTGCGCTCGAGGTCCGCAACCGCGGCGAACGGTCCGGAATCGACGCCGGCCTCGAGTAGTGCGAGCGCGGCCTCGACGGCGGCGCGTTCGCTGCCCTCGCGCTCGTCGTAGCGCTCGTAGGCCGCGAGGACTGTCTCACGGTCAGCGTCGTCGAGGGCGGCCCAGGCGTCCCGGGCGGCAAGAACGTCGTCGAGCCGCGTTTCCATCGCGGCCCGGCTCTCGAGTGGCGTTAGCACCCGAATGCGGTCTGCCGCGCGCTGTGTGACGGCGTGGTCGACCGCGAGATCCAGCAGCTCCTTATAGGCCGATCGTGCGTCGCTGGTCGCCAACACGTCCATGCCAGCACTATCGGTCGCCCGACGGAGGATTCGCGTCGCCCGCCCGCGAGCCAACCCGGCGTCGGCGAGCGCCCGGACGTCCCCACTCTCGATCGCCTGAATCGCCCGCTCGCGACCCAGCGCGTCCACCAGCGTTTCTCGCGTCTTCGGACCGACTCCCCAGTACTCCTCGAGTCGCATACACGTTGACTCGCGGCAACCATCTTGAACACTGTGTCTCGAGCCCCACGAGAGTCGAAGACGGGACGGCGTCGTCGATCGCGACACTCGTCTACCGGGAGACTCGTAATCGATTATTGCAGCAGGAACAAGCCATGATGAGGCCCTGCCATCGTGTGATCTCTCGCCCAGTATCCACGTTCGTGGATATAATTCGATTCTAGTACCGTCTATAGAAGCACAAACACGGGGGTTTTTATCGGCTCGATGCCCTACAGACTCCCATGACTGATGGGCGGGGCGAGACTCCCCGGCGAACAGGAATGACCGAGAAGTGCGGCGTCGTCGGCGTCTCACTTGACGGTCGGGACGCGGCACGACCGTTGTACTATGCGCTCTATGCGCTCCAGCATCGGGGCCAAGAGTCAGCAGGGATCGTCACACACGACGGCTTTCAGCAGCACAGCCACGTCGAAATGGGGCTCGTCGGCGACGCCTTCGACGAGGGGGACCTCGAGACGCTCAACGGGGCGGCCGGGATCGGCCACGTCCGGTATCCGACGGCCGGCTCCGTCGACTCCTCCTGTGCACAACCCTTCTCCGTTTCGTTCAAGAGCGGCTCGCTTGGCCTCTCGCATAACGGTAACCTCGTCAACGCCGACGAGATCCGCGAGGAACTCGCAGCGGCGGGCCACGCCTTCACCAGCGACGGCGACACCGAGGTCATCGCTCACGACCTCGCGCGCAACCTCTTGGAGGAGGATCTGGTCCGCGCCGTCAAGCGAACGATGGGACGGATCCACGGCTCGTACTCGCTGACGATCAGCCACGACGACACGGTGCTTGGCGTCCGCGACCCGCAGGGGAACCGGCCGCTGTGTATCGGCGAACTCGAGGACGGTTATATCCTCGCCTCGGAATCGGCGGCGATCGACACGCTTGATGGCGAACTCGTCCGCGACGTGCGGCCGGGCGAACTGGTCGTCCTGCAGGACGACGGGCAAGGCTTCGATACCTACCAACTCGTCGAGCAGGAACACACCGCCCACTGTTTCTTCGAACACGTCTACTTCGCGCGCCCGGACAGCGTCATCGACGACACCCTCGTCTACGAGGCCCGGCGCGAACTCGGGCGCAAGCTCTGGAAGGAAAGCGGCGTCGAGACCGACGTCGTGATGCCCGTCCCCGACTCGGGACGTGCCTTTGCTTCGGGCTATGCCGACGCCGCAAGCGAGACGACTGCCGACGGCGAGCCACGTGACGTCGAGGACGAGGGCGTCGAGTTCGCCGAGGGGCTGATGAAAAACCGCTACGTCGGCCGGACGTTCATCATGCCGACCCAAGACGAACGCGAACGCGCGGTGCGGCTGAAACTCAATCCGATCAAGTCCACGATCGAGGGGAAGACGGTCACCGTCATCGACGACTCGATCGTCCGCGGAACGACCTCGACACAGCTCGTTCAGCTCTTGAAAGACTGTGGCGCTGAGGAGGTCCACGTCCGAATCGGCGCGCCGGCGATCGTCGCCCCCTGTTACATGGGCATCGACATGGCCACCCGCGAGGAACTGATCGCCGCGGACAAATCCGTCACTGAGATCCGCGACGAGATCAGCGCCGACAGCCTCGCGTACCTCTCGACCGACGCCGTCGCCGAGGTTCTCGAGAAAGATCGCATCGACCTCTGTCTTGGCTGTGTCACCGGCGAGTACCCCTACGACATCGAGGGCGAGGAAACCGACCGCGACGTGAGTCGGCCGGATATCGGCGGCCAGCAGTTGCCTGCGGACGACTAACAACCGTTTACTCTGCGGTCTGCCGCGCTGGTGGCGTCGCCACACAGCGCGACGTCTCTCGGTAAACGGTTGATCAAAAGCACCGGAAGACGATCCTGCTCGCTATCGCTCGCAGGCTGCGCCTTCCGAGCCTTCGTTCGCTTTGTCTTCGCGCGGCAACACCGCGCGAACGGCCTGCGAGACCGGCGGTCTCGCACTGCTCACGAAGACACTCCTCCTTCCGTTCCGTGACGCTTCGCGTCACTCCACATCAGTCGTCGGCTCGCTCGCGGATGCAAATGGTGTCTCGGACTCCAAATTATCCTTGGAACGCCTCCGCGAACTCCGTCGGCAGAGTGCCGATCTCGATCCCCCAGGCGATCGGCAGCCAGCCGATCGCGACAAGCGTAATTAGAACGATGCCGATGACGTTGAGCCCGACGCCGATCTTGGCCATCTGTGGCAGCGTGATGTAACCGCTCCCGAAGACGATCGCGTTCGGCGGGGTTGCGACCGGCAGCATGAACGCAAACGAGGCGGCGGTCGCACCCGCAATCATCAGTCCGAACGGGTGGACACCGATGCCGACGGCAACGCCCGCAAGAATGGGCATCAACATCGCCGTCGTCGCCGTGTTCGACGTGACTTCCGTCAGGAAGATCGTCATCACGACCACGGCAAACAGAATAGCGATCATCGGAACGCCCGCGAGGAGCTCGAGTCGCTCGCCGATCCAGGCCGCGAGGCCGGTGTCGCTGAAGCCGCTGGCGATCGCGAGCCCGCCGCCGAACAGGAGGATGACTCCCCAGGGAATGTCGACGGCGTTCGTCCAGTCGAGTAGGAAGGTGCGGTCGCCGTCCGCTGTCGTCGTCGGTAGCGTAAAGAGGACCATCGCACCACCGATGGCGACGATCGTGTCGGCGTCCGCAGGCGTTGCGACGCCGACCAGCGGCTCGATCAAACTGCTGCCGATCCAGGCCGTTGCCATCCCGACGAAGACGACGGCGACCCACTTCTCCTGACTGTCCATCGGGCCGAGGCGCTCGAGTTCGCGGTCGATCGCGTCCGCACCGGTCGGCAGTTCTGCGAACTGGGGCGACACGGCGCGCGTGACGTACGTGTAGACCGCCACGAGACCGACCGCTGCGATCGGAACGCCATAGAGCATCCACTCGGCAAACGAGACCGACTGGCCGAAGAGCGCGTCGGCCTGTCCCGCAAAGAGGACGTTCGGCGGAGTCCCGATGAGTGTCGCGACGCCGCCGACGGACGCGCCGTAGGCGATACACAGCATCAAGGCGATGCCAAACGAGAAGTTGCCCTCGCTCGTGTCGACCTCGAGGCCGGTCTCCTCGACCAGGTCCGCGGTCTGGTAGATGACCGCCAGCGCGATGGGGGTCATCATCATCACCGTCGCGGTGTTTGAGACCCACATCGAGAGAAACGCCGTCGCGAGCATGAAGCCGAGAATGAGTCTCGAGGGCTCAGTACCGACGGCTTTGATCGTCCGGAGGGCGATCCGTCGGTGCAGGCCCCACCGTTGCATCGCCATCGCGAGGAAGAACCCGCCCATAAAGAGAAAGATCAGCGGGTGGCCGTAGGAGGGTGTCGTGTCCGCGACTGGCAGCGCGCCGGTCAGCGGGAACAGCACGATCGGCAGCAACGACGTCGCTGGAATCGGAATCGCCTCGGACATCCACCAGACGGCGATCCACGCGGTGGCGGCGGCGACGGCCTTTCCGGCGGCCGAGAGGCCACTCGGCGTCGGCGAGAGGAAAATGAGCGCGAACAGCAGTGGCCCGAGGACGAACCCGATCTGCTGTCGGCGTTCGTACGTCCCGCCGACGTCGAACGACGAGCCGTCGTCGCCGCGGCTGCCACCGCCGGAGCCACCAGTTCCGTCGCCGCTACCAGTGGCAGTCCCATTCCCGGTTCGACCTCCGTTACTCGTCTCCGAGTCGCGCCCTCCATCGGGGAACAGCTGCCGCGCGAGCCGTCGCTCTTCGGGCTCGAGATCGTCCATATCCGCCATCATGGCTGGCGCGTCGAGTGTGAGATACGCCTTCGTTCGGGCGTTGACGAGCCACAGGTATCGCCACAGCCGCCCGGTAACCGATCGAGTCGTCCGGTCGCGTTCGGCCACCATGTGTCACCCTCCCACGGGAACGCGTATAAACAGTAGTCGCTTACATGGCTCGAGCATGGTGGGTTGCAGAACGTCCAAGCGGGTGCCCGGCCAACTCGCGGTATGCCGCTGTTACAGTTCGAGACGACACTGTCGCTGTCGGACGAAGAAAAGACCGCGTTTGCTGACCACGTAACGGACTACTATACGACCGAGATGGCGACGACGGCAGGCCACGTCGCCGTGGTTATCCGCGAACGCGAGACGGCGGACCTCCACCTTGGACGCGCCGTCGACGGGCCGCTGTGCTTTCTCGACGCCGAGATCCGACGCGGCCGCTCGCTCGAGCGAAAGCGGGCCTTCGCCCTCGCAACCATGGAATACGTCGGCGAGACGTTCGATGTCCCCGACGAGAACATGAAGGTCGTCTTCACCGAACACCCCGGCGAGGCGATGATGGGCGTCGACCGCGTCGGTGGCGAGTGGGGCGAGAACGGCAACAAAGAATAGAAGTATCGGATCTGTTGAAACCCGTTTCTTCAGGCGTTTGTTTCATCGAAATGGCCATCACACCGCTCATGCTTACTGAACACTGGACGGTCTGTCATGGCTGATAGATATTCGGAATAGCGTACTGAATACAAAGCCCAAAGAACTGTGAATAAAATCTTTGTAACGTCATCGTGTGATTTGCTCTATGGGTTCGCAGGCACTCAAAAAATCGGCTATTTCAGGAGTTATTTCGCTCGCAATCACATTAGTTATAACCTATATTGCATCACTAATCTGGCCGACACCGTCTGGACTGTTTATTGCTGTCGGATTAGCCTCATTCTTTTCAGCATTTGGTAGCGCGTACGGCGCACACATAGAATATCGTGATTGAACGTTGAGAGGATAGCTCACGTTGTGAATGCCCTACTATCCTGTATATAAGAGAGCCATCGCATTGAGTGTGCTGCCGGCAGTTCGCTCGAGCCCCCTGCAGCCGCTGAAACCGCTATCTGTGACGGGCTCATAGAACCTCGTATGTACCGCGTGTTGCTTCCCGTCGACGAGAACGAATCGCAAGCACGGGCGCAGGCGACTGCCGTCTGCGACCTCCCGGGCGCGGAGACGGATGTGTCGGTCGACGTCCTTCACGTCAGCCAGGAGTCGACTGGCCCGGATGCCGAGTGGGCGGCTGGCGGGTTCGCCGAGGAATACGCCAACGAGATGGCACGCATAGCCGACGACGAGGCACTTCCCGCGTCGGTCGAGGCAGCAGTCGGCGTCCTCGAGTCGGCCGGTATCGCGTGGACGGTTCGCGCGGCGACAGGCGATCCCGCGGAGACGATCCGCGCTGCGGCCGACGAATATGACAGCGAGGCCATCGTCATCGGCGTTCGCGACCGGTCGCCGGTCGGCAAGGCGCTGTTCGGAAGCGTCACCCAGTCGGTGATCCGCGAGAGCGACCGACCGGTGACCGTCGTCTCAGCAGCCAAAGAAACGTAGGGCAGCTCGGAACGAAAGCGGTCGCGACGACGATCAGCGGAGGCAGGCCGCGACGACCGCGAGCATGTCCTCGCCACGGACTTCGTCGGCGAACAGCGGCACACGCCGGACGTCGGTGCCGCGGAAGAGATCTTGTGCTTCGGCGAGTGCGGACTGCTGGACGTCCCAGCGACGTTGACAGAACTCGCAGTCGTCGAGATTCGGCTGGAGGAATTCACCCTCGACGTCGTCGGTGACGTTGGATAGTGGCTCCATCACACGGTTGACGACGACGGTGCCGACGGGAATCTCGAACTCCTGAAGCTGCTGGCGGAGCCGTTTGGACTCGAAGACGCTCATCTCCTCGGGAATCATGACGATTCGGAAGTCCGTCCGCGCGGGATCTTGCAGGGCGGCCCGCAGTCGCTCGATGCGCTCGCGCAGCACTTCCAGATCCTCGAGGTCGTTTTCGGCTTCCGGCTGCTGTTGTCCGCCGAACATCCCCTTGACGCCTTCGAGCATGCCGCCGATGCGCTGGCGGAACTTCATCAGTCGGCCCATCATCGTGTCCATGATCTCGGGCAACTGCAGCAAGCGGAGGGTGTGGCCGGTCGGAGCCGTGTCGACGACGACGCGCTCGAAGCGCTCGTCGTCCATATACTCGAGTAAGAGCTGCATCGCGGCGGCCTCGTCAGCGCCGGGCATCGCGCCGCCGAAGAGGGCGTCCATCGGCGATTCGCCGCCGAGCATGTCGCCGAGCCCGCCCAGCGGACCGCCGTCGGCTCCCTCACCACCGGGGAAGGGCGAGGCTCCGCCTGCGCTCTCGTCGCCGGGGAACGGCGATTCCTCGTCCGTTTCTGTCCCCGCACTGCCGAAGGGGGTCTCGCCACGTTCCATTGCAGCCTCGGGATCGATCTCGGCCGCATAGAGCGGGATGTCGTCCCGAATGCGGCCAGGTTCGGCTGGAATGTCGGTATCGAACGTGTCAGAAAGCGAGTGTGCGGGGTCGGTCGAAACCACCAGCGTCGGCGTCCCGGCGCGGGCACTGTCGAGGGCGGTCGCGGCTGCCATCGTCGTCTTCCCAACACCGCCTTTCCCGCCGTAGAGGACGTAGTCGGGGCCGTCGATCGGCTCGTCGGACGGCTCGACGTCGATGGTGTCGCGCTCCTCGTCGGCGTCGACAGAGTCCGTCGGCGTGACCTCGATGGTGTTTCCGCCATCGTCACTGTCCATCGTCGTTTCCTCGTCTTCCTCGACCGGTTCGACGTCGATACCGCTCATACCCGTCTTTCCCAGTCCCGACACGAGTATTCGTCGGTCTCGAGCGTCCTGCCGTGTCGCTTTCAGTCGAAATATGCTGCCAGCCGTTCGGCTGCTTCCTCGACGCGCGGCGTCACAAGCGCGAATCGCAGCCACTCGCTGCGCGAATCGCCGAAGGCCTCGCCGGGCATTCCGGCGACGCCGGCCTCGTCGATCAGCCGCTCGACGTTTGCGAGCGTGCCCGGATAGCCCTCGAAGCGTGCCATCACGTAGAACGAGCCACTCGGCGTGGTATATTCCGCACCGGCCACCTCGAGTGCGTCGGTAAACGTTGCGACCCGGTCGCGGAGCCGCTCCCGGTTGCGCTCGTAGTAGTCGGGTCCCGTCTCACGAAGCGCCTGTAGAACTGCGTACTGGCCGGGGCGGGTGGTCGCGACGTTGACCAGCATGTGGCGGCTCCTGGCGTCTGCGACGAGTTCCGGCGGGAAGATCGCATAGCCGACCCGAACCCCGGTGATCGCCATCGACTTCGAGAACGCGTTAGTGACGATCCGGTGAGCCGAGTCGGTCTCGAGCGCGCTTGCGAACGTCCCCGAAAGGTCGTAGTGGTCGTACACCTCGTCGCTGAGCAGGATCGCGTCGTACTCCTCTGCGACGGCGACGAGTTCCTGCATCGTTTCCGCAGGATAGACCGCGCCGGTGGGGTTGTTCGGCGTGTTCACGACGATCGCGGCCGTCTCGTCGCTTGCGGCCGCGCGGACGGCTGCGGGATCCAGTTGTCCCTCGTCGTCAGTCGCGACGAATCGCTGGGTTCCGCCGAGCATCGTCGTCTTCCCCGGATAGTACGGATAGACGGGATCGGTCAGCAGGATCTCGTTTCCACGATTGCGCTCGAGCGCTCGCGCCATCGCGAGATAGTTCGCCTCGCCCGCGCCGTTGGTGACGACGACCTGTTCGGCGTCGACGCCACGGCGCGCGGCGATCTCCGCGCGCAACTCGCGTAGTCCTGCGCTGGGTGCGTACTGGAACCGGTCTGGCTCGAGGTCGGCATACTCTCGCAGCCCCTCCCGAAGGGCTTCGGGTGGCTCCCAGTCAGGGTTTCCGCTGACCATATCGATGACGTCGCGGTCCGCCGCGTCCGCATACTCCATCACGTGGAAGAAAAGCGGCGTCTCGTAGTCCATATCGGATACTCAGCAGTCACTCCCCGTGTTCTTTCCGTTTCCAGATTGCACGGTGTGCCGTCGAGGTCGTGACTGATACGGACTCCTGTCAGTCAGTACCGCTGGGACCGCGACCCGTCCTGCGGTCCCACCGGTACATCGTTACAGCAGACCGTATGAGGCGACCGTGGTCGCGACCCGCGCTTTCACAACCGTGCCGCCCGTCGACTCGAGCATGAACGATGAGATCGACCGCGAATTGCCGATGGCAGTCGGCGACGCGCTTCGCGACCGCGAGGAGACGCTGGCAGTCGCCGAGTCCTGTACCGGCGGGTTGATCGGTGCTGCGATCACCGCCGTTCCGGGTGCCAGCGACTACTTCGATGCCGGGCTGACGACCTACGCCTACGACGCCAAGCGCCGCCATCTCGGCGTGAGCCGCGAAGCACTGGACGAACACGGTGCCGTCTCCGAGCCAGTCGCCCGTGAGATGGCACAGGGAGTCCGCGACGTCTCGGATGTGACGTGGGGAATCGCAACGACCGGAATCGCCGGTCCGGCCGGTGGGACCGACGACAACCCGGTCGGCACCGTCTACATCGGAATCTCCTATGCGGGCCCGTGGGGGAGCGAAGCGTCGTATACGACCGTCTCCCGGTACGTCTTCGACGGCGATCGCGCCGCCGTTCGCGCGAAGACCGTCGATCAGGCACTCGTGGATCTGCTTGCCGAACTCGAGACAGCGTAACGCCCAAACCGGTCCGCGTTGGCGACTCTCTCGAGAGAAAACTATTCCCCACGTGACTCCCCAGATAGCGGTAGATGAACAAGAAGGGTCACGTGCTAAACGCCGTGCTGTTGAGCATCGGGCTTGGGTATCTGCTCGTGCCGGTGGGGGACGTAGAGACGTTCAAGACGATCATCATGATCGGCGTCCCGATTACGCTGGGGGCACTCTTTCCGGACGTCGACACTGCATTTGGCAAACACCGAAAAACGCTGCACAATCTGCCGGTCTTGCTCGGATTCGTCGCTTTTCCGTACGTCTTCGGTAACCTCGAGTACGTCTGGATCGGTGTGTTGACTCACTACGTGCTCGACGTGGCGGGGAGCAAGCGCGGGATCGCGCTGTTTTACCCGATCTCAACGCAAGAGTACGGGCTCCCGACTGGTGTCACAGTCAGCAGCAAGCGCGCGGACTTCGTGACCGCAGTCGTCACCGTCGGCGAACTGGCGCTGGCAGCCATGGTCGTGTTCGAACTCCCACAGTTGGTATTTGAACTTGGACGACAGCTCGTCGGGCTGTAACTCGCTTGCAGAGCCGATTTCGTCTCTCTCAGTTTTCGTGACTCGAAGGCGGGCCTTCGATCGGACGGTCAACTCGAGTGAATGACCTGAGACGAGCCTCGGTTAGAAAACGCGTCCAGTAGTCGACTACTGCCGGTTCGGCGTCCACTCCTCGCAGGCGTCCATGTCGTCCATGGCCGTCTCGTGGCGGGCACAGTAGGGAACCATCCCATCGGAGGACCGGACGTATTCGAAGTCCGTACAGTTCCCACAGTAGCGGTCTGTGGGTTCGGCCGGCTGGTCGGGTGTCGATTCGACGATTTCGGCGTCACGGCCGTCACCGGCATCCAGCGGCGACGAAATATCGGAAACGGCTGAGCCACCGTCACTGGTGGCTGTACCGGCGTTGGGGCGGCGTTGAGAAGTGGGATTGCTAGCCGACTGTTGTGACGTCGTCGCACTCGAGCGCTCGTCGTACGACAGCGCCGCGGACGTGTCGTCTGCGTTGGTCTGTGTCTCGACGTCTCCGTCGGGCGTGCCGCCGAGGAATCCGATCCCGCCGAGGCTGCCCGAGGCGTCCTCGTCGTCGTCGGCCTCGATGACCGTCTTGTTGTGGCGGGTGACGTTCATCTGGAGGGTGCCGCCAGGATCATTGCGTCGCTTGAACGTCGCGACGGCGCTGAACAGACTCCACACGGACGTCAGGAGGCCGAGCAAGTAGACGACCGACACCTCGAGCGTGAGTTGCTGATTGTGGCCGCGCCAGTGTGTAGGATACGCATACCAGAAGAGTGCAACGCCGAGCAGACAGAGGCTCGCACTGATCGCGGCGGCGGCCTGGACGCGACGGCTGGCCGGCAAGACGACGAAGACGCCGACGAGCGCGATCGGGATACTCAGTCCGGCGAGCGCGCCACCGACACGGACGGTCGCGAACTGGGCAGCGATATCGCCAGAGAGTTCGACCGCATACCCGCTGAAGAGGTCGGTCGTCGCCACGAGCACAGCTACGACGGCCAGGATCGCACCGAGTATCACGAGCGCCGTGCCAGCGTACAGCCGGCGGCTCGTCACCCCCGGTGCGGTCCCGTCGTAGACCTCCGTCAGGCTTGTCATACGCGGCCGTTCGGTGCCCCGCCACAAAACGATACGTCAGACACACCTCGGTTGCCGGAGAGGTTCCGGCGGTTCTGGACCGCCCGCACGACCCATGGAAGCGAAAGTTTGAATCACCGCGCTCGCAAACCGACGCCCATGAGTGACGATGACGAGGACGCGGAGCCGGCTGTCTCGCTTGGGACGCACACGCCCGTCGAGGGTGCGCCGCTCGCCCGCGTGAGTTCGCGACTGACCTGGCCCAAAGAGAAAAGCGAAGTCGACCGACTCGAGGGCGAGACCGTGATCCGGACCCCTGACGGCCCTCGTGAACTGTCCGACGTGCTTGCAGACGTCGACGAGACGTACTTCCAGCGCCATCAGGAGTTCGAGGCGCACGTCCGTGATGTGATCGGGACTGGCCCGATTCCGACTGCTGACGAGTAACCTGTGTCGTCCGAGCCGGATCGACACGGCGTCCGCTGGTTCCGGGACCGGCTCCGACTGTCCTGGGTCCAGAAGACACTCGTCGTCGGTGCCGTGCTCTCGCTGCTGTGGATGTCTCTGGTCCCCAGTGAGTTGAACCGCCGGCTCGTCGTCGACGGCGTGCTCCTGATCGGCGGGCCACTCGCGCTCGGCCTGACACACGGGAACCGTATCGGCTGGCACGTCGACCGCGTCGCGGTACGAAACACCGTCCTGCTTGCGCTGTTTGTCCTCCCATTTTATGTCGTCGGCTCGACGCTACCGACGATCCGCGCGTACTATCCGATCTGGACGACGTCGACCGCGCCCGCGGCGTTCGGCCTCCACGCCATAAAGCTGCTTCTGCTCGCGCTTGCTGCTGAAACCTATTACCGCGGGCTCCTCTGTGTCGGCGTCAAGAAGATCGGCATCGCCGCAGTGTTCATCAGCCCCGTCGTCTACATGCTCCACCATACGTCGAAGCCACCGATCGAGTTCCTGCTGTCGGGCCCGACCGACGTCCTGTTCGGTGCCGTCGACTACGCGTCCGACTCCATTCTCCCGTCGGTCGTCGCCCACGGCGGCGGCCTCGTCTTGCTCGACTGGCTCGTGCTACACGAGCCGGTGTTCGATCCGCTGCTCGTGATGCAATTACTCGAGTGGCTGCCAGTCCCACTGTAGCCGTCAGTGATCGACCGTCCGCGGCCCCGCTCGCGTTCCGGGACTGACAGCCAGCCAGCGACCGCCGCGTGCATCGGTCATCGCGTCGCTGATGGGAACAGTATTGATTACTAACATTTATGCACCCTTCGCGAGTGACAGGCGTATGGACGCTCGGTCCTCGGTGTTTGCCCTCCTGATCTGCGTCCTCGGCGTGCTTGCCACACTGATCGTCCTGCCGCTCGTCGAGTACGTGCTGGCTGCCTGTCTGCTCGCGGTTGCTCTCCGGCCGGCCTACGAGCGACTGGTGCCACGCATCGGCGCACGAACCGCCGGCGTCGCACTTACCGCCCTCGCCGTCGCTGGCGTCGTCGTCCCACTGGTGGTCGTTTCGCTGGTCATCCTCGAGACCGTCACGTCGGCGCTCGAGTCCGGCGCTGCCGCCCACATCGTCACCGCCGGGCGGACGTTCGCACAAACGACACTTGGATTGGACACAGCGTCGATCGCCCTCATCGAGTCGACTCTCTCGAGCGAACTCGCAACGACGATCGGAGCGGCGGCTGATATCTCCGTCTCTCAGACCGTCGGTCTCGTGGCCACCGTCGCCGACGTCGTCGCCGGAACGCTCGTGTTCGTCTTCGTCCTCTACTCCCTGCTCGTCGACGGCCCCGCGGCCCTCGACTGGGTCCGGCGGGTCGTCCCGCTCGAGCGCCGACTCGTCGACGAACTGTTCGCGGAGGTCCATGTCGTCGTCTGGGCGGTGCTCCGCAGTCACCTGCTGGTCGCAGTGTTGCAGGGGATACTCGGCGCGCTGGGGCTGGTCGTCCTCGGCGTCCCGTATGCGGCCGTGTTGGCGGTCGCGCTATCACTCGTGTCGGTGCTTCCGACGGTTGGGATCTGGCTCGTCTGGGGCCCAGTGACCGTCGCCCACGCGTTCTCGAGCAGTCTCCTCGGGAGTGTGATCCTGCTGGGGTATGGGATCGCCGTCCTCGCCGTCGTCGACATCTATCTCCGGGCGTTTTTGGTCGACCAGCAGTCCGGGCTGCATCCGGCAATCGCACTGATGGGTGTCGTCGGCGGTGGTGTGCTCTTCGGGATCGTCGGCCTGTTCGTCGGCCCGGTCGTGCTCGCAGCGTTCAAAGCCAGTGTGATTGTCGTCGATCGGATCCACCGTGCATCACCGGCGGCTGCCGATTCCGGCTCCGACACCGATCCCGAGCGAGAGCAGCCGCTCGCGGAGACCGATCAGTAGCTCGGACGGTGGTCGACCCGCCCGTCCGACTTACTCCAGGTTCGAGAACGCGTTTAGATTCGACTGCAACCCGGCCGCGAGTTCGGATTTGCGCTGCAGGCGCGCGTAGGAGACCGGGAGTTGCGTCGCGACCTCCGCGACCGCCTCGTGGAACGTCTCCGCTTCACCGTAGTCTTCCGCAAAGGCGTTGCGAACGCTCTCGCGGACCTGCCAGACGCCGACGGGGGCCCAGTAGTCGTCCGACACCTCGCGCAAGACGAGACACTTCGCCTGTCGGCCGATTGACTCGAGATACTCCAGGACCCCCAGCCGGGCGGCGTAGTAGGCACCGGCGGTCTCCTCGACGTAACTCGAGCGCCCCTCGTAGCCCTCGCTGGCGCTCTGGAGCCAGACGTCGTCGTCCGGGTTCGGATTCCAGATGCTGCCCGGCGCTTTCATCTCGACGAGTTCGAACTCCCAGGTGCCGGGTGCGAGGACGACCCAGTAGCGGTTGCCCATGTACTCGTTGGCCCAGACCTGCACCTCGTCGATGCTGGGTGCGTTCCGGATGCGCCCGCGCAGGTACTTCCCGACGGTGTCGTCGACGGCCGTGATCGACCACCGCGTCGGCACGAGTCGGCGCTGCTTGGTCTGGCCGAGTGCGCCCGCCGAGAGGATCGAGTTGATGTCGTAGACGTCGAAGCCACGTCGATAGAGATAGGTCATCGCACCCTCGGCCTGCCAGTCGTCGTCCTCGAGGGTCTTCTTGACCGGGCGGGGCACGTATGGATTTTCCCGCAACTCGGCGTTGCGAGCGGTGGCACGCGGCCCACGCGGCGTCGCCACGTCCGTGCCGGCATCGAGGCCGAGGTCGGGAGTATCGTCTAACCCGATCTCTAAGTCGACCGGCCGGTCCGCGATGGCGATCTCACGCTGGACGCCGACGAAGCCGTCCCACGTATCATGGACGGAGGGTGTCAGCCGGCTCGCAATGGACGGCGAGTCGACGTTCGCGCGCTTGCTCGAGTTCAACAGGCCAGTTCGGCGCTGGAGCACGTCGTCGATCGCATACCCCTGCTGGTACCAGTCGCCATCGGTGACGTACTCCGTAGCGGCTCCTTCGTCGCCGACCGGCGAGAGCACGCCGACGGGGATGTCTGGGTAGTTCGACCGCCCGACGAAGATCGAGGGTGCGGTCGAGCCGACGAGCGTCTCGCCGCTTGTGGCGTCGTCGAACCGGCGTTCGAAGTCCTCTAAGTGGTCCGTGATCGCGTAGGACTTCTCCTTGGCGAGGCGGCGGCGCTCTGCCTCCTCGTCGGGCTCTAACTCCTCGATGTAGTCGTCGAGGCGCATTCACTCGCCGTAGGACGGGCACGACTTTGAATGTTGATACTGCCGGACTGTACGTCGATACCCGAGTAAGATGTCAGAGGCAGAGATCCGGTCGGGCGTCGAGCAACCGGATCTCACATCGATGTTTCGACTGGGGTATAAAGTAACCGCCACCGTCTTTTCTCCCTCTGAAAATCCGACGACACTCACTGTTTCCGACCGTCTCCATCTCGATCGCTCGAGCAGCCATCGAAAGACAACGGTTAAAAACGGCGGGCGGGAAGGGAAGAGTATGAGTACGACCGACGACCGAGAGACACGTGCCTGTGTCTCTTGCGGGCTCAACATCGCGGGCACGAACGCTGCTGCGTTCAAGTGTCCAGACTGCGGCCAGCAGATTTACCGCTGTGCCAAATGTCGCAAGCAGAGCAACCTCTATGAGTGTCCCGACTGCGGTTTCACCGGCCCGTAACTACCTACCATGGGAAAAGTCGCTGCCAAAATCAAGGTCATGCCGGACAGCCCCGAAATCGACCTCGACGCGCTCCAGGAGCGCCTCGAGAGTACCCTCCCCGAGGGTGCGAAGATCAACGGCGTCGAACGTGAGGAAGTCGCATTCGGCCTCGTTGCCCTCTACCCGACCGTGATCGTCCCCGACAGCGCGGGCGGCACGGAGACCGTCGAAGAGAACTTCACCGAGGTCGACGGCGTCGAAAGCGTCGGCGTCGAGAACGTCGGCCGTATCTAAACGGCGACCGCCGTTCGTTTTTAGCCGTTTCGCCGCTGGCCACTCGCGGCCAGCGGCCGACAATATCACTCCGCCAGTAGCGGTTGCTGTCGCTACTGGACGGATCGTCACCAGAACATGATACGGCCTGCTATCCCGCTGTCCCGGCGCACCCGCATGATGGTACAATAAGTTGAATTGATCGTTCGTCGCGGGTGCGCCGGCACTGACTGACAGGAGTCCGTATACGTCGGGAGGACGAACGGTCGACGACGAGCGCTTACTGGCTCTGTTCCTGATCGCCGCGGTTCGCACCGAGGTTGGCCTGCGAGACAATCTCCGCGCCAATCGGCGAGAGGTCGACGGTCACGTCGTCAGTGACGGCTTTGCTGATTTCGTCTAGGTTCCCCGCGAGGACGGTCAAGACGTCGTCGGGATTGGTGTAGACGAGCATGTTCCCGTCCTGACCTTCCGCGACGAGTTGCGTGTCGTTCAAGACGATCTGGTCGTTCTGGATCGTCGCCGAGACGACCGGCAGCGCCGCCGGTTTCCCCGGTTCGTCGTCCCTGACCTTGCGGATGTGGACCGCATCGAGGTCGAGGACGTCCTTGTACTCCTTGATCTGTTCGGCACAGTTGACCATGTCGTTGAGAAGCGCCGTGCGACGCTCGTTGCCGTGATCGCCATCGAGACAGTGCTGACAGACGCGGAGTTCGAGTCGCATTACCCCGTTTTGGTCGTCGACACCGATGAGAATTCCGCTTCAGTTCCGTCCTCGGCCGTGGCTGTGGCCCTACACTGGGTTCGATCGACACCGCAGTTTCGTTCGTGCGCTTACTTGCGTCGCTGCTCGCAAATCTCGCGAATCCTGTCGCGTCCCTGTGGGACGTAGCCCCCATGATAGCACAGCGTGTGGTCGATCTCGAGGCCGGCCAACTTCCCGACGGACTCGATCGCGCGGTCCATGTCGGGCGTAAACTGCGGTTTCGGGCCGGCAAGAGGTTCAGCTCCGTCCGCGACGAGTGCATCACCGGCGACGAGCAGGTTCCCGTCAGGGAAGTACAGCGAAACGTGTCCCGGCGCGTGGCCCGGCGTCGCGACGACCTCCATCGGCCCGGCACCCGTCGGAATCCGAACTCCGTCGGCCAGTTCGATGTCGACGGGCACGGACGGGTAGCGGTCGCCGTCGCCCTTGATCGGGTCGCGCTCGCCCGAGATGTACGGCGCTTCGTCGCGGTGGGTCGCAACGACTGCATCGACGCGGTCTTTCAGTTCTGCCAGTCCACCGGCGTGATCCCCGTCGTGGTGGGTGAGGACTACCAGCCAGATATCCTCGAGGTCGTAGCCTAAGCTTCGCAGGTGAGTCTCGAGGCCACCGATGGTGCCCTGTGGCCCCACGTCGCACAACACGAGGCCGCGATCTGTCTCGACGATCACGGGTGTGATCGTCAGTTCTCTCCCACCGTATTCGACCGTGATCGGCAGCGTATGCACGCCAGCGCCGTCTTCGTCTTGCATACGACGAGCATTCGCTGCCAGTACGATAGGTGTCCTGGGTTCCCCAGCGCTCGCGGTGCTGCTCCGCGTCTTATCTTTCGCCTATCGTAAACGGATTGCGACCGTCGCGACACCACCGCTGTCACTGGCTGTGGCTGATCAGGCGTTATCGCCGACTTCGAGGCCGTAGGGGCTCCGCGTTACGTAGATGAACTCGAGTACGAACAGCGAGACGAAGATGCCGACGATCCAGAGCAGGATCTCGATGTCAGTCCGATAGAGATGATAGAGGACGATCGGGATCGCGACGGTCGTCCCGAGCAGACCGACCGCGGGAACGAGGGGGTTCGATCCGGTCTCATCGGCGAGTCGGAGGTTCGTGTAGTTCGTGACCGCGAACGACGCCAGGAACGCGACTGAGCCGAACTCGGTGCGTCATCGTCTTTCGTATTCGTCTTCCGTTCCTCCCCGACGGAAGCGATTGTAGAGCCAGGCGAGGAGATACGCGCCGACGAACCCGTCGACGAACGCCCAGCCAGCACCGACTGCTAGCCCTCGGCTCGTCGAATTGTACCCGATATACACGTCTGCAAGCAGGTCACGCCACTTCTCACCCCATCCCAGCCGTGCCGTCAGCCCAAGGAAGACGACGGCACCAGCCCAGAGCGTCCCCATCGCCATTCCGAATGCCGTACCATCGACTCGAGTCTCGCTAGACGCGCTCATGGAGACTTGGTCGTCGTCTCGTCACTTAACCGGTTGCCCCGGCTTCCACAGTCCGGCCAGACGACGAAACCGCCAGCACTCGAGCAACCCGAATACGTGTGTTTTATAACCATCACCGGACAAAGCGGTCGTACGACTATGCCGAAATCTAATGGCCCTCGTCAGGGAACCCGGCGAAAGCTCGCAAACGATCCTCGAGACCGTGGCACGTCGCCGCCACAGCGTGCGATTCAGGAGTACGAGGAGGGTGAGAAAGTCCACCTGAAGATCGACCCAAGCGTCGCGGACGGTCGCTTCCACCCGCGCTTCGACGGTCTCACCGGCGAAGTCGTCGGCAAACAGGGTAGCGTCTTCAAAGTCGAGATCAACGACGGCGGCAAGGAGAAGACCCTACTCGTCGCTGCGGCACACATGCGCGCACAGAACCAGGAAAAGAGCCGGATCTGAACAGGGATGACGATCTTCAAAGAGATCGTCGACGAGGAGTTCCTGACGGTCTCGGAGACGAAGGAGCTGCTCGCCGACATCGAAGCCGAACGCGCGATGGACGAGGATCGCGAGCTGCGCTACGAACTCGCGCGAGCGATCGAACACGCCAATCGGTTCGCCGTCCTCGAGCCCGATGAGGCCCAGGCGCTCGTCGAGGATCTTCAGGACCTCGAGAAGGTCGACGAACCGACGGCCTACAAGATCGCCAACCTCCTGCCACAGGACCGGGACGAACTCCGGTCGGTGTACGCACAGCAGCGCTACTCGCTGTCGGGGGACGAACTCGACGACATTCTCAATGTCGTCGCACAGTACGTCTGAGCGCGGCGTTCGGATACTAATTCTCTCGAAATCGCCGCGTCGATCCGGACTCCAACCGCTGTTTATCACGTCGTCCGTGAGCACAGCTTGTGGTTGTCCTCGAGCGTGCGCGATCGACCCAGCTCGTCGCCGACCGAGCTGACATGTGGCCACTGACTGCCAGCAGCCAGTATCACAAGCGTGATCATACCGGCTCGATAATCATCGCCGAACGTGACCGTTCAGCGATCGCACCAGCGACCGCCTCGATCTCACTCGCGCTGGACACCTCGTCTAACGGCTGGCAACGGTGGGACCCTCGGGCGAGAGACACACGGCGATAGCGGGGTGATCGATCGTGGCCCCGCCTGAGACGGAACCCGACTCCGTCGTCGCCACGGGCAACGACTCGCTCGAGCGAAATCTCGGCCTGCTCGCGAGCCTCGAGTTCGTCAGCGTCGCACTGGGCATCTCGGCGCTGATCGTCGGGATCGTGCTGTGGTTTGCCGTCATCGAGTGAGACAGACACCGGGGAGACCAATCGTGTCGCGCGTGGAGTCGGTAGCCGATCGCCACTGGCCGACAGAAGACGCGAGTACAATCGCATCAACACCACGGCCGTTCCCCGTGCCGCCTCTTGAAAGCGAGCCGACTATTTAAGTACGCCCTCGCCGTAGCAAACGACAATGAGCGAAGCCGATGGCGACGAGACGGACGTTCGGCGCGCGGTCGTGTTGGATTACCTCGCACACGGGCTGTCTGACGACGGTCGACCGCAGTACGCGAAGTCACCGGCAGGCTACGCTGTCGGCATCGAGGACTTCCAGCTCTATCAGGTCGCGTTCGACGAAGAGGAACGGCTCACGATCGGCAGCGAGGTTGTCGTTGAGCCGCCCGCCGAGCGCGAGGTCGTCACCGGGGCCCACCGCGTCGAGTACGACGACCTCTCCTCGGGAGCCCAGTCGGAACTCGAGTACGTCGTCGCCGATCTCGTCGAAGAACACGAGGAACGCTTCGTCGATTTCTACAACGACGCCCAGCCGATCACGCTGCGGCTCCACCAGCTGAACTTGCTGCCGGGGATCGGGAAGAAACTCCGTAATAGCATCCTCGATGAGCGCAAGCGAAAGCCCTTCGAGAGCTTCGAGGAGCTGTCCGACCGGGTCTCCGGCTTGCACGACCCTGATCAGATCCTCGTCGATCGCATTCTCGAGGAGCTGCGCGACGACGACCTCAAGTACCAGACCTTCGTGGGTCGGCGCGAGCAGGAACAAAACCAATAATCAAATAACCACGCTTCTGCCTATGGACGCGGCCGAACACGACCTGCTACCTGCGCCCGAGACGGTGCGTTTACACCGACGCCAGCCGAAGCGCTGGCAATGAGAGATCCAGACGGACTGATCGCCCGAGCGGGAATCCGCGGCGATCCGGATCGCGACCAGCACTTTCTCGTCGACGATCGCGTCCTCGACCGACTGCCGACCTATCTCGAGGAGATCGACGCCGACACGAGCCACGTACTCGAGATCGGCGGCGGGACAGGCGCGCTGACCGACCGGCTGCTCGCGGTCGGTGACGAGGTCACTGTCGTTGAACGGGACCCCGACCTCGCTGCGTTCCTGCGCGAGGAGTTCGCCGACGAAATCGCGGCCGGCGACCTGACTGTGATCGAAGGCGACGCCCTCACAGTCGACCTGCCCGACTTTACGGCGTCGGTGTCGAACCTGCCCTACGGCGTCTCGAGCGAGATCGCCTTCCGGCTGTTTCCCGAGGGGAAGCCACTCGTGTTGATGTTCCAGCAGGAGTTCGCCGAGCGGATGGTCGCCGAGTCCGGCACGAGCGAGTACGGCCGGCTCTCGGTCTCGAGCCAGCATTATGCGGATATCGAACTCGTCGAGTCGATCCCGAAAGAGGCGTTTTCGCCGCCGCCGGCGGTCCAGAGTGCGGTAATTCGTGCAGTCCCGCGCGAGCCCGACTACGAGGTCGACGACGAGGACTTCTTCCTGCGGTTCGTCAAAGCGCTGTTCACCCAGCGCCGGAAGACGATCCGGAACGCGATCCGGAACACGGCACACATCTCCGGGCTCGCAGCACCGGAGGCGGTCGTCGATGCGGCCGACGAGGATGTCCTCCAAAAGCGGGCTGGCGCGATGGCACCGGCCGAGTTCGCCGCACTGGCCCAGCTCGCGTGGGAGGTCGGCGAGCCAGACGACGACTGATTGAGTGACGGCTCGAGCCAGACGGGCCCAACCAACGGATACTCAAAGCTGCGCGGACGACAGATCGGAGAGATGAACGCATGGCCGGACTACTGACCGGGCTCGATTGGCTGTCGGAGGCGGCTTCGACGACCGAGCTCAAACTCGCGGTCTCCATCGTGGCGGTCGCGCTCGTGATCGCCGTGCTCTTCTCCTATCGGCGGCTTCACACGTGGTTATGTGAGCGGACGCGGCCGCTGTACGCCGACGTCGTATCGATGTCGGTGCTCATTGCAGCCTGTCTGGTAAGTCTCGCCGTCGTGACGGGTGTCTGGGGGCGCACGGAGGAGGTTCAACGGCTCTCGACGAATCTCGGGCTCGATAGTGACGATGTCGCGCGCGCCATCGTCTCGTTTCTCCTGCTGGTCGTGACGGTCATCGCCACCCGCTTTGTCAGCCGAGTGGTTGAGGGGATCTTCAACTCCTCTGCGGCCGTGACGGCCCACCAGCGGAAGGTGACCCACCGGCTCTCGCAGGTACTCATCTGGGCGGTCTCGCTGGTCGTTGTGCTCGGTATCTGGATCGAGGATCTCGGCAGCCTGCTCGTCGGGGCTGGGTTCCTCGGGATCGTCCTCGGGATGGCGGCTCGGCAGACGCTCGGGACCGTACTCGCGGGCTTCGTCCTGATGTTCGCTCGGCCGTTCGAGATCGGCGACTGGATCGAAGTCGAGGGCGACGAGGGCGTCGTCACCGACATCTCGATCGTCAACACCCAGGTCCGGTCATTCGACGGCGAGTACATCATGATCCCCAACGACGTCATCGCTTCGGGGACGGTGACCAACCGCTCGAAGCGCGGCCGGCTGCGACTCGAGGTCGAGGTCGGTGTCGACTATGAGACCGATGTCGACCGGGCCGCTGCCCTCGCAAAAGCGGCGATCGACGAGGTCGATGAAGCGATGACGGCACCGGCTCCACGGGTCGTCGGCAAGTCCTTTGGCGACTCTGCGGTCGTACTCGGGGTTCGGTTCTGGATCGATACCCCAAGCGCCAGACGCTACTGGAACGCCCGGACCGCTGCGATCAGTGCTATCAAGGAGACGTTCGAAGACGAAGATATCAAAATCCCGTACCCACAGCGTGAACTTACCGGGCGGCCCGAGGCCGGCGGCTTTCGTGTCACCGATGAACGTGGGGCGATATCAGGCGACGAATCCAGTGACCACCGCATGACAACGACAACACCGGAGGAACAATAGCATGGGACTCGAGGACCGACGCGACCAGGAACCGGACGTCTACCAGCCCGCCGAAGACTCGCAGCTACTGGCCGAGACAGCCACAGCGCGCCTGACAGGAGACGAACTCGTCCTCGAGGTCGGCACCGGCTCGGGCTACGTCGCGGGCCGGATCGCCGACGAAACGACGGCACGCGTAATCGCGTCGGATCTGAACCCGCATGCGGTTCGCCAGGCCCGGGCTGCGAACGTCGAAACGGTGCGAGCGGATCTCGTCACTCCGTTTCAGGATGGGATGTTCGATGCGATCGTGTTCAACCCGCCGTACCTGCCGACAGACCCCGAAAACGAGTGGGACGACTGGATGGAACACGCGCTGTCGGGCGGTGAGGACGGCCGGGCCGTCATCGACCCGTTCCTCGAGACGGTCGGTCGTGTGCTCGCGCCCGATGGCGTCGTCTACCTACTCGTGAGTAGTCTCACTGGCGTCGACGCGGTCGTCGAGCGTGCCGGCGAAGAAGGGTTTAGCGCTGTCGCCGTCGCCGACGAGTCGTTTCCCTTCGAGACGCTGACTGTGCTCGAGTTGCATCGCTGAGGAGCCGACATGACGAACGCGGGTTTGCCATACTGTGGGTTTCGGAGAAGTCTTCCTCTGGTATTGACAACCCCAGATCTACGGTGAACCAGTGATGAGTATCGTAACAACTGAACCGAATGACACACGACGCCGGGGCGTCGTGCGATCAGGTGTGTAGTAACGTTCAGTGGCTACTATCGGTCTGCGAACTGAACGCCAGACTGTCTACAAACCCACTCTGTGAGTGCGTGGACCACACCAACGTAGCAGAACTGTGGATATATCGGAAGTCCACCTCCATTGTGACGCATCAGACACTATTGGCCCTATTCTCGCCGAATGGTGGTTAAATGCCTATTCAAACACTATATTACGAGATGTTGTAACTGTTGTTACTGCCTTTCGAAAACAAATGCGGAATACTTAACCGTATGATTGCACTTTGAGTTAGTGTAATGGCAAACGGTACGGTTGATTTCTTCAACGACACAGGCGGCTACGGTTTCATTTCGACGGACGACGCGGACGATGACGTGTTCTTCCACATGGAAGACGTTGGCGGTCCGGACCTCGAAGAAGGCACAGACATCGACTTCGATATCGAACAGGCCCCCAAGGGTCCCCGCGCGACGAACGTCGTCCGCAACTAATTCTGACTTCATTGTCGCCTCGGCGACCGTGAACGACGATTTTACTTTCAGACGCGTACGACTGAGTTAGTGTCCGCTGAGATCTGTCCTTCATCTGTACTGAGCGATTGAAGGCCCTCTCACGGGAAATGTGGCAACTGTTCATACGGCATCAGTTATCGCCACCCTTGAGTGCAGATGGCAAAACCAGTGCTTCTCCGTCTGTGACGAGTGTTCACACTATTCTCGACTCGAGCCATCGATCGCGTCGAAACCTGCAAAAATTACTGTAATGCATTACATCGGATGGAAAATATTAAGCGTCGGTATACCCTAGCCGAGTGTACGATGACTGAGTACGTTTCGACCACGCCGGGGCTGTATCCGCTCCCGGACTGGGCGAAAGACGACCTCTCGCATCTCAAAGGCCACCAGAAACACGACCTCATCAGCGGCGACGAGGGCGAGGAGATCACCGCGGTCTACGAAGAGGCCCGCGACGAAGTGATCAGCGTCCAGCAAGACGCCGGCCTCGACCGCATCGTCGAAGGGCAACTGCGCTGGGACGACATGCTCGCCCATCCGCTTGCGGTAAACGACGCCGTCGAGACGCGCGGGATCGTCCGCTACTACGACAACAACAACTTCTATCGAGAGCCCGTCGTCACCGACGACCTCGCAGCCACCGGTGACGTCGCCTCGGAACTCGAGGCGGCCGCCGATCTGACCGATGACGACGATCTGCAGGCCGTCCTCCCCGGCCCGTACTCGCTTGCTGACCTCTCGACTGACGAACACTACGGCGACGAGGCCGACTTCCTCGCTGCGATCGCCGACCTCCTCGCCGACGAGGCCGACGCCTTCCCCGATGTCGAGACGCTGTTCCTGCTCGAGCCCTCGCTAGTCGAGAACGCACCCGACGACGGCGAAGACGAACGCGCGAGCGAGGCGATCGATCAGGTCGCAAGCGCCGTCGACGCCGATGTCGTTGTCCAGCCCTACTGGGGTGCACTCGAGGAGAAGGTCTACGCTCACTTGCTCGACGCCGACATCGACGCCGTCGGCTTCGACTTCGTCTCGAATCAGGACGACAACCTCTACAACATCCAGGAGTACGGCGCAACAGACGATATCGCGCTCGGTCTCGCTGATGGCCAGAACACCCTCGTCGAAGACCCCGAAGCGATCCGTGACCGCGTCGAGTGGGTCGAGGGACAGCTGCCGACAGCCGAGTTCGAGACGGTCTATCTGACGACGAACACCGAGACGTTCTACCTGCCGTATGCAAAGTACGTCGAGAAACTCGAGGTCCTTGCGGAAGCCGCGGACCTCGCGGAGGTGACCGCAGCATGAGCGAGAACAAAGATCAATTCCGACCCGAGGACCACGAGAACGACCACTTCCTGCTGACGAGCGTCGTCGGCTCCTACCCCAAACCCAAGTGGCTCAACCGCGCGAAAGAGCTCTACGAGGACGACGAGGCGGACTTCGACGAAGACAACTGGAAGGAAGCGAAAGACGACGCCGCCCTCGTCATCACGAACGAACACGAGCGCGCCGGCCTCGATACCGTCGTCGACGGCGAGATGCGGCGCAACGAGATGGTCGAGTTCTTCGCCCACCGAATCGACGGCTACGAGTTCAACGGTCCCGTCAAGGTGTGGGGACACAACTACTTCGATAAACCCTCCGTCGTCAGCGAAGTCGAGTACGACGAAAACTGGCTCGTCGACGAGTACGAGTTCACCGCCAGCGCCACCGACCGCCCCGTGAAGGTCCCGATCACTGGACCATACACGCTCGCGAGCTGGGCGTTCAACGAGGCCTACGAGGACGACGCGGAACTCGCCTACGCTCTCGCCGACCTCGTCAACGAGGAAATCGAGAAACTCGTCGACGCCGGCGCTCGCTACATCCAGATCGACGAGCCCGCGCTCGCGACCACGCCCGACGACCACGCCATCGTCGGCGAAGCCTTAGAGCGCATCGTCGCCGACATTCCCGAGGAGGTCCGCATCGGCCTCCACGTCTGTTACGGCGACTACTCCCGTATCTACCCCGAGATCCTCGAGTTCCCCGTCGACGAGTTCGACCTCGAACTCGCAAACGGCGACTACGAACAGCTCGACGTGTTCAAAGACCCCGAGTTCACTGCTGATCTCGCGCTCGGCGTCGTTGACGTTCACGTCGCCGAGGTCGAATCGGTCGAGCAGATCGAGGAGAACATCAAGAAGGGCCTCGAGGTCGTCCCGCCGGAACAGCTGGTCGTCTCGCCGGACTGTGGCCTGAAGCTGCTGCCTCGTGAGGTCGCCTACGGCAAGATGGAGAACATGGTGCAGGCAGCCCGGAACGTCGAGGCGGACCTCGACGCGGGGAACATCGACATCGAACGCGAGACGCCGACGCCGGCCGACGACTGATCGGTCGATCGACGTACGATCTCCTCTCTCAACGTTTTTTTTTCGCGCCGGATTACGGCAGCGCAACCGGGTCCGCAGTAGCCACCGTTCTCCGCTGTTACGGGAGAGTATCTCTCGCAAACCGTAGTGAACAGTAGTGTCTAATCAGCGGACATGACCACGACACGAGTGTTACCTGGTATCCCGTTTGTCCGATAACGTATACATATCGCAGGTCCCTACCAGCGATCGATGGCAGAATCCACTGCGACTCGACACGACCTGCGCGACGACGTTGCCGAACATCGCGACCCCGACCACGAGATCGACCCGCTGTTCGTCAACCGGTGGTCGCCACGCGCGATGACCGGCGAACCGCTCGACGAAGCCGAGTATCTCCCGCTGTTCGAGGCCGCCCGCTGGGCACCCTCCGCGTTCAACAACCAGCACTGGCGGTTCATCTATGCAAGTCGCGAGGACGACGAGTGGGACACCTTCGTCGACCTCCTCTCCGAAGGGAATCGGTCGTGGGCAAGCGACGCCGCCGTGCTCGCGGTCATCGTCTCGAAAACGACGTTCGACCACAACGGCGAACCGGCACCCGTCCACTCCTTTGACACCGGCGCGGCCTGGCAGAACCTCGCACTCGAGGGTGCACGCCGCGACCTGGCTATCCACGGGATGGCTGGCTTTGACTACGAGCGTGCGGCCGCCGAACTCGACGTTCCCGACGGATTCGATGTCGAAGCGATGGTCGCAATTGGTGAACGCGCACCGCCCGAAACGCTCCCCGACGACCTCCAAGCACGCGAACAGCCAAGCGACCGCAAGCCACTCGAGGAAATCGTCCACCGCGGCGGCTTCGAGACCGACGCGGAGTAACCACCCCGGCTGCCGCACCACAAAGCGCTAACTACCGGGCCGGTGAACGCCCGCCCATGCCTCTCGAGGTCGGCGTGCTCGGCTATGGGTTCATGGGCAAAGCACATGCGAACGCGATGGCGCGGCTGCCGATGTTCTTCCCGGATGCGCCCGCGATCGACCGTAGCGTCCTGATCGGCCGCGACGAATCGGCGTTGGCCGACGCTGCCGACCGGCTTGGCTTCGATTCGATCGCGACCGACTGGCGCGATATCGTCGACGACGTCGACGTCTTCTACAACCTCGGGCCGAATCACGTCCACCGCGAGCCGTCGGTCACCGCCCTTGAAGCGGGAACACCCGTCTTCTGCGAGAAGCCGCTCGCGCCGACGCTCGAAGACGCCGAAGCGATGGCCGACGCAGCGCGCGAGGCCGGCGACGACGTGCCAGCCGGCTGTGCGTTCAACTACCGGTTCGTCCCTGCGATCCAGTATGCAAAGCGATTGCTCGAGGCAAGCGACCTCGGTGAGATCCACCACGTCCGCGGCCGATACCTGCAAGACTGGCTGGTCGATCCCGACGCGCCGTGGTCGTGGCGCAACGATGCGGAGTTGGCCGGCTCGGGTGCGCTTGGCGATCTTGGCTCGCACACGGTCGATCTCATGCGGTTTCTCGTCGGCAGCGACGACCTCGCAGGCGATATCGAGCGGGTCAGCGGCCACTTACAGACGTTCGTCACGGAGCGGCCGACCGAAGACACGGCCGACGAAGCCGACCCTGAAACCCGGCCCGTCACCGTTGACGACGCCTACTCCGCACAGCTTGCGTTCGAAAACGGCGCGATGGGCACGCTCGAGGCCTCGCGCTTCGCGACGGGACACAAAAACGATCACACGATCGAAATTCATGGCTCCGAGGGGAGCCTTCGGTTTTCACTCGAGCGGCTGAACGAACTCGAGGTGTTCCGCGACGGTGATCGCGGCTACGAGACGATTCTGGTCACCGACGAAGCCGACCCCTACATCGACCACTGGTGGCCGCCGGGCCACGTCATCGGCTGGGAGCATCTGTTCGTCCACGAGAACTACGAGTTCCTGTGTGCCGTCGCCGATGGCAAGGAGTACGAACCCAGCTTCGCGGACGGCCTCGCCGCTCAGCGGGTCCTCGACGCGATCGAGGAGAGCGACGACCGCGGCGAGTGGATCACGCTCGAGTGACCGGGCGCGCCGAGGGCAGTCGCCGATTCCCGCCGAGACCGAACGACTCGGTCAACCTAAGTATGGGCCGTTCTAACTCCTGCGTGAACGCCCGTGTCGTACGACAATCATACGCCCGACTCGAGAGTTCGGTCGCTGATCGATCGGTTCAGTTACCCGCACCTGTTGACCGCGACGCTCACGCTGGTCGCGGCGACGATCCTGCTGGGTGTTGCGGCGAAAGCAACGGGCTCCGGCCTGGCCTGTCAGGCGAACTGGCCCCAGTGTGATGCCGGCCCGTACAACCTGTTTCCGGCGAACCTGCCGAGTTTCTACGAGTGGTTCCACCGCTTCGTCGCGATGTTCGCCGGCTTCGCCATCATCGGCTCGGCGCTTGCAGCCTGGCGACTCCCCGATGTCGACCGACGCGTCACCGGGCTGGTCGTCCTCGGGATGGTGTTGACGCCGGTCCAGGTCGCACTCGGCCGCGAAACCGTCACGCAGTACACGATGGACATCCTGTCGCTGCACTTCTGGACGGCTGTCACCATCTTCACGCTGTTCCTCGTCGCGACAGTCCTCGTGTGGACATCGCGACTGACGACGACCCACGTCACCGGCGCGCTCGCGCTTGGAATCGTCGCGCTACCGGCCCACGTGATCCTCAGCCCCGTCGTCGATGCCGGCATTGAGACGTACTCGCCGACGATGCAACTGATCCAGTACGCCGTGACGCTCACACTGCTTGGTGCAGCAATCGTCGCCGCGATGGTCGGTCGCCGTCGGTTCACCGGACGGAGCGTGACTCCCCTCCTCGTGGGGCCGCCGCTCGTCGTCTCGGTCCTCTTTTTCGGCCGGCAAGCGGTCAACCCCGCACTCGAGATGCCCTATCTCGTCACCGCAGCCGCACTCCTCGTGACGTTCGTCGCTGGGATGGCCGTCACCCGACGACAAGGGTGATCGAGAGGCCGGCGAGGGCGGCTGCGATTCCCAGCCCGAACAATCCGTAGTTGGCGACCGGGTTGTCGGCCGTCGTCACCTCGAGGGAGTATCGGCGACGTGAAACCGGCCAGAACGGTCGAATCCCCATCGGCGTGAGCGCGTCCGTGAGGAGATGGGAACCGATCGAAACCACGCCGACGAGAAACGCGAACGCATCGATGCCGATGTCGACGAGTGTGGAGGATGCGTCGATGGAGACGGCAGCGAGTGTGGCGAGGCCGGCTCCGACGGCCAACGCGAACAGGATCGTGTGGGTCGGCCCACGGTGGTCGATCAGCGGGAGCCGATGATCGTAGTCGGGCAGCGTCGACAGCGCCACACAGACGAGACCGCCGACGAGGGCGATTTCGCCGTACCCCATCAGGGCGACGATGGTCCCAAGCGGCGCATACGCCGTGAGTGCACCACCGTAATGGCCCGTCTGATACATCTGCGACAGAAAACGAACGACCAAACCATAAACCCACCGCCGTCTGCATCGCCAGTTACGCTCGGCGACCACTCTCTGTCGATCGTGGCTCAACACGGCCTGATCCGACCGCTGTCGTTTTGTCTGCCCGCCACCTTCATCCGGTGTGCAAAACGTGACCGACAGGACGAGCAACCCGTTCGGACTCGAGCCACCCTTTGACCGCTCCGAACCCGACGATCGACCAGCGGTCTTCGGCTACGGTGACGCTAACGCCGATTTTCACGTGATCGGTGACTATCCCGGCGTCCACGGCGGCGAATCCACTGGCATCCCGTTTACCGAAACCGAGAGCGGACACGCGATTCAGGACGTCCTTCGGGCAGTTGGCTTTGCCAGCGGCCCACGCGACGAACCCGTCCTCGAGAACTGCTTTCTGAGCTATATCCACATGTGTAGCCTGCCCGACGGGGACGTACCGACCGACGAGGACTACACGACCCTCGAGCGCTTTTTCGACGCCGAACTGCGTGCGATCAACGCACACATCCTCCTGCCCGTCGGTGCTCGCGCAACCGACCACGTCCTCCGTGAGTATACGACCCAGCGACATCGACTCGACCTCGAGATGGACGAGCTTCACGCCACCGACATCCGCGGCCGCGGCTTTCTCGTCGTCCCGATCAAAGATCCAGTCGAGTGGTACGGCGATGACCGCGAGGCCATGATATCGCAGTTCGAGGCGATCCTCGACAGCGACTACCGGCAGACGAAAGGCGTCGCGACGACCGTCGGCTAGGCGTCCGTCTTCGGCGCAAAGACGAGCAGCGCCGCACTTGCCGTGAGCGCGTGCGGCGAGATTGGCTGGTCCCCGTCGAACCGGACGACAGCGCCCTGCTCGAGGTCGTAACTCTGGTTCCCGAGCGTCAGTTCGAGTGTACCCTCCAAGACGTAGAGGACGACGTTCGACTCCGGATGGCGGTGTTTCGGCATGCGGTCGTCCGCCTCGAGCTGGAGGCGAACCGTTCGTGGCTCGTCGACGTCGAACACCTCGGCGTGTGGCGTCGACTCGAGTGCGTCTATCGACGTGATCTCTGGCATGGGTGCACTGTGACGACGCGCCCACTTGTCTGTCGGGCCGAACACGTTCGATGCGGCGGATATCGACGGCCGTGTGCCTCGATACGCCGCCGTAGACGCTGGGTCTCTCGGATCGCATCAGCCGATAACGCGACCTGCCGGCGAGTGTCGAACGAGCGGGCTCGAGGCTGCCGGCGAGAACGCGGGAAACACTAATCGGTGTCGACAGATACATCCGCATGATGGACGTTATCAATCCTGCCACTGGCGAGCGAGAGGACACGATCGAAGCACATTCCGAATCCGACGTCGAGGCGGCTATCGAACGGGCGTCGGCGGCGTTCGAGACGTGGCAAGGTGAGCCGATCCGCAAGCGGGAGGAACTACTCGCTGCAGCCGGAGATGTCCTCCGTGAGAACAAACGCGAGTACGCGGAGACGATGACTCGCGAGATGGGCAAACCGATCTCGCAGGCGATCGCCGAGGTCGAGAAGTGTGCGTGGGTCTGTGACCACTACGCGGAACACGGAAGCGCCTATCTCGAGGCCGATTCCCATGCGAGCCCGCCGGGATCGGACGTCAAGACGGTCTACGATCCGCTCGGCCCGATTCTGGCGGTGATGCCGTGGAACTTCCCGTTCTGGCAGGTATTTCGCTTCGCAGCACCGCATCTCACGTCGGGCAACGTCGGACTGCTCAAGCACGCCTCGAACGTCCCCGGCTGTGCACAGGCCATCGAAGACGTGTTTCTGGAGGCCGGCTACCCTGAAGATGTCTTCCAGTCGCTGTTGATCCCAGCTGATCTGGTCGACGATATTATCCAAGACGAGCGCGTCAAAGCCGCGACCGTCACTGGAAGCGGCCCGGCTGGCCGGGCAGTCGCCTCGACGGCTGGCGACCAGCTCAAGAAGTCGGTCCTCGAACTCGGGGGCAGCGACCCCTTCATCGTCCTCGACGACGCTGATATCGACGACGCGGCCGAGACCGGCGCGTGGGCGCGCAACCAGAACGGCGGCCAGTCCTGTATCGCCGGCAAGCGATTCCTCGTCCACACCGACGTCTACGACGAGTTCCTCGAGCGGTTCGTCGACGAGATCGAGTCACTCACCGTCGGCGATCCGACCGACGAAGAGACCGATATCGGCCCGCAGGCCAGAGCGGATCTCATGGATGACCTCCACGAACAGGTCGAGGCGAGCGTCGAGGCTGGTGCTGACGTGCTCACGGGCGGCGAGCCGATGGACCGCGAGGGAGCATACTATCCGCCGACCGTGCTGACCGACATCCCCGAGGGCTGTCCGGCAGACAGTGAGGAGACGTTCGGCCCCGTCGCCGCCGTCTACGAACTCGACGACGAGGCAGCGACCGTCGCGAAGGCAAACGACACGGAATTCGGACTCGGCGCGAGCATCTGGACGACCGACCGCGAGCGCGGCCGGCGGCTCGCACGCGAGATCGACGCCGGCTGTGTCTACGTCAACCAACTCGTCAAATCCGATCCGCGAGTGCCCTTCGGCGGTGTCAAGGAATCGGGCTACGGCCGCGAACTCGCGCGAGAAGGGATGCTCGAGTTCGTCAACCGGAAGACAGTCTGGGTCGAGTAAGCGAGGTGCCAACCAAGAAATCGACCGTCGATCGAACCGGGAATCAGTCCGCCAGTCCGCTCATATCGGATCGGCCTGAACCGTTCCGTGTCGGTTCCGCGTCGGTGAATTGGTGCTGGCCTGATGCGGCGAGTTCGTACCGGCGGCTGCCGACCGACCGGATGTCGCCCTGATCACAGAGGCGATCGCACGCTTGCTCGACTGTCAGCGGATGCTTGTCGATCATCCCGGCGAGATCGACGGCAGAAAGCGGCCCCTCATCGGCGAGAGCCATGAGAATCTCTCGCTCGAGTTGTTGTCCAAACATCTATCGATCACGGGCTGTCCCGTTCGGTTCCAGCCGCGGTCGGTCGTCGTTTCGAACTGTGAGCGTGCCGTTACCGGTTTCGTCACGCAGACTTGTCAGGGTACGTGGGTTGGTCCTCGCTCGTGGTGTGCCGTCAGTCGGTATCCGGGTCATTGGGGTGCGGTCGCCGGAGTCTCGCTCCGGTCGGATCCTGCTCTCGCTCGAAAAAGCGCGGAGCGACAGTATCAACGACTGGCGGATTCTCATGCCGTGGGAACCGTCAACGCCGTTCTTGCCCTGTGAAGCCGTGGCTAGCTTCTCGAGGCAAACACGTTTATTCGCGCCGAGATGACCCACTGATAGATGGATCGCGACGAGGAGCATCCCGTGGATGGACGGACCGGCGACGCTGCGGTGACCGATGACCGCGTCGAACTCGGGCTGGCGTTGCTCGCACGACTCGAGCACGAATCGCTCTCGCTTGCCGCGGTAATCGATCGGATCGAGACGATTACGAGCGATCCGACGGTCACGCGAACGATCCTCGATCAGGCCGAACTCCGCGGGCTGATCGAGCGCGAGGAGGGGATCGTCCGCCCGAAGAGCCGCCAGTATGTCAGCTTTGACCAGGACGTCATCACGAAAGAAGGCGAGTTCACCTGCAAACGCTGTGGCTCCGGGCTGTCAACCGGCTACTTCATCAAACTCGAGGCCGGCGAACTCGGTCCCTTCGGCTCCTCGTGTATTCGCAAAGTGACCGGCCGAGAGTAAGTCAGACGGTTTCCTGTCACTGGGTCTCGGTGTGCCCGCAGGACGGTCGTGGCCGGCTGGCACTGACTGCCAGCAGACCGTATCACGGCCGTTGCCGATCACTGCCGCCGCGTGTTACCGGCCTTGCCGAAGCTCCGCGATCAACTGCTCGATCGTCTCCCCTTGCTGCTCGATAATATTGCTTTGCCGCTCGACTGCCGTCTCGAGTGCCTCGAGGCGCTCTATGAGCTCGGGATCGGGCTCGGTCGTGACAGGCTCAGCTCGCCGCGCAGGCTCATCGGTGCCGTCCCCTGTGTCTGCTTCGCCAGTCTCCTCGAAAAACGAGCTGGCGTTTGCAGCTGTCGCCGCGCTGTCGCTGTCGTCGCGGTTTGCTGTCTCCGTCGCCTGTGCCCACTGTGCCTGCACCCCATCGTCCGTGTTCGACTGTCGTTCAGCGCCGGCAGTCGCAGTCCCGTCGGACCCGCTGTCGGCGAGTGGATCAGTCGACTGGGTAGCAGCGCTAGTGCGTGCCGGCGTGTCGCGGTCGCCGTCGTCCGGCTCCGGCGGGTCGGCATCGAGCGGGTCGACACCACTGCCGAAATCGACCGACGCCTCGCGGCTGTCATCCTCGTCGTCGTCACCGACCGTCTCGTTGAGTTCCTCGAGCGAGCTGACGTCGTGATACTCGAACAGCGCGCGTTTGAGCCGCTCTCGGAGATCGTTTGCCTCCTCGTTGGGGGCTTTGATCCGCTCAGGGCGGCCGTCAACGGTGAGGACGATTTGGGTCGCGACGCTCCCGTCTTCGAAGTCGAGGTTCGTCACGTCCTCGAACCGGTACTCCTCGTAGTCTTCGTCCCAGACTGCGCCCCCGATGTGTTTGACGAGCCGCTCGCTCGTGATGATCAAGGTCAGCTCGCTAAAGCGGTAGGTCTTGACGACCGTCTCGCCGGGATCTGTGATCCCGTTGCCGCTTAACACACCGGCGAGGACGGGATGGAGGACCTCGTCGGTCACGCTCGAGGGAACCGTAAACGCGTGTTCCCCCTCGAGAGCGTACTCGAGCGTGAACTTCGTTTTGCGCCGGCCTTCCGAGAGGGTCAGCCGGTCGGCGTCGTGTGGGTAGTCGTCTGCTGATTCGTCGCTCAGGAGGCCATCAGAACGATAGACGATGGTCCGCGTCGGCGTAATGAAAAGCTCGTCGTCGCCGCCGAGGGAGACGCGTGCTGCGATCTCCTCGCCGTCGAGAGTAGCAGTGACGATTCCAGGAACGCTCATGCCCCGGAGTTAGTAACACCGTATGATAAATCCGTGGGTCCGCGTTGCACGGCGGATTCGAATGAGAAGCTTAAAGAAATAGACGCCACTACTCCTAATCGAGCCCGGGTGGCTTAGCTGGACATAGCGCCGCACTCATAGGGTTCAGAGATTCGGTGCGGTTTCGCCTTGGAAGCCTCCGTGTCCCTCGAGGACTGCCGAGCCTCGAACCTGGGACATGCGGAGATCGAGGGTTCGGAGCCCTCCCCGGGCATTTTTCAACGAAATCACGAACGTAGTGAGTTACGACGCTGTAAAATTCTGGAGAGACGGAGAACCCGGTGGTCTTGCGTGAGCGACGGAGGAGCGAACGCAAGGCAGGAAAGGCGAGCGAACAGTTCGGAGTGTTGACCGCTGGTCAGTCAGCTGCGTGCTCAGTCTGTCGGATCCGGTCGATGTCTAGTGGGTCTGTCGTCGAGGTCGCGGTGACCAGTCGCAAGAACTGACCTGCGTTCGTGAGGAGTTTGTTCTCGGCTTTCCGAAGGTGTTCTTCGTACGTCGAGCGTGCGACGGCGGTCTGCTCGGCCAGTTCACGAAGTGATGTCTGCCGGGGCTGTTCGTAGTAGCCGCTTTCCAGTGCCAGGCGAAGTGCGGCTAACTGCCGCTCGGTGATGTCTTCGAACAGTTGATCGACCGGGGCAAGCATACTGTGAGGGATCTGCTGGTCCGTGATCGCCGTTTTCGAAAGCACCTCGATATCACGATCAGCTTCCAAATCCTGCAGCAATGCGCGGACATCGTTCTCGTCGAACGCGATTACGGTGTAGTGCTCCCAGCCGTGGCGGTGAATCGTCGGCGGCTGGTACAGACAGTTGTACTGTTCAAAGCGACCGATGATAGAGTCCTCTAACGAACAGAGACAGGACTGCGTGACGACGTGGAGACCGGAGTCGTCCACCGACTTGTGGAGAAGCGTTCCGATTTGATCGATCTCCTCGAGTAGTTCGTCGGCTGGCGATGCTGGCGAGGTGAGCTCGATCACTTGGCAGTCGCTTAGGTACCACTCGCGGATCGTGAGATCCGGATAGCGTTCCGAGATTTCTCGATACGGACACTCGTGTTTGACCCGGAACGAAGCCTCGTACAGACCCATGGCGGACTAGTTGGCCTGTTTCGGATTAACAGTGCCGGTCATGTCCGGCAGCACCTATATTCTGATACTTCTCATACGAGTGCATACTGATGTCTGAGCGTCACCCCGGTGACCGTGGCCGCACCCACGGGGAATTCGTCCAGGAACTCGCGTCGGCTCTCCCGGATCAGCCGTTGAACCTCGAGCGCATCAAGCAAACGAACGTGGGGCAAAAACCCGCCGCCGAACTGGCTGAACTGGAGCTGGGCCCGAACGACTGTACAGCAGCGTGAGCTATGCGGACGGAAACTGAACTCAAACAGGGCATCCGCGAGCACCTCGGGCAGTTCTCGCTCCACGTCCTCCTGGTGTTCGCTACCGGGCTGACCATCGGTTCTGAACGCGCCGTCGTGCCCGTCCTCGGCCGCGACGTGCTCGGCGTCGAGTCGCTGTTCGTCATCGGCTCGTTCGTCGTCTCGTTCGGCTTCGTCAAGGGGCTCTTGAACCTCTACGCTGGCAAATGGGGCAGCGAGTATGGGCGCAAGCCCGTGCTCGTCCTCGGGTGGCTAACTGCACTGCCGATTCCGGCCATCCTCATCTTTGCGCCGAGCTGGGGCTGGATCACCGTCGGCAACATCCTGTTGGGCATCAATCAGGCGTTGACCTGGAGTATGGCGATCAACGCCAAGATCGACCTTGCAGGCCCCGAGCAACGAGGGTTAGCCGTGGGTATCGACGAGGCGTTCGGGTACAGTGGCGTCGCCGTCGGTGCCTGGATTACGGGCATCATCGCAGCGCGGACGAGCCTCCGGCCCGAGCCGTTCTACTTCCTCGCTGCCGTCGTCGTGCTGGCGTTTCTGATCTCGATCTTCCTCATCAAGGAGACCGTCCAGTTCGCGGCGGTAGAGGTCGACGATGACGACCACCACGATGCGAACCTCCCATTCGCTGCGGTGCTAAAGCGGGCGACCTACGGCGACAAGACGCTGTTCGCCGCGGCACAGGCGGGTCACATCGAGAAATTCGTCGATACGCTGTTCTGGCTCGCCGTCCCACTATATCTCACGAGCCAAGGCCTCGGAATCGCAGCGGCCGGGTTCGTCGTCGGCATCCACAGCGCGATGTACTTCCTCCAGATCGCGACCGGTGGACTCGCGGACCGGATCGGTCGCCGTCCGCCCGTCGTCGTCGGAATGTTCCTCACTGGCGCGGGCGTCCTCGGGATGGTACTCGTCGACGGGTATCTCCCGTGGGCCGTCCTCTCCGGTGTGTCCGGCCTCGGAATGGCGTTGCTCTATCCGAATCTGATGACCGTTCCCGGCGACGCTGCCCACCCGACGTGGCGTGCGACCGGGATGGGCGTCTACCGAATGTGGCGCGACTCGGGCTACGGCGTCGGCGCAATCCTGATCGGGCTCTCGATGGAGTTCGTAAACGCCGAAGCTGCCTTCTATCTGACCGCTGCCTTGATGTTCGTCTCCGGGGCGATCGTATACCTCTGGATGGAAGAAACGCATCCCGACTTCGGGACGCACGAGCCGCCAGCACCTGCTCCTGAGCAATCAGGTCAGACGCTCCCTCAAGACTAACCTAACTTCGTTTGATCCGGACGGGTTCCCAACGCCATCGACGCTGTGTAACGGTCTGTTCACGCTGTGCGTATCGAACACACACTCTCAGCACTCTCTCGACGACTGACCGCTATTCAATAAAGCAGATCCGAGTCGGCCGCTGAGAACACCGCCGCGCAGTAACGCGGCAGCACGGACAGAAGGGTGTATGCAGGAGCTCCACTCTGTCCATCTTTATCTTCCGCAGGCGATGCGGATAACACCACCGACACGGACTCGAGCGAGCTCCGAAACACGAGGTCCCGCTGAAACGAGCGTTTCGTCGATTCCGCACGGTGGTATCGGCGGTTCAGCTGAAACCCGGTTGTCAGCTGCAGGTGCGGTCTCACAGCCGGATATGCGACCGTCGGGACGGGACAATCGATACCGCGTGACGGCACTGTCGCTCAGCACTGTCGCTCAGCACTCGGGCTCAGCTTCGCTCCTCGTCGGAGAGATGCCACGGACTCTCGACGTCAGTGGGACTCTCGTCCGTCGCGAGCGGGACCGTCTCGTAGAGTTGCTCGAGGTGATCCATGGTATAGTCGACCGCGTAGCGTTCGACGGCCGCTCTGGTATCGCGGTCAGTCGCCAGACAGGTCTCGATGGCCTCGACCATCGACTCGCGGTCGCCGTAGGTGAACCGTTCGCCGTTACCGGCCTCGATGGTACGAGTAAACGGCGCGACATCGGCGGCAGCGACGGGCGTCCCGCAGGCGTTGGCCTCGAGCGTCGAGAGGCCGAGCGTGTCGGCGGTCGAAGCCGTGACGAACGTATCGATCGAGGAGTAGAAGACGGGCAACTCCTCGCGGGGGAGAAAGTCACGGATCTCGACGTTGTCCGGGGCCGCACGCTCGAGGGAGTCGCGGTACGGGCCGTCGCCGACGATGACGAAGTCGTACTCCGGCAGCGCCTCGGCGGCTCGAAGGATCTCGCTGACGTTTTTCTCCATGCTGAGCCGGCCACTGTAGCCGACGACCGTCCGGTCGGGGTACCAGTCTTCCGCGGTCGGCTGGAAGAAGTCCATGTCGATCCCGACTGGCAACTGGACGTGTTCGACATCGCGGTCGATTCGCTCGGTCGAGGCGGTGACGATATCGAAACTCTGGAGGAAGCTGTTTTCGACCGGCACATAGAGGTTCGAGAGCAGCCCGGCGACCGACTCGAGTTTGATGCTCTGGTGGAAGTATTCCTCGAGTGGCGTGTGATGGGTGTAGATCGCCGGCAGGTCGTGTTTCCAGGCGTAGTAGCGGCCGAGAATGCCGATCGGTGCGGGGCCGTGACAGTGGACGACGTCGAGGTCGGGCAACGTCGACGGCCGTCGGGTAAGCGGGATCCGGTAGCCGGCATAGAAGGGGTTCGGCATCGAGGTCACCGGAATCTCGCGGTCGTCGGGTTCGTAGTCGCCGTCCGGGTAAACGACGTACACCTCGTGTCCTTTCCGTTCCAATTGCTCGCGCCAGAGTTTGATCGTATACGTTACGCCATCAATCTCGGGAAAGTAACTGTCCGTAAAGAACCCGATCTTCATTCAGACCACCTCCTCGTACAACGACTGATACTGGTTCGCAACCGCCTCGAGCGAAAATTCCTCGCTGCGGTCGGCCGCGTTCGATCCGAGTCGCTCCCGGAGTTCCGGATCGCGGAGTCGCTCGAGCGCCGCTGCGAAGCCGTCGACGCCCGATCCCGAAACCTTCAGGCTGTCCTCGCCGTCCTCGAGCCACGAGAACGTCTCGATGTCGCGGACGAGGACTGGTTTGCCGGCAGCCATCGCCTCGAGCAACGCGATCCCCTCGTTTTCCTCGTGGGTGGGGAAACAGAAGATGTCGCCCGCTGCGTACGCGCCGCGAATGTCGTCGACGTAGCCGGTGAACGTACAGTTGTCCGGCGCGTTCTCGATCAGTGCCGTCGTCTCTCGGCCCTTTAGGGAGAGATCCAGCGGGCCGAACCAGGCAAAATCCAGGTCGGGCAGCCGGCGGGCCAGTTCGACGAACGTTTTGAGCCCCTTGCGCTTGATGACGTGGCCGACGAGGAAAACGGTCGGCGACTCGAGGTCGTACCGATCACGATACTCGTCTTCGAGCGATTGGAACCCCGCGAGCTTCGACCGGTCGACGCCGTTCGAGACAACCGTCGTCGGCACATCGGTGTACGTTTCGATCAGGTCCTGGTTGTACGCCGACGGACAGACGAGCGCGTCGGCCAACCCGTAGGCCCACTTGAGATACGGCTTGAGCGGCTTCGCGAGGGCGTTCGTGAACCGAAAGCTGTCGCCGAAGTCCTCGGCGGTCACGTGCGTATTCGCGATGACGGGCACGCCGTTCGATCGCGCCTGCCGTGCATACCAGGCCGAGCGCGGTCCCATGAGGTTACAGTGGAAGACGTCGGCCTCGAGCGTTGGTTCGGTCGTGTAGGTCAGGTCCAGTCGATCCAGCATCTTCCGCTGGTGGACGACCGACTCGTGGATGCCGCCGGTGACGTGAGATTCGAGTTCGAAGTAGTGACTGATTTTCATACCTGACCCTCCTGTACCGGGTGCTGGTTACCGTTGGAGATGCGAGACCGCCGCGGTGAGTCGACGGCCGGTGTTTTCGTCCCTGTTCGATCGCGGCGTCACTCGACTTCGAGCCACGGCACTTCCATGAGCGCCGGGATGTACGTCTCGATGTGGTGTTCCCAGACGCCCTCCTCGCCGAAGGCTTCGCCGTGGTCTGCGGTCACGATGACGGTGCCGTCGAGGTCATCGACGATGTCGGCGACGGACTCGAGTGCGATCCGCAGGTTCTCCTCGTAGAGCGCCATCGCCGCCTCGCGCGTGCCGTTCGTGACGACTTCGGTGGGATCGAGCTCGAGCCACAGGCCCGCCTTCTGTGCGAGTTCGCTACCCTCGAGCTTGTCTTCGACTTTCGGACGGATCGTATCGCCGAGTGAGGCGAGTGCACCGCCGCCACTATCCTCGCTTTGCTCGGCTTCCTCCTGTTTCCGAATTCCTTTCTGGATCTGTTTGAGCTTCTGGCCTTTGCCGCGTGCGAGGTAGGGCGCGTGGGGCTGCATGTAGTGGAGCACCGTCCGGTCGGCGTCCTCGACGGCACCCTGGTTGTTATAGAACGCCTCCGCGATGCCGTCCGGCGGCACGGTGCCGAGATCGTCGTCCCAGCCCGACTTCCACACGTCGAAAACGTTGCTGATGTGATTCGAAGCCGACCACTCGTAGTCACAGCTGGCCCCCCACTTGAGCTCGTTCAACGGGATGCCGAGGTCGTTGATGAACGGGTTCCCCGAGAAGTACGCGATATCGTGTTCCTCGGTGAAGGTTCGATAGGCCCACTCCGGCGTCGACGAGCCGACACTCCGGCGCTTTTCCAGCGACCCGTCGAGATATTCGTCGTAGACCTCGCTGAACACGTCATATCGACACGCATCCAGCACGAGACAGTAGTCCCACTCCGACTCGAGGAAGTGCTGGTCGTCCATTAGTTGCGACTATCTTTCGAACCAACCTATGTATTCTTGTTGGTTCCAGGAAAGTCACTAAAACAGCACTTTTCGGGCCTGTAAGCCGTGATACCATCGGACAACGACACGTCGGATCGACGTGTCACTCGAGATAGCCGAGCTCCCGGAGCCGGTCGCGGGTCTCCTCGTCGGCCTCCTCGAGGGCGTCGATATCGTCGGTATCGGTCTCGGACGGATCGTCCCACGCGCCGCCGACGTTTGCCTCGAAGCGGGCGAGTGCCTGCTCGGTCGCAGCGACGACATCGTCGTCAGCCGGCTCGACCGGCGACGTCTCGCCGGGATCCTCGTCGAGGCGGTAGCCCTCATCGGGGATGCGATCCGCGCGAACGTACTTTGCGTCGGTGCTTCGGGCGGCACGGAGTCGTGAGTACGCGCGGTGGTCGTCGGGCAGGTCGATCCCGGCCTCGCTGGCTTTCTCCTCTAGGTGGTGCAGTTCGATGACCGGCTGGGCGTACTCGACGAACGCGTAGTCGTTCGCGTCGTCGCCCTCGAGGTTCGCCTGTTGACCGGCATCGAGGTCGGCAGCCCCGTCGAAGGCGCGGTACTCGTCGGCGAGCAGCGAACGACTCGGGTCGCGAGCGACGGCACCAGCGGTATCGCCGCCCATGCCGACCGCCTCTGGATCGACGTCCAACGCATCTAACACCGTATGATAGCAGTCGAGCAACTCGACGAGGTCGTCACGACGGTCGGCCTCGAGGTCGGGGTGTTTGACCAGCAGCGGGACGTTGATGAGCTGGTCGTAGAGGGCGAACTCGTGGCCGTAGAGGTCGTGTTCGCCGTGGAGTTCGCCGTGGTCAGCCGCAACGACGACGGTGGTGTCCTCCCACTGGCCGGTTTCGCGCAGCCAGTCGAACAACCGGCCGAGTTCGGCGTCCATGTGGGCGATTTCGGCGTCGTAGAGCCCGCGGATCGCCGCCCACTCCTCGTCGTCGATGTCTCGCGCACCGGAGTTGAACTCCTTGGAGTTCTGGCAGACATCGTCGGGGTCGACGCCGGGGGCGAACTCCTCGCGGTATTCCTCGGGCGGGTAGTACGGGAGGTGGGCGTCCATCAGATTGACGAACGCGAACCAGCCGTCGTCGCTATCGCTGTCGTCGATAAAGGACTTCGTGCGGTCGATGACCGACGGCGTCTTCGAGTCGGCACTCTCGCCGCTGGCGAGTTTCGAGTGTGCCATCGCGCCGAGGTGGACGAGCTTCGATGCCAGATCGCGGAGGTGATCGTTGTCGTTGATCGCCTGCCACGCGCTCGCGAGCGGCCCCGAAAGGACATCGCCGGGCAGCACCTCGAAAAAGGAGTCTTGCGCGTCGAAGCCGTCGGTAAGGCCGGTGTAGGGGGTGATCCAGGCGTTCGAGGAGTAACAGGCCGTGTCGTACCCGGCCGCCGACAGGACCGACGCGAGGGTCGTATCGCCGTCGAGATACGGACTGCCCTGATCGGCCCCGTGCTGGCTCGGATACTGGCCGGTAAACAGCGAGGCGTGTACCGGTAGCGTCCACGGCGCAGGTGCGATCGCCGATTCGAAGACGGTCGCCTCCTCGGCAAACCGCGAGAGTTCCGGCGTCGTCGCTCGCTCGTATCCATACGGCTCGAGGCGATCCTTCCGGACCGTATCCAGAACGACGAAGAGGACGTTCGACTGGCGAGTCCTGTTCATTACTGGCCACACTTCGCTCCACGCAAATAAATCGATTGAAGGGGGTGACGCGACACGTTTCGACTGGGTCGGTGCCGATCAGATGTTTCAAGTTTACTGACGAGTCATATCCGGCATGGACGATCGAAATCGGCGAGCATTTCTCATCGGCATCGCCGGAGCGATCGCGGCCTTCGCGGTTTTGTTTTTCCTCGTTGGTGCCCGTGACGTCCTCGACTCGTTGCTGTCGGCTTCACCCTCTCGGGTCGTCGCAACGTTTGCACTCGCGCTCGGCTGGCTGGCCGCCTGGAGTCTGATGCTTCGGACCGTGCTGGCCGCGCTCGGTATCGAGCTCCCCATCGGGAAGTCGTTTCTCGTCTATGCTGGAGCCGTCTTCGCGAACAACGTCACCCCGTTCGGGCAGGCCGGCGGTGAACCGATTGCCGCCTTGCTCATCTCGAAGACCTCCGACGCCCGTTACGAAACCAGTCTCGTCGGGATTGCGACCGTCGACGTCATCAACGTCGTCCCATCGATCTCGCTGATCCTCGTGGGTGTCGGCTACTACGCGACCACGGCTGCGATCGGCCAGCGCCTCGAGACGGCCGTCGGCTCGGCGGTCGTGTTGATCGGGGGCATCGTCATCGTGATGGGTCTCGTGTGGCGCTATCACCGGATGCTCGTCGATCGGCTCCCCGCGATCGTCGCCCCCCGAATCGCGCGACTCGGATTCGATCGGTTCGACTCCGAGACACTCGAGGAAGACATCGCCGACCGACTGGGGCGGTTTTTCGAGAACATCGAACGCGTGGCAACGGATCGGTGGCGACTGGCCGCCGTCATCGGCCTGTCACTGTGTGGGTGGCTCTTTCAGACGGCCGCGCTTACGGTCGCGTTCGACGCGATCGGGTACGACGTCTCGGCGTACGTCCTGCTGTTTGTCATCCCGCTTGCGAACCTCGCAGGCGCTGCGCCGCTACCAGGTGGGCTCGGCAGTATCGAAGCCGCGTTCGTCACGCTGCTCGTGCCAACGACCGGGATTCCGGCGTCGGCCATCACCGCGGCCGTCCTCATCTTCCGGGGCGCGATTTACTGGATGCCGGTCCTGATCGGCGGGCTGTCGGTGTCGGCGTTCGGCGTTCGGGCGGTTCGGTAAGCGGCTGCTGGCCGACAGCGTCATTTCCGTCCGGCTCCGATGATCTTCCCGACCATGTACCGAGAGGGTCACTCCGGTTTCAACGCTTTGCTCTATGCGCCGGTTCTCCCCCTCGTGAGCTCCGTCTGGTCGCTCGAGTTGGCGCTGGTTGGGGCGCTCGTGGCTGTTGGCGTCGCTAATATCCCTGATCTCGATCAGCCGCTACCGCGCATACGCCATCGCGGACCGACTCATACCGTCTGGTTTGCTCTCCTCGTCGGGCTGGTCACGGGCGTTGGCACCGACCTCCTCGTCCCGGCGACGCCGGTGGCGTTCCGGTTTGGCTTCATCGTCGGCACCGGTGGCATCCTCGCTCACCTCGCCGGCGATGTCGTGACCCCCATGGGGATCAGCCCGTTTGCCCCGCTCTGGCGGTATCACGTCACGCTCGAGTGGTTCAAATCCAAGAACAGCCGGATCAATCGGGCGTTGTTGCTCGTCGGCTCGAGTGCGCTGTTCGCGTCGCTACTTTTGACGATGGGGCTGTCGGCGGTCGTTCCGGCGAGTTGATCGGCACCGGCTGTCTGGTCTCGCTCGATTCCGGGTCGACTTGAGGCCTAGATCGACCGCTGCTCGTCTGTGTCCCAGACGAGAAGTGCGATCGACGCGGTCCAGAGGAAGACTGTCGCGGTCGGGCTGTGGACCGGCAAGCCGGGACTCCAACTCGTCCGAAGCGGAAACAGGACGTCGATCCCTTTCGGCGACAGCGAATCGATCGCGAGATGGGAGCCAAGTGCCAGCCCGATGGCGAGCGCGACGCGTCGCCCGATCGTCGAAGTCTGTTGACGACCGACGGCATACCCGCCAGCGACCACTGCCAGCGCGAACAGTGGTGTGTGGGTGATCCCGCGGTGAACGAACGGCCAGGCCCAGTCCGCTGGAAAGAGAAAGTCGGCATCCGGAACCAGTCCGAAGACGAGCCCAATCCGCGGGTCTGCGTCGGTGAGCCCGGCAACGAGGGCGTAGCCGACGAACGCATGGGTCGCGAACGCACCCGTCAGAAACAATGCACGTCCGAGCTCCATCAGCGATGGTTTCAACGGGTATCACCACATAGCTTATGCTCTCCGAAGGCGGGAGCGACGGACAGACAAGTGGCAATACCCGGTGTGTGATTCGCCGGTCAACTCGCCACGTCACGACAGCGATTCGTGGCGACGGCCTGCCAGCGCGATCGCCGGAAGCGAATCAACAATGCTTACATTCGGGATGAACTACGCACGGGTTATGTATCCGTTGCAACTCGAGGGGATGCCGCCCTGGCTCGAGTCGATGCTGACGTCAGAACTCGCGCTTGCGGTGTTTTTCGGTATCTGTGTCCTCGAGGGTGCGATGCTGCTGCGATTTATGCCGAGTGAACTCGTCGTCCCGGCCGCACTGGCGCTGATCGGATCGTCGATGCCGAAAGTGGTGACGATCGTCGCGATTGCGGTCGCCGGGACGACGATCGGCCAGTTCGGCCTGTTCTGTCTCGTCCGCCGGGCTGGCCGGGAGTATGTCCTCAGAAAGAGCTGGTTTCCAGTCACCGAGTCGCGACTCGAGCGGTTCGACGGCTGGTTCGATCGCTGGGGCGCAGTGGCTGTCGCGGTAAGCAACACGATGTTGTTCGTCCGCGGGCTATTGACCGTCCCTGCGGGACTCTCGGAGATGGACGGCCGCGCGTTCGTCGCGCTGTCGGCGATCGGCTCGCTGTCGTTCCAGTCGATTCTCGCGGCGCTGTATCTCGTTGGTGGCCACCTGTTGGCGTGATCGGTCGATCGACGAAAAACAGACAGCAGCTCTCGAGGGCAGTTACTCGCCGCCCTGTCGGTAGACCGGTACCCGGAACCGGACGCCAGCGTCGCGGAGTTGCCACCTGAGCTCGAGGCCAGCCCACGAGAGGCCGGTCAGCAACGCAACGCCGATCGCGGCGAACTCAGAGGACCCCATCCAGACCGGACTCACGAACAGGAGGGCGTTGTAGATCCGGTGTGGGAGGATCGACTCGATGAGATCACCGAGGAACTCGAGGGGACTGAAGTCGAGGCCGCTACCACCACCGCCACCGCCGCTGCTGCTGGTCTCGGCTGCGGTCCGGTTCTCGAGGCCGAGCGTCTGAGCGCTCTGGCCGCCCGCGCTTTCGTCGCCGGTCTCGAGGCGCTCGGCTTCGTAGGGGAGTGACGAGCCGACCTCCCAGACGATATCGCCGGATTCGTTGACCTCGATGACGCGGTTGCCGTGGGTGTCTGCGATCAGCGTGTTGCCGTTTGGAAGCCGATCGGCGTCCCGTGGCCACTGGATCCGATCGTCTTCCCACTGCCAGGTCTGGTTCCACTCGCCGTCTTCACGCTGGAACTCCTTGATCTGGGCGTTCTCGGAGTCGGCAACGATGATCGCCGGCCCGCCTTGGCTCTCGGGAATGAAATCGGGGTTGTGCTGTTCGTGGAGGATGTCGTACTCGTTTTCCGATCCGAGCGTCCAGTCCTCGAGCAGTCCTTCTTCCCGATCGAGGAAGACGACCTGGTCCTGGTTGCGCAGACTGGCCATGATTCGGCCTTCCATCTGCCCGCTTTCGATATATTCGACGTCGTTGATGTGTGCCCAGTCACGGGGCCAGGAGTGACCACCCTCAAGCGGGAAATCGCTCTGGGCGTCCCAGAGCCACTCGACGACCTCCGTCTCGGTGTTGACGACGAAGACCTGATCGGCGACCATGTCGGCGACGACGAAGTGGGTCTCGTTGATGCGGTCGATGTCGTGCCACTCGCCGGCGTACTCCTTGTAGTCGTAGCGCTCGTAGAGCACCTCGACCTCACCGGTCTCGAGGTCGGCCCGTTCGATGACGTTGCGGGTACACGGCGGAGCGCCACAGTTCTCCCCTTCGGTGTGGATCGTATCCGTCGCGGCGTATTCGACGGTCAACGGGTCGCCCGCGACGGGATCGGCGTCGAAGTACTTCGTCCGCGAGTTGTTGTAGTAGAGGACCTCGCCACTTGGCTGATAGGCGGTGATCGTTCCAGCACGACCCGACTCGGTGACGACCGTGTGGTGCTCCGTCGGCGGCGCGTCCGGAACGTCTGCTCTCGAGGACGTCGAGACGCCCGCTCCTGCTGCGCTGGCGACGACGGCGGCGGACAGCAGGATTAGAACGGCGAGCGCAGCCCGGAGTCGGGTTCTCGTTATTTCCGACCGAACCCGCTCGAGCGACGGAAGCGATTGTTCGGTCACGGTATTCTCACCATCCCGTTTCGGCATGCCGTTTGGGGACGCATTGTCCTTTGTTTCCTGATCGAGATATTAGTACGTTGTTGAACGTTCTATTCTCCGCGGGACGGACAGCACATCGTGCCCGTCCCAACAGCGACTGGGCTAACGACTCGAGCGCTTCTTCCGACGAAGAACGTGGTTCGATAGTACTACTCCTGCTCGTCCGCCCGCGTGGTCAGGACGGGCACCGGCGACGTGCGGATCACCCGCTCGGTGAAGCTCCCGAGCAGGTGTCGGTCGAGGCCGGTGCGGCCGTGTGTCCCCATCACGACGAGATCGATCTCCTTCTCGTCGGCATACCTCGTGACCTCTTGTGGCATCGAGCCGGTCACAATGGTCGTTGTGACGTCGTCGACGCCCGCCTGCGTGGCAGTCGCCGCTGCCTCGTCGAGAACCGACTGGACGTTCTCCTCGAGTTGCTCGGAGAGCTGTGCCGATTCCGTATCACCGACCTCCGGGAGTTCGTCGACGATAGACAGCAAGTGAAGCGTCGCACCGGTACGTTCGGCGGCCGTCGCTGCCAGTTTCAGCGCCGCCGTTGCATGGTTGCTCCCATCGGTTGGAACGAGCACGTCGGTGTAGGGGTACGTCGGCGTCACGCCGTCGGCTGCTCGAACCGTCATCACCGGCACGGGGCTTCGGTTTACGACGTGATCCGTGACGCTCCCGAGAACGTACTCTCCCAGTCCGCGCCGACCGTGGGCACCCATCGCGATGAACTCGAACTCGTCGGCGCTGACATAGTCGATGATCGTCGGCCGGGGATCACCCTGTACGACGTCCGTGACAACGGACACGCCGCGTTCCTCGGCGAGCGCGACACCCTCCGAGACGAGCGATTCGCCTTCTTCCTCGAGGACGTCGACGACGTCAGTGCCGAGTCGGGTGAGACTCGGTTGATTCGTGTCCGCGACGTGAAGCAGGTGGACGGTCGCGTCCCGCTCACTGGCGATGTCGAGGGTGTGCTCGAGTGCTGCGGTCGCGGGGTCACTCCCGTCGGTCGGGACGAGAAAGCGAGGAGACATACGTGAACGTTCGAGACGGACCTGCTTATATACTGTTGACCAATGGTTCGTGAACACCTGGTCGCTGTCGTTTCTCAGGACGGAATTCGAACGCAAAATGGAGGATACCGCTCTGCCCGCAGATGGCGTCGAGTCGCTAGACGGTCTCGACGCGAATCTCGCCGGCTGCTGTGACGGTCACCAGACACTCGCTGTACTCGAAGGACACTGCGCCGTTGGGGCGGCGGCCGTTCGCACGCGGTTCGAACAGTCGCTCGAGCGCGTCGGCGTTGATCGAATAATGCAGTGGCTCGAGTTCAGTGACGTCTTCGTTCAAGAATGTTGCGACGGCGTCCGCGACGGCGACGCTGAGCGGTTCGTCGCCGAGTCGATCGTAGTGCATGGAATTGTGATCCCCAATCTCGGTCGCCGGTGTTGGTGAACTCATCTTGCTCATAGCGTATACGTACCCCCAGTACGGTGGTGGGAAGTTGTTACGTGGTTCAATAGTCGCTGTAAAGAACCTACTTGTTAACTGTGTAAGGGCCGCCACAGCAGCTGGTTAATCAGTTAACCTCGGAAGCAGTCGTTCCCTCGAACAGGACGGCAAAGAGCTTCCGTTCGACCGCCCGAACGTGCTTGTGAAAGGCAGGCGAGGAAATCTCGAGGGAGTCCGCGATCTCTTCACCGTTTGCGTGCCGGGGCCACTCGAAGAACCCACCGTGGTATGCCGTCTGGACGACCTCTCGCTGGCGATCGGTGAACGTCTCGAGCAAGGCGCTGCGCGCGTGGTTGGCCACCGTCGAACACCCATCCGTCGCCACAGCACGGCAAGCGACCATCGACACGTCGGGGCCGTTTCGGCTGATCCCGGCGATGAGGTCACGAACTTCGACCGCGTCCGGGACGTCGATGCGTGCGCGTCCACCCGATGTATCGGCCACGAACTCGCGTAACTGCGCCCCGTGGGCGTCGGTAATCGCTCCCAGAGACGGTTCAGTCAACCGGAGTTGCAGTACCGTCTCGGCTTCGTGTTCGGCGACCGTGACGACCTGGCTGATTCCGTCGACTGGGGCGTTGGCTTCGGTCTCGATCGGTCTCTCGAGCGGCCCGTCGACGGCCGCGAACACGACCTGTGCCTCGTCGTCTCGAGCCGTCATGCCTGCGTACGTCACGCGCTTGTCGAGCACTGCGGCCAGCCGACACAGCGTCGCATCCGCTGCAACCTCGAGTTCCACTTCGGTACGACCGGCATCGGACAGCGCGTGCTTCCGGTTGACGGCGTCGATCGCGTACGCGATCATCTCGCCAAGGTCCGCAAGCATCGACCGAAACGGCTCGTCGAACGCGTCCCGCTGGTCCCCGTAGATCGACAGGACGCCGTAGAGAACCCCATCATAGACGAGCGGCACCGCGTACACACACTGGACGTTGCGCGAGAGTGCTTCACCGCGCCATGCACCGTCGTGGACCGATGCCGCAACGTTCTCGACGTAGACCGGCGCTTTCGCTCGCGCCGCCCGTCCCGCCGGTTCGGCGGTCGATTCGTCGACCGTCGGTACCGTTACCGCGTCGAGATACCCACGGTCGTACCCGGCATGTGATCGCGGCTCGAGGCTGTTGCTGTTCGCGTCGGGTTCGCCGAACCAGGCCAGCGAACACGCGTCGCACTCGGTGAGCCGTGCGAGGACGCCGCGTTCGAGTTCCGTCCGGGAATCAGCCGTCAGGAGAAACTGTTCGATGTCTCGGCGCGTCTCGACTGCGGCGTCGAGGCGCTCGAGTCGGCGAGCGTGCCGTTCAAGCTCGCGTTCGCGGCCATGAAACCGCTGGCGCTGTCCGATCCAATCGAGCGCGGCTTCCGTTGCCACGACGAACGGTTCGACGAGTTCGACGGCCCCGCTGACGTCGGCGTCGGGAGCGCTCGAGACCGCGACGAACACGCCGTGTTCGCCGAGCGAAACGGCGAGTCCGCTCTGGGCAGCAGTCGCAGCAGGGGCTGCTGGCGACGTTGCGATATCGTCAGCGGTTGACGGCTCGCCGGTGATGAACGTCGCCCAGATGCTACTGCCGTTGGGCTCGACCGCTGCGGGGGAGCCAGCCGTCGATTCGTAGGCTGTTGAGTGTGCCACCGGACGGAGTTCGGTGGCACGATCGTCGAACCGATAGACGACGCCGTCGATCTCGAGTACGTCGGCGACGATGTCGACGAGGGACTCGCAAGCGGCCGTTTCCGAGTCGACAGCGAGTACGTGGCTGGTTGCGTCGGAGAGGGTATCGAGCGCCGCTCGATATCTGTGCCGGTCGGTCAGTGCTCGCTCGCGCTCGCATTCGGCAGCTGCGAGCGTTCGCTGGAGCCGCTGTGCAAGGAGTCGTGGCTTCTGAACCGACCGCTTGACGACGATTTCAGTCGCGCCCTCGGTTCGGAGGTCGTCGATCACCTCGTCGGCAGTCGAATCGATCGCGTAGACGATCGGACATGCGTCGTCGACGGCTGCGAGGGCAGCACGCTCGTCCGTCAGGACACACGTTGCAGCCTCGAGTCGATCGTCCGTGAGGTCGGACGCCGCCGAGACGACGCCAGCGACTGTCACCGCCTCGGCTGCAAGCTCCGCCGTTGCCATCCGAATCCACTCGGACGTGCCGACGAGAACGCACTCGGGCGTCGTCTCAGCATCCTCGAGACTGCGAACCATACCCTTGGTGGGTGCGGCGATAATAAAAAGCTCGTGTCGGTTCCGACGGGCGACCCCGGTTTACTCGGGCGTGAGTGTGCCGTGCTCGACTCGATAGCCGTCGTCGCAGGCCTCGATCGCCCGCACGTCCCGCAGTCTGAGCCCCTGTTCCATCTTGGTCACGACCGGCGTATCGTAGTAGTCAGCGTCGTACTCGAACCCTTTCCCTTCCTGTCGGCGGCGCTCGACGAATTCTCGATGGCGCTCGAGGCGTGTGCGTCCAACCGACCGTGACAGTGCCGGCACCTCGTCGATCCGATCGTCGAACACCTCGAGAAACGCGTCCTCGAGTTCGACCCCGACCGAGTTGCGACCGGCACACATCGCCGCGAGCGTGGTCGTGCCGGTGCCCCAGAAGGGATCGAGGACGGTGTCGCCGTAGGTCGAGTACATACAGATCAGCCGGTAGGGAATCTCGAGGGGGTAAGCCGCCGACCGCTCCCGGAGTTCGTCGTCGACCGCCTCGAGCGTCTGTAACTCGCCGGTCACGTCGGTCCAGACGTCCGAGAACCAGCGGTTGCGTTCCTCCCAGAAGTAAGCGGCCTCGTAGCGGCGGTCGGCACCCGGCTCGAACTCGCGGCGCGTTCCTCCCTTCCGAAAGATCAGGACGTACTCGTGCTCGAGGGTGACGTAGGCGTTCGGCGGGATCATCCCGCTCCCCATGAACTTGGCCGCGCTGTTTGCCGGCTTGCGCCAGAGCACGTCCGGCAACGGCTCGAACCCCCGGTCCTCGAACGCCGCGAGCACGCGGGCGTGGTTGGGGTAGACTCGAAAACTACCGTCGACCGACCGGGTCGCGTCGCCGACGTTAATACAGGCAATTCCGCCGTCGACCAGCACCCGCTCGAGTTCGTCCCAGACGGCCGCGAGTTGTGCATGCATCGCCTCGAAGGCGGCCTGGCCGTCACCGGCCTCGAGTGCGTCGCCGATCGCAGGATCGAGGTCCGTAAAGAGGTCGTCCCACATCTCGATCATCGGATACGGTGGCGACGTCACGACGAGTTCGACCGACTCGTCGGCGACGTCCGAGAGCGCGCGGGAGTCACCGACGACCACGCGGTGAGTGGTCTTCATTGGCTTGACACTGTCGGCGTCTCTCCCTTAGCTTCTTCGCCAGGCGACGCACAGACCAGAACAGTAGACAGTCGATCGCCCCCTCCCCCAGTCGAGCGGGCCGATCGTTACTCCTCGCTTTCCTCGTCCGGTTCCTCGGCCTCTGTAGCCGTTTCAGGTTCGCTCTCGATATCGGTTGCCGGCTCGAACTCCTCGATCGGCTCCCACTCTTCGTCCTCGTCCGAGGTGAGCCGTCGCCGAAGGACCGCAGCCCCCGCAAGCAGCCCCACCGCAAGCAGGAGTCGCGACAGCCGCGACGGTGAGTCAGATTCGTCCGTCACCTCGACTGTCGTCTCCTCGGTTTCCTCGGTCGTTTCCCGAACACTCTCGATGATCTCCGGTTCCTCGACGTCCTCGAGCGGCGTCTCTTCGAGCATCGATGACTGCCGACCGAGGAGAAAGCCAACGGCCGCACCGATGCCAAACAACGCTCCTGCAAGCGGAAACTGCCCGCCTGAGCGAGCCCCCTCGGATTCCTCGACGGCCTCGAGAATCGGCTCGCGCATCGGAGACTCCATCCCTCGATTGACCGCTTCTTTAACGATGAGCTCGGATAGTGTGGCGTCCTGTTGTTCCGTCTCGGGCATAATCCGCTCCGACCACATCGCTGTACATAATTCTATCCCCCGTTTCAATCGCTCGGACGAACTCGTCGCCTCGTATGCATGAACTACTCGAGAAACCGGGCGATATAACAGCCGGTTTCCCGGCGACGAGCGATCGTGCGTAAGCGGTCGGGGCTGGTCGGCGTCACCCGGCGGCGCGATCATCGGTCAAGAATCGACTCGAGAGCCGATCAGCGATCCGCATTTCCGGCCGTATTCGGTTGTTGACAGCACTCGAGGGGGTCATACGCGCGTGTACAAAATAAATAAGAGAGCCAACGCTCGTGAGTCAGCGGAACGCAGCCATCGCTCGCTGGACCGTGTCAGTGATCGGTAAACCCGGTTCTTCCCACCCTATAAGACGACCTCGGCACGTCGATCATGCGGCAGTGCTGTGGAATGCCTTCCATAACGAAGGGGATTCCCGAGAGGGTTCACACATGAGTGTCCTCCGCCAGCCCGAGGTCCTCGGCCGAACAACACGCCGTCGTGTTGTCGGCGTCACTGCCGCACTCTCTGCGGCGGCCGTCGAAACGGTCGCGGTCGGGTGCTGGTTCGGCCTCGTCGTCGGCTCGCGGACGACAGCGACCGCGCTCGCAGGGCTTGGCGTACTCTTCTGTGGTTCATTGCTCAGAACGGCAATCTTTGGAGTGACGGTCAGCGATCTCGGAGCACTCCTGCAGCCACAACAACTCGGCGTGACAGTTGCGCTCACGGCTGGCTGGATCGTCTGGCTGCTCGTGGCCGAACTGATCGGCGAGTCGCTCGGTGTCGCTGTCGCAGCCGTCGTGTTCACTGGCATACTCACCGGTCAGTTCGTCCTCGAGCGACGCACCTTCAGACAGCCGCCCGATCGCTGGTCGTTCGCACTGGCTGTTCCGGGACTGTTGCTCGCCGCTGGCGCATCGATACTGCTCGCGACCGTCTGGTTTACCGACTGGGCGATCTCCTCGTCGCCGTACTCGCTTGGCTCGACGACGATCGTCCTTCGGATCGGTGCCATCCACCTCGGCGTATTCGCCTTTGGCCTCTTTGCGTTCCTCGCTCATCAGCGCCGGTTTCAGCGCCTTCTCGATCCCTGATGTGTAGTCACGATCTCTCGTGAGTGGTCTCACTTCCCCTGTGCGCCCACGTTCTGGTCGCTTTCGAAGGAGTCCGGGTCCGGCTCGATCGCCGCATACTGGACTGCCCGCCTGCCCAGCGTCGTTACCCGCGTCTCGAGTTTTGCATCGACGAACGCCCCGTTATCGATGGCGGCACTGGCGTTCGGGATCGCCGCCTCGTGTGGAATGACCCACGCGTTCAGCGCTCGACAGATCGACCGCATATGCTCTAGGGCCGTCACGGGAAAGGCTCCCCCAGAGACGGCAAGCAAGCCGACAGTCTTGTCCTCGAACTCATCGAAGCCACAGTAGTCGAGCGCGGTCTTCAGCGGCGAGGAAAACGAGCCGTGATACATCGGCGAGCCGAGCAGGATCGTCTCGGCCGCGCGGACGCGAGCCGCGAGCTCGTCTGCATCGCCTGCGTCCACACGATCGCGGTCCGCATCGAAGATCGGCAACTCGTACTCACGGAGATCGATTAGTTCGGTCGTCCCACCAGCCTGTTCGGCGGCCGAGAGCGCCTGCTCGAGTGCGATCCGGGTATAGCTGCCATCGCGGAGACTGCCACAGAGTGCAGCCACGTGAACGTCACTGTCGCTCATAGCTGTCCTGTCGACAGGCGACAAGAAAAGCGATCTGAAGGGATACTGATATATAGGGTTCAGCGCCCGGCAATCGGCAGCGATCGCTCGATTCGGAGGCCCTTTCTCTACTGAATTCGAACCGAGTGCTGTGCAGTCGCTGCTCACCGTCTTGCTCGAGGAGGCGCTTCCGCGCGTGCTGACGATTACGCTCCTGATCGGAGTGGGTGTCGGCCTGGCCAACCTCGCGGTGGAGTACGGGCTCGTCAAACTCGTTGCCCGTGTCGGCCACTATCTTACGGAGCCGGCGAACCTCCCCCCGGAAGTCGGCACCGCAGTTCTTACGAATGCGGTCTCGGTGACCGCCGGCTACGGGATGCTCGCAGAGTTTCGCGAGGACGGCCTGCTCGACGACCGGGCCACGCTGATCGCCGTTATCATCAACACCTTCTTCGGGTTCATCCAGCACATCTTCACCTACTACGGGCCCGTTCTGATCCCGATCCTCGGACTGCAGGTCGGCCTCATGTACGTCGGCGCACGGGCCGGCATCTCGCTTGGCATCACGCTCGTCGGCTTGCTCGCCGGTGCCGTCTTGCTCCGGGATGACGACTACGACGGCAATTCCATCGACCCCGACACGCCCGACGAAGACTCGCAGACGAACCGCGAAAAACTGCGGACAGCTGCCGAAAACACCGCTGATCGCCTGCGCTCGATCGTCCCCCGGCTTGCGATCGTCTATTCGCTCGTTTTTGTCGCACTCGAGTACTCGGATCGGATTCTCGCCGTGTTCGCGTCAGTCGGCCTCGACGATCCGAACGCCGTGCTCGAGCCGATCGCTGGCCTGTTGGGGCTGCCGGGCGCGGCGATACCGGTGATCCTCGTTTCACTGGTCGATCCGACGACCGGCGCGATCACTGTCGCGCCACTGATCGGGGACGTGTTGACACCCGAGGAGACGGTGATCACGCTGCTGGTCGGCAGTCTGATCTCGCTGACGATCGGGACGGTCAAGCGCTCGATCCCGTTTCAGTACGGCATCTGGGGAGCGTCGTTCGGGACGAAAGTGATCGTCGTCAACGTCTGTCTGAAAGCGGCGTTCATCCTCGTTGCGATCGGCGTTTTCTTCGTCGTCTGACGCTGGGATGGCCGTCGGATGCGGGCTGTGGGATACTGTGTCCTGCGTCTCGAACGGAGTGCCGGAAAATCGATCCTATGCGCTGGCCGATGCGGTCGTCGATAACTGGCGGCTTCCGTATGCTCCGACGAGGGACAGAATCACGATAATCACACCGGCAATACCGTTGACCCCGACCACCAGCGTGCGGTCAGCGCCGAGAACGAACGGTGCCGCGACGATCCAGATTCCCAGCACGGCGACGACGGCCGCGATGACGATACTCGGTGATCGGCGCTCGTTGGTTCGGTAGGCCTGAAACGCCGAGAGAAACGCCACCGCCGCGCCGACGAAGACGTTCTGAATCCCCATGAAGTCAGTGATCGTGAAGATGACCGTCGACACCATGACGAACGCGCCGAGCACTGCCGTCAACCCGGCCGTTCGCTGGACCAATACTGACGAATCGTCCGCGGATCGGGTTCGGCTCATACACGCGCTTACCACGTGCTTCGTAATGAAGGGGTGTCTCGCACACCATGTCTTTACCACGTAATTATGTGTTACCACGGAGTTCAGCTTGCAGCGACGCGGCTCGGCCGACATAGACTCGAGTCCAAGTACGATATCGACACCAGGTGGACGGACTCATGGCGTCCCGGATGAGCAATGAGCGAGCAGCTGGCGCTCCGGAAGCGGGTGCTGGAGAAGGACAACAATCTTGGTTCTAATTCGGGTGCGGTGCTCTACTACACGCCATATTCTCAGATAGGAAATAGACTACTATATACCAGCTATAAGAGACAGATGGCGAGGGACGGTCGATCTAGCCACATATCCTCGCTGGACCTGAGATCGTTTCACGATCATCCATCTGCGCGACGATCTCAGCACAGATACAAGCAAAACACCATTTGGGCAATGAGTGTGCTGGCGTCGGCCTTTAGCCGGCGTTTCTACGGTAACGTACGACTCGTAGTTAAAACTGTAGCTATTGTACTGCAGGTGCGCGCATCGCGCTCGAGGACCTGACAGCGATTTGGACGACCGTCGACCCATTGTCGCAGGCACTCACCACTGCGTTCGTCGTGTTGCAGTCGGCAAAGCCAGTTGCCCGTCGATCGTGTTCCGTCGGCACGCGTACTTGCCGTCGGTCCTGGTTCGTATGCCCGGACACACGGCTCTCGAACTCCGCGTTAGTTCGCCGTACTGAACGGCTCACCCGTGACACGGGTCGATCAGCCAGCCACGACCGGGTGTTCAGATGATGGCTTGGCTCGAGAGTTGCACACGACGAGTCGCGGCTCGTGTGCAGATTCGGAACTCGGATTCTGTCGACGTGCAACCTACTCGGTCAACCTAAGACTGCCGGCCCCCGATCTAAGAATTAGAAACCAGACAACACCCAACCGTAGTAGTCGGTGAAAACATCTATTGCCCCGTACGCTACCGCCAAGATCATAGCTGCACAAATCACGAGGAATATCAACATAATAGATACAATATACGTTAGAGTTTCAGAGTCCATAATACTCGATCAGAGGCTATTTGATAAAAACATGGTGGCACCCCATCTCTGGAATAACCCCTGTTTTATCTGGATCAACTGGAACTCAATGGAGGCGGGGATGGGGCGCTGTGATTTTTTGGCGCTGTCGGCGTGACGACACCCGGAACGGGGGCGTTCGCGCGCAGCGCGAATCAACTCCGCAGGCGTTGCGGTGCGATCGCGGTGACGACCCCACGCCCTCGAGCCACGGATTACAACCAAATCTAGACAGTCGTTAATAGAATACAAAATGAGTTGTTGAACAGACGTGGTCACACTCCGTTTGAGTTCAACCCCACTTATCCAATACTCACGGCTCGCGAGTGTGGTCGACTCGAGAAGGTGGGTCGGAGCGATTTGAACAACGCCTGAGAACCTGCTCCCGTCGGTCGCAGACCCTCAGTCTCGTTCAAATCCGCCGAATTACATACCTGCCGCTCGCGGATTTGCTCGCGGCAGAAGTATGGGGTCGGAGGGATTTGAACCCCAATCCGTCGAGAGAGGTGCTGTAGCAGCAAAATACAGCACCCTCTCCGGAGAAGCAGTCCTGATAACGGCGGTGCGCCGATCGGAACCCCGGCGTGTCATCTGAAGTGGTACTGATACGGTGGTCAGCTCACGTTTGCCGATTCAAGAGTAAATCAATGGAACCGAACGTAACTCCAAAGCAAGCAGTAGAGGACTTCCTCGCTGAGCGTGAGGGAGAAGTGAGCAAGGCCAGCCACCGAAACTATAGATATGCACTCAAAGAATTGATTCGGTTCTGCGAGGATCAAGGCATCGAGCGGGTGGGCGATCTCCACGGCTACCACTTGAAGCAGTATAAACTACGAAGGAGGGGGCAGGGGATCAAAGAGGTCACACTGAAGAATAACCTCTCGACTCTTCGGGTATTCCTCCGCTGGTGCGAGCAAGCAGAACTCCTCGAGCGTGGCACAGCTGAACTCGTTCAGCTTCCAAAGCTCGATGAAGATGACCGTGTTAGCGACGATACCCTCTCACAGGATAGAGTCGAAGATATTCTGGATTACTTCTATAAGTTCGAGTACGCGCAGCGACGACATGCGATCTTCCAACTCATGTGGCACGCTTGCCTTCGGATGGGAACGGTCGTAGCTATCGATCTTGACGACTACCTTCCTGCTCAAAAGCAAATCAAGATCCGTCATCGGCCGGATACTGGAACCCCACTGAAGAATGGCATCGAGGCGCAGAGAAAAGTCAATATTGACGGCTCAATGCGGGAAGTCCTTGACGACTACATTGAGGTTCATCGGCACAATATCGAAGAGGAATACGGACGAAAACCACTCTTTACGACTCGAAGTCAACGTGTCTCTCGGACGGCTTTGCGGAAGAATATGTATGGTATTACCCGTCCGTGCAAAGTTCACGGTGGCTGCCCACATAATCGAAGCATCGAGGGGTGTGACGCTGCTGTGAGAAAGAAGGATGCATCGAAGTGTCCTTCGTCAATGAGTCCACATCCTCTTCGACGTTCAGCGATCACATACCATCTAAATCAAGAGTGGCCGAAAGAGAAGTTGAGCGAACGGGCAAATGTAACTGTAGATGTTCTTGAAGAACACTATGATACACGTCAGGAGGATGAGAAAGCGGTGACAAGAAAGCAATATCTTGACCATCTCTAACTGACGTTCTGATTCATAGCAAACCACTCTGTCTTTTGCTGAGTTAGAACTGAGACGGGGTAGAAGAGATCAGCCTATTCAGGTCTGTTCGGTTTTCTCAGATAAAGTCGGGTGCGAGAATCGAACTGCGTGTCTCAGCTAAGTGGTCTACGGCATCGAGGTCGGTAAAAGAATAACCGACTCGATGAAGTAAGACTTCCGTAGATCGGCACATGCGAGTGCGTCTTTGGTAAGACCCTGGGTTTCCAGGTGAGACAAGGTTTTCACCAGCTGATCTTAGAGTGTATCCGCCGATAAGTAGGTGTGCGAATGTAGCAGGCAGAGACCTCATTCTATAGTCTATCACTGACCCATCCGCTGAGAAAAGCTCACGTTCCAGTACCACTCAACACCCCAGAGAATACACCAAGTCAGTACTGGCACAAGCAGTATCGACAGCCTTAGTGCAGTCTCATATACTTCTCGCGGTAGGTAGACGAATTCTAACACATACGCCAAATGGACGAGTGCACGGATAAGAATACCAGAGACTATGGAGGTGGGCAGTTTGAATTCATTACCGTAGACGAACCCAATACCAAGTAGTGTAGCAACTGTGCCAAAAAGAACGGCTCCTCCAGCCATAATTACAACTAATCCGATCCAATCACTATGGGTAGTTGGATAGCGTGACCAGGATTCACCGGCCAGTGATGCCTCTCATCCTAATCTGAGTTCTTGCCCACCGAGGATGGACTGGAGCTGTTCAGGCGGATCAAGTCCTCGTCGTTTCCATGTGGCTA
>Ga0207720_100066_pt1 | contig 111742 bp, 119 predicted proteins | sample A23P2SouthBayCA_2_FD_187751 | JGI IMG/M metagenome (GOLD analysis project Ga0207720, IMG submission 187751) | Aerobic enrichment media microbial communities from Eden Landing Ponds, California, USA - A23 E3 (2) (SPAdes) | ecosystem: Environmental > Aquatic > Marine > Unclassified | place... | reverse complement strand
GTCGTGGGCGACGGCTTTCTCGCCGACCGAAACAACCGTCCCCTTGTCCTTGTGGGTCCAGGTCTTCAGCGGCTGGCCGCGAACGGCGCGAGCGAGGTTCTCCCCGGCGACTTCGGCGGCTTGCCAGGCGGCCTGGGCCGTCGGCGGTGCGGGCTGGTCGCCCGGCTGGTCGATCAGTGCTGAATCACCGATGGCGAAGACGTGCTCGTCGTCGGTCTGGAAGTTCCCCTCAGCGTGCACCCGATGGTTGCGCTCGTCTTTCTCCAGATCAACGTCCTGCATACAATCGCGGCCGGTGATGCCGCCGGTCCAGACTAACACGTCGTAGTCCAGTTCGTCCTCGTCGCCGATGTAGACGGTTTCCTCGTCTACCTCGCCGATGAACTCACCGCATTTGATGTTCACGTTGGCGGCTTCCAAGCGCTTGCGCAGGGCACCCTGGAGCTCGGGGTCGCTGTTGGGCAGAACGTTATCCAGTCCTTCGACGAGATGGATGTCGATGGGCGCGTTGTGTTCGTCGCGGAACTCGGCGACTTCGCCGGCGGTCTGGATACCCGAGAGGCCAGCGCCGCCGATGACGACCTGCGCGGGGTCGTTGGTGGAGGCTTCGCGGGCCGCTTGCTGAATGTTGTCGTGGATTTCGAGCGCGTCGTCGAGGCTCTTGAGAGTCAGGGCGTGCTCTTCGAGACCCTCGATCCCGAAGAAGGCCGTCTGCGAGCCCAGCCCCACGAGCAGGTAGTCGTACTCGACAGTGTCGGAATCGGCGAGGTCCACTTCCTGGGCGTCGGTGTCGATACCGACGACCTCGTCCTGAACGAACGAGGTCGAGGGCTGCTTGATCTCGTGGATCGGAATCGCGATATTCTCCTGCACGCTCGGGTCCCGAATACACCGGTGGGACTCGTGCAAGACCAGGTGATAATCTACATCCGAAATCCAGGTGACATCAACGTCCGTCTCACCGTCTAGCTCGTCCTCTAAACTCTTGATTGCCCCCGCGCCGGCATACCCCGCACCGAGCACGACCACGTTCTCTGTCATAGGCCACTCTCCGGAGTCATCCGATACAAACCCTTTGGAATCGGTCCACGGCCCCGCTGTTGTCCTCGCATGCTGACTCACGGTCGTGGCGCAGTCCTCTAAGTTTGCAGTCGCCTTCGGTCGCGCCACTGGGGGAAAACAGCGCCTACCGTTGCCACAGACGTCTCCTAATTACCTGTTTATACACACGGTCTGTCCAACCCCGCCGGTCAATTGAACAGGGTGGTCCGACACATCTGGGACCGACGAGCAGCACAACGGTTGCCCTGACCGTTAGAGCTGCTCGACGCTGGGACGGTCGGCCTCACTCGGGGCCGCCCACGCAACGGCGTTGTGTAAGAGCCTCTGAACGACCGGTCGGTGGTACACTGGAAACGTCTCGTGGCCGGGTTGGAAGTAGAAGATCCTCCCAGCACCCCGGTGGTAACAGCACCCGCTGGGAAACACCGTCCCGTCGTCACACCAACTCACTGTTACCAGGGAGTCCGGTATCGGCAGATCGAACCCCTTTCCGTAGATCTCGGCACGTTCGAGTTCGAACTCATCGGGAAGCCCGTCGGTAATGGGATGGCTCGCTTCGACGATCCAGACGTGCTCGCGTTCACCCTCTTCGCGCCAGCGCAGAGCGCCAGTCGTTCCCATGAGCAACTCGAACGGCTTCGACTCGTGACTGGAGTGGAGCGGGATGAACCCCATCCCGTCGCGGACCGCCTGCTCGACGCGGTTCGCGACCGCGTCGCTGACAGCATCGTGTGCGATGTCGCCCCACCACAGCAACACGTCAGTTTCGGCGAGCACTTCCTCGGTGAGTCCGTGGTCCGGGTCCTCCAGCGTCGCTGTTCGGACGGTGTGGCCATAGGAGACGAGCATCTCAGCCAGCGTCGTGTGGATCCCGTCGGGGTACATCGCGTTCGCCGGACCTGTTGCCCGTTCGTGCTGATTTTCGTTCCACACGGTGACCGTCGCCATACAAGAATGCACTTCATAACCGGATAAAAATATGCTTACTCTCTACTGGCTGAAAGACGGACGTTTTGAACGGTAGCCCGCCATGATGTGTTCCTGTGGTGATAACCTAGGAAGTGGCGGTGATCGCGGTACTCGTGCAGTTATCCGGCGTGGGTCCCGCCCACTGGGTTCCAGTCACCTGTACAGGGGTAGTTATTAGCCGTCCGCGGCCGAAATCTCGACAAGATATGAGCGAATCACCGGAGAAGCTCTCCGTCTGGTGTGCTGGCGAAGAGTGGTGTCCGATAACCACGACGGCGTCCCTCATCGGAAAGAAGTGGCACCCAGTTATCATCCATCGATTACTTGAGAACGGGCCGTCAGGCTTTAACGAACTCAAAGAGAACGTCGATGGGATTTCTTCCAAAGTGCTCTCTGACAGCCTCGAAGACCTGCAGGAGAAAGGGCTCGTCGACCGGGAAGTAATCAACGAACAGCCGTTTCGCGTCAATTATTCGCTAACCGAACACGGGGAGTCACTGGAGTCTGTAATCACCGAAATGGCGGCGTGGGGCCAGACCTACCTGCAGGAACCGTCCGAGTCCGACGAGCCCGCGGAGTAGCTCCCGCAGGCAATACCTTTTGTCGTTGCCCGGCGAACTTCCGCGTATGCCTGTTAGCTCAGATGACGAACTCCGAGAGATTCTCGAACTGGACCGCGTCGCCGTTGTCGGATGTTCGACCAGTCCCGGCAAGGACGCTCACGAGATTCCGAAGTACCTCAACGAACAGGGGTACGAGGTGATTCCGGTCAATCCCTACGCCGACGAGATATTCGGACAGAAGGCCTACGACTCGCTGTCAGAGATTCCCGGCGAAATAGACATCATCGACGTGTTCAGGCCCAGCGACGAGGTCAGCGACATCGTCGACGCGGCGCTGGAACGCGACAACGACGCCGTCATCTGGCTCCAACTCGGCATCCACGACGACGAGGCCGTTGAACGCGCCGAGGCGGCCGGCCGCCGCGTCGTCCAGGACCGCTGTATGAAGCCGACTCATCAGCAACTGATGGCCTGAACGGGCAGGTGACTGTTGGCTGCGGCTGACAACCGCCGCCCGATACGGGTTAGTCTGTGGCTGGGCCCTATCCGGAGTATGCTGCCATGGGAAGTAGAGGCGTACTGGCTCGTCCGGCTTCTGTTCCACCGGGCGCTGGCGGTTATTTATCTGCTGGCTTCCTCGTCGCGGCCACGCGGTTCAGGTGTCGGTGCTGCTATACCTCAGCCCGGTTAGCGAGGGTGACCTGCAACATGCTAGGATCAGATAGGGCTCTCAGTTCGAGTCGTCCCTGCGTGCCGGCGGCGTCTTCGACATGAGTTTCCCCCACTTCGACCGGTTATCGGCGACCTGCCGATAGGCCCGCTCGCGGAGCCGCTCGTAGTCCTCAAACTGGCGGAAAAAGGAGACCAGCGGCCGCGCCGGCTTGCCCATGTCGGTGTAGGTGAGCGCAGTTTCGATGGACTCCCCGCAAGAATACACCTCCTCCTCGGTCACCAGATGCGAACAGGATTCGTAGTCATCCGGCAGGCGCTCCAGCAGATCATCGCCGAGCTCGGAGAATCCGACGATTTCGAGGTCGGACCGCTCGTCGATGAAGTCAGCCCACCACGTACAGAAGCCGCAGTCGTCGTCGTAGACGAGCGTTGCGTCGCTCATATACGGTTTACGTACCCGACGCACAAACACCTGTGGTTCAGCCGGCAGGAATTTCCAGCCAATCACCGCAAGGGAGGACATGGGGCGGTTCGTCAAACTGGTTGCGGCCGGCTTACTTTGGTGGTCGGGCGCTGGACAGTCCGTTTCACGGCGGCGCTCGGGAATCTGGTTCGGCGAACGCGCGCTCGCACTCCTGGGACTGGCTGCCCCCGGGGTCGGTGTCGGTCGGGAGCTGTCACTCGGTTGGTGGCCACGACGTGACTGTGACGCCAACTGTTTTGCCCACCGCTCTCTTCAGAGCGGGTATGGACGAAGATGCGGTCGCCGAACTCATCGAGGAAGCGCTTCCGGAGGCACAGGCGACGGTCACCACACCACGGGACCCCGACGACGACAAACACTACGCCGTACGCGTGGTTTCCCCAGCGTTCGAAGGGGAATCGCTGGTCGACCAGCACCAGCTCGTCCACGACGCGCTCGGCGAGCATCTCACCCGCGACATTCACGCCATCGAGCTGACGACGCTGACGCCAGAGGAAGCCGAGTAGTCGAGTGCCCCGACGCTGTGGCCTCGCTCGCCTCGTCGGTACGCCTTTATTGCCGACGCCGTTAGTGACGGTATGGCATTCGAGCCCGAAGAACTCTCGCCGGAAGAGGTCACGGATCAGGTAGACACTGTCATCGAGGACAACGAGGTCGTGCTGTTCATGAAAGGCAACGAGTTGATGCCGCAGTGTGGCTACTCGAAGAAGGCGCTGGGACTCCTGAAACAGTACCGCGAGGACATCGAGACGGTGGACGTACTCAAGGCGACTGACGCCTACCGCGAGGCGCTTGAACGGCACAGCGGGCGCGAGACGATTCCCCAAACATTTGTCGACGGGGAATTCATCGGCGGGAGCGACATTCTCGAACAGTTGGACGAACGCGGCGAACTCGCGGAAAAAGTCGGGCAGGAATCGCCGTTCTGAGGGGGGGTTCGAGGCCGTTACTCCTCGTCGTCTTCGTCTTTCATGTCGCCGAGCTTGTCGACGAGGTCGCTCGTGGTCGCCTCCGTCTCGAAGGAGACCGACCCGTCGTGGTCGTTCTCGTGGACCGCAACGCCCTCGCTGTCGTCTGCGTCTACGTCGTTGTCCTTCTGTTCGGATTCATCGTAGCTACCAAAGCCCATACAAATACATCTCGCAGTCCCACACTAAAATTCGCCGGTTCCTGGCGGGACACGACGATACGATGACATAACGAGACAAGCAAAGGTTCTTTACCGTGCTCGCACTCCCGCTAGATAACGGCAGTCGAGAGCCGTGGTTTTCCGACGGCTATCGGGCCTCCATCTCCAAACTTATGAGTTCCGCAGACGAGACACTTGATCGAATCAAAGCACAGGTCGAAGAAGAGACACCGGACGACATCGAAATCGATTCCGTCGCGTTCGAGGGGCCGGAGCTGGTTATTTACACGCCGGACGCGCAGTCGGTCGCCAACCGCGACGGCATCGTCAGAAACCTCGCACAGACGCTACGTAAACGAATCAACGTTCGCCCCACGCAGGAAGCCCTCGTGCCGCCGAACGAAGCGCGGGCTCGAATCACGCAGACGATTCCCGAAGACGCCGGCGTCCAGAACCTGGATTTCGACCGCCAGACCGGCGAAGTGTTCATCGAGGCCGAAAAGCCCGGCCGCGTCATCGGCCGCCATGGGGCGACCCTCGACGAAATATCCGCTTCCGTCGGTTGGACCCCCGAGGTCGTCCGGACGCCGCCGATGGAGTCCTCGACGGTCTCGAATGTCCGGAACTACCTCAAGCAGGAACGTGAGGAACGACGGGACATCCTCCAGCGCGTCGGTCGACAGATCAACCGTCCGACCACGAGTGACGAGGACTGGGTCCGACTCACGACGCTGGGCTGCTGTCGTGAGGTCGGGCGCGCCGCGTTCATCCTCTCGACGCCCGAGTCCCGCATCCTCATCGACTGCGGAGACAAGCCCGGCGCTGAGGGCGAGGTCCCGTATCTCCAGGCTCCAGAAGCGCTCGCCGCAGGGCCGAACTCCATCGATGCCGTCGTCCTGACACACGCCCACCTGGACCACTCCGCGCTCATTCCGATCCTGTTCAAATACGGCTACGACGGCCCGATTTACACGACCGCACCGACGCGGGACCTGATGGGCCTGCTCCAGCTGGACTACCTCGACGTGGCTTCGAAGGAAGGCCGCACCCCGCCCTACGAGAGCCAGCAGGTCCGTGACGCGCTGAAACACACGATTCCCCTAGAGTTCGGCAACGTCACCGACATCGCGCCCGATATCAAACTCACGATGCACAACGCCGGTCACATCCTGGGCTCGGCGGTGTGTCACTTCCATATCGGCGAGGGACGGTACAACGTCGCCTTCTCCGGTGACATTCACTACAAGGACACTCGGCTGCTCGACGGCGCTGTCAACGACTTCCCGCGGGTGGAGACGCTCGTGCTGGAGTCGACCTACGGCGGCAAGAACGACTACCAGACCGATCAGTCCGACTCCGAACGGGTCCTCAGAGATGTCATCAACGAGGCCTACGAGAACGACGGCAAAATCCTGATTCCGGCTTTCGCCGTGGGTCGGTCCCAGGAGCTCATGCTCGTCCTCGAAGAAGCGATGCGAAAGGGCGATATCCCGACGATGCCGGTGTATCTCGACGGGATGATTCGAGAGGCAACGGCCATCCACACCGCGTATCCGGAGTACCTCCGGGACGACCTCCGCCAGCGTATCCTGTACGAGGACGAGAACCCGTTCCTCGCCGAGCAGTTCGAGCAAGTCGACGGCGGCGACGAGATGCGACAGGACATCGCCGACGACGAGCCGGCCATCATTCTGACTACCTCCGGGATGGTCACCGGCGGCCCCGTGATGTCCTGGCTCCGACTGCTGGGCAGCGACCCGGACAGCACGATGGCCTTTGTCGGCTATCAGGCCGAGGGGACGCTCGGTCGCCAGATCCAGCGCGGCCAGGACGAGATTACCTTAGGCGATACGAGCGGGCCACGCGCCGAGCGGGTGAGCCTCAGGCTCAACGTGGAGACGGTCGATGGCTTCTCCGGCCACGCCGACCGACAGGGGCTGGAGTCGTTCGTCGAGACGATGCACCCGCGACCGGAGAAAATCCTCTGTGTCCACGGCGACGCGTCCACGACGAACCAGCTCTCCTCGGCGCTGTACCAGAAGTTCAACATGCGGACGCACAACCCGAAGAACCTGGAAACGTTCCGGCTGTCCTGAACGGCGGCTCATACCGTTAGCTGTACCTTCGTGAAGATAGTCGGCACCCGGGGTAGCAATATTCTCCACGGGATTACAGCCGACAGTATCAGTTCTCTTCGGAAAGATTCAACCCGGCGAACAGCCGCGCTGAAATCACCTGCTCGACGATATCGACGAGCACGGTGTCGTCGCTCGTGTAATCGGCGAAGATGCCGAGCGGCACCTCGCCGCCGGCCATCTCTCGATGCCCGCCCGCGCTCCCCACGTCACTCAGTGACTCACTCAGAACGTCACCGATGTTGACCCGGGAGTCCGTCGAGCGGGCGCTGAGCTGGATGGTGTCCTCGACGATGCCGAAGACGACGGCGGTCTCGACGCCCTCCAGGGTCGCCAGGTAGTCAGCCGCCTGCGGCAGGGCGTCCCGCTCCGGGGTCCGGCCGACGTGTGAGATCAACACCGACCCGCGGACAGTCCGGTTCTCGATTGCGTCCGCGATAGCGTCGACAGTTGCGCCGCTGACCGACGGCGAAGAGAGCTGTCGCAACAGGTCAGAATCGGCCGTTTCCGTCAGAAAGCCGGCAGCCTCGTACTCGTCCGGCGTCACGCCGCGCAGAAAGCCCAGCGTCTCTCGACGGATCGCGAACAGCAGCGCGGTCGCCAGCCGGTCGTCGAGTTCGATTTCGAGGTCCCGCAGGTACTCGGTCAGTATCGTCGCCGTCGCCCCGATCTCCACCCGGTGGTCGACGAACCGGGCGCTGATATCCTCGGCGGGATGATGGTCGATGACGATGTCGACCGAGACGTCTTCGGGGACCCGGTTGTTCGACCCCGGAATCGAGTGGTCGACGAAGGCGAGCAGTTCCGAGGATTCCCGGTCAGTCACGTCGGCCGCGTCAAACTCCTGGATGTCCATCTCGAGCAGATTGACGAACGAACGGTTCTGCTGATGTGAGATCTCGCCGCTGTAGAGGATTCGTCGCTCGTCGATGCCGACGGCGGCCGCGATGCGACCGAGCGCGAGCGCGCTGGCCAGACAGTCGGGGTCGGGGTTGTTGTGACAGACGATGGTGAGTGACTCCGCCTCTCCGAGCAGGTTTTCGAGTTCCGTTGCGGGGCGCATCTATCAGTCGACGCTTCGGGCTCCTGATACAAGCGTGTGGGGGCCAGCCGCTGAGTCACAACCGGGCGCGAAGTTGCTGGACGAGGACGCCGAGGACGAACGCGAGGCCGAGGTTGACGAGCACGCCGAGGACACCGATTGCCGCGACGACCGCCAGGTCGTCCGTTTTGGAAACGCCGGTCCAGCCCAGTTGGAGCGCGATCAGTACCAGAATGACCCCGAGCAGCGCCGTCGGATAGGCCGCGATGACGCCGACGGCGAGGAACGCAGTCAGCACGTAGCCCGCGCCGAGTATCAGGTTCGCGCCGGGCGTTCTGGCCCCGAAGGCGTACTTCCCGGCGACGCCGCCGCTCCCGTGACACATCGGGAACGCGCCGAACGGGACCGCGGCGAGGTTCATCAGCCCCATGCTGTTCGAGAGCTGGTCCGCGGACACGTCCCGGTCGAAGTAGTCCGCGAGCAGGACCGACGTGGCGAGGGCGGCGTTACCGACCGTGACCGCGACTTGGGCGAGAACCGCCTCCGCGGTCTGCACCGATAGCGTCATCGTCGGGAGCATGAACATGGCATCGACAGCAGGGACAGTCGGTGTCGGAACTCCGGTCTCTGCGAGGGCAATGCCAGCACCCAGGACGAAGACGGCGAAGGCGCTCTGGCCGCTGTGGCCCAGAAATGCGAGGACGGCCACCACGCCGACGGCGACGGCCACGAGTCTCGGATCGCTGAGCCCGAGGTCAACGCCCGTCTCCAGCAGGACCAGCGCGACGCCGAGTTGTACCCCACGAACGACGGTGTCGTCGACGTACTGATTGACCGTTTCGAGTGACCGCGTGGTTCCGAGCGCGAGCAGGATACCGGCCAGCAGGAGCCCTGCGACGACGAGCTCGCCGGTGGAGATGGTCCCGGCGATGACCAGCGCGGCGAAAGCCTTCATCGGCTCGATGGAGATGGGAACGCCGTAGTACAGCCCCCAGACGACCTGAAAAACCCCGAACCAGACGAGCATGACCGGGAGCGAGAGCTCCGTCAGCACGGCGACAGCCACGACGACCGGGAGCACCGTCGCCGAGTCCCCGACCGCACCGGTCAGTTCGTTCCACGACAGCGAAACCGTCGTCTGGTCGCGGAACGGGAAACTCATCCTGGGCGGTTTTCACGATGGAACAGTAAGAGCGTTTGCCCGGGGCGGCCGCTACTCGGAGTACTCGTAGGGCGCACGGTCCCCGTCGGTGTCGATGTACTCCTCGTTGATCTCCCACTCGCCGTCCTCGGTTTCGACCATGTACTCGCCGTAGTAGGGGACGCGGGTGTCGACCGTCTCGCGGAACGCGGCGCGCATCGACTCCTTCGTGGTGCCGATGTCCCGCAGGTCGTCGTTGCGGTTCAGACAGCCCTTGAGATAGCCGTCGTGGGTGAGGCGCACGCGGTGGCAGTTCGCACAGAAGTTCTCGTTGCCAACGGGGTCGACGATCTCGACCATGCCGCTGTTGCGGTTGTTGACCGGCTCCGTCCGCATGCCGCCGTCAGACGCGGCCAGCGAGGTGGTGGTGGTGCCGCTCCCTTCGACCGCCGCCTCGTTGCTGTGTATCCAGTAGCGCTTGCGGTCGTGCATCTCGCGGTGTTCGACCTTGTCGGCGCGGTCCTCGAGCCAGTCGTGAACCCGGTCGATGTCGATGGCCCACTCCGGGTGACCGGCCAGTTCCGGCATGTACTCGATGAGCTGGAGCTGGAGGCCGGGGTTCTCGGCGACGTGGTCGACCATCTTCGGGACGTAGCCCGCGGTCGGCTCGAACACGACCATGTTGAGCTTCACCGGCGCGAGGCCGGCGTCCAGCGCCGCTTCGACGCCTTCGAGGACGCGGTCGTAGGCCCCGCTCTGTGTCAGTTCGGCGAAGGCCTCGCTGTCGAGAGCGTCCTGCGAGACGTTGACCCGCTCAAGGCCAGCGTCGACGAGGTCCGGGGCGCGGCCGGGGAGGAAGGTGCCGTTCGTCGTCATGGACACCTCCATCTCGTCGGGAGCCCGCCGAACGATCTCCTCGAGGTCCTCTCGGAGCATCGGCTCCCCGCCCGTGAACTTCACCGAGTCGACGCCGAACTCGGCGGCGACTTCGAGGAAGGCCACGATGGTATCGGCGGTGAGTTCGTCGTCCTGTGCCTCCATCGGGCCCCGTGTGTCTCCCAGCCCCTCGTTGTGACAGTAGACGCAGTCGAAGTTACACCGGTCGGTCAGGGAGACGCGGACACCGGACACCTCGCGACCGAAGTCGTCTTCGAGCATTTCCTTGCTAACTATTCACAGCACAACCCCTTAAATGACGTGACTGGTCCGGTTCTGTCATCGTACACACCAGGGTAACGGTTAATCCGATCACCGCCGTGCAGTGGGTATGGACATCGTCGACGCGTTAGACGCGAAGCACGGGACCATCTGTTTCGTCGGCGCTGGGGGGAAGAAGACGACGATGGCAACGCTCGCAGCGCGACTGGACCACGCAGTCGTCACGGCGACGGTCCGGATTCCGATTTTCGACGGGTGGGTCGCGGAGGTTGTCGTGACGGAGAGTCCGCGGACAGCTATCGACGGTGCGACCACGTGGCCGCTGGGCGTCGTGCCGGCACAGGAGCGGCCGGACCGCTACCGCGGCTACGACCCGGCAACCGTCGCCGACCTGGCCGATATCGATCACCCGATTCTGGTGAAAGCCGACGGCGCGCGGATGCGGGAGTTCAAAGCACCGAGCGACCGCGAACCACAGCTACCCCCGACGGCATCGACGGTCGTTCCCATCGCCAGCGCGCACGTCGTCGGCGAACCCCTGACCGACGACATCGTTCATCGAGTCGACGAAGTGGCCGCGATTACCGGGCTCGACCCCGGCGACGTGATTCACCCGCAAGATGTCGCCGCGGTTCTCGCCAGCGACCGGGGCGGGCTGAAAGAGGTGCCAGCCGACGCGACCGCGATTCCGCTGCTCAACATGGTCGACGACGCGGGGCTCGAAACGAGCGCGCGGGCCGTCGCCGAGGCGATTCACGACCGGGCCGATGTCCCCCGCGTCGTCCTCGCCGAGATGCGAGCTGACGACCCGCTGGTGGCAGTCGTCTGAGAACGGCCGGCCGCAACGCGCGCCCTCAGAGCCGCTCGACAGCGGCCTCGAACTCCTCCCGAGTGTTGAGGTTCTCGAAAGTCGCAGGCGTGGTGTGTTCGAGGATCTCCTCGCGCTCGACGACGACGTAATCGAGGTCGAACAGCGGCTCGACGATTTTGTGCTCGCCGCGCTCCAGCGCTCGCCGACAGGCGTCGCGCATCGCGTCCGCGTGATACACCGCCTGTGTCGTCTGGAACCACTCGTCCGGGCGCGGGACCGCGGCCTCGTGGGACTCGGCCCGCTCGAACAGGTAGCCGACGAACGTCGGGTCGACGAAGGGCATGTCGCACGCGACCACGGCGGCGTACTCGCTCTCGACGGCTCCCAACCCGGTCGCGATCCCCGCCATCGGCCCCTGGTCGGGGTCTTCATCGAGCGCGAACCTCGGATCGAGCGTGTGGTCCGACAGCGCCGCGCTGATGGCCTCGACCTGGTCCTCCCGGCAGTTCACGACGAGTTCGTCGACGACCTGTCCCAGTCGGTCGGCGACGCGGCGAATCATCGGCGTCCCCGCGAGGTCGGCGACGGCCTTGTCGCTGTCCCCGAACCGCGTCGACCGGCCGCCCGCGACGATGGCTCCTGCGCGCATACCCCGACTTCTCACGTCTGGGGGAAAGGTGCTTCGTGCATGATTGATGTGGGTAATCCTTTAGTCGACAGACGGCAGAGTGAGAGGTGATGACAGTAGCCAACCGGGACCGGATACTACGCGTCGACCTGTCGTCGGCGTCAGTCGAGAGTCATCCAGTTCCGGAGCGGTGGCGTCGGCAGTTCGTGGGCGGCAAGGGGCTCGGCGCTCGGTACCTGTACGACGAACTCGACGCCGGCACCGACCCATTAGGCCCCGAGAACGTCCTGCTGTTCATGCTCGGCCCGGTCTCCGGGCTGCTCCCCGGCGAGACGCGCTACGCGGCGGTCACGAAGTCGCCGCTGACCGGCGGCTTCCTCGACTCCTACGCGGGCGGGACGTTCCCGGACACGCTGGCCGGCGCGCTGCAGGACCACGTCGGGATTCTGGTCACCGGGCGCGCCTCGGAGCCAGTCAAACTCGTCGTCGAGGACGACGGTGCGGCGGTCGAGTCCGCCGAAACGTGGGGCGAGGATACGGCCGAAACTGACGCGGCATTCCCCGACGCTGCGGTGGCGTGTATCGGGCCGGCGGGCGAGCAAGGCGTCGCGTTCGCGACCATCGCTTCCGACGGCGGCGAACACCACGCCGGCCGGGGCGGTGCCGGGGCCGTGATGGGTGCAAAACGATTGAAAGCAGTCGTCGTCCGCGGCGACCCGCCGACGGATCTCGCGGAGCTACGGGAACAGTACGCAAAGCGGTACCGCGAGGGCGACACCGGACAGTGGCTCCACGCCAGCGGCACCGTTGAAACGGTCGACTTCGCCAACGAGGTCGGTGCGCTCTCGACGCGCGGCTGGGAAGACGGCCAGTTCGAGGGGGCCGACGGCGTCGGCATCGAGGCCGTGCAGGAACTCGCCGCGGGTCGGGAGTACGACGATGAGGGCAGTCCCGGCGGCTTCCGCGTCGAGACTGAGGACGGCGAGACCGTGCCCCGCGGGGCGACGGCGATGAGCCTCGGGGCCGGGCTCGGCATCGACGACTTCGACGCCGTGGCGGCACTGGGCGAGACGTGCAACCGGCTGGGGCTTGACCTCATCAGCGCCGGGAGCGCCGTCGCGTGGGCGATCAAAGCCGGCGATTCCGACCTGCTCGACGAATCGCTCGATTACGGGAGCCCCGACGACGCGCGGGCGCTCCTACAAGAAATCGTTGAACGGGAGACGACGCTCGGGGACGCCCTGGCTGACGGGGTCGACGCGGCCTCGGCCCGCCTGGGCGGGGACGACCTCCTGCCGACGGTCAAGGCCATGGAACTGCCTGCCTACGACCCCCGTGGCGCACGGAGCATGGCGCTGGCGTACGCGACCAGCGACCGCGGGGCCTGTCACCGGCGGGCGCTCCCCATCGAGCGGGAAGCCTTCGACGGCGACTGGAGCCCCAAGCGGGCGGCCGCGGCCGTCATCCGCGAACAGGACCAGCGGTCGGTGCTGTGGTGTCTCGTCGTCGATGACTTCGTCGGCGACGCCTTCGAAGACCTCGGCGCGGAGTGGCTCGACGCCGTCGGTCTGGACACGGACGGCGACCTCGCGACGGTCGGCGAGCGGGTCTGGACGCTCACGCGCCTGTTCAACGTCCGCGAGGGCGTCTCGCGGGCCGACGACGAACTCCCGGCGAAGCTGCAGGAACCGCTCGATTCGGGCCCGAACGCGGGCGCGGCAATCGATACCGAGTCGTTCGACGCGATGCTCGACGAGTACTACAGCCAGCGCGGCTGGGACGCTGACGGCCGGCCCACCCCCGAGACAATCGAGCGACTCGGCCTCGCTGATGCTGTCGACAGATCGACGCTACCAGCGGACACGACACTCGGAGAATGACAGACGAAATCGACCTCGACGAACTCGACGTACAGGACGACGAAGAAATGCCGAACCGGGGCGACTGGTTCTGGAGCGGCGAGGGCGACCCCGAAGACGAACCGGACCCCGGGACCGTGTCGGTGCGGCCCGACAGCGACGCCGAGACTGAGAGTACCGGCGCGGCCACGAGTACGAGTACTGATGCGGACGCTGGTGTCGAGGGGAGCGGAGGGGATACCGCCAGCGCGGGCCCCGAGAGCCAGGCGGTCCCCCACGTCCCGCGTGAGAACAAGGACAAGCCGGTCGGTATCCCGACGGACAGCGGCGGCGCGGGCGGCGCAGCCGCGACCGACACTGACCCGGCTTCGAACGTCGCCGAGGACCCAGCCGCTGGCGCGGAGTCCGTCGAAGCGAGCGGTCCCCACGGCGGGGGCATCGACGACATGACTATGGCCGTGACTTACGACGCGGCCCGGCAGTTCGCCGACCCGCAACTGGTGTTCCGAGAGGCGCGGGCGTGGGCCGACTGGGTCGGTATCGTCGGCGACGTCGACGCCTTCGTCATCAACAAGTTCCAGCGCGACCACGGCATCGACGCCGACTTCTTCAGCGGCGCGGGCCAGGAACCGGCCGAGAGACTCGCCGACATCGACGAACATTCGATGTTCTACGCCGAGCGGATGGTCCTCGTGGGCCGTCCAGACGATGAGCCGATTGCCGACCGGACAGGCTGGGAGTTCATCCCGCTCGCCGACGCCGCCGAGAAGGCGGAGTGGGACCTCGCGACGGAGTGAGTGCGACAGGCCGCTGAGTGCCCTCGCCCTCAATGATTATGTGCCCCGTCAGAGCAACAGGAGGCATGAACGAATCCGCCCAGGCGCGACTGATCGGCGGTGCGATGGTTCTCGTCGGCCTCGTTCAGGCGATACTCGGGACCAGACAGGGCGATACGATCTTTGCTGGTCTCGGCGGAGCGTACGCCCTCATCGGGATCGCATACCTCTATGCCCACGGTCGCGAGACTTCACAGTGACCGATGCACAACGCCGTATGTTTATAACACTTGATGGCCAATGTCATACACGAACGACAATGACACTCCGAACCGCGGTCCAACAGTCGAAGATACTCACGTTCGTGGTACTGGGTGCCTTCGTCTGGCTGTTACTGACACTGTTCGAAGTACTGTCGACTATCGACTTCACGACCGGAACGGCCACGTTCGTCGGTCAGAACGCGTTGGGTGGCATTGCCGGAGTGCTCGTGTTGACCATCGTTCTCGGGGCGCTCGTGGTCCTGTACTCCGAGATTACCGAGGCTGACCCGGCCCCACGCTCGTGGCCCCCGTCCGAAGAATGACGTACTACAGTTGCGAGGAGTGCGGCCAGATGATAGACCTCTCGGCGTTCGAGGGGCAGCCGCGCCGACAGGACTGTCCGGTGTGTGAGGAGACGACGCTGTGGACGCCCGAGTTCGATGGGGAGGGGGTGTCGTTTTGACACTTGCCTTCGAGGTGAGCGACCGCCTGTACGAGGCCGCCCAGGAGTGGGCTGACCGGCGGTTAGAGGACATCGACGAGGCGATGGAGACCAAGGTCGAGCAGGCGCTGCTGGAGATCGAACACCTCGTCTCACAGTCCCACGACGTGGAGTTCGAGGTCGACGGCCGCGAAATCCGCTACGAACCGACCGAGGAACTGGCTGCGTTGCTCAGTCGACAGGCAGAGGGGAGCGGAATCGACGAGAGCGCGGTCCTGAAGATGCACGTCGACCTCTACGCCAACGCGTTCCTCGACGAAGTCACGGACGAGCAGAAACCGCCGGGGACGCCGTCGGAGTGACGGCACCAAAACTTAAGCCCGGCCACTACGACAGGTGACATACAATGGCACACGAAGAAAGTGAGTGGAAGCCGAAGGGTGCGACAGAGACGTTCAACGGCTTCGAGGTCTGGGACCACGGCGTCTGGCCGGGTGACGTGAATCAGAACGACACGACAATAGACGACGAGGAGTGAACCGCTGCCGGCGTCCGGTCTCACGCCGCTTTTACCATCGCAGTCAAGCGACGAGTGACTGCTACGGGGCCGGGAAGGCTCGCTTGTCACGCGGCGGGACGTAGAAGTTCGAGCGCGACGCGACCTCGATGAACTCCAGCAGGCCGTTGTTCTGCCGGTCCCGGAGGTCGTCGTGTTCCTCCCGGAGCCACCAGCCGTTCATCGCGTCCCGGACTTCTTCGAAGTCCCGCGGGCGTTCCTGTAGCGAGAGAAAGTGAATCCCGGCCTGGCCGCCGTCGACCGTGTTGAAATCCCGTCGGAGGATGATCGGCTCCCCGTCCTTGCGGGCACGGGCGACCTTCTCGAAGTGGCCGACCTCCCCGTCGGTGCTCGCGTGTTCGCGAACCATGTCGGCGAAGGGGAGGTCACCCCTATCGATGTCTTCCGGTGAGAACTCCGCCGAGAACAGTCGCTTGACGCGGTCGGACTGGGCGAGTTCCCACCACGTGTCGAAGGCCTCGTTGATTCGCGAGAGGTGTATCGTCGTCCCGCCGGCGTACGGGCCGTCTTCGATGGTGACGCGGTCCTCGCTGGCCTGCGTGCCGGACCGACCGGCGAAAAAGCCCGAGAACATATAGGACTCCTCGGGGATGTCGGCGGGGACGCCCTCCGCGTCAGCGTGGGCCGCCGGGAGCCCCTCGCCGATGAAGCCGCCGCGGCGGTCTGCGACGGAGAATACGTCGCCGAGTCGACCCTGAATCTCCGCGTCCGCGAGCGTGGGCCGCGTGTCGAACATCGCCGACTCGGCGGCCGCGAGGTTCGAGGGAACGTCGCTTGCGAGGACGAGCATCGCGTCGAAGGCCTGCAGGTTGGGATCGTCCGTCCGGGAGAGGACCCGCGGGCTGCGTATCGGGGACGAATCGAGCGACCCGTAGGTTTCGAAGTAGCTCGTCCCCCAGCCGAGCATGTGCAGGAGTCCCTCGCTGTTGAACTCGTAGGCGTCTTCCAGCGTTCGCATCGCTAGCTCGACAGTCTCCGCGGCCGCATCCGACGGAGAGGTGTCGAGGTCGAGCATAAACAGACGGAAATGACGCGGCAACAGGTCGTTGCCGGCGGCGTCGTTCCGGAGGCGCTCGTTCCATGCGTGTTGTCGTATCGGGAGTTCGTCGGCCCGCGGGTTCGGGTCGAGGTCACCCGTCGGTGACTCCGCTTGCCTGGCCAGCAGGGATGAACAGCCGCTGAGACCGGCCGTTCCGGTCAATGCGGAGAGTCGAAGCAGCAGCCCACGGCGCGAAGTCATGTTACGTTATCACAAGGGTAGGGCTACGCGGAGAAAAACTTTGTCTCAGGAAAACAGGTCATAACGGTTTTTTACTCGTCAGTCCGTATCCCTGCCCATGCTAAATATCCTCATGCATACAGATTCGGGGCTGGACCTCCCGTTTCCACCCGACATGGGCGCAGCAGTCCTCGGTGTCGGGCTGGTCGTCCTCGTCGTCATCACGTACGATATCTATCAGCAGCACTACGCCGGGGAGGAAAGCTGATGGCGACCGAACAGTCGACCTCGCGGATCGACGCCGCGACGCTACTCGGATACCTGCGTACGCTCGTCTACACCCTCGCCACGCTTCTGGCGCTGTCGCTGCTTGTCGTCGGGACGATCGGCCTCATCGCCGAACTCAAAGGGAGCTGGCACTGGGCGATTCACCTCGAATCGACTATCAGCTACATCGGCCTGTTCGTCAGCCGGCTGCTGGTCGTTCTCATCCCGCTGTTCCTGGTCCTCGTCGTCGGTCGGCGGGTGGTTCCCGATGCGTGAGCGACTGCGTGCGAACCCCTTCGGCGTCGTCGCGGCGGCGTCGGTCACGCTCCTCTGCGTGCTGGTCGCGGGTGCGGGAGCGGTCGCGGTCATCGCACAGTCGGTCAACACCTGGCGGTCGCTCTTTCTCATGGAACAGGCGATGGCGTTCCTCCTGCCCGCGGTGAAGGTCCTGATGGTCGTCGGGCTCGTCGCCAGCATGGGACTCGTGCTCCGAACCCGGTAGCCGCCCTGCTAGCCGATCTGGGCGACGATCTCGTCCTCGAAGCGGACTAGCCCCTCGCAGATAAGCGCCGCCGCGAGGAACAACCCCTCGTCGGCCTCTTCGCGCATCTCGTCGGTGAAATCGACGACCCACTCGCTGAGGTGTTGCTCGATGAACACCCGCTCGTAGCCGACGGTCTCCTCGTCGCCCTCGCGTTGGCGCTCGATGAGATACCGGAGGAACGCCATTTCGACGGCGACGAAGTCGTCCTCTTCGGGGTAGTCCTCGGGGGGTGCCCACCCCGCCGCGGCGTAGCTAGCATCGACCTCGGCGAGCCCCTCGCCGATGAACTCCGTGTCCTCGCGGTAGTTCGTCTCGTGGGGCAACACCGGCGGCCGCGGGCCGACGAGCAGGTTCGTGTACTCCCGTTCGAGATCGTCCTGCACCGCCGAAACCGACCGGTCGGCGTTCTCGTCGATCCACGCCTCAAGCATCTCGAAGCCCTCGTCGAGCTGGTCGTTGATGGAGTCTTCGGGCAGTTGGATGTCGCCGCTCAACAGCCGCTCGACGAACGCTTCCTCGGGCACGTCCCAGAACACGTCGATGACGAAATCCACCAGTTCGAGGCGGGCCTCGTAGACAGCCGCGTCGTTCATCGTTTCTCCCCCTGGTCGAACAGCAGGCGACTCCGACAGTCGCTACAGTACTCGAAGACGCTGTGGTCGGTGTCTGGCGCCAGCCCCTCGACCTGGTCGCCGACCTCCGCTTCGATCTTGTCGGCGGAGGCGACGCTGGTGAAGGGTTTGCCACAGCGGATACATTCCAACATGTCGCCCTCGTGAACTGTCGTCCAGGCCTCGCCGTCGCGGTTCTCGGGGAGCAAGGAGAGGTCGAGCCCGTCGTGCATCGTGATCGCCGTCTCCGGACAGCCCTCCTCGCAGAGGCCGCAGTTGACGCAGTCCGCGTGGTTGAACGCCAGTTCGCCCTCGCCGGTCCGCTTGATGGCGTCGGTCGGACAGAGGTTCGTACAGGTCGGCGTCAGCGTACACGCGTCGTTGACGTCCATGACGCCGAAGTCCTTCAGCCCGCGGATCACCTCGCGTTCGGGCTCGACGTGCTCCAGAATGGTCCGGACGCTCTCTAAGGTCCAGCCGTGGGAGTCGAAGTCGGGGTTGGGGCGGGGTTCTTCGCGGTCCGTGTCGCTGCGGCCGGTCGCCTCATAGCCGCCAGCCGGGATCGGCGTCTCGTCCAACCCGAACTCGACGAAGCCCGAGAGCGATTCGACGAAGGCTTCGGGGCTGCCGGCCTCGGGCGCGAAAAAGCCCACCCGGTCACCGAGCCCGAGGTCGGTCGTCGCCTGATTGAGCCGGTCGACGAGGTCCTGCTTGGGGTCCGGGCCGGAGTGGAGGCACGAGCCCCCACAGCCGACGATGGCGACGCCGTCCGCGCCGGCCGCGAGCGCGTGCATGACGTGCGCCTCGCCGACGGTGTCCGTGCAGTTGACCTGGACCGGGAGAATAGGCGGGTAGTCGAGGTCGCCCGACTGGACGGCCTTGCGTCCGTGCGCCCGGAGCCGTTCGGCGGCGTACTCCGAGCAGACGAACGCGATGACCTGCGTGTCGATACCTGCGCTGTCGCCCCGTGAGAGCAAACCTTCGTCCGCGTCGTCTTCCAGCAGCGCCTCGACCTCGCGAGCGAGCCGTCGGTTCGAGGGCTCGCGGAGCTGTGTCGCGCCCGTCGGACAGGAACTCGTACAGGCCCCGCAGTTCTCGCAGGCTGCCTCGTCGAACTCGACTGAATCGATAGTGGGCCGGTCGACCGCGCCGTGGGGACAGGCGTCTACGCAGGCCGTACACCCCTCTTGGCTAGATGCCCCGGCGGCACAGACGTCCATATCGAGATCGAGGAACTGCGGCTTCTCGATGCCGCCCAGTTGCGATTCCACGGCGGCGATGGTTCCGGCGTCGACCGGCCCGGTGTAGAAGCCCAGTCGACCGCCCCGAGCGTCGTCGCGGCCACCGGGATAGATGACCTGGTCGACTTCGACGGTGCGGGTGACGCCGTCCAAGTCAATAGCGTCGGTGGGGCAGGTGTTCGTCCACTCGCCGTCGGGCGCTTCTGGGTGGATGTCGACGGGGAACTCGGTCACCATACCGTCCGGCCCCTCTCGAACGCAGTCCATGCAGTCGATGCAGTCGTCGGTGACGCGGGCCTCCAGCGTGAGTTCGTACTCGCCGTAGGAGCCATCGATGTCGACGACGCGGCCGCGCTCCATCGTCACCTCGCCCAGTCCCTCGACGTCCGCGAAGTCCCGCCCGTCCGCGACGAACGTCACGTCGGCGTCGTCGGTCAGCGACCGGGCGGCCCCGGGATCACCGACGACAGCGACGCGGTTCCCGGCGTCTTTCGACACCGTCCGCGACGGTGCTTCCTCGCGCAGGCCGGCCTGTTTCGCGTTGATGAGGCGGGCCGTCTTGTCGGTGGCCGCTGCCTCGTCGTGGACCCAGGCGTTGGTTTCCCGGTGGTCGACGAACACCGACGCCTCGGGGTGAAGGCCGTGTTCGTCGGCAAGCCCGCGGATGCGATCCTGACACGACGGCTCCGGCGTCGTCGCGATGACCTGATCGAGATCGTACTCCTCGATGACCTGTGACATCCCTGCCAGGCCGTCCTGACAGAGCAGTTCGGAACTGGCGACGACATCGACGTCGTCGACGCCGTCCCGAACCGCTTCGAGGTCGATATCGCACGATCCCCCGCAGGAACACACAAAGGCACCCGTATTCATTAATCATGCAAAACCCTGTCCCAGTAATAGACCTTGCGGAGAGTTCACACATCTATTCGTGAATATAACCCCAAATTTTTGGCCGGACAAAAAATTCCAGTACTATTCAAGGTAAAATATGACACCTTTTATCATGGATGACATCGAATGTGTGGTACGTCTAGCCAGACAATGATAGACCAAACTGCGTGGCAAGCGCGGACAGCACCGGTAATGGGTGGGCACCATTCACCATGAGTACACAACAGGAACCAGTCTCACTGGATCTCGACCGGCGCTCGTTCATGAAGGCGAGCGCCCTTGCGGGCGGGGTCGCCCTCGGCGTCAGCGGCGCTGGTCGGGCACTTCAGGAAAACGGCGAGGAAACGGACGGTACAGACACGGACACCGAACTGACAAAGACGATCTGTAATTACTGTTCAGTGGGCTGTGGCTTCCGTGGTGAGAGGGAGGGGAACTCCTTCGTAGGCATGGAACCATGGCATGAACACCCGATAAATGCCGGGTCGCTGTGTTCGAAAGGGGCCGGCATCTACGAGACCGAACACTCAGAGAAGCGCCTCAAACACCCGATGATACAGGAGGACGGGGAGTGGCGCAAACTCGGCTGGAACGAGGCCTACGACCGCTTGGCGACGGACATCCGGGCGCTGTGGCCGGATGACGATACCTCGCCGACGGAGGCCGTCGACGTCGACGCGGAGCACAGCCGCGAGAGCGTGATGCTGCTCGGCAGCGCCCACCACTCCAACGAGGAGGCCTACGCCAGCCGGAAGCTGGCGGCGTTCATGGGCACGAACAACATCGACCACCAGGCCCGGATCTGTCACTCCACGACGGTCACAGGGCTGGCAAACACCTGGGGCTACGGCGCGATGACGAACACCGTTCAGGACTACCGGAACTTCGACCTGAACATCATCATCGGCCAGAACCCGGCCGAGGCACACCCCATCGCGATGCAGCACATCCTCGAGGGGCAGAAACGCGGCGGAACCATCCTCAACCTGGACCCGCGGTTCACGAAGACGTCGGCCCACGCCGACGAGTTCATGCGGTTCCGGCCGGGCACCGACGTGGCCCTGATGATGGGTATCATCAAGGAGCTCCGCGACAAGCACGGGCTCGCGATGGACCCGGACGCGGACGACAGCGGGCAGAACATGCTCACCGACCGCGTGCAGGGCTGGGAGGACGTCGACGCCGAACTCGAACAGTACGACAAGGAGACTGTCGAGGAGATCACCTGGGTGTCCGCCGAGGACATCGAGCGCATCGCCGACATGATCGACGAGGCCCGACCTCACGTCCAGATCGAATGGGCGATGGGCGGGACCCAGCACAACAACGGGACCCAGAACATCCGCTCGTACGCGATGGCGAGCCTCGCCTCCGGGAGCGCCGCCCGTAGCGGCGGCGGCCTGCAGGTCATGCGCGGCCACGCGAACGTTCAGGGAGCGACCGACCTCGCGGTCGCGAGCCACATCCTGCCGGGGTACTACGGCCTCACAGCCGGCGGCTGGTCCTGGTGGGCGGAGATCTGGGACCGGACGCCCGAGACCAGCGGCTCCACGTCGTTTGCGGACATGTACAACCGGTTCGAGTTGATGCCGCCGGAGAAGTACGTCCGGCAGAGTCCGGAGCTCTCGGGCAGTGGCGACTCGGACGAACTGCCGCCGAACGCCGACCACGGCCCGAACAACCCGGCGGAGAACTCGATGATGTTCCAAAACGGGCTGACGGTGGCCCGCTGGTTCGAATCGGCCCTCGACCAGGAGGACCGGTACCAGGAGACACCGATCTACCAGCCCGACCAGACGAAGATCGCGTTGTTCTGGGGGCACTCGGCGAACTCCATCAGCGAGATGGAGCAGATGAAAGAGGGGATGGAAAACCTCGACCTGCTGGTCGTCGTCGACGTGTTCCCCTCGGTCGCGAGCGTGCTGCCCGATTACGAGGACGGACCGCCGGTCCTGCTGTTGCCGGCGTCCAGCCAGTACGAGCACTACCGCTCGCTGACAAACACCAATCGGTCGGTACAGTGGTCCGAACCGGTCCGCTCGCCGGCCCACAACTCCAAGCCGGACCTCCAGATCATGCAGGAACTGGCCGGCTATCTGGGCTTCGGCGAGCACTTCGACTGGGGCGCGGGCGCGGACCTCTACAACGGCAAGTCGAGCTACGAGGGCGTCGTCCGGGAGTTCAACCTCGGGACCAACACCATCGGCTACCGACAGACACCCGAACGGCTCCAGCAACACATGGAGTACGACTGGGCGTTCTCCAACGAGGACCTCAAAGGTGCCGAGGGGACGCCGGTCGCGGGCGAGTACTGGATGCTCCCCTGGCCCTGCTGGGGCGAGGACCACCCGGGTACCCCGATCATCTGGAACGACGACCTGGACCCCAACAACGGGGGCCAGGACTTCCGGACCCGCTGGGGCGTCTCGGCACCGGCCCCGGAAGACTGGGACGCGATGCCGACGGACGACGAGTACCCGATGCAGGAAACGCTCGACGCCGTCGGGGACCGGTACGACAGCCAGGAGGAGGCCCTGGACCTGACGCGTGCGCCGTACAACCCCGAGTGGGCCGACGACGACGATACGGCCGCGGACGGGATGATCCACGGTATTCCGGAGTATCCGGGCTGGAAGGTGACCCCGCCACAGAGCCTCATCGACCCCAACCAGGAGGTGCAACCGGACGAACTCACCATCCCGCAGCAGTACGCGCTCGACAACCAGGAGTCGGTGTACACCGCTGCGCAGGCGCTGAACGACCCCGATACGGGGAGCGCGGTGTTCGACGAGTACCTCGAGACGATGATCGGGGAAGGCGTCGACCCCGAGTTCTACGAAGAGTACGACTGGGCCCAGCCCGACGCGCCGACCGGGCGCGGACGGGCACGCGCCGTCGTCTGGAGCTTCCTCGACAAGGTGCCGGTCCACCGCGAACCTATCGAGGGGCCGGACACGGAACTGCTGAACGAGTGGCCGGCCAACGGCCAGCAGCGGAACTTCTACCGGCTCGACCAGAACAACCTCGAAGAGCAGGAACGGGCCACGGACATCATCCACAACCAGGAGGAAGGGCCCGACCTGGACACCATCATGACCAGCGGTCGGCAGGTCGAACACCAGGGCGGTGGTGCGGAGACGCGGAACAACATCCACACTGCCGACCTCCAGCCGCACATGTACGCCGAGGTCCATCCGGACATGGCGGAGGACCTGGGTATCGACGGCGGCGACCTGATCGTCATCGCCTCGACGGACCGCGGGTCCGTCCTAGTGAAGTCACGGGTGACGAACCGACCGAACCCACAGGAAGTGTTCCTGCCGTACCACTGGGGTGGCGTGTTCAAAGGCCAGAGCTTAGAGGATAAGTATCCCGACGGGCACGTGCCCTACGCGATCGGGGATTCCGCGAACGCGATCACGTCACGCGGGTACGACGTCGAGACCCAGATGCAGGAGACGAAGGTGTCGATGGTCGGCGTCTACCCGGCGACCGAGGAGGTAGTCAACGAATTCAACATGGATGTCGACCTCGACCTCACGTTCCCGCAAGACGAGAACGACGTCGGGACACAGAAGGACTTCGACGTCCGCGACAACTCGACGGTGCAATGAGGTGAGCTAAAATGTCAACAGGAAATGAGGTAATGCGCGACGGCGTAATGAGTACCGGCGAGGACGCGCGTATCTTCCCGGACGTCGAAGCGTGCATTGACTGTGGCGGCTGTGTCGTCTCCTGTAAACGAACGTGGGACGTTCCGCGTGACGAACAGCGAATTAGTATCGCGACGATGCTCGAAGGCCAGGAGGCCGCCTCGGGGCTCAACGCCAGCAGCGGCAAGGCGATGAGCCAGGGCGAGTCGCCGGGCGAGACGGCGGTGCCGATGCAGTGTTACCACTGCGAGAACGCGCCGTGTGTCTCTGTGTGCCCGACCGACTCGCTCATCTCGAAGGAGAACGGCTTCGTGCGGGTCCGGGACGACCTCTGTATCGGCTGCCAGTACTGCCTCTCGGCGTGTCCCTTCGGCGCACCGCAGTTCCCCAACGAGGACGAAGGAGTCGCCAACCTCGTCGGCAGCGGTGGCAACATGGACAAGTGTACCATGTGCGAGGAGCGCCAGGACGTCGGCAAGGGGCCGGCCTGCGCCGAGGAGTGTGCCACCGACGCTATCCTGGTCGGGACGCCGGCCCAGATCTCGGACGAACTGGACAACAGGGACAGCGGCACGTTCTTCAACGACGTGGCCATGGACATCATCTTTGGCGAGGACGCCAGTGAGTTCCAATGACGAACACAGAAGACCTTCCGGAGGTGAACGGCTACAGCCGTGTCTCGGTTCTCATCAGTGCGGTCGTCGGGCTCGCAGTCGCGGGGCTGGCGCTGTTCTGGGCACAGGGGTTCAGAATCGGCTACGAATCGCTGTACCGGGTCAACCCCAGCGTCGAAGGCGGCGGTATCGGCGCGGACTGGGTGTTCGGCAACACCATCCCCGCGCTCGATTTCCTCATCGCGCTCATCCACGCGGCTGACGTCATCCTTGGTGCGTTCATTCTCGTGATGGTGTTCATCCACTGGGCGGCGTTCCAGCGCCTCGCCGGCCAGATGCGCGAACCGGGTGAGGACACCAGCGAGGCCGTCGCGGCCGACGGTGGCTCGCCGACCCGCGGCGACGGACAGGGAGGTGACGGGGCGTGAGCAATCTCGACCACGGGAAGTTCACGCGCGTGACGACCCTGTTCCACTCGCTTTTGGGGCTGGACGTGTTCCTGCTGTTTTTCACCGGCTACGCCATCATGTTCAACGACGAACTGTGGTGGATGCTGACGCTGATGGGCGGGGCGTCCGGTGTAACAGCGATTCATCGCATCACCGGTATCGGGCTGGTTGCGCTCGTCGTGTTCTGGATTACGCTCCAGATTATCTCCCCGACCGGGCGGAGCAACTTCTCGAAGATTCTCCCCAGCAAGGGTGACGTCGACGCGTTCATCCAGGACATCAAGTTCGTGCTGGGTCGAGCCGACGAGCGCCACCCCAGTGCGCGGCAGTTCGCCGGCTACAAGGCCGACGAGGTCCCGCTGCTGTCCTACATCGGCAAGGGCGTCGTGTTCATCTTCTCCATCGAGCTGACCCTGCTTGCGATTTCGGGGCTGCTCATCTGGAGCAAGACCGGACTCGCCGCGATGTTCCAGACCAAGGCGGCCGCGATGGCTTTCGTCACGTTCCACGGCCTGCTGGGCGTCATCATGCTGATGGGGGTCATGTTCCACATCTTCGAGCACGGGATGCACCCCGCCTTCTACCCCGTCGAGACGAAGGCGTTCATCCCGCGGAGTATGGTTCCTGAACACCACGGCGACGACGACGAGGAACCGGACACCACGGGGATCGAGCGGCTCTCGCTGTCCCCGTCCTGGCGCACCGTCTCGACCATCTTCGGCGCGATGACCGTCATCGGCATCGTCTCCGTGCTCATCGGGAGCATCTTCGACGAGGGCTATCCGGTGCCGCGCGAGATCGCAATCGGCGGCGGGCCGGCGAACATCCTGCTGACTGTCGGCATCAACCTCGGAATGGTCGTCCTCGGTGTCGGGCTCGTGCTGTCGATGTACGGGAACGTCCTGCGCATCCGCTGGGAACAGCAGCTAGAACAGGAGCGGGAACCACCGGCCGCGGCCGATGGGGGCGAACCCCAGACTGACGGCGGCCAGCCGAGCGCTGAGGACGCTGAGTCCGAGAACTAAATCGCCCGCGCGCGCCGTCTTTTATTGTACAACTACGCGATCAGTGCCTGTCCTTCCGGCGACAGCTCGACATCGACGTCCTGCCGGGTCTGCTCCTGGATCTGGTTCAGGTTCCGGGTCAGGACCTGGAGGATGTCTTTTGGCTCCGGGTAGACGAGCATGTTGCCGTCGCCGTCCTCCATGACGAGTTGTGTATCCGACAGCGCGACCTGATCGCCCTCGATGCTGGCGACGATGACATCCAGCGCCTCCGCGCCGCCGGGGTCGCCCTCCGTTACCTTCGTGATATAGAGCGCATCGAGTCCAATGAGGTCCTTGTACTCGCGGACCTGTTCGGCACAGGCGACCATGTCCTGTGTCACAGCCGTCTTTTGATCGTTGCCGTGATCGCCCTCGTAGCAGTGTTTACAGATTCGCAGTTCGAGACGCATGCCCCTGTCTATGTGATAGGGTCTCATTACCGTTGTGGAGGGGACTCCCTCAACCACTAACGTTTACTGTACCGCTGTGTAATGATATCACATGGCATCAGCGCTCAACGCGGTGTATCTGGCACTGGTCGTAGTCGTCGGCGTCGTCGGAACACTGTTCGTCGCAAGTATCAGGACCGCCGACGTGCGGTCCCGATGGCTCGAACTGTCATCAATCGGGGTCGTGGTACTGTTCTTGCTGGCTCTGGGCGTTCAGTTCCTCGCGTGACCATACTGCCCTAATTTGTCGGGAACTGATCGGATGATATCGGAGCGATAGCTACGCTGTAGCTCTAACCAAGCGACATCCACAGACGGATAGCTCCGGCACCAGCTCAGCACTAGCCAAATATAATTTTCTATACCCAAACTTATGAATGGATTTTGCCTTAGCTATTTTCACGCCCCAAAGTAGAACTATATTTTGGAAACAGAGATACAAACACGCTATTTAGATATACTACTGCGAAAGTCGGCGACTTTAGCTACTATTTAGAAGATATCCAGTGACAGGAAAACCATGATCGATGTGTCTCGTTTGGCGTAACAGTAGTACATTCGTTATTGGTAGATAGAATGCGTCGGTCTCATAATACAGCGATCACCGAATGTGGCAACGGCATGTTGGAGACCGTTCCACAATCATGAACAATTTGTGTGGGAAAGAGACACAAGATCAGTTCTCAGGCTCGTGCCTGCTCGGCGGTGTCTCAGGTCGCTCGTACGTGGCTGGAAACGATATCGATATTTCAGTACAGGGACCTACGGACTTGCCTGTGCGCTCCTGCAATCACCGTTCGTATCGCTAGCCGATTCACGGACGTTACTGGCGGAAATCGGCTGTTGCGTTGTCTTTGTCACAAGGCCGTACTGCTGTTCACTCTATTCGAACGCCGTCGTCACGAATAGGTGACGTTGAGCTCGATGACGTTTGCGACTTCTAGTACCTTCTGTGGCAGTTCCTCGCGGAATCGGTCGCCGCGGAACCGATTCGTTGGCCCCGAAACGCTGATCGCGCCGATTACCTCGTTATCGTGGTTGAGCACCGGCGCAGCGACACACCGGAGCCCTTCGAGGCGCTCCTCGTCGTCGAAGGCGACACCACGTTCCCGAACGTCCGCTAGCTCCTGCTCTAGTTCCTCTCGGTTGCTGATCGATTTGCTGGCCTCACCGCCGAGTCCGTGTCGGTCGACGATTGTATCGATCTGTTCAGCCGACATATGCGCGAGAATCGTCTTTCCCAGCGCTGTCGTGTGAAGGGGAACACGCGTTCCGACGTGGGCTTTGACCTGTACAGCCTTGTCACCCCGGGCCCGGTACAGGTACGATCCGCGGCCGTGCTCTTCGACGAGGATATTCGCGAGTTCGCCGGTCTCCGAGGCCAGTCGGTCGACCTCTGGCTTCGCGATTTTGAACAGTTTCTCCCGATGGCGGGCGTACGCCCCCAGTTCAAGGAACCGGAGCCCGACTTCGTACACGCCGTCCCTGTTGACAATGTACTCTTCCTGTTCCAGCGTGCTCAGGTAGTTGTGAACCGTGCTCTTGGGAATGTCGAGATGCTGTGCCAGTTCGGTGACACCGGCTCCGTCGAGTTCTTTCAGCGCGTCGAGGACCTTGAACGTCGTCTCAACGGATTTGACTGGATTTCGAGCGGTCTTTGCCATACACAGCCATGGCACGCCCTCCTATTAAACAGTTGTTCAAGCATCTGGGACAGAATGGGGAGCGGTGTCCCGAATTCCATAGATATCTATATAGCAGTACGCAATTATGCTGTCATGGTTTCAGCGAAACGCTGACGAGTCGGCCGATTGCTACGGACCAATATTACTCTAGTGTATGTAGTCAATCGGAGTTACGCCAGGACGCTGTATCTGTTCAGTAATAATGAACACGTAGACGGGCGTCCAGCCTAGAATTGTTCACAAACAGCACTCGATAGTGCAACAATCGAACTGAACCCCGTCCTTACGCTCCTGCTGTGCGATTATGGGGTGCTGAGTGCAGGAGTTGCTGTCAAAACACATGTTCAGTAATGTGGAATATCCAATCAGTGGACTATCGCGGCAGCGCAGCCGTGTGTTCCGACTTTCCGCAGGTCACTCCCACACCTCAGACACGTCGAACACCGGCTTGCACGTCTCGCCGTCGATGAACGATTCGAAGGCTTCGTCTGCGTCTTCGAGGGAGAACCGGTCGTCGATGAACGTCTCACAGTCAACGTCGCCGCTGTCGATTAGTCTGAGCGAGCGCTCGAAGTCCTCGTACATCGACGCGTAGGAACACTGGAGGTCGATTTCGGAGCGCACCAGCGGCGAGTACTCCATCGACGTTTCGCCGGTCTGGCCGACGAGGACGATCTGCCCGCCCTTCCGGACTGCATCGACGGCCGACGGCAGCCCTGACGGATGGCCGGTCGTGTCGAACACGACATCGTAGCCGATGCCGTCGGTCTGTTCGTCGCGGCGGGCCTCGAAGTCGTCTTCGGCGACGTTGATCGTCTCGAAGCCAAACTCCTCAGCCAGTGGCAGCCGATAGTTGGCGTCCGGTCCGACGCCGGAAACGGTCACTGTGCCCCCCTGTGCGGCGGCGATCTGTGCGGTTAGCTGACCGATCGGTCCGGGCCCCTCGACCAGCACGCGGTCGCCGGGAGAGACGCGGGAATTCTCGATGACCGCTCGTGCGCCGATGCTCGTCGGCTCCACGACGGCGGCGTGTTGCTGTGGAACGGAGTCCGGGACGGGGTGCAGCGCCCGTTCCGGAACGGTGATGAACTGCTTGTACGCGCCGTCGTGGTCGACGCCGGTGATGACCGCGTCCTGGCAGACGTTCGCCGAGCCGATCTCGCACTGGTAGCAGTCGCCACAGCCGCGGATCGGCCGCTCGACGACGCGGTCGCCGACGGCGAACTTCGTGACGCTGTCGCCGGTCTCGATGACACGGCCCGCGTACTCATGGCCGATGACCGTCGGGAGCTCCATCCGCTCGAACGCGGACTCGAACTCGTAGATCCCCGCATCGCTGCCACACAGCCCGGCGTAGTCGATCTCGACGAGCGCTTCGTCGGCGGCCGGCTCCGGTCGGTTTCGGTCGACGAACTCCATTGCGCCGCTAGTACGACTAACTTTAGCTAATCCCCGCATGGACGTGAGGTGGTCGTCGGTGCGTATAATTCTATGGGATTTCGCCGCATAATCCCAAAAGCGTAATGTGTGCTAGCGTCCACTGAACGGGTATGGTTGCCTACGAACACACGCCAGTAACGGTCAGTGACAAGCGGGCCGTCGTCGTCGGCGGGACGAGCGGGATCGGACAGGCCATCGCACTTGGTTTCGCCACTGAGGGCGCGGACGTTATCGCCACGAGTCGGAGCGAGGACGCGGTCGCCGAGACCGCTGACGCCATCGAAGAACGGGGTGGAAACACCGCACGCGTCACCTGTGACGTGACGGACGCCGACTCACTGGAACGGCTCCGCGAAACAGCCGTCGACAAGTTCGGTGGGATCGACGTAGTGGTCGCCTCGCAGGGTGCGATCTCCCGCGAGCGAATCCTCGACATCGGCGACGACGACTGGGACTTCGTCACCGACGTGGCGCTCGACGGCGTCCGGCGCGTTACGCAGGAACTGGCTCCCGCGATGGACGATGACGGCTCGATAATCAACATCTCCTCGCTCGCCGCTCGCCTGTCGATGGCCGATCTGCCGGCCTACGCCGCGGCCAAGGGCGGCGTCGAGGCGTTCACCCGTGCGTCCGCAAAGGAGTTCGCACCGGGTATCCGCGTCAACGCCATCGCACCGGGTTTCGTCATCACACCCCAGAACAAGGAGACCTATGCCGAAGGCACGGAGAAGCGGGCCAAGATCGACGAGCGAGCGCTCGCCGGCCGCGTCGCCGAGCGCGAGGAGATCGTCGGGGCCGCGGTGTATCTCGGCAGCGACGCCTCGTCGTACGTGACGGGCGAGGTGCTGACCGTCGACGGCGGCTTCGCTGACAGCGCGCTGTAACGCCGCGGTACGGTTTGAATCTCGGAACCGAAAAGCAGCCTCAGAGCCGAAGCGTCTCTTCGGTGAGGTCGAGCTGTCGGTTATGCAGCGACGCGCCGGAGTTCCCGTCGAAGAAATGGACCGCATCCGACGGAAGCCGGACCGTCGTGTCGCTGTCTTCGGTCACGTCGCGGAGCCCCTCGGTCACGGCGACGAGGTTATCGGACATGTCGTCCGTCCCCGGACGCGAGAGGTGGACGACGTTCTGGTCGCCCATCGGCTCGACGACGGTCACGTGCATCTCGAATTCGTGCGCCGGATCCTCTCCGATATCCGCGTTCTCGAGGATCTCGATTTCCTCGGGCCGAATCCCGAGGACCAGTTCCGAGGTCCCGGCGACGGCGTCCTCGATCTCACGACTCAGCGGGTACTCGAACAGCTCGCTGACGAACGTCCCATCGCTGTACTCCCCGCGGAAGAAGTTCATGGATGGCTCGCCGATGAAGCCGGCGACGAACATGTTGTTCGGGTCGTGATACAGTTCCAGCGGCTCGCCGACCTGCTGGAGTTCGCCCTGGTCCATGACGGCGATGCGGTCGCTCATCGTCATCGCCTCCGTCTGGTCGTGGGTGACGTAGATCGTCGTCACGCCGAGCTGGCGCTGGAGCTGCTGGAGCTCGGTCCGCATCTCGGCCCGGAGCTTCGCGTCCAGGTTCGACAGCGGCTCGTCCATCAAGAACAGCTCGGGGTCCCGGACGATGGCGCGGCCCAGCGCCACGCGCTGTTGCTGGCCGCCGGAGAGTTCGCCCGGCTTGCGGTCCAGCAGATCCTCGATGCCCATCATCGACGCCACCTCCTCGACGCGCTCCTCGATGTCGGAATCGGGCAGGTCCGTCGATTCTTCGAGCCCGAAGGACATGTTCCCCCGGGCCGTCAGGTGCGGGTACAGCGCGTATGACTGGAACACCATCGCGATGTCGCGGTCCTGGGTGTCCACGTCGTTGATGACGGTCCCGCCGAGCCTGATTTCCCCCTCGGTGATCGTTTCGAGGCCGGCGATCATCCGCAGCGTCGTCGATTTGCCACAGCCCGACGGCCCGACGAGCACCAGGAATTCCTCGTCCTCGATGTCGACGGAAATGTCGTCGACGGCGACGATCTCCTCGTCGTCGTCCTGGTACACCTTCGTCACGCGGTCGAGGGACAGATCAGACATTGCGCACCTCCACTTCGGATTCGAGTCGACGGTTGTGTAACGCCTCGCCGGTGGCCATGTCGAAGATGTGGACAGTGTCCGGGTCGACGGATACCACCACATCGGTTCCAGCATCGACGACAGTGGTGCCGGCGGTGAGCGCGTGTATCGTTTCGGACTCCGACGCGTCTTCGGGGTGTCGCAGGTGGACGACGTTCCGATCACCGTGGGGTTCCACGACGGAGACGGTCATCCGGAACTCGTGATCTGCGAGCCCGCTCGACCCGCCCTCGGGGAGCCGTTTCAGATTGATGTCTTCCGGCCTGACACCCAGCACTACGTCGCTGGTGTCGCCGACATCGTCACGAATCCCGGTGTCGAAGGGGTACTCGAAGTACTCGCTGGTGAACGTCCCGTTCTGGTGCCGCCCTTCGACGAAGTTCATCGACGGCTCGCCGATGAAGCCGGCGACGAACCGGTTCTCCGGGGCGTGGTACAGTTCGAGCGGTTCGCCGACCTGCTGGAGTTTCCCCTTGTTCAACACGGCGATACGGTCGCTCATCGTCATCGCCTCCGTCTGGTTGTGCGTGACGTACACCGTCGTCACGTCGAACCGGTTCTGCAACTGCTGGAGTTCGGTCCGCATCTCCGCCCGGAGCTCCGCGTCCAGGTTCGACAGCGGTTCGTCCATCAGGAACACTTCCGGGTCCCGGACGATAGCGCGGCCCAGGGCGACCCGCTGTTGCTGGCCGCCGGAGAGTTCGCCCGGGTTCCGGTCGAGCATCGACGAGATACCGAGTAGGTCCGCGATCTCCTCGACGCGGGCGTCGCGCTCCTCCGACGTGTATCCCGATTCCTCCTCCAGGCCGAACCGGATGTTCTCCCGGACGGTCATATGCGGGTACAGCGCGTAGTCCTGGAACACCATCGCGATGTCCCGGTTCTGTGGCACCCGGTAGTTCATGTGCTCGCCGCCGATGTAGATGCTCCCCTCGGTCGGGGATTCCAAGCCGGCGATACACCGTAGCGTCGTCGATTTGCCACAGCCCGACGGCCCGACCAGCACGAGGAACTCGCTGTCGGGGATGTCGAGGGAGAGGTCCTCGACTGCCGTCGTGTCGCCGAACCGCTTCGTCATGTGTGAGATTTCTATTCGTCCCATTGTTATGCGTCAGTCTTCAGTCCTTCAGCGAACTGTTCAGCGAACGCGACGTAGATGATGAGCGTCGGCAGCGCCGCGAGGAACGCCGCCGACATCCTGATACCGAAGTCGACGCCGGAGGTCGATGCCCCGACGGCCGGAAGGATCAGCGTCACGACGGCCTCGGGCGTGTCCGAGCCAGTGATGAGCGTGAACGCGAAGAGGAACTCGTTGTAGATCTGGGTGAACTGGTAGATGAACACGACGCCGAACATCGGCTTCGAGATCGGCAGGATAATTCGGCGGTAGATCTTCGTGATCGACGCGCCGTCGATCTTCGCCGCTTCCACGTACGACGTCGGGAGTCCCTGGTAGTACGACCGGAAGAGGATCGTACAGATCGGGATCCCGTACGCGATGTGCGTGATCATAAGCGGCACCAGGTTGGCGTGATACCCCTGCAAGATCGGGAGCGCGACAAACAGCGGCTCCACCATCGATGCGAGCGGGAAGATGTTGTTCCAGAACCGCGCGAGCGGGACCAGCACTGCCTGGTACGGCAGGAAGATACCGATGAGGAACAACACGAGCACGCCCAGCTGCCCGCGCCAGTCGACCATCGTGAGACCGTAGGCGGCCATGCTCCCGAAGAGAACGCTCCCGATCGTCGCCGGAATCGCCATGAACAGGGAGTTGAAGAACGCACCGGAGAGTGCGTTGAACGCGAACATCATGTTGTCGAGGGTGAACCCCTCGGCCAGCGGCGGCATGAGCGGGATCGTCTCCGCGACGGCGCGGTTCGTCTTGAACGCCGTCATGATGCCCGTCTCGAGCGGCGCGAGGAAGAACCCGATGAACAGGATGACCAGGACGTACTGGCTGATGCGGTAGAGGCTGTAGTCTTCGACGAGCGATGCCACGTCGAACGTCTGGTCCGATGATGAGCTGGCCATTGTTAGAGACTCCCCTGTCTGTACTGGTAGTAGAGGTACGGCGCGATGACACCGAGCGCCAGGATAAGGAGGTACGTGGCGATGGCGGCCGAGTACGCCCACTTCCCGAGCTTGAACGCCTGGCGCACCATCAGCGTCGCCAGGATGTCAGTCCCGTTGGGCGGCCGGTAGCGGCCGGTAAGCGCGTACAGGAAGGTGAACGCCTTCAGGGCGAACACCATCAACACGACGGCCGCGCTGACCGACGCCTCCTTCATCTGTGGGATGATGATCCGAATGTACGTTTTGAGCGTACTCGCGCCGTCGACGTGTGCCGCTTCGAACTGATCGTCTGGCAGGGACCGGAGGCCGGCCAGATAGACGACCATGGTGTAGCCGCTGAACTGCCAGATGAGCGCGAATATCACCGATCCGAGGGCGATGGACGGGTTCCCGATCCAGTCCACCGGACCGATGCCGATTGCCCGGGTGATGATGTTCATCACCCCGAAGTCGTAGTTGTACATCCAGAGCCACACCTGCGCCGTGATAACGAACGAAAGCGCCATCGGCAACAGGTAGATTGTCTGTACCGTGTTGTTGTACCTGATACCCTGGTCCAGGAGGATAGCGAGAAACAGCCCCAGTAGCAGACAGACCGTCGTGAAAACGACCAACAACACGAGGTTGTTCTGGGCGGCACTCAGGAACGCGCTACTCCCCAACACCTGCGTGTACATCTCGAAATCAAGATTGGAGAGGCTGTAATCCGGTGCCCCCAACCCGCGAGCGTCTGTCAACGAAATGGCGGTGTTGAAGCCGATGCCTCCGTACACGGCAATCCCCATCAGGAGGAACGGGATCCCCCAGTACGGCGACGACCGGACGAGGTCGCTGTTCAGAAAGTACCGGACCTTCGTTTCCCACCCGACCTCTTCCGTTCGCGGTTTCGTTGATTCTGTTGTGTCAGTAGTACCCATAAATTGGATGAATCATGTTACCGAAGTAAATCACTCGGTTCGCTGCCACTCACTCCGAGACGGCGTTGAGCAGCCCGTCAGCGGCGGCTTCGACGTCGTATGGCCCCATCATATTCTCGCTCATTGCCGTCTTGCAGCTACCCATCTGCTCGGGCGTCACGGCGAGCCCGTGGGCGAGCGTCGGTGGGTACGACTCGGAGCTGGTGAGGTCCTCGTAGGTCAGTCCGATGAAGTCACCGAGTTCGCTCGGGTCGATATCGGTCCGGAGCGGCACGGAGCCCTTGAGGTTGTTGAACGCGATCTGGGCCTCTTTGGTGCCGACGTACTTCTGCCACGCGATGGTTTCTTCCTCGCTCGGGTTGTTGGCCGGGGCGACGATAGCGTCGATGTGGTACGTGTAGGTGCCTTCGGTACCGGGGAAGGCAATCCAGTCCCAGTGCTCCTCGAAGTTGAACGAATCATCGACGCGGAACTGGCCGGCGAGCCAGTTCCCCTGGTGCATACAGGCGACCTCGCCGGCGATCATCTTTCCGCCCATGTCCGTGAAGCTGGAGGTGGACGCGTCGTTCGTGATGTAGTTCTGCTGGATCTCCTTGACGAGCTCCAGCGAGTCGACTATCGCCTGCCGGTCGCCGTTACCTTCAATGAAGTCCAAGTACGCGTCCACGCCGGCCTGGCTCTGTAGCACCTGCACCCACAGCTGCAGGACGGTCCATGGAGCGACCATGGCCTGTCCCATCGGCGTGATGTCGGTTTCCTGGTCGATCGTGTCGAGGGCATCGATCAGCGCGTCCATCCCGTCCAGGCTTTCCGGGTCAACACCTGCATCCTCGAACGCCGAGATGTTGTAGAACAGATTGTTCATCCGGTGGGAGCCCAGCGGGACCGCGGGCATCTTGTCGTTGAACGTACACAGCTCGACTGCGCGGCTCTGCATGACGTCCTTGTACCCCTCGGCGTCCCAGACGTCCGCTTCGAGGTCCTTGAGGTTGTCCCGGTAGCGCTCGAGGTTGTTGCCCGGCCAGTTGGCGAAGGAACTCATCGGGTTCCCGTTGACCATGCGCCGGAGGATCGTCGCGTTGAGGTTGACGTTCGCGCTCGCCCCGACCGCCTGGAAGTTCGTGTCCATCTCGGGGTATTCCTCCTGGAACACCTCGATGAGGGCGTTGATCGCGGCTTCACCGTCCCCACCAGCCCAGCCGTGGAGGACCTCAAGCGTGTTCGACCACTGGCTGCCGCTGCTTCCGTCGCCGCTTGTGCTGCCACCGTCGCCGCCATCGCCGCCGTCACCGCCTGTACTCCCACCGTCACCGCTACTGCCGTCGCCACCGTCGCCCGAACAGCCCGCGACGCCTGCGGCGATCCCAGCACCGAGCGCCGCCATGTACTTCCGTCTGTCCGTGCTCACGTCGAGTCTGTCATTATCAGTCATACACTATCTTACAGTGCGGGTAATACAAATAAATCTACCGGATCATTATACGACAATCATAGTTAATCCTGTAAAACAGCGGGCGAAATACCCACACCAGTGGGGGAAGCAGGGCCGAGGTTCGAGTCTCTGTCTCCGACGGCGCAGACGCGTGCGATGCACGCGAGGATTCGGTCCGAGACAACACCTCACCAGCGCTCAGCGTGACTCACACAGTGCTATCGTCGGTCTGAGAACGACTGCGGGAAAACAAACCCCACAAGCGCCGGGACGGTTCAGTCAGGCCCTGCTGTGGCACGCCACCCAGAGCCGACGTCCATTACTCGTCGAAGAGCTCCTGTCCGTCGGCGAGATGCGCCTCGACAGCGTCGAAGTCGAGTGTCAAGCCAAGCCCGGGCTCCTCGGGGATACTCATGTAGCCACCCTCGATGAGGTTCTCCTCCTCAACGAGGTCCTCCCACCAGCCGAGTTCGTAGGAGTGGTACTCGACGGCGAGTGCGTTCGGGATCGCCGCGCCGACCTGTGCGGAGGCCATCGTTCCGATGGGCGAGGAGACGTTGTGCATCGCCACCGGCACGTAGAACATGTCCGCGAGCGTGGCAATCTTCGCCGTCTCGCGCATGCCGCCGACTTTCGGGCAGTCGGGCGCGATGATGTCGACGGCCTGGTCGGTGATGAGTTGGCGCTGACCGTGGGTCCGGTAGACGTTCTCGCCGACCGCGATCGGTGTCCCGGTCGACTGTGTCACCTCCCGCTGCACGTCGTGGTTCTCCGGCGGGACGGGGTCTTCGAGCCACCAGACGTCGTACTGTTCGAGTCGGCGCGCGAGGCGCTTGGCGCTCCCACTGGCGAAGGCCCAGTGACAGTCGAAGGCCACGTCCGCGGCGTCCCCGATCCGTTCAGTGACCTGCTCGACGATCTCGGCCTTGTGCTCGATTTCCGGCTGGCGGAGGTGGCGGTTCGCGCGGTCCTTCTCGTGGCCCGACGGCACGTCGAGGTCGAACTTCAGCGCGTCGTAGCCCAGTTCGTGGACGACCCGCTCGGCCTCGTCGGCGCAAGCTTCGGGGTCGGCCTCTTCCTCGGTGTGACAGTCACAGTAGGTCCGGACCTCGTCGCGGTATTTCCCGCCGAGCAGTTGGTAGGCCGGCACGTCGAGGATCTTCCCGGCCACGTCGTGTAGGGCCAACTCGATACCGGAGATGGCGGCGATGTCCTTCCCGGCGATGGAGCCCTCGCCGGACATCTTCTGCACCATGTGCTCGTAGAGGCGGTCGATGTCCAGCGGGTTCTCGCCGACGACGAACGGCGTTAGCCGCTCGATGATCTCCGGGATCGCACCGCCCCAGTAGGCCTCGCCGTTGCCGGCGACGCCGGCGTCCGTATACACTCGAACGAGCGTCCACGGGTAGTTCCCGTCGACGATTACGGTCTGAACATCGGTAATTTCCACGTCGCGCCTCTCGCCGCGGGAGTCGGTGAGTCCCATCGTCTCCGCCGAGAGATCGCGCATAGTGTACTCCGCATTCGGGTCTCGTAGATCTGCGTAGCTCATGCGACAAGCGGACATTCAGGCCCACGATAAAAACAGTTCCGGGTTGTGGTGTGTTATCACGAAACCCGGGTCCGAGAGCAGTAGCTGCCAGTGATACCGCAACCAAACCTCCTGATTCGTTATCGCTCAGACCACAGTGACGGAGTTTTTCAGTGTCCCGATGGATTCAATGTCGATGGTGATCTCGTCCCCTTCCTGCAGCGTGAAGTCGTCATCGGGAACGAGCGAGGTCCCCGTAAGCAACACTGACAGTTCGGGGACCGCGTTGTGCGCGGTGTAGTACGAGACGAGGTCCTCGCAGGTGCGTTTCATTTCGCTGGTGTTGGTCTCCCCGCGATAGACACGTTCACCGTCGCGATGGATCGACATCGAAAGCGCCAGCGAGTGCGGGTCTTCGATGTCCGTGACGACGGTCGGTCCGACCGCACAACAGCGGTCGTACACCTTGGCCTGGGGGAGATACAGCGGGTTCTCTCCTTCGATAGACCGGCTGCTCATGTCGTTGCCGATGGTGTAGCCGACGACTTCCCCCTCGTAGAGGACGATTCCGAGCTCCGGCTCGGGCACGTCCCAGTCCGAGTCGGCACGGATACCGACCTTTTCGTCGGGGCCGACAGTTCGATTGGGCGTCGATTTGAAGAAGATCTCCGGCCGCTCCGCGTCGTGCACGTACAGATACATCTCCGGCGTGTCGCTCTCCTCTTTCCGCGCTTCTTCGCTGATCTGGTACGTAACGCCAGCGGCCCAGACCTCGTCCGCGCTCACGGGGTCAGTAGCGTCTGTTTTTAGCCGCTGGCCGGACACCGTCTCAGCGGCATCGAGATGGCGGGCGCTGACTTTGTCCGGTGCGGTATCCGCAATCGAGGCCGCCTTGAGGAGGTCACGGAACGTCCGGAGCTGGGGTTTGACGCTGGTCAAGTCGTACGCTCCGTCGTCGGTTGCGACTGCTAACCGCTGTGAGTTACCGTCGCGTAGCTGGTAGTACCTCATACTGAGTAGCAAACCACAACAATATATGAATCTTGTGCTGCCGACGCTATACGTGTCGGCTGGCAGCAGCGGACACCGAACTGTTTCCAGGTGACTGGTAGCTTTCATCAGTCTGTATGGACTCCTCGGTCCAAGACGGCATCTTTCTCATACTCATGCGACGGGAATTGCCTGCTGTCGGTCGTTAGCCCGTGTTCCTCCGGTCGAACCACTGTTCAGTAATACCGAACAGTTCGAATGACAGGCGTACATACGTTATTCTGGCGTCCCTGTAATCGTGTGGTAAAATATACCGCTATCGTGCCCAGAAACCGGTTCTGTGGGGGAGAGTGATCACCGTGATACGATAACATAGTGAGATTGCTGGTACAAATCGTCCCAAATTACTGAACATTCTTTCGATATCCATGACTGGGTCCCCCATTCTACGGAATAACTGTATCGCTAGAAAGAACTATATAAAAACCATTCAACCAGCTAAATTCTCTGCATCGAGCGGATCTACCGCCCGGAGTTTCCTTTTCGTAGTTCAATATACCGTCCCAATGCCACATATCACGGCGTCCGAGACCAACTGTGGTCTCGCACGCGATCCGATCTGCCTGTTCCATGTTGAAAAACCGTTCCGTAGTACAGTCCCCATCCGATACACAGGTGTTTGCCCGGTATGGATTAACTACTCATCCTACATCCAGATACCGATATCTGTCTCTAATTATCTAGTAATAACGTCCAAATCTGAGTTTGGACAGCTAAAATATCGATTCTATATTCACAACGTTACGCACCTCAAACTCACACTCAACCTCTTATTCATACTTCCGCTATTCTAAATTCCAGTACCAGATGCCGAAAGACAGGATTAGCTAGCCGTCATTCTTTACTCGGGTGCCCGGAATACGCGGACAGTATCTCGGTTTCCGTCCATCGAGTCGATCTCAGTGAGCCCGCACGCGGTGAACACCGCGTTCCAGTCCCGATAGTACAGCGGAACGTTGTCATCGACGTAGTTTACCTCACCTGCGTCGCCGCCTTCGTTCTCGACGGAGATCAGCAGATCATCGACAATCCGTGCCAGTTCCTCGAACGCCCAGTCAACGTCCGGATGGAGATGCTGCAGTGTTTCAACAGAGAAGACAACGTCGTACGCGTCGTCGGCGACATCTGTGACGAACTCTTCGATAGCCATCGCGTGGAACGAACCGCTGGCCGCGAGATCGGGGTACGTCTCGGCGAGGACGTCTAACGCATCGGCGTTGATGTCGACGCCGGTCAAATCCGAGTAGCCGGCCGCAGACAATGCGGCGAGATGCCGCCCGGAGCTGCAACCAACCTCCAGAATAGCCGCGTCCTGCTCGACGTGCTCTGCGAGTATCGACTGCACCAGCTCACTCGTCTCGTCCGCTCCATAGTACGCATAATACGCGGGAGAGTATTCGCCGGACCGGTCGGCCCACTCCTCGCGAATGTCGTTAGAGTCCACGGTCAACTCCGGAGGTGGGGACGGAAAGTTCTGCCGGCTCGGCCGCGGCGACGGTGCTTCGACCGAAAAACGCAACACTGACCCAGGCGAGCGGTCCGGCATGGTCTGGACAGTAATGCCGGACTTCGAGGAGTACGACGAAGCACGCGACCAGTTCACCTGGGACCTGCCGTCGTCGTACAACCCGGCTGTCGATTTTCTGCGGAAACACGAGGACCCCGACAGGGTGGCGCTCGAACAGGCGTATCCCGACGGGCGGCGCGAGCAGTACACGTTCCGCGAACTGGACCAGCTATCGGACAGACTCGCAGCGGGGTTGGCCGGTCTCGGAGTTGCGGCCGGCGACCGCGTCGGCGTCGTCGTGCCACAGAAGCCACAGAACCCGATTGCACACCTGGCAAACTGGAAGCTCGGGGCCGTCTCGGTTCCGCTGACGGTCCTGTTCGGGACGGACGCGCTCCAGTACCGACTGGACGACGCCGACACGAACGTCGCGATTATCGATCCGGCCGTGCGTGACGACATCGACGCAGTTCGGGATGCCTGTCCGGCGCTGGAACACGTCGTCGAAATCGAAACCGACGCGCCGGCGGGTGATGTCCACGCCTTCGAGGACGTGCTCGCCGCGCCGGAAAACACCGACATCGAACCCTACGAGTCCACGCCGGACACCGATACAGCGATACTGTACACGAGCGGGTCGACGGGCCCGCCAAAGGGCGTCCGTCACTCACACGCGCTCTGGCTCGGACGAGCCGCAGCCGCGTACAACTTCTTCGATCAGGGGCTGGGACCGGACGCGACGGTCTGGACGCCCGCGGACTGGGCCTGGGGCGCGGCGCTCGGGGGGACGCTCTTTGCGACGTGGCACCACGGCGGGACTATCGTTGGCTACCCAGCCTCAGGATTCGAGGCCGAGGAGGCGTTCGACCTGCTTTCGGAGTTCGGCGTCACCCGGTCGTTCATGCCGGCCACCGCCCTCCGGATGCTGATGGACGTCGAAGACCCGACGGCGGCGTACGACCTCGCCATCGAGACGTTCGCCGTCGGTGGCGAGTCGCTGACCCCGGAAATCGTCGACTGGGTGGCGGAGACGTTCGACTCGGTCACGATTAACGAGTTCTACGGCCAGACGGAGTTGAACCTCGTCGTCGCCAACAACTCGAACTGGTTCGACACTCAGCCCGGCAGCATGGGCAAGCCGTTGCCGGGGTATGACCTGACAATTCTGGATCCCGAAGCCGCCGACAGCGGCGTTGCCGACCCCCTCCCAAGCGGCGAACTCGGCGAGATAGCGGTGCGACCCCACGACCGCTCGGTGTTCTTCGACGAGTACTGGAACATGCCGGAGAAGACGGCGGCGAAGGAAGTCGACGGGTGGTTCGTCACCGGCGACCTGGCCAGGCTTGACGACGACGGCTACGTCTGGTTCAAATCGCGCAAGGACGACGTCATCATCACCAGCGGCTACCGCGTCGGACCGATGGAGGTCGAGAGTGCAATCCTTGAGCACCCCGACGTGGTCCAGGCGGGCGTCATCGGCGTGCCCGACGACACGCGTGGAGAGATAATCAAGGCCTACGTTGAGGCGGCAGTAGATGGACCGGACCACGACACGCTCCGGACAGAAATCCGGTCCGTCGTCAGAGAGCACCTCGCCGAGTACGAGTACCCCCGCGAGATCGAGTTCGCCGATGGGTTGCCACAGACGACCAGCGGGAAGATCCGGCGGAAGGAACTGCAGGAGTGGGATGCCGACGACAGCGCTGCCGGTGGGCAACCGTAGTCTCCGGTGTTGCCATCGATAATCATAGTGTGCTCGAAGACAGCGGATTGTTCGGACTTTGATGACATCAGGTGGAAAAATCAGCCTCAAAACCCGAGGATGTAGGCAAATGAGGGTGATGCCAGCAGATAGACGCACCTTGAATCTCATACGCCGAACATTTCTCTCTATACATCGAAATTATGGGTCTAAATGATGTTGAGGAATCTAAAAACTCTCTTTATTCGGGCATATCTCCTCGGTGGTTCGGCTCAAAACGCACTTGCTGCTGTGGTAGCCCAGCAGTTGATAGAAGCGCTTTCAGTCGTCTCCCCTTGCTGAACGATCAACGAACTGCTTACACAGTGAGTCGATAGCGCTTCGGAAAACGACTGCAATACGGCTTCTCGGGGAAATTAAACGCAGGTATGAATGGAACGGACAGCCAGGATGGCCCGGCGTTCGGACGCGGGTAATCCCGTTTGCCTCCTCCACCCCGCGACCCCACGAGCGACGGGTGTTCGATGGTCCGCTGCTCACTTCCGTGCCTGGCGAGGTGCCATCGATTAACCACGTAGGCGCACCCCTGCAGGTGCGACCACGTGGACCGCCGTCCCCGTGGGACGAGGCTTCCACGTTGGCTCACGGGGTCCACGTCCGTCAGACCGGACGCCCCCGGTGTTCGGTCCCCGCTCAAGACCACAGTGCGGGCGAGGAGGGGGGCCTAGCCCCCCGACCTAGTCCATCTAAGAGTCCGCCGCCGCCCCATAAGGGCCTTTCGGATGCGCCCACAGATCGCTGGACGACGCGCCGGTAGGCAGACCGGCCTACAGCAGGTCAAGCGCCCGCGCGAACCACGTCCCTCCGAGCGGGATAAGTATGCCCGCGAGGACGACGCCCCAGCGGTGGTATTCCATCAGCGTTGACTCAGTCAGCCCCAGCACGAGGCTCTCGGGGACGGTGACCGCCCAGAGGATACTGAGCGCGACGATGAACACACCCATCCCGATGCTCGCGCCCGCCGCGACACTCGGGTCCGACCGACCCTCGCGGCCGGCCGCCAGCACGATGATGCAGACGAGCGCGAATACGCCCGGCAGCAGCGGGGATAGCGCCCCCGAACTGTAGTACGCCCCCACAGCACTCGTCGTCTCGACGAGGCCGTACGGGACCGCGAGTGCAAGGAGATACAGAACGCAACCGACGATGCCGACAGTCGGAGCGAGCCGCAAGTCGTCCATATCGTCGCTGCGTCCGGCGGCGTCTTAACAGCGACGTTCGAGCGAAACGAGGAAATGTCGGCTCTCCGTATCCGTGGCCATGGGACTGGGTTCCACCGCGAAAAAGATACAGAAGGTCGCCGACATCGCCGAGGACCTCTACAAGAAGGTCAACGAGCTGAAGACACAGCTTGAGGACTTGCGGAGCACCGTCGACGAGACGAACACCCGCGTCGACGGGATGGAGCAGGAACTGGCCGAACAGCGCGCACTCATCGAAGCACTCGCCGAAGAACGAGGCGTCGACACGGAGGCGGTCGTGGCTGAGGTCGCCGCCGACACTGATTCCAACACAGCTGAAACGGTTTCGGAATAATCCCGTGACCGCGGTACCATCGCGCGGCGGAACCGGTTGGTTTAAACCATAACGTCATCATACCATTGTACGTAGGGCGCTTAGCTCAGCTTGGACAGAGTGCTTGGCTTCGGACCAAACCGTCGGGGGTTCAAATCCCTCAGCGCCCGTGATTTTTCGAGGAACAGACGTGACGAATAAACAGCGCCGGCTGAAGGATTTGAACCACGCGAGACGAACACAGTGAGTCTCGCAATCGGGTGAAAACCCCTCAGCGCCCGTCTTCTCTGCGACAAGGGGAGGTTCAGATAGTGGCCCGCAACGCGATTCTACGCGAACGGGGGCGGACATCTGATGTAGTAACCGATGAATTTGTATCGGAGATGCGCCCACTCATTGTTCATACTGTCCCGAGGTGACGAAGATCACGACCACGGAACGGGAGTAGAGATACGGCACAACAGCCCCGTTCGCAACCACTTACAGTGAAAATGCGTCGACTGGGTGGTTCAGTCGTCGGCCGGCTCCACGACGCCGTCAAGGCCGGTCATCTCCAGCCCGCCGCCGATAGTGCGGTTCGGGTACGGGATGTTGATGTCCTCCGCGTCGAACCGTTCCTTGACGGTCTTGACGTATTCGGCGCGCGTCTTGACGAAGTCGGCCCGGTTCGGGTCCTTTATCCAGATACGTGACTGGAGCCCGACCGAGGAGTCACCGAGTTCGACCAGCCGCACGGACGGTTCGGGGTCGTCCATAATCTCTGGGTGGTTCCGCGCTTCCTCAAGAATTATTTCGGTCGCCTTGTCGATGTCGTCGTCGTAGCCGATGCCGAACATGAACTTCAGTCGGAGTTGCTCCTTAGCGACGGGGTTCTTGATGACGCCGTCGGTCAGATTCGAGTTCGGCACGGTCAGCAGCTCGTTGTCGAAGGTCCGGACGCGAGAGACACGCAGGCTGATGTCCTCGACGACGCCGGAGTTGCCGTCCCACTCGATCCAGTCGCCGATCCGAAACGGCTTGTCGGTGTAAATGAACACGCCGGCGACGAAGTTCTTGATGACGTCCTGCATCGCGAAGCCGATGGCCAGCGTCGCCGCCGCGGCGATGGTCGCCAGCGACTGCAAAAAGTTCCCGTACTCGGCCATCCCGAAGGCGACGGAGATGGCAACGAACACGACACCGATGCTGACGACCTTCTTCAGCGGTCGCCGAGCGTGGGTATCGAGGTCCCGTGACTTGAGCGAGCGGTCGACAATCGGCAGCACAATCGCCTTCCCTATGATGTAGACGAGGACGAAGGCGACGACGAAAACGACTGCGGAGGCGATGGAGCCGGCGGCTGGCACGCCGAGGCCTTCGAGCAGGTCGGCGAGGGGCTGGACCTGCATCATTTCTCGAACACCGCGGTGTGGCCCCGCACCTGAATCACCTCGGCGTTGACCATCTCGGCGAGGTCGTCAGCGAGTTCCTCGGCTGTCGTGCCGCCCCGGGACGACCGGAGGAACTTGACCTTCACGAGGTCCGCGTTTTCCAGTTGGTCGTCGAGTTCGTCCGCTACGGATTCGATGCCGTGTTTGCCGACGCGGAGCGTCGCGTCGAGGTCGTGTATCCGCGACTGTCGAGAAGAGTCACTCATGTACACCGTTTAGCGAGGACAGCCCCTTAAAACCAGTAGTCGTAAAGAATCCTCAGTCGTACGGATAGCGGGACTGTGCCCCACAGTCACACGTGATGACGACGTGGCCGGACTGGGTCCGGGACCGGGCGTTGTGTCCGTGCAGCAGGTACGTATCGCAGGCGTCACACGTCGACCGCTCGAACGACCGCGGCAAGCGCAGTCGGTGGCGTTCGGCGACCCGGCGAGCCCGGCGGACGTACGACCGGGCGCGCTCCTCGTTGCCGGCCTGGACGGCCTCGCGAGCGAGCGACTGGAGGCGCTCGATCCGCTCGCGGGCGATGGTCGCCTCGTCCGTCATTGGCGGTACTGGGTCGGCGGCGGGAAAATGCCTTCCGAACGAGCTACCAGATGTGTGGTCATGGTTTGGAAACCTTGTGAACAGCCAGAAAGTCCCACCCTGTGGTTGTTCGACCAGCCGAAAAGGGTCGAGAGCCGCTCTGTATCAGGTCAGTTTCTTTTGGGTGAAGTCGATAGGATTTTCGGCCCCGACAGAGTTTCCCCGAGACGTGCGCGTCCTGAACTATCTCGAACTGGCCGACCGCCTCGACCGGTCGGGCATCGGCACCGCCGTGGACCACCAGCGGGCGGCGCTATCCGAGACCGACATCGAGGTGGAGACGACGCCCTGGCAGGAGGGCCATCCGGCGTGGGCACTGGGTGGCAGCTTCGTCTTCAACGACCCGGTGTTCCGCGAGTTCGACGTCGCCCACTGCAACATGATCGGACCCGGCTCCGTCGCCGTGGCACAGCACGCGGCGCAGGCGGACATTCCACTCGTCCTGCACGCTCACGTCACCCGCGAGGACTTCCGGGACAGCTTCCGGGGGTCGAACCTGATCGCGCCGGCGCTGGGCCGCTACCTCCGATGGTTCTACTCCCAGGCCGACCTCGTCCTCTGTCCCTCCAAATACACGAAGAATATCCTCGAATCCTATCCCGTCGACGCGCCGATACGGCCGATGACAAACGGGGTCGACATCGACGCACTGGCGGGCTACGAGGACCTGCGCCAGGATTACCGGCAGCGCTACGACCTCGACGGGATGGTCGTCTTCGCCGTCGGCAACGTCTTCGAGCGCAAGGGGCTGACGACGTTCTGCGAACTCGCCCAGCGAACTGAGTATGACTTCGCGTGGTTCGGCCCCTACGACGCCGGACCACAGGCGTCCAAGACCGTCTCGCGGTGGGTGAACGACCCGCCCGAGAACGTGACCTTCACCGGATGGATCGAGGACATCCGCGGCGCGTTCGGGGCCGGCGACGTGTACCTGTTCCCGACGAAGGCCGAGAACCAGGGCATCGCCGTGCTGGAGGCGATGGCCTGCGGGAAGGCGGTCGTCCTCTCGGACATCCCGGTGTTTCGGGAGTACTACGAGGACGGCCACGACTGTCTCATCTGTGCGGACGAGGCCGAGTTCCGCGAGGCGCTGGAGCGACTCGCCGAGAACCCTGACCTGCGGGAGCGACTCGGCGAGAACGCCAAGGAGACGGCCAGCGAGCACAGCCTCGACCGGGTCGGCCGGCGGCTGGTCGAGACGTACGAAGAACTGGCCTGAGCGGCGTTCGAAGCCGACGATTGTTATGCCGATAGCGGCTCGCTGTCGACCGACACCGCTGGCGAGCGCCGCCAGACGACCGCGACCAGTGCCGCGCCGACCAGCACCAGCCCGCCCGCGACACCGAACGCCAGCAGGAAGTCGTAGCCGCCGAGCCAGCCGCCGAGTATCGACCCGACGCCGCTTGCCAGCCCGGAGATAGCGGTGTAGAGCCCGAGCGCCTCGCCGCGAATCGCCGGCGGCGCGAGCTGGGTGACGACGCTGGCCGCGGTGACGGCGATGACGGCCCAGGCGACGCCGATGAGGACGAACACGATTCCGTTGAGGATTGTTCCCACGAGCGTCGCAGACAGCAGGAGCCCCACGACGGCGACAACCGGATGAAGCGCGGCGCGGGCCAGCAGGCCCCCGACCTGGAGCCCGCTCGGGCTGTAGCGTTCGGCGAGTGCGCCAGCGCGGTCGTACCACAGCGCCGAGCCGACGCTAGAGACGAGATACAGCGCGAAGACGACGCCGGACCCGTAGCCGAGCGTCCGCGAGAGATACAGCGGCAACGGTCCCCAGAACACGCCGAAGCCGACGAAAAAGGCCACGACGGCCCCGAAGTAGATGGTCAAGGAGGGGGAGAACCTGGCCGCGACTTCGCGAGGGTGTACCGACCGCGTGAGCCAGTACAGCCGCCCCTGACCGACCGGGAACGTCGCGCTCCGGACCGGGAGCCGACGCGACCGGGCGATGGCCCGCGCCATCCGACTGGCCCGCGGCCGGTCGAGTTCGTCGGGGTCGGACGGCAGCCACTTCGCCCCGAGGAACGCCGACAGGCCGACGGCGGCCGCACATAGCCACAGCAACGACTGCTGGGCGGCGATCTCTCCGAGTGGTCCGGAGAGCAGCGCCGTCCACACGAGACCGAGGACTAACCCGCCGGCCCAGCCCCAGCCCTGGTAGCGGTTCAGGACGGCGAACCGGGCCGGCCAGTCCCGCTCGACGGTTCCGGCGGTGACGAGCAGCGTCAGCACCGGCGCGGCAGCGCCGGCCGCGAACCATAGCAGGCCGTTACCGACGATGACCAGCCACGGCTGTTCGGTGAGCGAGACGAGCACCAGCGCGAGGGTCGCCAGCCCCAGTGCGAGGAGGACGAGCGACCGCCGCTTCCCCGTTTTGTCGGCGACGCGTCCGAAAATGAGTGCCCCCGGCGCACCCGCGGCGGCGGCCACCCCGGCGAGGACGCCTAGCATGAACGTCTCGCCCCCGATAGCGACGAAATACAGCGGAACGAGCAGCGAGCCCGCGCCCAGCGCGACCGATGCGATTGCCCAGGCGTACAGCCAGCCGTCCCGATCCATTACCTCAAATCTACCACGGTCCCTGAAAAGGACTCTGGCACCCGCTGGCGAGTGACAGCTGTCTGACGGGTGGCTTGCCAATGGCAACGGTTTAAGCCCTGGTCCTGCTACGCCGCGGCGATGGCACTGCCGCACGTCGCGACGTTCACCGACACGTACCTGCCGACCGTCAATGGGGTGACCTACACGGTCCAGACGTGGCGGGACCGCTGGCGCGACCGCGGCGGTCGCATGGACGTGGTCTATCCGAAAAGCGACTACGAGTCGTCCGAGAACGAGTATCCGGTCCGGAGCCTCCCGTTTCCCTTCTACGAGGGGTTTCGCCTGGGGATGCCACAGATACCGAAAGGCGTCCGTGACGCCGAACTGGTCCACGCCCACACTCCCTTCAGCCTCGGGATGGCCGGCCAGCGACTCGCGGGCAAACTCGATATCCCGTTCGTCGCGTCGTATCACACGCCGACGAGCGAGTACGCCGAGTACGTCTCCTTCAACGGCGCTGTCGAGTCAGCGGTTCGCTCCAGCGCCGAGAGCTACGAACGCTGGTTCCTGGGCCGTGCCGACACCGTCATCGCGCCGGGCGAACGCGCAGCGACCCACCTCCGGGAGTCTATCGGCCTCGACACGACGGTGACGGTCGTCCCGAACGGCGTCGACACGACCGTGTTCGAACCGGTCGATACGGCCGACTTCCGGGACCGCTACGACCTCCCCGATAGCCCTATCGTCGGCTACACCGGCCGCCACGGCTACGAGAAGTGCCTCGAAGACATCATCACCGCCTGCGAGGGGCTGGACGTGACTGTCGTACTCGGCGGCGACGGACCGGCCCGTGAGTCGCTCGAAACCACGGCCGAACACAGCGACGTCGACGTGCGGTTTCTCGGCTTTCTCGACCGCGCTGAACTCCCCGAGCTGTACTCGACCATAGACGTGTTCGCGTTCCCCAGCCCCGTCGAGACGCAGGGGCTGGTCGCTCTTGAGGCCAACTGCTGTGGAACGCCCGTCGCCGGCGTCAACGCTGGCGCCCTCAGCGACACAATCGAGGACGGTGAAACCGGCTACTCATACGATGAGGGCGATATCGACGGCTTCCGTCGGGCTATCGAGCGCGTCCTCGACGAGCGCGAGCGGCTTCGGGAGCGCTGTCTTGCCCGGCGAGATGTGATCAGCGTCGAACACGCCATCGATAAACTGGCCGACGTGTACGACAGCGTGCTGTAGCCGTCACCCACGCAGCGTTTGATTCGCGCAACTCAGGCCCGCGAGTGTGACCAGCCGATACCGAAGGCTAGCCCGTTGAGCGTTCCAAGCAGTATCCCGAGATAGAAGTCCCCCAGTGAAACGGCCAGTATCAGGCCGGCCCCGATTCCCAGTGCCAGTCCCTTCAGGACCGTCGGCCAGTGGAACCAGCTCAATCGGCCGTCTGCGTCGTCACTCATACGCTCTCTCGGGCCGCCGGCGGGTAAACTGTACCCCTTCGTCACGACTGCCCGCGTTGATCGAGCGCGGACTGTCGCTCTTGCAGGGCGGCGATGCGGTCCTCGACATCCGGATGCGACCCGGGCAACGCCCGTTCGGTGACTGCGCGCCACCGCTTGGCGATCCGGTCGCCGCGTCCGCCCGGCGGGTCAGTAGATTCGTTTTCGATGGCGTGTGGGACCACACAGAGCTCCCGGACGCCGGTGTCGGCCGTCCTGATGTCGTCGGTCGGACGTTGATTCTCGGTCAGCAGCTCAAGCGCGCTGGCGAGCGCTGCCGGAGAGCCACAGATCGCGACGCCGCCGGCGTCGGCGGCGTACTCCCGAATCCGGGAGAGGAGTCGGTAGCAGGCCGTGCTGGCGAGATACAGCGCCGCTGTGACCGGTACCGCGACGAACGCGAACAGGAACACCGCGAGACTGAACTGGCCGTTTCCGCACCAGGTACTGTCGTCCTCGTCGCTGTCGCCGAGAAACCAACTCAGGAGGGCCGAGTGGCGCAGCGCGTCGCCGAGCGCCCGGATAAATCGGCCACTCACCGTCGGCAGGAAGGCTGCTGCCGTCATCACGAACGCGTCGCCGTTCTTCAGGTGGGCGAGCTCGTGGGCGAGGACGGCGTCCAGTTCTCGGTCGTCGAGTCGGTCCACAAGCGCTGTCGTCGCAAACAGCGTCCGCTCGCCGGGCCGGCTGGCGACGAAACTGTTCGGCGTCTCGGCGTCTAGCACTGTCACGTCCGGCGGCGACATGTCCGCCATCTGCGCCAGCCGCTCGACTCGGTCCCGGAGGCGCTGGGCCGTCTCGTGGCGGCTGGTCTTGCCACGCATTTCGGGGACGCTGTCCGGTTCCGGGTGGATGGCGTCCTCGTCGCGGGCGTCACGGAGCGTCATCCGATAGCCGAACACCGACTGGCAGACGAGCACGAGCGGCGTCCCGACGAGCAACACCGGCCAGAGCGGCACGATGTCGAACCCCAGCGACCAGAACAGGTGTTCGTACTGGTAGACGACCAACGGTGCCACGCCGGCGGCGACGTGTGCCAACACGTACGCCGCCGCGACGGCGACCACGTCGAAGGCGACGAGCACCGCGATGAGGGCGACCAATCGCGCACGGAGCGGCAGTTTGGCGGAGGGGAGGGCTGCCATAGTTACTGTTTCGTGACACGATACAAAAAGCGTACCGGGAGACCGCTGCAAACCGGTATGTAACGCCTGCTTCTGCCTGTTTTTTCAGGGGAGCTACGTCGGATCGGAGTGACTCGAACCGGCTAAACACCAGCCCGATAACCGCTTCGGGCGACTAACTGCGCCGGTCGAGTGCGGACTGTCGCTCCTGCAGTGCAGCGATGCGGTCGTCGACGTCCGGGTGTGACCCGGGCAGCAGCCGCTCGGTGACGGTGTGCCACCGGTGAGCGATCCGCTCGGCACGCCCTTCCGGTGGGGCAGGCGTCTCGTCCGCAATCGCGTACGGTACCACACAGAGTTCTCGGACGCCCGTCTCGGCGGTCCGGATGTCCGTGTCGGGACGCCGGTCCTCCGCCAGGGTTTCGAGGGCACTGGCGAGCGCCGCCGGGGAGCCACAGATGGCGGCACCGCCGGCGTCAGCGGCGTACTCCCGGACACGGGACAACAGCCGGTAGCAGGCCGTGCTGGCGAGATACAGCGCCGCCGTGAACGGTATCGCGACGAGCGCGAACGCGACCAGCGGGAGGTGAAAATAGGCAGCGCTGACGGCGTTTCTGCTGGTCTCGCCGTCGAAGAACCAATGGGTGAACACCGACGTTTCGAGCGTCGTCCGGAGGCTTCGGGTAGCGCGTGCGCTCACAATCGGCAGGAACGCTGCCGCCGTCATCACGAACGAGTCGCCGTTTTTCAGATGGGCGAGTTCGTGGGCGAGGACGGCGTCCAGTTCGGCGTCGGCAAGTTGGTCGACGAGCGCCGTCGTGACGAACAGCGTCCGCTCGCCGGGCCGGCTCGCGGCGTAGCTGTTCGGCGTCGCCGAGTCGATGACGGTCACGTCGGGGGTCGCCATGTCCACCGTCTGGGCCAGCCGCCCGACCCGCTCGCGGAGCTGTGCCGCCGTTCGTTCGCGCTTGATGGCGGTGAACCGCTCTCTGGCGGTCTCCGGCTCGGACGCCTCCGGCAGGTCCGGCCCGCCGGTGGCCTCGCGCAGTGTGACCCGATACCCGAACAGGAACTGGAGGGCCAGCACGAGCGGCGTTCCGGCCAGCACCACGGGCTGGAGCGGGACGAGATGGAATCCCCGGATCCAGAAGGACGCACCGGTCGGGAGGCCAAACATCGGAAGCAGGCCGTAGGCGATGTGGGCCAAGATGTACGCCGTGAGGACGGCGATCACGTCGAAAGCGACCAGGCCGAGCAGGAGGGCAGCCAGCCGCAGGCGGAGGGTGGAGTGGGAGGCTGGCACTATCGTTCGTATTTCGATACGCTGTATAAAAAGCCTGACGAGGTGCGCGGGACCGGCCGGCTCTCTGCCGGTGTCTCGACGTACGAACTCAGGCCAGCGCGCTGCCGGCCCGGATGATTTCCCGTTCACCGAACGCCGGCCCGACCAGCTGCAGGCCCACGGGCAAGCTGTCGTCGGTTTCGCCCGCTGGCACGGAGATGGCCGGGAGGTTCGCCAGGTTCACCGGCGTCGTGTTGGCGTCGGCTAGGTACATCGTGAGCGGGTCGTCCAGGCTCTCGCCGCGTTTCATCGGCGGGACGGGCATCGTCGGCGAGGCGAGCACGTCCGCGTCTTCGAGCGCCTCGTCGAAGTCCTGTTTGACCCACGCGCGGGCGTCCTGAGCCTTCTTGTAGTACTTGTCGTGGTAGCCCGCCGAGAGAGCGTACGTGCCGAGGAGAATCCGGCGCTTGACCTCCTCGCCGAAGCCTTCCTCGCGGGCGTTTGCGAAGGACTCGTTCCAGTTGCCGTCGTAGCCGCCCGACTGTCCGTAGCGGACGCCGTCGAACCGCGCGAGGTTCGAGGAGGCCTCGGACATGGCGATGACGTAGTACGCCTCGACGGCGTGTTCGACGCTCGGAAGCTCGACCTCGTGGTAGCTCGCGCCCTGTGCTTCGAGGTCGTCCATCGCATCCCAGAACGTCTCTACGACTTCATCGTCGGCCCCGTCCAGCAGTTCCGTTGGGACGCCGATGGAGAGGCCGTCGACGTCGCCGTCGGCGGCCGCCGCGTAGGAGCCGTCGGCCTCGGGCGCTTCCTGCGTCGTCGCGTCGTGTTCGTCCGGTCCGGCGATGACGTCAAGCAGTGCTGCGGCGTCCTCGACGGTGGGTGCGATGGGGCCGATCTGTTCGAGGCTGTTGGCGTAGGCGACGAGGCCGTACCGGGAGACCAGCCCGTAGGTGGGTTTGATGCCGACGACGCCACAGAAGGCCGCTGGACAGCGGATGGAGCCGCCGGTGTCGCTCCCCAACGCAAGGTCGGCGTCGCCGGCAGCGACGACAGCGGCCGAGCCACCGGAGGAACCGCCCGGGACGCGACCCTCGGCGACGGGGTTCTCGACGGGCCCGAACGCCGACGTCTCGGTGGTCGTCCCCATCCCGAACTCGTCCATGTTCGTCTTGCCGGGGATGGTCGCACCGGCGTCTTTCAGGCGCTCGACGACCGTTGCGTCGTACGGCGGGACGTAGTCTTCGAGCATCGCCGAACCGCAGGTCGTCCGGACGCCCTCGGTGGAGATGTTGTCCTTGACCGCGACGGTCTTGCCCGCCAACGGGCCGTCATCAGCGCCCTCGATGGTCTCGTCGGTGACGTAGCCGTTGTACTCCGTCATCTACGACACCTTCGGCCCTTTGAACTGCCCTTCCTCGGTGTCGCTGGCGTTCCGGAGCGCTTCCTCCTGTGAGAGGCTTTCGCGTGTCTCGTCGGGGCGCATCACGTTCGAGAGTTCGGCCTCCCGTTCTGTCTCTGGGACGTCATCGAGCGCTTCGAACGCGTCGAGGATATCGCCCAGCTGCTCGGTGAACCGCTCGATCTCGTCGTCTGCGAGGTCGACACGGGCGAGGTCGGCGACGTGCCGGACCTCCTCGGGATCGACGGCGGGGTCGCTCATGTCGGGCCGGAGTGCTGGATGCGCGGTAAGCGTTTCGAAACACTGGGGAGACCTCTAGAACTATTAACAATTAACGAAGGGGATACACAAGAATTGCCAATTCTTGTTTCCCCTTCGGAAAATTGGACTTCAGAAACAGACAAAAGTTTTAAGTCGCCGTAGATACAACAATAGGTTACAACACGTTTTTCGGGTACGATACCCGGTTGTCCACCCCAACAAATGACCGATACCAGCATCCGCCGATACTCGAACGAGCGCGAAACGGAGACAGAGCAGACGGAGGAAGAGGAGTCGGAGTCGCTCGTCTGTCCGGAGTGTAACGGGTCGTTGCTTTCCGACAGCGAGCGCGGTGAAACGGTGTGTGAAGACTGTGGGCTGGTCGTCGAGGAGGACGAGATCGACCCCGGTCCCGAGTGGCGCGCGTTCGATTCGAAGGAGAAAGACGAGAAATCCCGCGTCGGCGCGCCGACGACGAACATGATGCACGACAAGGGTCTCTCGACCAACATCGGCTGGCAGGACAAGGACGCCTACGGCAACTCCCTGTCCTCGCGCCAGCGCGAGAAGATGCAGCGACTGCGCACCTGGAACGAGCGGTTCCGCACCCGGGATTCCAAGGAGCGCAATCTCAAGCAGGCCCTTGGCGAAATCGACCGGATGGCCTCTGCGCTCGGACTGCCCGAGAACGTCCGCGAGACGGCCAGCGTCATCTACCGCCGTGCGCTCGACGAGGACCTGCTGCCCGGCCGCTCCATCGAAGGCGTCTCGACGGCGTCGCTGTACGCCGCCGCGCGCCAGGCCGGGACGCCGCGGTCGCTCGATGAGATTGCGGGCGTCTCCCGCGTCGAGAAAGACGAAATCGCGCGGACCTACCGCTACGTCGTCCGCGAACTCAGCCTGGAAATCCAGCCGGCCGACCCCGAGAGCTACGTCCCGCGGTTCGCGTCGGACCTGGATCTCTCCGAGGAGGTCGAACGGCGCGCCCGCCAGCTCCTCCAGAACGCGAAGGAGGAAGGCGTCCACTCCGGAAAGTCGCCGGTCGGCCTCGCCGCCGCCGCGGTGTACGCCGCCTCGCTGCTCACCAACGAGAAGGTGACCCAGAGCCAGGTCAGCGAAGTCGCCAACATCTCCGAGGTCACCATCCGCAACCGCTACCACGAACTGCTGGAAGCGGAAGACAAGATCCACCCCTGACCGGTATCGTAACCTAAACCACCGACTGTGCCGTGCCGTCGGTATGGAGACCACTCGGCATTTTGTCGCCACTGTCTACGTCGTTAGCGAGGGATGCGTTGCGCTCCACGAACACAGTAAACTCGACATGTGGCTGCCCGCCGGCGGCCACATCGACCGCGACGAACTCCCCCACGAGGCCGCGCTCCGCGAGACGCGCGAGGAACTAGGCCTCGACGTGGATCTCATCGCGTCACAGCAGGACATCGAGAGCGAGACGGTCAAATCGATGCCCCAGCCACAGCACTTCTTGCTGGAGGACATCAACGTCAACGCCGAGGGCGAGGTCGGCCACCAGCACATCGACTTCATCTTCTACGGTCGGGCGGATAGCCGCAACATCGAGCCGGGACCGGGCGAACAGCCGGCCGATGACTGGGAATGGTTCTCTGTTAGCGACTTGCAGGACCGTAGCGAGGAACTCCCGACAGACGTCGTCGAGGTCGGCCAACGAGCAATCGAAGCGGTACGCGAGGCGTAGACGCGACTCACTGCACGAGCGATTCGACGTACTGCGTGACGTGGTCATCCATCCGGCGCTTGTAGCCGGCCTGCCGGGCCAGGCGGTCGAGTTCCCGGGCGGCGAGCGAGCCGTACTGTGCGGCCTTCTTGTCCCGTGAAGCGATTTCCTCGGGGAGCGATCCGCGGGCCGCGGCTCGGAGCGCGACTTTCCGCGTCTCGCCGTCGACGAGCAGGTCGCCGTCCAGTCGGAGCGCGGCGTCGACGGCGCGGTCGTGTAACAGCGGCGTCACCGGTTCGACGCCGGCGGCCCGCAGCGCGAGTACGTCCCGCTCCAACTGGTCGGGGAGCGAGGCGATCACTTCTTGCTGGGCCCCGCGGACGGTGTCGGCCTCGACCCGGGGGTCCTCGGGGGCCTTGGCGACTTTTGCGTAGCCGCCGAACAGTTCGTCGGCCCCCTGGCCGAGCGCCAGCCGGTCGAAGCCGTCGGCGGCGACCTGTTCAGCAACAAGGTATAACGGGAGCGCGATCTGGACCGCCATCGCGTTCGTTCGCCCGGTTGCGCGGGCGATTTCGGGGACGGCCCGCTCGATAGTGTCGTGGGTGAGTTCCACCACTTCGAGGTCCTGTCCCAGCAGGTCGGCGGCCGACCGCGCCGCCTCGACGTCGTGGCTGTCCGGGAACCCAGCGACGTACAGCGGCGCGTCGAGCCGTGCCGCGAGCAGCGCCGAGTCCACGCCACCGGAGAACGCAATCGCGAGGGCATCGGCGTCGACGGCGTCGATACTCGTCTCGACAGCCTCGCGGACCTGTTCGATGGCTATCTCCCGGTCGCCGAACGGCTCTGGCGACGGGAGCGACCACCGCTGTCGGGTCCCGCTATCGTCCCGAATATGGCCGGCGGGGAACGAACGTGGGTCGGCCAGCGCCGTCGGGTCGTGGCTCCACTGCTCGGGGTCGAGCCGCTGCTCGTCAGAAACAGCATGCTCCACGAACAGCGGGTACCGACCGAGAACGTCGCGGACGAGACTCCCGTCCAGTTCCCCCGCGAACCCGCCGGTCCCCGGGAGCGGGTCGCCGCGTTCGAGGGCAGCGGCGACGGTGTCCGTGTCGGCTCCCTGCATCACTGGAGGAACTCCGCGATGCCGTTCTTGACGCGTCGCTTCGCCCCGCCGGCGGCCTGCCGGAAGCTGATCCGCCACGGCGTCCGTTTGCCCTCGACGGTCGTCTTGCCCTCGCGGATGGCGTCGAGAATCGCGTCGGCCGTTCGCTCGTCCGTGCCGACGTTGGTGACTGCCTGCCCGACCATCTCCGCGATGTGGGCGTCGCTCCCGGCGGTCATCGGCAGCCCTTCTCGACGGGCGAACCGCTCGGCCTGCCGGTTCGACCGTCCGGTCAGCAGCCGCGAATTGTACACTTCGATGGCATCGGCCGTCGCGAGTTCGGCCTTCGAGATGTGTTCCAGCACGCCGTGGCGGGACTCTTGGAACGGATGCGGGACGACTGCGAGTCCGCCCTGATCGCGTATCCGGTCGAGCGTCTCGTCGAACGGGAGGTGTGGCGGGATGGCCTCCTGAATCCCCAGGGCGAGGACGTGTCCGGCGGCACATGTGACCTCCATCCCGGTGATCCCGATGAGACCGTACTCCGGGGCGAGTTCGGCCGCCCGGAGACTGGCGTCGATTTCGTCGTGGTCAGTCACGGCCAGCGCGTCCAGACCGACGGCGCTGGCTTGCTCTAAGAGGAGCTCGACTGGGTCCCGGCCGTCGTACGACAGCGACGAATGCGCGTGTAGCTCAACCGACTGCACAGGTGTCGATAACGGGGGGCAGGGCAAAAACGCCCCGGTCCGCCCCGGTGCTCACAGAGAACAAACCGGCCGCCGTGTCCATGGCGGCCGAATGCCCGAAGGAACGCCCATCTGTCCCACGAGACTGAGCGTGTGTTTCCCGACGACACGACCGTCAATCGACGGTCGCATGTGGCAGTTACCGGTACACGGGAATGAGTGGTCCCCCTCAGCTTGGCGGGGATTAAAATGGGGTGGGTCGCTGGCGACTCAGTCGGCAGAGCTCTCGCCGGCCATCGAGCTCTCACCGGTGTCAAACGGCGGCGACCCGTGGATCTCCTCGTCTTCCAGGTAACACTGCGGGTCCGGGGCGAACAGGTCGTCTTCCACGGTGAGCGCCCGGAGCCGGGACCCGCCGCGACAGACCTCGGCGTAGCGGCAGTCGGCGCATTTCCCCGTGAGGTGCTCTTCGCGGTTCCGGAGCGCCGTCAGGAGCGGGTTCGACTCGTCCTCCCAGATAGCGCCGAACGAGCGGTCGCGAACGTTCCCCAGCGAGTACCCCTGCCAGAACTGCGTGAGGTGGACGTTGCCCTGATAGTCCACGTCGGCGACGCGTTCGCCGGTCGGGTCCCCGCCGTTGACCCGCAGGTACTCGTACACCCGCTGGGCCTGTGCCTCGCTCATATGTTCGCGGGCGTACTCGACGAGATAGGCCGCGTCGGCGTAGTTACCGACCAGTAGCGTCTCGATCTCCTCGCCGCGGTCGTGGTACTCGCGGGTCATATCACAGACCCGCTTCACTGCCTGCCGGCGGTCCTCGGGCGTGAGGTCGGCGTCGACAATCTCGGTCCCGCGGCCGCCGTAGTCCAGGTGGTAGAAGCAGAAGCGGTCCACGCCCACGTCGGTCAGCAGGTCGACGACGCCCTCCAGGTCCGCGGCGTTGCGCTCGGTGATCGTGTATCGGAGTCCGGTCTTCAGGCCCGCGTCGAGACAGTTCTCGATCCCCTGGACCGCGCCCTCGAACGCGCCGTCGACCCCGCGGAAGTCGTCGTTCCGCTCCGGCAGTCCGTCGACTGAGACGCCAGCGTATTTCAGCCCGGCGTCCTTGAGCGACCGGGCGCGCTCTTCGGTGATGAGCGTCCCGTTGGTCGAAAGCACCGGTCGGACGCCGACCTCGTTCGCGTAGGCGACCAGTTCTTCGAGGTCCTGCCGGACGAGCGGCTCGCCGCCGGAGAACAGCACCACCGGCGCGCCGTAGTCGGCCAGGTCATCGAGCAGCGCTTTCCCCTCCGCGGTCGAGAGCTCCCCGTCGGCGATTTCGGTGTCGGCGGCAGCATAGCAGTGATCACAGTAGAGGTTGCACTGCTTGGTGACGTTCCAGACGACGACGGGCCGGCGCTGCTTCTCGTCCCGGATCTGGCGTTTGGTCGACTCGTTGGCCGCGTCGTACCGGAGGCCGTCCCCTTCGGCGTCCAGGTCACAGAGCAGTTTCGAGACCGATATCATCGGTTCTCACCCCGGAGCGTCTCAGACTCCATCTCGTCGACGCTCATGGTGGCGTCGTCCCCCGCTTTTCCCGTTCCGAGTGTCGCGGCGTCCGTCTGGTAGCGGTGCGTCTCGTCGGCGGGACACAACCACAGCGTGACGGCAGTCCGCGCGAACAGCGACGCTGCCTGCTCCCTGGCGATGTCGGCGGACGGCGCGCTGACACTTCCGACGTGGGTGAGCGGGTCCGCCGTGTCCTCGCGGACGAACACCTCCCACTCGCGACTCGTTGCGCCGCGCGGGGCGTCTACCTCGTGGTCGAACTCTTCCATACCCCCCTGTTAGACTCCCCAAGAAAAACGGGACTAGCGTGTTCTCAGCTACTGGGAACTACCCAACCGCCGGTGTTTCAGATCGATTGGAAAACGCTGCTGACATCATCTGAACGGAGTCTGCAAGCCGCGCCAGCGCAGAGTGGTACCGGATTGTTGCGGTCAGGCCGCATTCACTCCGAGGTCTGTGCGTCACGGAGCGTCTTGGTATCCACGTCCTGTCGGACACGTATCGTGCTCTCGCCCGCTCGCTCGACGGTCGGGTCGTCGAAGACCGGCCAGTACGACAGGCGGAACGTCTCCCGTTCGGCGGATTCCGCGGCACCTCGATAGACGGCTTCGACGGCAGCGGGTTGCGCGGGCGCGTCGGGGGCAAACGAGAGCGTGACCTGCATCCGCGCGGTATCGTACGACTGCTCGCTGCTGTTGGGAAAGACGGTACTCGCGAGCGCACCGTAGAGGTCGCCCGCAACGCCCTCGAAACTACCTGGGTTCGGCGACGGAAACAGCACACCCTGTGCGTCAGCGGCGACGTAGGCATCGTAAAACAGCGGCCGGGTCTCGGGGCTGGCCCCTGCCCACGACGGCTCGGTGCCCGTTCTGGCGTCGAGGAGCGCCGACGTGAGGTCGTCGGCCCGGTCGCCGCTGAACCGGACGTAGACGCTCCATTCGTTGCCGCCGATGTAGGTGAGCTGGCGCTCGCCCTGCTCGTCGGTCTGGTGATACACCTGGTAGCCGTCGACGGTCGAGTCCTTCGTCATGCCCTGGGCTTCGAACGATTCGAGCAGGGACGGTGTCGGCCCGCGGGCGATAACAGCGACTTCGAGCGCCTCGGTCCGGTACGTCATCGCCATCGGAACGCTGTTCTCCGTCCGCGCATCGCTTGCCGCGTCAGCGATGAGTTCGTTCCCGGCTGACGCGTCGAGCCGAGCGAACCGCAGGTCGGAGACGCTCACGGTCTGGTAGCCGACCTTCTGAGGGTTCGAATACGGGAGCGTCCACAGCGGTGGGAGCCAGCGCCGGAACTGGTACTCCGTCGGAACTCGTTGCACTGTCCGCTCGGGCGTCGGTGTCGCGGTGTCAGTCGGGGTTGCCGCTTCGCCGCCGAACAGGCCGCCGGACGAACAGCCGGCGACTGGAATCGAAAGCGCGGACCCGAGCAGTGCGAGCGTTCTCCGGCGCGTCTGGTTTCGATTCACGTTTCGGGAGCCTTGCTCGGATGTTTTTCCACCGAGCCTATGAGCGTTGTGCAATCTCGGCATCCTCACCGCTGGACGCTGGCGGGACGACGGCGTGAGCCAACCACCGCGCGTGCCGACCGACTTGTTTTTCATCGACGGGACGTACTACAGACCGATGCCGGACTGTCCCGATACCGTCGCCGACCGGCGCACGCCGACCGTCGTGGGGGTCGTCGGTGCAGGACTGGCAGCCTGTGTTGCTGTCGGGTTCGGGTACGCGTCCCTGATTGGCACAATCGCGACGTTACGCACAGTCCACGTATGGGTCGGGACCGCGTGGACGGCGCTCGTGCTCATGTATGGATTCATCGTTGCACCGCTGCTGCGGGAGCGTGATACAGACGGGGCGTACGCGATAGTGGGCCGACTTGTGCCAGCGACGATTGTCCTGTTGCCCACATTGGCAGTCGTGACGATTACCGCCGGCGTCACGATGGCGCTGACGTACGAGATCGTGTGGCCGATGACCACGCTGATCCGGACCGTACTCGGTGTCGCAGTCGCTATCGCGGGCATCGCACTGCTCGGCGTGCTGCCGACAGACGTTCTCATCTACCGCGAACTCCGGAGCGCGAACCCCGACCCCGAGCGCGTTGTTTCCCTCGGCGCTCGTACCGCGACACTGCTCACCGTTCAGGGCGCATTGCAGGTGATGATGCTGTTCCTGATGCTCCGTGTTGCTGCGATGGCCGGGTAACGCTTCGGCGACACCACGCTGTCGCTACGTTATATGTTCGAGAGTAACACGCGGTCTAACTGGAACAGCAGCGCGACACCACTCAGTAGCAAGAGATACCCGGCGAGACGACGGACCGTTTCCGTCTGTTCGACGCCCGGGAGTGCGTCTCTGACCCGTCCGCCGGCGACCTTGCTCCCGTAGGCGACACCAAGCATCGGGAGCCCGAATCCGACACCGTAACTGAACAGCAGGAGACCACTCTGTGAGACATCGCCAGTCGTTCCCGCGTACGCCAACACGGCACCCAGAACCGGGCCGACGCACGGCAACCAGAGGATCCCGATAACGAGTCCGAGCGTGAACCCGGCGGCGAGCGGGTGGGCCGCACTCGAGAGGACGCTGATACCGTCGACCCGTCCCGAGATTTTCGACGCGGTCGCCGCGTACGCTTCGTGGAGGTCGTCATCGGCCATGACCGCGCCGAAGGCGATGATGACGAGGAACGCGGGAGCCCGGAGCGAGTCGGACGTGAGCGTTCCCAGATAGCCCGTGAGCAGGCCGACGAGCGTAAACGAGACGATGCTCCCGGCGACAATGGTGAGCGGTTTCAGCCGATGGCCCACGCTCCCCGACAGGAGCGGTGGAAGCACCGGGAGACAGCACGGCGTAAAGACAGTCACGGCACCGGCGGCAAACGACGCGAGAAGCGAAACCGCTGCCATACCCGTACTTGCATTACAAAAGGTAAAAACATCTGCTGTCCGTGTCTCCGGTGATGGCCTTCCTCTCGCTGTCTACAGTCTCGAAGTATTTCGGCCCAAAGGTCGGTGTTGAAGGGATCAGTATCGACGTGAACCGCGGCGAGACGGTGCTTCTGTTCGGCCACAACGGGTCGGGTAAGACCACGCTACTCAGACTCCTGGCGACGCTGACCCGGCCGAGCGAGGGGACGATTTCCCTGCAAGGCACCGAGTTCTCCCGCGACCGGCCGACACAGCGCGGGGAACTCGGGTTCGTCGCCCACGAGACGTATCTGTATGAACAGCTGACTGCCCTGGAGAACCTTCGCCTGCACGCCCGGTTACATGGGGTTGACCCGAACCGATGTGAGGCCCAACTGGACGCTGTCGGGCTCACCGACAGAGGGAACGACCCCGTGAGCGAGTTCTCCCACGGGATGGCAAAGCGGCTCGCACTCGCCCGGGCGACGCTGCACGACCCCGCGCTGTTGTTACTTGACGAGCCGTTCACCGGGCTCGACGAGGAGTCACTGCTGCGGGTGACGGATCAGCTACGCGAACTGGAGGAGACGACAGTCGTCTTCGCGACACACGACGTGGACCGCGGGTTCCGCTACGCCGACCGGGTGCTCGTGCTCGACGGCGGACAGCTCGTCCGGGATATCGACACGGCCCAGTGTCCCGGGCCGGACGCGATCAAACAACAGTACGTGAACGCACCTCGACAATCATGATTCGGCAGTATCTTCGCGTCGTCCGAGCTATCGCGGCGAAAGACCTGTTGCTCGAAGCACGCGGTAAGCGCCGGGCCAACGGCGCGGCGGTGCTGGCGCTGCTGATAGTCGTTATTTTCTCGTTTGTGTTCGTCCGTCGCGTGGACGAGCAAGCGGTCATCGCCCGCGGTGGCCTGTGGATCGCACTCGTCTTCGCCACGACGCTCGCCCTCTCCCGCGGCATCGCCGTCGAGGACGACAACGCCGCAATCGAGGGGCTGATGCTCGCACCTGTCGACCGGTCCGCCATTTACCTCGGCAAGGTCTGTAGTTCGGCAGTGTTCGTGACGGCGATTGGATGGGTAACACTCGTCGCTGTAACGGTGTTCCTCGGCACGCCGTTCGAACCCGCCTTGCTCGTCCAACTGGCGCTCGTGTTCCCACTCGCCGCAATCGGATTCAGCGCCGCCGGCGTGTTGTTGACCGCGCTGACGTTAAACTCACAGGTCAACGAATCACTCCTGCCGGTGTTGCTCGTCCCGCTCGTCGTCCCGGTTATCCTCGCAGGGATCGAACTCACGAGCCTCGCCGGTGGGCCATTCTGGCTGTCGGAGTGGTTCCGAATCCTCCTCGTGTACGACGGGACCGTTATCGTCACCGGGTGGGTGAGCTTCGAGTTCGTCATCGAAGCCTGACCGCGCTTCGACTCAATCGCGACTTCCGGAGCGACGGCCACCGGCGGCACCCGACGCTGGATCGAACAGGAAGACCAGCCCCATGCCGACGAGCATCACTGCGACGCCGAACCAGATCTGGTTGGCAAGCGGGTAGCGACTGATTTCGATCGAGAGCCCGCCCGCGGTGCGAGTCCCCACGACGTACGTGTCGCCGGTGATGCCACGTTCGATGAGCGGGTCGTTCGTCTGCATATCGCGACCGCGATACGACTGTTCAGCGACAGTGCCATCGGCGACAAGCGTGTCGCCCCGGTACAGTTGAACGTCGAACCGATGGTCGACGACCCGCGGCGAGTACACGTCTGTCGGCGGGGCCGACGCCGGTCCGACGTTTTCCCCGTTGGTGTAGACGAGCGCGTCGATGTTCTCGGAACGAGGGTCAGAGAGTGTCCCGCGGGCGACGATCACCGACCCCTCTTCGAACTGCACCGTCCCGCTGTCGGCACCGACCCACACGCGGGACCCGTTGAGCTGTGCGATGGTCGTGTCCTCGAAGCGTTGCACTGCGGTCACCTCTCCTTTTACCAGGATCACCGATGACGAGGGGTCAACGGAGCCGGCTTCGGCCGGCGTCATCGCCGCCTCGGTCATCGTCGGCGTGTTCTCCGGCGAGTAGTTGGTTACCTCGACCGTGTACGGCGACCCCTCGACGTCGCGGACGATTCGCTCGCCGGTATCGTCCAGTTCTGTCGCGCCCACGATACCGACGGACGCCGTCGTCGAGAAGACATAGACGAAGGAGACGGAGACGATGAGCAGCGCCGCGCCGACGTGAATGAGGGCGATGCCGGTCTCGTTTAGTTTCGCCTGCCGTCCGGTCAGTCGGCGGAGACGGCCCGCGTAGCGGACGACCCACGCGCCTGCGAAGTACACGGCCGGCGGAAGCACGGTGACCACACTGAGGCTCCCGATGGCGCGGTAATACACCGGGTCGAACGGCTCAGTCGACGCCAACTGCCACTCAGGTCGTGCCAGCGCGACGCCGACAACGAGGGCGGTGACGAGCACTGCGGCGGCGGTCCCGACTGTCGCTCGCGTACTGAAGCGCTCTTGCTGTGCGTACATCCCACCAGCCAGGAGCATCCCGACGACGACCGGGAAGCTCCAGAGGTTGTAGTATCGCGCGTCCACGCTGACCTCGACGCCTGAAGCGAGGCTGCGAACCACGGGGAACGTCAGGCCCCAGAGCGAGACGAACGCAAGCAGGACGAACCCGAGCACAGCGCCGTGGTAGATGGTCGCACGGTCGAGCAGTCCCGCCTCCTCTGCGTCGCTTCCCGCAGTCCGGAACCAGTGGACGAACGCGGGACCGACCGCTAGCGTGCTCGTCGTTCCGAGGAGGAACAGGACGCCGCTCCCGATGCCCCCGCCAGCGAACGAGTGGACGCTCCGGAAGACACCGCTCCGGACCACGGTCGTCGCGTAGATGACGAGCGGGAGCAACGCCGCCGTGGCGGCTGGCGCGAGCACTGCGTACCGGCCGGAGCGCCGGTACTGGTTGAGCGTATGCAACACGGCGGTCAGTCCGAGCCACGGGATGAGCACTGACGTTTCGACTGGGTCCCACGACCAGAAGCCACCCCAGCCGAGGACCCGATACGCCCAGATGCCGCCAAGCGTGATCGCGGCGGTCAGCAGGAGCCACGACCCCCGGAGCCAGCGCGTCATACTGCCCAGCCAGTCGTCGAACATGCTCTCCGTCCTCCGGAGTTTGGCGACGAAGTGGGTCACACCAACGGTGAAGGGAACCACCATGAGCGCGTACGCCGAGAACGTTATCGGCGGGTGGATTGCCATGAACGGGTCGACCAGTAGCGGGTTCAGCCCGCTGCCGTCCTGTGGAATCCCGTTAGCCGCGACCGACGGGTACTCCGCCGACAAGGGAGTAAACGGGCTGTCGTTGACTAGCATCCAGGCGAACACGGTGACAACGCCCATCCCAAGGGATTGCGAGAGACGTGCGCCACGTGTGCTGTACCGGCCTAGAAGCAAGGTCGTCGTGACGACAACGGCCGTGAGCATCGCCCACAGAAGTATCGATCCCGCGTTGGACGCGTACACTCCTGTGACTTTGTACAGCGTCGGGAGGTAGTTTGCAGTGTTGTCCCAGACATACGCGTTGGTGTAATCCCCACTGAGAAACTGCGAAGTCAAGTATAGCAGTGCGATGACGAACGACCCCGTCGCGACGCCCGCGGCAGCCTGACTGACGCGAAGGAACGACTGGTCGCCGGTCGCGCACTCGTAGCCGAGCAACGCCGTGGCGAGCACGCTCCCGAACAGGCCGATTGCCAGCAGCCAGGTCCCGACAGCGAGGCCGAGCACGACCGTCGTCATGTTGCCTCCTCGGAACCCCGTTTGAGCGTCGCGAGCAGTTCGTCCCGCCCGATGTACCCCTCGACGCTCTCGACGGTCTCACCTTCCGGCGTCATGATCCGGTGTTGTGGCGGATACGTCGCCTGATGCTGGCGAACCAGCGCTGTCCCGTTCCCCGGGTCGTCGATGTTTACCGCGAGCAATACGTAGTCGTCCAGCGCGGCACGAACGGTTTCGTTCCGATAGTGGTTTTTGTCATATCGCTCGCAGTACGTACACCACGTCGCCCAGTAGTAGACCAGAACCGGCTTGTCCTGTGACTGGGCCGCATCGAGCGCAGTACTGGGGTCGGTTTCCCACTCTAAACCGCCCTGATACGTGTGTGCGTCGTCTCGGACCACCGGTGCAGCGTTCATCGAATAGTAGCCTACCCCAAGGACCACCAGAAAGAACGCGATGGTGATCGTTTTACGAGCGTTCATTTGGTGACTGTGTCAAAATATGTGATGCCAGAAAGGCTGTCGGTTCCTGTTACCGCTTGCGCTGTGCGTACGCCACAGCAAGGAGCGCGATGATTAGCGCCGCGGCCATCATGAAAGCGGCGGCACTGGTCGGGGAACTCCCGTCGCTGCTACCGCCGCTAACCCCGGCCTGCTGTGGTTCCGCTGTCTGCTGTGCTGCGGCCGTTTCTGCGGGCGTTCCGACCGAAGCCGTGTCATCGCCGCTGTCCGGCGCAGACGCCTCGCCCGCATCTGCGGGGAGCATGGGTTCGCCGCCGCTTCGAGAGGGCAGACGCGGCATTTGTTGCTCGGGGTACTGTCCGGTGAGGCTGGTCATGAACGCGGTGACGTTCTCGGCCTGCTGGTCGGAGATGTTCTGGCCGACCTGGCAGGACGCCATCACCCTCGTCGCGTTCTCTAGCGTCCGGACCTGACCGTTATGGAAGTACGGCGCTGTGTGCTCGACGTTCCGGAGCGTCGGAACTTTGAACATGTGTTCGTCACTGCTGTCGCCCGTCACGTCAGCGCGCCCAGCGTCGGCATACAGGTTGTACTGTTCGATGTACTGGTCGCACTGCGGGTTCGAACCCTGGTAGACGCCCAGCTTCTGGTAGTATCCGTTCCCGTTCTCCTGCTGCCACTGCGGGCCGTTGAAGGCGGGACCGGAGTGACAGCCCTGACAGCCCAGTTCCTTGAACGTCTCCATCCCGTTGAGCTGCCGTTCGGTCAGGGCGTCCTCATCACCTCTGACGTACCGGTCGTACGAGCTGTTGGGGGTAATGAGCGTCCGCTCGTAGGCGGCGATTGCGTCGACGGTGTTGTTGAGCGTGACCGGGTCCTCACCGCCGTAGACCTCCTCGTACATTTCGACGTAGCCCTCGTTGTTACGTATCTTCTCCATCGCCGCCTCGGAGGTCGGCATCCCCATCTCGACGCCTGCGGTGATGGGACCTTTCGCCTGCTCTTCAAGCGAGTCGGCGCGGCCGTCCCAGAACTGGGTGCTCATGAACACGGCGTTCCACACCGTCGGCGAGTTCCGCGGCCCGGTCTGGCCGTGGACACCGCGACCGACAGTTCGGCTCCCGTCACCGCCCTCCATCACGTTGTGGCAGGTGTTACAGGAGATAGAGCCGGTGTCCGAGAGGCGGGGGTCGAAGAACAGCCGCTTTCCGAGTTCGATCTTCGCCTCCGTGTCGTTGGGCTTCCGAACCTCCTCATAGGACGGCAGCGGCTGACTGGTCGGAGGTTCGACGGGTAAATCGGACGTCTCGTTGCTACTCTGATTACTCGTCTGTGCGGTCTGTTGCGCTGTCTCGTCAAGCGTGTCGCTCACTGCTGGACCTGACGGCCCCCCATCCACAGCACCGACGGTGCTTACGATAGGTCCGCCAATCAACAGTAGCGACATACCGACGACGAAGACGGCGCGAGCCAACGGCTGTCGCGACATATTCGTATATGTTCCTGATTCCTATTAAAATCGGACGGTAAATATGCAGGGGGTGTCGCGCCAGCTCAGTCGACCGCCGTCTATTGATTACCGGCCTTCGGTTCGTTGAGAATCCGCACAACAGTTTTTTGTTTGGCCTCAAGAACTGAGCGTATGAACGTATTGTCACGGCTCGAAACCCGCGGGATTCCGTATCTCCGCGCGCTGTTTCGGTCTAGCAGTATCAAGTATCTGACCCTCCTTGCCGGGCTAGCGTCGCTGGGCAGCGTCTTCGGCATGGCATCAGATTCGATGTACGGCGTGAGCAATCAGATCAACCTGATCGCGTATTGGCACATCGGCCTAGCGACGGCCGCGGCGGTCGCGCTCACGGTGACGTTCCTCGGATGTGCCCTCTATCTGGCGACCGAGACGCCGTTCTGGGAGTTTCTCGCCCACTCGTCGGGCGAAGTCGGGTTCCTGATGGTCACGCTGACGCTGGCGACTGGGAGCGTGTGGGGGAAAGTCATCTGGAACAGCTGGTGGGAGTGGACTGACATCCGCCTTGTCACGTTCCTCGTCATCTGGTTCATCTACGCGGGCTACCTGCTCATCTACTCCGCCGGCGGGGACTCCGCCTCGCTCAAACGCATCACGTCGGTATACGGTATCGTCGGGTTCGTGACCGTGCCGCTCTCGTATCTGTCCACGCGGCTCTGGACGCCCACGTTCCATCGACCGACGACTGGGAATCCGGACGCGGACGCGACGATTACAGTCCCGGCGTTACTCCTTTCCATCGCGGCACTCCTGCTCGTCTATCTCTATCTTGTCGGGTCCCGGGTACAGCTACGCGAACTCAAACGTCGGGTCAACTACGCCCGCCGCGACCGGGCGCTCGACGACCACGCGATGGGGCCGAGCCAGGGGGGTGATTAAAGATGGAACCCCTCCTTCTGGTCGGCTACAGCGCGGTCTTTCTGGCGCTCATCATGTACGTCGGCTACCTCCGTAACCGGGTCACGGCACTCGAAGAACAGATTTCGGAACTCGTCGATCAGTAACGCAGCGCCCGTTTGAGTCGCCCGGGCCAGGCCAGCTTTTACAACTGGACGCTCAGATCAAGCCGACTCCAGCCGGTCGCGCCGTCCGGAAACGGACTTGAACGCACACGCGTCTGCTCCGCTCCGGTTCCGTCGATTGCTTTCGCTACGACAGTGTAATCGGAGCGCTCCGGCTGCCATTCGTACTTCCACTGCCGCCAGGTGTCCGGGTCCGACAGTTGGTCTGACAGCGTTGCCGCGTCCCACGTTTCGCCACCGTCAAGCGAGACAAGCACCGCTCGTATCCCATCTGTTCCGGCGTAGGCGTGTCCACCGAGCTGGACCCGTCCGTCGGAAAGGCGGTTACTCGTGCTGATTTTGACGACCGTATTGACCGTACCCATGCCGTTCCAGCCCCGCTCTTCCCAGTAGCCGCTCTCCGACTGGTCGACGACCTCGATCTCGTCGAGCCACTTCACGTTGAGCTTGCCCCACCGGTTGGGGAGCAGCGCGCGGACCGGGAAGCCGTGTTGGCGCGGGAGTTGGCTTTCGTTCATTCCGTAGGCCAGCATCGCGTCCGAGAGCATCGACATCGGCATCGAGTAATAGTAGTCGTCGGCCGCGCGGAAGACGACGTGGCTCCCGTTCGCGCCGGCTTCAGAGAGAACGTCCATGAGCGAACAGCCCGTCCAGAGGGCGGTACCGATCTGCTCGCCGTCGACCGGGTCGCCCAGACAGCGGAGTGTTTTGAACCGATACATCGTCTCTCGCTGTCGCAGTTCCTCGTAGGTAAACTCCCTCTCAGTCTCGACGTTGCCGGTGACGGAGAGCGCCCAGCTATCCGCCTCGACAGTCGGCGGACGGGGATTGATATCGACGGTGAAAAACGAGTCCGTCGTGTCGACCAGGCCGGTCATCCCCTCAACATCGAGCGACCGGTCGGCCGCCGTGGCGAGGCGCTGATCGACCGGGTTGGACTCGTCTTCACGTTCTGACGACGACGTCGAGAGGTCCTCTGTCTGGGAGCCGCTGCCCTGCACGAATCCGACGGCGTGCGCGACGACGTTGTAGGCCCCGAGTCCGGCGAGGGTCTTTACGAACGCACGCCTGTCATCAGGGGTCGCCGGCTGCTCGCTGCTGTCGTCGGTCGAGCGCGCAATCACCAGCCCGGTCCCGATTGTCCCGGCGGCGGCAGGTACGATGGCGGGCAGCGGTGACCAGACAGTAGCGGCGACGAACACCCAGACGACGAGCAGCGATAGCACCATGCCACCGACGTTCGGGGCCCCCTCGACGAGCCGCTCACCCGCGCGAAATCCGGCGTAGCTGACCGCACCAGTTACCCCGGCCAGCGCGATTCCGAACACGAGGAGGGCAAGCGAAAACGACAGGTCGCCGAAGTTCCAGATGATCGAGGCGACTAGTGAACTCGGGAGGACGTCCAGCGCGGTTCGGCTCGCCGCGATGATGACGAACTCCCGAGACGTCCCATACAGTGCGAACGAGGTCCCCACAACCGAGACCCCGCTAGTGAAGACAGTGATCGCACGGCGAGACCGGCCCTGAAAAATCCCAGACGTCTCGTTCATGGATCGAAACGTGGTTATTGTACCGGCCGCGCCGCGACCGCTTGTTCACTGTCTGTCCCGTCGTCGCTTGACACGTTGCCGTATGCCGTCACGTTCTCGTGGCCCGTGACGTTCGCGTGGGTACCGTTCATCGACTCGTATTTCGTGGAGTTGTTGTGGCCTGGGGGATGCTCGCCCTCGTGTGCGCGGATCGATAGCGATTCCGCTTCGACCACGCTTCCGTTGTAGTACCCCTTTGCGACGACCGTCCGCCCGACGGACATCGTTTCCGGCATCGGACCGTCATAGACGACAGGGACCGATGCGTTCCCGTCAGTGACGTCGAACGACAAGCGCTCGTTCGTCTGTTCGATATCGATGGCGATGCCTTCGAGGTTTACTCTGTCCCCGTTGTATTCGTTGGTGTCCGTTATCTTCGTTGGCGTGGTAAACTCGGCAGCACCACCCATCGTGGTGACGGCCATCGCCCCGAACAGTACCGGGATTAACACACCGCCGACGAGGAGTCGTGTCTTCGTTTGCATAGATGATCGTGCGATAGTGTGGCGTCACCGCCAGACCGTTCGGTCACAGCGCAGTTCGTGGACTCGTATGGAGACGTGATGGCTACAGGAGTTTGTAACTACCGAACGCGTACGCATCCTTGTGCAAGGGTAGGTACACGATTGCTTTCAGTAACTCAGTCCGTTATCAGCTCCTGGGAACGCACGCGGCTATTATGCCCCCGAACATATTCACTTCCTCGTGACCAACATGGTCGCGTGACGCGTCGAGCGGAACGCAATTCGATACCTATGACTGATACAGACGATCTTGACAGACGTCGGTTTATCGCGAGTATCGGCACAGTAGTCGCAGGGACATCTATCGCGGGGTGTACTGCGCCCGGTACGAGTTCGGGCACGGGCGAGCAGTCGCCAAGCGCCGAAACCGAAGCGGACGCTGGCGAGGAAACAGCAGCGCCCACGGAGACGGCGACAGCTGCGGAAGAGGAGGCGACCGCTACCGCATCCGGGAGTGGGGACGTCCCCTCGTCGGTGTCGTCATACCTCAGCGAGACGACTAACTTCGACGGCAGTTCGACCGACGCGACCGATCAGGACACTGTCACGGTGGACGTCGGCGCATCGGGGAACAACGGGAACTTCGCGTACGCCCCGGCCGCAATCGAGATCTCGACCGGGACGACGGTGCAGTGGGAGTGGACAGGAAAGGGAGCCGCGCACAACGTCGTGGCGGAAGACGAAACGTTCAATTCCGGGTCGTCGGCCAGTGGGACGGGCGTCAAGTTCGAATACACCTTCGAGGAAACCGGAGTGTACAACTACTACTGCACGCCTCACAAGGCACTCGGAATGAAAGGCAGCGTAATCGTGCGGTAGCATCACATCGGTCGTCGGACTGAGGCAGAAACCGCTCTCGTACTTCTTCTCGGCCACGCATCTCAAATACAGAGCACTGTCGCTCCTGTCCGGAGAACACGGTAGCCACAGCGGAGCGTCCTGCGACCGCTGGGAGCGGCTACAAGATTACGAATTCAATATAGCAATATCGGATTTATTGTCGGGACGAACCCCCGTTCTTCGAAAGGAACGCCGTTCCTCGAATTCGGCCGAGATGTGCTGAAAAAACGAGTCGCCTCACATCGGCGCACCAAAGCGCCGTCTTACGCTTCGTAGCCGGCGTAATCCATCAATTCCTTGAAGATGTCGGTGTCCATCGCCTCCTTGTAGACGACGCCGGTGACCATCCCGCCGGGGTAGGAGTTCCCGTTCATCGCGTGGCTGACCTTGTGACAGTGCGCGAGGTAGATACCGGGGTCGGCGTCGGCCTCGAACTCAATCGTATGTCGCCCAGCGGGCGGGATGCTGGTGATATCCTGGTCGTGGCGGGCGGCTTCCGGAATCTTCCCGCCGTCCTTGTGGGTCACCTGGAAGCGGTGGTTGTGGATGTGCATCGGGTGGTCCATGTACCCGTTGTTACACATGTGGATGCGCACCGTGTCGCCCTGCTCGACGATGATCGGCGAGCCGTCCTCCGGGTGGAGCGTCCGGGGTGCCGCCTTGCCGTTGATGGTGAACGTGTCGGGACGGCGGTTGCGGGCGTCGTAGCTGGCGTCCATGCCGGCCATCTGGCGGTTGAGCCGGGAGTCCCACTCCTTCAGCGTCATGAAGTACTCCTTGTCGGCCGGTTCGTACCCCTTCGGGTCGACTCGGAAGATACCGTACATCCCCATGTCGATGTGGCGATGGGTCTGGTAGTGACAGTGATAGAGATGCGTGCCCGTCACGTTCGCGGGGATGGTGTAGGTGTGTTTCTGGCCGGGGTCGATGCGGATGCCCGTCGTCGTCGGGACGCCGTCGTCTTCCCACTGCTTCTGGACGGCGTGGAAGTGGACCGTGTGCGGGCGCATACCGTCCGTGTTGTCGAAGGTGACCTCCATGTCCTCGCCCTCGGTCGTCCGGAGAATCGGCCCCGGGACGCTCGGCTCGCCGTCGTCGGCTTTGAACGCCCACACCTTCGGGAGTTCGACGGGGCCGCCCATCGACTCGCCGGGATGGGCTTCGTGTTTGGCCGGGACAGAGGAGAGCGTCACTTCGCCGCCCTGCTCGTCGACGTTGACGATCTCCGGCGGCGAGGTGGTCGGGAGGTCGCTGTCGGATTGTGCTGGGGTTGTGCTGGTGTCGACTGACTCTTCGGTTGGAACCTCACCCGGGGCGGTACAGCCCGCAAGCGCGACCGTGCCACCGAGGCCGGACGCTTTCACGAAGTCACGACGGGAGATGCCCGATCCGGGTGCGCCGATCTGGTCTTCCATAAGCAACTGATCGTAATATCCCACAGTATAAACCCCCGAAGGGAGTTCTCAGACCGACAGAAGCGTTCTCAGTTACTGGGAACGATGGAACGGTTACAGATAAGTGCCCCATATATTGAGTGCTGTGTGGCGGAAACGTCGGCTATGTCGGGCGGTAAGCGCTCCTAAGTCGGTTACATTAAACGTCTTGGGCGGGCAGTGTCGGGCAAGGATGGTCCGGGACCCCTTCGCTGACGAGGAGACGCCGGAGTTACAGGCGGTCCTCGACGCACTCGACGACGAGGATTGTCGTGCTATCGTCAGCGTACTGGAGGAACCGTTGACGGCGAGTGAGATATCCGACCGGAGCGGTGTACCGCTATCGACGACCTACCGAAAGCTCGAACTGCTGACGGAGTCCTCGTTGCTGTACGAGGGCGTCGAGGTCCGGTCAGACGGTCAACACGCGAGCCGATACGCTATCGACTTCGAGGAAGTCGTCATCAGTCTCGACGAGGAACTGTCGCTCACCGTCGATATCTCACACAGGGCTCGGACGCCGGACCAACGGCTCGAAAACCTCTGGTCCGAGGTGCGAAAGGAGACATAACCATGGTACACATCCCAAGTTCACAGGTCGGCATCGTCGTCTCGAAGACACTGATCCTCATTCTCGGCGGACTGATAACGTACTACTCGTATCAGGCGTACAGCCGGACGAAAAGCCCCCAGCACAAGTGGCTCACCTACGGGTTCGGGGTGGTGACCCTCGGTGCGTTTGCCGGCGGTGTCCTCGACATCGCCGTCGGCAGGTATCTCGGTCAGCAACTGCTCGCTGTGAGCGTCTTCACGTCGAGTTCACTGACCGCCATCGGGCTGGGCATCATCCTGTACTCGCTGTACGTTCGGTAGCGGCCACGTAACGCCCCCGCGTGACACCATCTTCGCCTCTTGAGTATCGGTTTCGGTCAAGGCGGGCAACTGCGCCGTGGCAGTGGTATTCTCACCGGCTGGAAACGCTACGGACGGTATATTTACCAGCATGTGTCAATCAGAGCTATGTTAGGAACGAACGCAGTTTTGTTAATCGGGATGAAGACGGTCACACTGGTCTGTGGAGCAATACTGACGACGCTGACCTACCGCGCGTACCGCCGTACTGAAGCACCGGCGATGCGGGCACTCTGTCTCGGTATCGGGTTCGTCACGTTGGGCGCAATACTCGGCGGCACCCTCCACCAACTCGTCGGCATGCCAGTGGCACAGAGCGTCACCGTCGAAGAACTGTTCACCGCTGCTGGGTTCTTTATTTTGACCTACTCGGTGTACACGGACCAGCCGACCACGACGAACTAAGTCACGAATCCTCAGCGGGCGTGCGCTCACGACCGGTCAGCAGTGTGGGCAGTGACTCCGGGCTGTGTTCGACGAGGACGGCGACGAGGTTGCCCGCGAACAGCACGGTCCCGAAAAACGCGAGTGCCCCGGCGACCAGCGCCGTGCCGTCCGGTGTCTCGAACCACTGATTGCTCACGATGAGGGCGTACGCGACAGTCAGCGCAGCACCGTCCACAGCGGCGATTCGGTGGTCGTACAGGTCATCGACCATGGGCACGTCCTCGAAGCCGAGGCGGTCGCTGTACCGGTGGACCCAGACGATGAACGGGACAACGTGATACAGCGTCCCGAGGACGACGAAGCCGATGCCGCCGACGAGCACCACTGTCGACGGCTGACCGAGCAGCCCGGCGTACGCCAGCGGGTCGTTCCACCATGCGAACACCGTCAGTCCCGCCCAGAGAAACAGCGATAGCGCTGCGACGCTGTATCGGGTCAGCATCGGTGACCACTCGACACGCGCGCCGAGAAGCTGTCGCGCCAGAAGTACCGCCACCACGCCAAGGCCAGCAGCGACGAGAACCGCGCCGAACCGGGCCAGAACGGGTGACCCGATCAGCCGACCGCTAGCGAGCGAAAGAACGCCGAATGGATAGACGGCCGTCTCCGCCCGCTGGACCGCCGCGTCGATGTTGCCGGTGTCGGCTTGGGTGAACATCGGGGCGAGCTGTGCCAGTGCACCCGCGACGGTCGTCAGGACCGCACCGAACACGGCGAGTGTCGCGTGGGCCAGCAGGAGTCCCTGCCGGCCGATTCCCAGAAGCGGGAGGACGCCGGCGGCGTGGTCCATCGCCAGCACGAACCCGGCGGCAGTCACGAGGGCGAAAAACACCAGTGCCCAGCCGAAATGAATCGCTGTTACGTCGGGCTCCGCAGCGAGAAGCGTCCGTCCGATATTATAACAGAGGATCCAGATCCCGACCACCGCGAACGCTCCGGCGACTGGCAGCAGGGCAGGAGTCGCTGTCAGGAAGCCGGCCGCCAGACCCGCGAACCCGACCGCGGCGAGTGGTAGCTGCGCAGCAGCGAGGCGACGAGAATGGAGTTCGATGCCACACCAGACCGGGACGAACTGCGTCAGCGCCCCCATGATAGTGAGACAGACCCATCCCGCGAGCAAAAGGTGGACCTGTGCGAGATGGCCGGCCCGCCCCTCGACGATGCCGACGGTGACACCGGCGACCAGAAACGCCAGTGCGACGATAAAATGACGCAGCGGAATCGTCATCGGCGGTGCGGCGTTCGCGTCCACGTCGGCAGGTATCCCGCTCATTACCGTCTAGTACGAGCCAGGCCCTGCTGGCAATGGGGCCGAATATGTTCGGGAAAAGGGTCGGCCCGCTCACAACCGAACCCGAACATATGGCGTCGAACCACCCAGAGCAAATCGCGGCCCTGATTTCGGAGACGGATGCACCCACTGACGCGCCTACGGAGCGCCTCGATGTGCAGTCGCTCGGGCCACCGAAGCCGCTCAAGCAGACGCTGGAGCGACTCACAGAGCTGGACGACGATACCGTCCTCGTCCAGTTCAACGACCGCGCCCCACAGCACCTCTACCCGAAACTCGAGGACAGAGGCTACGACTTCGAAAGTGTTGAAACCGATGACGCCACAGTGACTGTCATCTGGCGCAGATGAGTCGGAACACGGAGTCACCCGCTGACGTCGAAGAAGCGATAGCTCGTATCGACAGCCGAGGTGCGAAGATTCGGCGGGAGCAACTCGAGCAGACGCTGTCACAGCTACAGCAGGACAGCGAACTAACGGCTGACCAGCGGCTGGCAGTCGAGAAGCTGAGCGAACGGCTCGTCGAGCGACTGCTCGCTGTCCCCCGGGCGAGTCTACAGGACGCGGCGAGGAGTGCGGACGACGAGCGGATCGAAACGGCGATCTCCCTGTTCGAGTGATACTATCGGTTGTACTCCCGTGACAAATGTTGCTACCACGGGATAGCGAAAATCGTCACGAAGGTACAGCCACCAGTACGAGTCTATTCCGACGTCGCCGCCAGAACGAGCAGTGCTTCGCTGTCCGCCGTTGCGGCGGGGGAGATGTCTTGGTCACCGTCGAACCGGACGATCTCTCCGGATGAGAGCGACAGCGTCTCGTCGCCGAGCGTCAGGTCCACGGCGCCCGAACGGAGGAGGAACACGATGTCCCGACCGGGATGCTTGTGAGCCGGAATCGACTCGCCCGCATCGAGCGTCAACCGGATGGTCTTTGGCTCCCCGTCGAACAATCTCGTCCGGCCGTCCCCGTCGCCGTCGAGGGTTGCTCGCTCCGTTTCTGTGGCGGTAGATTCGCTCATTGTTTCGGAAGGTCGGCGACGTACTTCTGTGGGCCGTCCTGCTCGCACTGGTAATTCGCCGCGTCGAACGCCTCGACCTCGGCTTGCATCTCGTAGAACAGCGGCTTTGGCTCGTGATCGTTGATAATCCGAAGCGTCTCCCCTGAGGACAGCGCCTCGAAGGAGTCGTGTATCTTCGAGTGTCGCTCCGGCGGCGGCGTCTCGCGCAGGTCGAGTGTGGTTGCTGGCATCACCTGAGCGTTCGCCGGGCGTCGTGGAGGGGGTTCCCCCGAACACGTTCGGGAGTAGGTCCTGATGGCTGCCGCCCGTTCGGTTCAGTATGAGCCTTCTCTCCGGCCTCCGTGGCGGCTCAGACGTCGGGTTCGATAGCTACGGGACGTTCGTTCCCGAACACAACCCGGACCCCGGCCCGTTCCTGTCAGAGACAGCAGTACTGACCGGCACCGACCACGCCGCGTTCCACCGACTCACGATGGATCTGTTCGACGAGCGCGGCGTGTACGACATGACTTTCGGGTACAACCTCGCACGGCTAAACCTCGACCACCGGCACCCAGATGCGGGCTTCCGCTACGGTCGTGAGACGGACGACAGTAGCGTGTTGCGAGCCGAGTTCACGCCGACGACTGAGTTCTGCCCACAGAGCGATACGCTGACTGTCGGCGCGTTCCGAGCCTGGAACGGGCTGTCGGACCGCCACGAGTACGACCTCGTCCGCGTCCGGGTGAGCCCGGGTCACCACCAAAGCACGAGTATCAACGACAAACTCCAGCAACTCGAAACGCGGTACCGGCAAACCGGCGAACTCCGGACAGACGACGAAGACGGGTCGTCCGACGAGAGCGCGCCGTTCTGACAGAATACAGTCATCACAGGAGCGCTCTCCGTGAACTCATGAAGATACAATCGCTGGTATAAGTGGTCGGTCCGGGCCATCACACTGCCGCAATACCGTGGCGATGAACCGCTTGTTTTGACGAACTGAAGACATGGAAAACGTTATACGGTTTGCTGGGCGACATATCGTAGACTGAGCCTACTGGGTGGGACATCGGTGGCTTGGTGGGATAGTGGAGGGTTCCTCCACTACAAAAAGCAACAAGGTATCAAAAAACGATGATATCAGGTTACTTCCAGCGTGGCGTCGCGGCTGGCCGGAGGGGATTCTGAGATGGGCACCGGCATCTTCCGGGATGCGGACGGCACCTACAACAAGCGGCTTCTGGGACTGTTACTTCTCGTTCTATTCGCCGTCATCGGGGCCGGCGTTGGGACCCTCGGTCTCACCGACAACAGCAATCCGGAACCCGACCAGTCCGCTACCGAGATGACGCCGAGCCCGACAGAGCCGACGCCAACAGAGACACCGGACGGAACTGACTCCGCTCAGACCGAGAGCGGCGGCAGTGCCTCGCCGCCGCCGAGTGCGCTCCTGACTGAAACTCCGTCTAGCACCCAGTCCGACGGGCGTACTACCAGCAACGCGACGGATGGATAGTCCAACAGCGTGACGTCGGCTCCTCAGGAAAACAGCAGATTGAGATTGAACCCGGTCACGCCGATCCCCATCACTGTCAGGAGCGCCGGCGGGCCGTAGTAGAGCAGCGGGTCCTCCTCAAGCACGCCGCCCCAGATGCTCACGCCGAGACAGCAGTAGATAACGAGGAGTTTGAGTCCGAGGAAGCCGCCGCCGCCGAACGACTGAATCGCCCACCTGATCGCCGGGTTCGCCTCGGTGAACGTCGGGACGAAATAGACGATGGCGATAGTGGTAACCACGTCGCCGACACCGTACGTCGCCAGCGCCACCGCCCACACGCTGGAGAAGGACCGGCCGGAGAAGGAACTCCCTTCCAGCGTCAGCCAGTCATCATCGGCAGCACCCATACTGCGTTGGGGTATGGGCAGCGGCTATATATACTCCGAGGGCCGGTTATCTGATTTGAAAAGGACGGTTGCGGTGTGGTGCGCCACGGGTCATTGAGCCGATCCCTCGATTTAGCCGCCTCAAAGAGCTATATTGCAGCCCTTGAAAACCCACAGCCGCTATCAGTAACCGCTCGTATTCATCTGTGATTCTATCCCATGAAATTGAGTGGTGAGTCCCGCAGCAGAGACTCGCTCCGAAGTCGCCGTTCGTGTACTGCCGACGCGGGTGCATGGAAAGGGACTTATCCGGCGGGCGGCCACGGAGAGGTAATGAGCCTGTCCGACGCGGACCACGAACTCGTGGTCGAGGAGATCGGTCGGGAGCCGACACGGGCGGAGGCCGCTCTCTTCGAGAACCTCTGGAGCGAACACTGCGCGTATCGCTCCTCTCGCCCCCTGCTGTCGGCGTTCGACTCCGAGGGCGACCAGGTCGTCATCGGCCCCGGCGACGACGCGGCCGTCGTCTCCCTGCCGACCCACGACGATGGCGAGGAGATGTACATCACGATGGGCGTCGAGTCCCACAACCACCCGTCCTACGTCGACCCGTTCGACGGGGCGGCGACGGGCGTGGGCGGGATCGTCCGCGACACGCTGTCGATGGGGGCCTACCCCATCGCGCTGGCCGACTGTCTGTACTTCGGCGATTTCGACCGTGAGCACTCCCGCTATCTCTTCGAGGGCGTCGTCGAGGGCATCTCCCACTACGGGAACTGCATCGGTGTCCCGACCGTCGCCGGCAGCATCGCTTTCCACGACGACTACGAGGGGAACCCGCTCGTGAACGTCTCCTGTATCGGCCTGTTGGAGCCCGAGCGGACCATCACCGCTGAAGCACAGGAGCCCGGCAACAAGCTCGTCCTCGTCGGCAACGCGACGGGCCGGGACGGCCTCGGCGGCGCGTCCTTCGCCAGCGAGGACCTCGCGGAGGACGCGGAAACGGAGGACCGGCCGGCCGTGCAGGTCGGGGACCCGTACTCTGAGAAGCTCCTCATCGAGTGTAACGAGGCGCTGTTGGACGAGGAGCTCGTCGAGTCGGCCCGCGATCTCGGGGCCGCCGGCCTCGGTGGCGCGTCGTCCGAACTGGTCGCCAAGGGCGGCCTCGGCGCGCGCATCGAACTCGACCGCGTCCACCAGCGCGAACCGAACATGAACGCCATGGAGATTCTCCTCGCAGAGAGCCAGGAGCGGATGGTGTACGAGGTCGCGCCGGAGAACGTCGACCGCGTGGCCGAACTCGCCGAGCGATACGACCTCGGCTGTTCGGTCATCGGCGAACTCACCGAGCCGGGCACAAACTACGTCTGTACGTTCGAGGGGAGCGAGACAACTGTCTCGGACAAGTCGAGCGGGCAGCGCCCGCGAGACAGCGAGACGGTCGTCGACGTGGACGCGGAGTTCCTCGGCGAGGGCGCGCCGATGAACGACCTGCCCAGCACCGAGCCGCCGGAACAGGAGCGTGATCTACCGACGGTCTCGCTCGACGCGGCCTTCGAGCAGATCGTCGGCAGCCCGAACTGCGCCTCGAAGCGGTGGGTGTACCGCCAGTACGACCACGAGGTGCAGGTCCGCACGAGCGTCCTGCCCGGCGACGACGCCGCACTGCTTGCCGTCCGCGAGGCCGGGACGGGGCTGGCGTTCTCCGCCGGCGCGGACCCCAACTGGACCGACGCCGCACCGTACGAGGGCGCGCGCGCCGTGGCGCTGGAAAACGCCACCAACGTCGCCGCGAAGGGCGCGACGCCCCACGCGGCCGTCGACTGCCTGAACGGCGGTAACCCCGAGAAGCCCGACGTGTACGGCGGCTTCAAGGGCATCGTCGACGGGCTAGCGGACATGTGCAGCGACCTCGACGTGCCGGTCGTCGGCGGTAACGTCTCGCTGTACAACGACTCACAGAGCGGCCCTATTCCGCCCACGCCGACGCTCGCGCTGGTCGGGGTCAAGGACGGCTACGACGCCCCGCCGCTATCGCTGTCCGGCGAGGGAACGCTCGTCGTCGTCGGCGACACCGCACTGGAAGGCGAGGCCGACCCACGACTCGGCGGCTCCGAGTACACCGCGCAGTTCGGCGGCACCGACCGCTTCCCCGACCTCCCGGCGGACGCGACGGGGCTCATCGAGACCATCGCCGCGGTCGCCGACGCCGACCACGTGCTGGCGAGCCACGACGTGAGCCACGGCGGGCTGGCGGTGGCACTAGCGGAGATGGTTCACGAGGACGCCGGCGCGTCGGTCGAGATCGAGACGGCCGAGCGCGGCACCCGGAAGCGGCTCCTGTTCAACGAGCGGCCCGGCCGCGTCGTGTTCGAGACGACCGATCCGGCGGCGGTCCGGGAGGCCTTCGACGGCGTCGCCCCGGTGACGGAACTAGGTGAGGCAAACGGCTCCGACCGGCTCGACATCACCGTCAACGACGAGACGCTGCAGTACGACGCCGCAGAGATCGGCGACCTGCGCTCCGTTATCGAGGACGAACTGGCCTGATTACCAGCGGATCTCGAACCGCGCACCGCCCGACTCGCTTTCTGTCACCGTCACCGTCCAGCCGTGGGCTTCGGCGATGCTCTGGACGATAGAGAGCCCGAATCCCGTGCCGGAGGCGTTTGTCGTATAGCCGTGTTCGAACACCTGTGCTCGGTCGTCCTCCGGAATGCCAGGGCCGTCATCGGCGACGAAGACACCGTTCTGTCCGGTCGGACCCAGGTCGGCGACGACAACGGCAGTATCCGGTTCGGCGTGTTCCACGCTGTCGTCGGACCCCGTCCGACTGCTTGTGGAACCATGTTCGACACTGTTTCGAAACAGGTTCTCGAACAACTCCTGGAGCCGTTCCGAATCCGCCTCGACTGTCGCGCCGGCGTCGACCGTCAGCGTCGCATCGGCTGTCTCGACCTGGTCCCACGCATCGGTTGCAATCGTCGCCACGTCGACCGGAGCCGTCTCACCGACGACCTGTCCCTGGCGGGCCAGTTCCAGCGTGTCATTGAGCAGCCGTTCCATCCGGTCTTGGGCCCTGGAGATGGCATCCAGGCGCTCGCGGATTCTCTCGTCGTCGACAGTGTCGAGCAAGTGGTCGGTCTGGCCCACTGCGACGCTCAGTGGATTCCGCAGGTCGTGACTGACGATGCTAACGAACTCATCGAGCCGTTCGTTCTGGTGTTTCAACTGCTGCTCACGACGCTTTCGCTCGGTGATGTCGGTGTATATACCGTACCCTTCCACCTCGCCACTCTCCCGAGTGACGATAACGCTCCGAAACAGGTACGTCCGCACCTCGCCGGATGCGGTCGCCCGCTTGACCTCCTGCTCGGACTGGCCGGTGTGTTCCCACCAGTCCGTCGCGATGGCCGTCGGGTCGGCCTTGGGTGGCGCAAGCAGCGCTTGAAGCTCCGTCCCGACCACGTCAGCCCAGTCGTAGCCGAACGCCGACTCGAAGGCCTCGTTGACCGACTTAACGCGAGGCTCCCGTTGGTCGAACTCGACGACGACGGCCGGGTTCGGGATATTCTCAAGCAGGGCGTCGAATCGGTCCTGGGCCGCGAGCTGTACGCGGAGTTCGCTTGCGACGAGGGCGATGTACCCGTCGTAGTCATGCTGGATGACCTCGCAAACATCACGGGCGTCCATGTTCGTCATCGCTCGGTCGTCCGCGAGCCCGAGGTCGCCCATCGCCTCGTCGACCATGGTCGATGCTTTCTCGACCCCGACCGTCTCCGCGAACTTTGAAACGAGGGTAGCCCGGTCCATCTGTTACTCCGGTAGTGCGAAAACGACGGTGGTCGTGTTGTGAAAGCCACTGAGCTGTCCGGTCTGCATGCACAGCTCCCCGTACGTCTCGAACCCGGCGAAGGGGGCGGCGAGTCCTTCTGTCAACTCGTCGACGGCGTCTGGGAACGCGTCTTGCAGGGAGACTCGCCGACAGGCACAGTCGTAGACGAACGCGCCGGCGATGTCGCCCGCATTCATCGCCAGCGTGTCGTCAGCGGCCCGCCTGGCGGAGGTTATCTGTTCCGCGCGGCTCCCGTACATCACGCGGAGCACGGTGCCTTCGGGGATATCGACGGCGAACTGCAACGACCCCGTGGACTCGTTTGCAGCGCGTGGCCAGCGTATCTTGTAGCCGTCGCCCTGATCGATACCGAACTCGTATGCCGCCATCAGCATGGTCAGTTCCTCGGAGTCGGTCGACAGGTCGTCGACCGACGTGTCGAAGGTCTCTGCGACGGAGTCTCGAACGGCGTCTTTCCACACCTCGAAGGCCGGCTCACCGCCGAGTTCGTGGACCACGTTCCCGGATGCCTCTGTCACCTCCCATGGGTCCGAAATCGGTTCGTGACCGTGGGAAACGGAGATGACTGCCCGTTTCGTTCCCGACACCTGTGTAAGTACCAGCGCGTCTTCGGCAACCGTCTCACCACAGAACACCGGTGTCGACTCCATCTGGTAGTTGTCCGAGGCCGCCCCGCCCGCGAACCCGACGTGTGGACCCAGCCGGCGCTGGATCGCAAGCGACAGGCGTTCGCCGACGCCGGAAAGCCCGTCATGGAGCACAAGCGCCGACTGGTACGGGTACTCGGTACCGTCCGGTAGCGCTCGGACCGCGTCTCTGACGGCCCCCTGGATGTTGTCGCCGAGACCGGTTGCCATAGCCGTATCGAACCGGAACGCGTCGCTCGTCACGAGCACAACGGCGACGCCGCTGTCCATCGTCCGCTCTTCGGTGAACGTGCCAGAGGCCGTACAGCCGATGACGGCTGTCTCGTCGTCGACAGCGTCGGTGACGGCTGCGAGAACGGCCTCAGGGTCCAACTCAGAGTCGGCGAACACCTGACAGAAATCCACCCGCTCGGCGTCCAGGCGTTCGCGGGCGGTCGTTGCCGCCGCACGGCCGGCGCGGCGTCCTGTCGTGGCGGTCGACGTGCCCGTCGCAATCGCCGTGCCGGCGTCCGATCCTGGCGACATATTATACCCTGTTATTCACCGAGTAACTTATAGACTCCACCAAAACTGGTCCACGAAACGGCGACTCCGGTCCGTATACTCCTCGGTAATCGCCAGTTAACCATTTCGAACGAACCGGCGCTACAGAGTTCGAGCCGACTGCGGCAGTCTCAGGCCAGCGCCAGCGCGATACCGAACGTAAGCACCAGTCCGACCAGCAGTACGCCGAGCCCTGTGCCGACCTGGGACATGGTGAACGGGCTCTGTGGGGCCGTCGACCGAAGCGGCGGTTCTCGTGCAGGGAGTTCGACGTGTTCGGGGTCGTAGTCCGGCCGGTCCTCCTCGTGGTGGTCGTCTGCCATGGGCGATGGTTCTGGAGCGTTGTACGTGTAGCTGTCGGATTACCACTGACCAATTGCCCTCACGCTTGCACCAGTCGAAACGGTCAAACGGCGCTGTTGCGAAGCCCCGACCAAGAAATGACGCTCACGAAGCGAATCATCCCCTGTATCGACGTGGACGTAGACGAGAACGGGGACGCGGCGGTGTACACGGGAGTCAACTTCGAGGACCTGGAGTACACCGGTGACCCGGTGGAGATGGCCAAGGCCTACAACGAGTCCGGAGCCGACGAGTTCGTCTTTCTGGACATCACCGCCTCCGCCGAGGGGCGCGAGACGATGCTCGATACGGTTTCGGCGGTCGCTGACGAGGTGTTCATCCCGCTGACTGTCGGCGGCGGTATCCGAACCCGCGCCGATATCAAGGAGACGCTGCGAGCCGGCGCGGACAAGGTGTCGATCAACTCCGGCGCTATCGCCGAACCCGATCTGATCAATGAGGGCGCGGCAGCCTTTGGTAGTCAGTGTATCGTCATCTCCGTCGACGCCCGCCGGCGCTTCGACGAGGAGGGCGAGTACTACACCGAGGTCGACGGCGAGTCCTGCTGGTTCGAATGCACCGTCAAGGGCGGCCGTGAGGGAACCGGACTGGATGTCATCGAGTGGGCCACCGAGGCGGAGGAGCGCGGCGCCGGTGAACTGTTCGTCAACTCCATCGACGCCGACGGGACGAAAGACGGCTACGACATCCCGCTGATGACGGCCGTCTGTGACACCGTCTCGACGCCGGTCATCGCCTCTTCGGGCTGTGGCGGCCCGGAGGACATGGAAGAGGTGTTCGTCGATGCCGGTGCCGACGCCGGCCTCGCCGCCTCCATCTTCCACTTCGGCGAGTACTCCATCGCCGAGACCAAGGAGTATCTCGATAGCAAGGGGATCCCGGTCCGACTGTAACGCCGTCTCCGACTTAGGGTAGCAATATTAAATATCCATACCTGTCAGTATATCTTTATTTCGAAGTTCGTCCGTAGCCTCGGATGTCTCGGTTTTCCCCGCGCCTCGGCGTTCGATATCCGTTCTTGCTGTCAGCAGTCACGCCCATCCCAGCCCCTGGCAGCAGGTGTCAACGGGGTCGAACGGCCCGATGAATCAGCCTGTGACTGAGCGACCATGGGGGAACGTCTCCCCGGAACCGCAGCACTGCGGCTTGACACCGGGCAGGTTTTATCCGCCCGACACGGAGAATCAGCAATGAAATGGCGGTGCGAATGGTGTGGCAAACCCCACGAGGAAGACGATCCGCCGTGTGACAACTGCGGCCACGGCTCCTTCGAGGAGGCCGTGACGCAAGTCAACGAAGAGGTCGTCGAGGGCGGACCCAGATGGGTCTGTCTGGACTGCGGTCGCCAGCACCAGAAGAACTCCCCGCCGTGCAAGCGCTGTGGCGGGAGTAACTTCGAGCGACGGACGGGACCGCCGGAGGACGACCCGCTCGATGAGATCAAGACCGGCTGGCTGGACGTAGTAGAGACGAAGTACGTGATCGGCTACGCCGCCGTGGCGGTGTTGCTGGGCCTTATTGTGCTCGCTGCTGTGGGCGGTATCGCGCTGCCGGGCTTTGCCTCCGATACCCCTACTGGCCCGCCGCAGGTCGCGTCCCCGGCTGGGAGCGGTGACACTGTCAACTCGCTCTCGCTCGCCAGGGTTGAGGACACCTACCTCGACGTGTACAACGTCCGGCGGTCGGGCGTCGGCGGCGGGACGGTCTCTCGGAACGCGAGCATGGACGACGCCGCGGCCTACTACAACAAGGGCCGCGTCGACGCGCGATACGCCAACGCGGAGCCGCCCACGCGGGAGGGTGTCTCCCGGTTCCCCCTCCCCTGTGACCGTCCGACAGTGGTCAGCTACGAAGTGGCCTACGACCGAACGCCACAGTCACTCGACCAGTTCCAGAACGAGACGGCGCTGGCGACCGCACTCGTCGACAGCTACCTCGAGCGGGGCGACAGGATTCGGAGGGCGGAAGCCGGGCTGATCGGTCTCGATATCCACGTCGGCCCGGACGAACGCGTGTTCGTCACGTACGTGCTCTGCTAGAAGTTACGCGGCGGCTTCGAACGCGTCAGTGAAACTGTCGGTCTTCTCGATGACGGCGTCGGTCCCGTCTTCGAGGGCCGCTAGCGCGTCGACGCCATCCTCGGTTTTGATAGTCAGTACCGGGTCCGTCTGGCCCCCGGACTGTTCCGGGTTCACGTCGTAGGTCGCCGCCGTGACGCCTTCTGTCTCCAGTAGCGCCCCCTTGATGACGTTCATGAACGTGTGGTCCTCACCGGCGATTTCGATAGAGAGTTCCGTGTCGGATTTGTCGATAACGCGAAGGTCCATACCCACTGTTTGGTCGCCTCCGACCCATCAACGCTTCGCTTCCCGCCCGTTGTCAGTGCGGTCACCAGGCCGAGTGGCGCTCACACGAGCGCGTAGATCATCAGGAGACCGAAGTAGATGAGCACAAGCGCGCCCAGCGCCTGGAGTCGGAACGTCGAAAGCGACTCCTCCTCGTCGTCGTGAGCCGCCCGGAAGGCCTCGATCTCCGCATCGTCGAGTTCGTTGGGATGGGCCAGACCGCGGTGGAGCGCGAGCCATGACTCGCGGGCGAACGGCCGGCCGCAGTACGCACAGGTGTAGGCCGTGGCGTCGGCCGGGACGTCGTAGGCTGCTCCGTCATCGGTGCTTGTCGCTGCCGTATCAGCCGCTGTCTGGGTTGCTGTGTCAGTCATAGATGGGGGAGTGCCACCTCCGGTTGGGAGACGACCCAGAGACTCGTCATGGTGTAGAACACCATAACCGCGATGAAGGGGTACTGCGACCGAATCGCCTGCAGTCGCGCGGGGAACAGGTCGTATGCGGCGGCGTGGGCCACCCAGATTGCGACCAGGTGGCCGGCGATAACCGACGTGAGCGCGACTGCGCCGAACCACTCCGGCAGTTCGACGGTCGGCACCGTCGCCGGATCCGCGAACGGCGACGCGAGCGCGACGGCCAGCGAGGGCGCGAGCACGAGGAAGTACCCGAGGTAGTGCGCGAAGTGGTAGCCGACGGCGATGGCGACGAGCGGCGGCGCGAACCGCTGTGCGAGAACCGCCGGAGACAGATACGTGTCCGACATGTCGCGGGAGAACCGGACCGCGAGCCGGTACACGCCGAGGAAGCCGGCGAAGCCGATCCCGAGCGCGACCGGATACAGGAGGTGCGGCGGGACGCCGGCGTCGACGAGTGGCGTCGTCAGGTCCCGCCAGGCCGGCGTCGTGACCAGTCCGTCGTAGGTCGTGACCCACAGCAGGGCGACCACGAACGCCACCTCGTCGGGGCCGTCGACCAGCCGCGGCGTCGAGAGGTCCATGCCGGGAAGCCGAAGTCGGAGTCCGTCCTCGTCGCGACCGATGGGCGCAAAGCGACCGTAGTAGCGGAACACCCGCTCCACCGGATCGGCGTGTGCGAACCAGTCGTCAGGTCCGAACACGAGCGCGCCCGTAAGCGTCAGCACGGCGTACCCGGCGACGACCGACGCGAGCAGTCGCGGCTGGTCGGCGAGCGGGCTGACGACCTCCAGCCACACCAGCACGAGCAGGCCGCCGACGGCGGGCCACGACCCGACGCGGGCGGGGTAGGGGCGGTCGAGCGTCGGGAGGAGTCCGGCGAGCGTCTTGAACGGATTGAGCGCCGCCCAGGCGTTGCCCACGAGATACGTCGTCATCGCCAGCCCGGCCCACCAGCCGACCCAGACGAGCAGTATCGCGAGATTCGTCCGGGCGTTCGTCGGGCCGAGGAAGCCGACGACGAACACCGCGGCGAGTCCGGCGAGCCCGATGAGTTGGCCGGCGAGCCCCAGGACGCGCTCGAAGCCGCCCGACAGCGGCCGCCCCCAGTCGTGGATGCGCTCGATGAACGCCCGGTCGGTGACGAACGAGGCCAGCAGGAACGACGCGCCGACGGCCGCACCACCGGTACTCAGGAAGAGCCACGTCGGTATCGTCAGCGATTCGCGACCACCGCCGGCGAGACTGCCGCCGTGTGCGCTCGCCGTTCCCGTCGCGGCCAGCAATCCCAGCCCACACATCACCAGCGCGGCCGTGCGACGCCTCCCAGATGTCATCGTCGGCAGTTGGGCCTTCGCCCCCGTGTAGCTTCCGGGACGCCGTCGCGTCACGCGCTCGGATACCGGGTTGGATGCGGAACACGCCGCAGGGAATTGGATGGGCTTTTAGTATTCCGTTCGCAAGGGCCCTAGTATGAGTGTCTCCGATGAACACGCGGACGACGGGCACGGGGAGCATCACCTCCCGGCGACGGAGGACTGGCCCCACGGGTTCGGCGAGGCCAGCTGGTGGCCCTTCGTGACGGCGATCGGTGGTTCGGGCATCTACATCAGCGCGGCCCTGCTCGTGCTCTCGATGGGCGAGAACGCACTTGTCAGCCAGACGGTCGGGGCGGGCGCGATGGCCGGGAGCGTCGGCATCTTCCTCGTCGGCCTCTACGGTTGGCTGTACCACGCCTTCGTTTCGGACTTCTGGGAGCGCGGCACGGACTACCACTCCGATAAGACGCTGAAGTTCGCGATGCTGTTGTTCCTGGGGACCGAAATCGCCACCTTCGGCGCTGGCTTCGTCTACTACTTCATCGTTCGCGGCGGCGAGGTCTGGACACAGGCGGCAGTGCCCGAGGTGTTCGGCTCGCTAGTGATCATCAACACGCTGATCCTGGTCGCCAGTTCGGTGACGCTTCACTTCAGTCACCTCGCGCTCCGGAACGGAAACCGGGGTCGGTTCCTGAAGCTCCTGGGCGCGACGCTGTTGCTTGGTATCGTCTTCATCGGCGGGCAGGTGTACGAGTACTACGAGTTCATCGTCCACGAGGGCTTTACCGTCGGTGGCGGCATCTACGGCTCCGCATTCTACGGCCTCACAGGGCTCCACGGACTCCACGTCACGATGGGCGCCGTGCTCCTAGGCATCGTCTTCGTCCGCGCGTACTACGGTCAGTACTCGGCTGAACGGCACACTTCCGTCTCCACGGCGTCGATGTACTGGCACTTCGTCGACATCGTCTGGATCTTCCTCGTCGTCGTGCTCTACATGGGCGCGAACCTGGTGTAAGCCGCCGACGAGTTTTAGACGGCCGACACTCGTTTCACACGCATGGACCAGCTAGACGTCAGCGGGAGCTTCGACGTACACGAGTACCGCCACGGGCTCAAGCTGCTGAAAGACGACCGCGGGACGATGACGCTGTCGAACCGGAAGGGGTTCGCCTGTCCGGCCTGTGGCGACGAGTTCGAGACGCTGTTCATCAGCGAGAAGCGGACGAACACCTTCGGAAACCCCGGTTCGCCCTTCTGTCTGGTCCGGACTGACGACCAGCTGCTGGTCCTGACACACTGACCCGTCACGGTGCCGGTAACAAGGCTTATCCTACCTGATACGATTCGGTGAGGTATGGATCGGATCCTCCCCGCAGTCGGTCTCGCCGCCCTCGTCGTCCTGTCCGGCTGTGTGACAGCGACGGTCGACTCGACAGTGGCCGCCGACGGCACAGTTTCGGAGTACGACCTGACACTCGAGATGTCCCCCTCAGTGTATGACGGCCTCCAGAGCCAGGCCCAGCAGGAGGGCTATGAATCGGTCGAGGGGTATCTCCTGGCCGACGTGAACACCAGTCGGATGGAGAACCACACGTACGAACAGGAGCTAGAGGGTGAGAACGTCACTCTTTCGATGACGTTCACGAACTGGAACCCCGGCCCCGAAAGTGACGTGTCGACCAACGTCAGCGGGGGCAACGTCACGTACGAGGACCGGACGTTCGTCACTGCGAACGAGGACACCGACGTGGCCTTCGGCGACGGCGTCGCGGTCGAGTACCAGTTGACGATGCCCGCCGACATCACGTCCTCGAACGCTGACATCGTGCAGAACGAAACCGCAGTCTGGGAGTACGCGGCCGACGAACCGGTCGACGAACCGATCCGCGCGACCAGCCCCGCGCCGTCGTCGGCTTTCGGCCCGGGCATGGGGATTCCCGTCGCAGTCGTGGCACTGCTCGGGGCCGCACTGCTGGCCCGGCGGGACTGAGCAACTGGGATCGCCCCCGCACCTATAACTTCTTGCACCCGGACTCAGAGACGACAGACCCCGGCCGGGTGGCTGACACTTTGTGCGATAGCGGAAAGCGCGTCGTCGGAAATATATTCGATATTTTATAATGTGTGTTTATTGCTGTTTCGCGCGGACACAGAACGATGCGCGCAGCCAGACTCCACGAGTACACGCATGACATGTCGAACGGGCTCTCGATAGACGAGGTGGACGCACCACAGGTCGCGTCGGGGGACGATGTCGTCGTCGAGGTCGAAGGGGCCGGCTGGTGCCAGACTGACAATCACATCATCGAGGGTATGTGGGAGCAGTACGTCCCGCAGGACCTCCCGATGACACTGGGTCACGAGAACGCCGGGACAGTCGTCGAGACGGGCGACGACGTCGACATCGTCTCCGAGGGCGACCAGGTCATCTGTCATCCGGTCCAGACCTGTGGCACCTGCCGACCGTGCCGACAGGGCGAGACGATGTACTGCGAGAACGACGCGTTCAACGGCCTGACGACCGACGGCGGCTTCGCCGACCAGCTACTGACTAGCGACCGGTCGGTCATCCCGCTGCCGGAGGGCGTCGATCCAGCCGATATCGCACCGCACGCTGACGCCGGTATCACGGCCTACCACGCGGCGAAGAAGGCCGTCGACGGACTCAACCCGGGCGACACTGCGGTCGTTATCGGCATCGGTGGGCTCGGCCACATCGGTCTCCAGTGTCTCGACGCGATGTGTGCCGCCGACCTCGTCGCCGTCGATATCAAGCAGTCCGCCCGCGACCTCGCCGACGACCTCGGCGCACACTACACCATCGACCCCGAAAGCGAAGACGTAGCCAGCGAGGTCGAAGCCATCAGCGACGGCGTCGGGGCGGCGCAGGTGCTCGATTTCGTCGGCGCCGACGAGACGACGGCGCTCGCGCCCGACATCTGTGCCGCCGGCGGCGACCATCACATCATCGGCTACGGGGGTCACATCCACGAACCCGCGCAGGCGCTCGTCAACGGCGAGTTCGCCTATCAGGGCAACATCGTCGGCCAGTACACCGAACTCCAGGAACTGGTCGCGCTCGTCGAGCGGGGTGCGGTCGACCTGCACACGACCCAGTACGGCCTCGACGACGTGAACACCGTCGCACAGAAGCTCGAAGACCGGGAGATCGACGGCCGAGCGGTCATCACGCCCTGAACCGTTCCCGAGACGGTATCCCATCGCCGGACGGGGTACCCACCGTCCGGCTCAGCGACCGTCGGCGTGGGTCTGTTCCGTGTCCTCGGCCAGGTCGCGCAAGCGTCTGAGGAACGCGTCCCGGCTCACGGTCCCGGCACCAGCCGACTCAAGCCGGTCTTCCAGCCCGGTCCGGTCGAAGTGGCAGTACTCCCGGTAGCAGGGCTTGCACAGGTACTCGAAGGACTTGCCGTCGCGGTTCCAGCGGTCCCCGTACTTATCGTACTCTCGGGCATCCGATCGGGCGACCGTTTCACCGCAGGCGATGCAACAGACGTCTTCATCGGTGGCGCGATGCCAGGCGTTTCTGAAATCCATCAGAACCACACTCCATCTGACCGCCCGCAAGTGTGTCCGTCGTGCCGCTCTCGCGGGCACACCGCAGTCCCCGCCGGTAATCCGTGCTGTGTGACCATCGTTTACGGCTAGAAGTTCCGCCCGGCAGCCCGTTGCCGTATCGCATCACTGATGAGGGTGATTTTTATACCGGCTCGCGGAGCACCGCCGGGACAGCGATGCAGCACGTACGGCTGCCGACAAGTCGTCTTCGGTAGAGAACGCGGCTAACTCGTAGAACGGCATTCGAAAAGGGAAGCCGATTGAGGGATTATGAACCACGGTCGGAGCAACGCTCCTCTCTGATTCAAATCCCTCATTGGCTTTCGCTCGTCACGTTCGTTCCTCGCAAAAAGCCGGTGGAGGGATTTGAACCCTCGGCCTAATCCTTACGAAGGATTCGCTCTGCCAGTCTGAGCTACACCGGCGCGTCGCTCGCGTACATCAGTTGTTGGACGCATAACCGCAATAAGGATTGCGAATCGGGGCCACCGAGAGGGACGTTCTCACTCCGCTCGGGAGCCGACGACGGTGACCGGGTCGTCCGCCTCGAGCAGGACTTGCTGGGAGACGCTGCCGAACACTGCTTTGCCGGTCGGCGACCGCTTTCTGGACCCCATAACGATCTGGTCGACATCGAACTCGTCGGCCAGATCGATGATGCCGTCCGCGGGCGGTTGCGTCCCCTCGGCCAGTTCGACATCGACCTCGTGGTCTTCGAGGTAATCACGCACGAGGCGAACCGTCGAAATCCGCTCGACGTTGCGGATCTCCTCGGGCGCTTCCGCCTCTTCCTTGGTCAGTGCGTGGGTGATGACGGCCTTGATCTCGGTGTCGGCGGACGGTAGCTCCGCGACGAAGGCAGCTTGGCCGCGGGCGCGGTCTTCGTCGGCGTCGACGGGAACAAGTATCGTGTACATGTGTTAGCCTCCTAGATACAGGCGTCCGACTTCCTCGTCGTTAAGCAGTTCGGTCCCCGTGCCGGTGAACTTGATTTCGCCGCTCGCGAGCACGAAGCCCCGGTCGGCGATAGAGAGCCCCTTTTCGGCGTTCTGTTCGACGAGCAGGATGGTGGTTCCGAGGTCGTTGAGTTGCTCGATACGCTCGAACACGTCGTCGATGAACCGCGGTTCGAGCCCGATAGACGGCTCGTCGAGCATCATCACGTCCGGTTCGACCATCAGCGCGCGGGCCAGTTCCAGCAGGCGACGCTGGCCGCCCGAGAGAGTACCGGCTGACTGGCTCCGAAGGTCGGCGAGCACCGGGAACTCCTCGTACAGTTCCTCGGCGCGGGCAGCGGCGCGGTCGTCGTCGTTGAACACGTAGCCGCCCATCAGCATGTTCTCGTGGACACTCATCCCGGGGAAGACGCTGGCGTCCTGCAGCACGTAGCTCATCCCGTTGGCGAGGTTCTGCTGGGGCGACCGGCCGGTGATCTCCTGGCCTCGGAACGACACCGTCCCGGACTGGACGTCCGCGAACCCGTAGATGCTTTTCATCAGGGTGGACTTCCCGGAGCCGTTCGGGCCGATGAGACAGGCGACCTGTTCGTCCTCGACGGCGATGCTCACGTCGTGCAACACGGTGGTGTTGCCGTAGCCGGCCGTGACGTTCTCCATCCGAAGCACCGTGTCCTCGGTCGGTTCGCTCGTGGCGTCTGGTGTGGATGCCATACTCACTCCCTCCCGAGGTACGCGTCGAGCACGCGCTGGTCGTTCTGTATCTCTTCGGGCGTCCCGTTGGCGATGCGCTCGCCGTGGGCCAGGACGTAGATGCGGTCGGCGATGTCCATGACGAAGTCCATGTTGTGTTCGATGAGGAAGATTGTCGACTCCTGTTCCTCGTTGGCGTTACGGATGTAGTCGATGAGGTTCTCGAGCATCGAGGGGTTGATACCGCCGGCGGGCTCGTCCATCAGCAGGATTTCGGGTTCCGACATCAGCTCCATCGCGAACTCGAGCAGCTTCTGCTGGCCGAAACTCATCCGCCCGGCGCGGGTCTCTGCGAGTCCACCGAGATCGACGTAATCAAGTAGTTCGTCCGTCCGAGCGAGCAGCGAGCTGTCGGGGCGGCGCATGAGACTGGACACGTCAGCACCGCCCTCCTGGGCCGCAAGCAGCAGGTTCTCGCGGACGGTCATGTCCCCGAAGATGCGGGTCTCCTGAAACATCCGTCCCAGGCCAGCCCGCGCGATCTTGTGCTCGGGCCAGTCCGTTACGTCCTCGCCCTGGAGGTAGACTCGGCCCTCGTCGGGCGTCAGCGTCCCGGTGATGCAGTTGAACAGCGTGGACTTGCCCGCACCGTTCGGGCCGATGAGGCCGACGATTTCGCCACTGTGGATCTCGATGTCCACGTCGTCGACGGCGGTCAGGCCGCCGAAGCGCTTCGTGACACCGTCGGTCCGCAGCACCGCACGGTCGCTGTCCGTGTCGGTCGCCGGGCCGCTCGTTGCCTTACTCATCGGCACTCACCTCCGATCCGTCGTCAGTGTCCGTGGCGGCCATGCCTCCGTGTTTGTAGTAGTCCATCTGGCTGGCGTATTCGCTGAGCGTTCCGACGACGCCCTTGGGGAAGCCGATGACCGTGATGATGACGGCTCCACCAAGCAGGACGAGTTGCCACCCGACTGCGAAGGTCTCAACGAGTTCGATGATGGTGTGGAGCCCGAACGCGCCGATGACTGGGCCGGCGACGGTGCCGGATCCGCCAAGCAGCGCCATCGCGATGAGTTCCACGTTCCACGCGCCGTTGTAGGCCGTCTGGGGGTCGATGAACGTGTTGAACAGGCTGTACGCCGCACCGGCAAAGCCCGTGAACAGGCCGGCCAGCATCCACGCGGCCGTCTTGTAGTAGGTGGTGTTGAACCCCATCGCCGTGGCCTTCTCCTCGTCGTCGCGGATGGCGTTCAGAACGAAGCCGAATCGCGTCCCGGAGAGGTAGTAGACGAGCCCCATCTCGACGACGAGAACGCCGAGGAACAGGTAGTAGAAGGTCTCGGCGGACGGCGTCTCAAGCAGTATCTTCCCGCTGGCGCCACCGGTGATGTCGAGGATGCGGGAGACCTGCTGGGCGACCAGCAGGACGCCCAGCGTCGCGATGGCGAAGTAGTGGCCGCGGAGTCGGAGCACGACGATGCCGATGATGGCTGCGAAGGTGACGGCGAGCAAGCCGGCCAGCAGGAACGCGACCGGGAACGCGAGGGCGAAATCCTTCGTCAGGATGGCCGTCGCGTACGCGCCGATACCGAAGAAGGCCATGTTCCCGAAACTGGGATAGCCGGTCTGTCCGCCGACGATGTCCCAGGACAGCGCCAGGATGGCGAACAGGAACATCTCAGTGAGGACGGTCATGTAGTAGCCGCCCTCCAGTCCGAGAACGGGGAACGAAGCTGCAATCAGCGCCCCGAGACCGAGCAGCGGCCAGCCGTAGTCGTCACAGGTCCCGAGGAACCGGTCGACCTGTTCCGGTGGGAGAATCGACCGGAGGACGCCACCGGACTCCTCGTCGGTCGTGCTCATTGCTCAGCCCCCTGGCCGAACAGGCCCTTCGGTTTGAGGATGAGCAGGACGATGAGCAGCGAGAAGCTCACCGCGAGCGTCCACTGCGAGGAGGCGAAGCCGGCGACCAGTTCCTCGACCGACCCGAGCAACAGGCCGCCGATGAGCGCGCCGGGGATGCTCCCGACGCCGCCAAAGACCACGATGATGAAGCTCTTGAGCGTGTAGATGAGCCCCATCTGTGGCTGGATGTTCAGGATGACGGCGATGAACGCGCCGATACCACCGGCGATGGCCGAGGAGACGCCGAAGGTCACCGCGCGGGTGTGTTCGACGTCGATGCCGACCAGCGCCGCGGCTTCGGGGTTCTGCGAGACGGCCCGTATCGCTCGTCCGGTCCGTGTTTTCTGGAGGAACACGTACATGAGCGCGGTGAGGACGAGCGCGCCGGCGAAGGCGACGAGTTTCATCTTCGGGACGACGATGCCAGCGAGGTTCATCGACGGGTCCGCGAAGCTGACCTGAATCGACCGCGGGTTCGCCGACCACGCCTGTATCGCCAGTTGCTGGATGGCGATGCTCGCGCCGAAGGTCACCAGCAGCGTGAGGAAGATGTCGGTCCCGATGACCCGTGAAACCAGCGTCCGCTGGAGCGCGTACCCGATGCCGAACAGCACGGCGATGGCGACCGGGATGGTCGCCAGAAACAGGAGCGGTGACCCCTCCGCGTTCCCGGTGACCAGCGTCAGCACCCAGTAGGAGGTGTATCCACCGAGCATCACCATCTCGCCGTGGGCGAGGTTGATGATATCGACGACGCCCCAGATGAGCGCGAATCCGACCGCCACGCCTGCGAACAGCGCACCGACCAGCAGGCCGTTGACGACGAATTGGGTGGCAGCCATCGCTCTCAGCGCTCGCTCCAGTCAGGCATCGGGTAGATCGGTTCCGACTGTGCCACGTTCTCCGGGTACGTTATCTGGAGGCCAGGGTCGGGCTGCCACTGGTAGACTAGCATGTTCTTGTCGATGACGCCGCTATCGTCGAAGGCGACAGTGCCGTACACCGTCGAGAACTCGGCCTGCCGTATCTGGTCCCGAACCGCAGTCGGGCCGAGTTCGTCGACGTTCTGGAAGGCGTTCATATAGGTGAGGATGACCGCCTCGCCGGCCGCGCTGTGGTAGTCCGGCGTGTAGTCGTAGTTCTCCTCGATAGCCGAAACGAAGTCACCGGTCTTGCCGTACACCGGATCGTCGAAGTTCGCGTTGACTGCCCACGAGGACGGCCCGTACATGTAGTCACCGTTCGCACCGGCCTCGTCCTTGAAGGAGTCGTTGAGGCTGCCGACAGTTCCCATCGCCGCGTCGACGTTGACGTTCTGGCTCTCCATCTGGTTGGCCAGGATGATGTTGTGCTTCTGGTGGGCACACAGTAGTAGAATGTCAGCGCCGCTGTCCCGAACCCTACCGAGATTCGTCGAGAGGTCAGACGTGTCCGACGGGAACGTCTGGTCGACGACCAGTTCCAGATCTGTGTTGCTGATTTTGTTACGTGCGCCCTCCGCGGTCGACTGGCTGAACGTGCCGTCTTCGGCAAGAATCGCGATAGACTCCGGTGCCGAGTCCTGCGCGAGGCACATATCGATGTAGCTCTTGGCGTACTTGTTCGCCGTCGGCAGGAGGCCGAAGATCCACTCGTTGCCCTGTGCGAAAATCTCCGGGCTCGCGCCGCCACCTTCGACCATCGGTTTCTGGTTCTGTGCGGCCACGGCGCTCGCGGGCAGGGTCACCGTACTGGAGTACGGTCCGAGCAGGTAGTCGATGCCCTCGCGGTCGATGAGTTCCTGATAGATGGACTTCGACTGGGAGGCGTCGGTCCCGTCGTCCCGGAGAACCATCTCCAGTTCGTAGGTGTTGCCGTCGCCGGCCTCGACGCCGCCGGACTCGTTGATGCGCTGGATGGTCAGTTCGTAGGCGTCCTTGTACAGCTGCCCGAGGTCGGCGTTGTCCCCGGTGAGACTCATCGAACCGCCAAGGGTGATGACGTTCGTTCCACTGCCGCTTTCGCCGGTGGAGCCGCCGTCGCTGCCGCCGTCACTGCCACCACTTCCGTCGCCCCCGTCACTACTGCCGTCGCCACCATCACCCGAACAGCCAGCGAGGCCAGTCAGTCCGAGGACACCTGTGCTACCTGCCGCCTTCAGAAACGCGCGTCGGTCTTGTTTTCCAGTCATAGGTCGTTTTGCGCCCGTGTATCAATGATACACGGCCTGTACGGTCCGTTGTCACATACCCTATTAAATGTTAAGGATGTGCTGCCGAGATCGTGCGAATGGTTATAAGTACTCTCTTGCGAACGAGCCACATCAAAAAAGAGGCCTACCAGAGGACGCGCGGCCACAGGACTGCAAAGGAAACGAGGACGAGTCCCGTCAATACGAGCGTCATCAGGACGTTCAGCACGACACCGGCCCGAATCATGTCCCGTTGCTCCAGGTGGCCGCTGCCGAAGACGATAGCGTTCGGCGGGGTGGCGACGGGGAGCGCGAACGCGAAACTCGCCGCGATAGCCCCGGTAACGGTCAGCGTGACGGCTGCCTGTACCGGTTCGACGCCGAGTGTTCCGGCGAGCACGCTTCCGAGGCCGATGAGGACCGGGGCGAGTATCGTCGTCGTCGCCGTGTTCGAGGACAGCTCCGTCACCAGCACGGTGAAGACGATGACGGCGAGCACGACGAGGACCAGCGGCGCGCCGACCAGCGTGTCGAAGACAGTGCGTGCGAGCCACGTCGTCGCCTCGGTTTCGGCGAGCGCGTCCGCCAGCGAGATGCCACCGCCGAACAGGATGATGGTCCCCCAGTCGATGTCGACCAGGTTCTCCCAATCGTCGGCGCCGGAGAGGACGAGTGCCGGGATAGCGAGCAGTCCGACCACCACGAGGTACAGGACGCCGCGATGGCCCGTCAGGCCGAACACGGTTTCGCCCGCGCCGCCGAACAGCGTCACGAACACCGGCCCGGGGAGAAGTCCCTCGAACAGGAACCCGAGTCCGCCGAGAATCCACAGGCCCGCCGTGGCCGCGAAGATGTACGCCGCGCGCCGACCGCTCGGAGAGAGCGGCCCCTCCTCTTCGAGGTACGCGTTCGCCTGCGCTTTTGCCCCGCTCACGTCCTCGACCTCCGGGGGATACAGCCAGAACGTCAGGACGTACCACGTCAGCGGCAGGGTCAACACGACGATCGGAAGCCCGATGACCAGCCACTGCACGAACGATATCTCGACGCCGATGAGCCTGTCGAGAAACGCCACGGCGACGACGTTAGGCGGTGTCCCGATGAGGGTTCCAACCCCACCGACGCTCGCCGCGTAGGCCGTTCCGAGCAAGGTCGCGATTCGCATGTTCGATGCCTCGCCGTCAGGGACATCTCGGCCGACGACCTCGGCAAGCACACCCAGTGCGACGGGCGTCATCATCGCTGTCGTCGCCGTGTTCGACACCCACATCGAGAGAAACGCCGTTGCGACCATGATCGCCAGAATGAGCAGTCGGGGTGAGCGCCCCATCCAGCTAATGAGGTGCAGGGCGATCCGGCGGTCGATGTTGTGGGTCTGGAGCGCCTTCGCGAGCATGAACCCCGCCACAAAGAGGTAGATGAGCGGGTCGGCAAAGCCCGAGAGCGCGGCCTCCATCTCAGTGTAGATCCCGAACACCGTCAGCAACACCGGTATCAACAGCGCCGTCACTGGGAGCGGCAGCGCGTCTGCCACCCAGAGTATCGCCGCAAAGGCCATCGTCGCGAGCGCGTACTGGGCGGCGGTGTCGAGTCCGGGTGGCGTCGGGGCTGCGGCTATCGCGACCGTCGAGGCGAGCGCGACGACGATCGCCGCTGCCGTTCGCCGCGGTCGTGTTCGGCCCGACCAGCTCATGGCCGACCCCGCTGGTCGGTCGCCCCGTCTCGGCGTCCATTGAATGTCCGTTCGGTCATGGTTAGAAGTTCGAAACCAGCACGCGCACCTGCTCGTTGGTCAGCTCCGACCGGTACAGTTCGAACAACACTTCGAGTCGTTGCTCCGAGAGACTCCGGTTGTTGTTCTCCAGCATCGATATGTGTGCCTGCATGATGTCGTCGATTTCCACCTCGACCTCCCGCTGGCCGAACCCCGCCGCGACGCGGAGGAGTCGCCACGCTGTCGGCGAGATGTTGTGGATGTCGATGTCGTCATCCTCGCTCACCTCCATCTGCTACTATTCCCCACCATCAGACGAATGAACATAACTGTTCGTTTCAGCGTGTCAGTCGAACGTCGAGAACGACGTTGTGTTCCTTCGGGGCATACGACCGGACGGTGTGGCGCGTTTCGACCGTCACGTCGTAGGTCGGCTCCGCAGCCGCCCGAATCGCTCGCTCGCCGGGGCCGAACAGGTCGTCCTCGTGCTGGATGTCGTAGTAATGAAGAACGCACTCGTCGGCCGCCAGGCGGACGGCGGTCTCCAGAAACTCATCGGCGCTGTGGGGCAGGTTCATCACGACGCGATCGGCCCACCCCTCGTACTCTCCGGCAACCTCACGTACGTCGCCGCAGATGCCCGTCACGCGGTCGGCGACGCCGTTACGCCGTGCGTTCGCCCGGAGGTATTCGATTGCCGTCTCGTTGATGTCCGTTCCGACGCAGGTCGCCCCGCGCTTGGCGAACGGAACCACGAACGGGCCGACGCCGGCAAACATGTCGAAAGCTCGCTCGCCCTCGCTGACTTGTTCGACGACCCGATGGCGCTCTGTCGCCAGCCGCGGCGAGAAGTACACCTCGGCGAGGTCGAGGTCGAACGTACAGCCGTACTCCCGGTGGGTGACTTCTGTCCCGTCGCCAGCGAGTACGTCCCAGTCTCGGACCCGCTGTTCGCCCTTGATCTTCGACGCGCGGTTCAACACCGCTCGTACGGGCAGGTCCGAGTCCAGGATCGCATCGGCGATCAACCGGGCTCGCTCGTCGTCGTCCTCGTCGACAATCGCGACGTCGCCGATGCGCTCGTAGCTCGGGTCGAAGTCGAGTCCGTCCGCCGGCATCGTCTGGCCTTCGCGGACCGGCGGGTCCGCCTCCACGACGGTGAGGTCCGACGGCACCGCTGTGGGGTCAGTGACGGGGACGTACAGCTGTCCGTCGACGACCGTGATGTCGTAGCCGTCGTCGACGAGGTTTGCCTCGGCGAGGCGCTGGCGCGTCTCTTCGCCGACCTCGCGGGAAACGCGAACGCAGGGAACGCCCATACTCTCACTCTCCGACCGCAGGCGGTAAGCCTGACGCTTCGCGCCCTTTATCCCCGATGGCGACCCACTCTGGATATGCTCACATTCGTCGGACTGGGCCTCTACGACGAGCGCTCGGTCACGGTCGCCGGCCGCGACGCCATCCGGGACGCCGACCGGGTGTTCGCGGAGTTCTACACGAGTCGGCTGGTCGGTACTGATCTCGAGAGCCTGGAGGACGCGCTGGAGACGACTATCGAACTCAGGGACCGGGCCGGCATCGAGCAGGACCCCGAGCCGATTCTCGCAGCCGCCGAGAGCGAAAACGTCGTTTTCTGCACCGCCGGGGATACGATGGTCTCGACGACACACACTGACCTCCGGCTTCGGGCCGCGGACCGCGGTATCGAAACCCGGATCATCCACGGAACGACCGCCCAGACGGCCGCTGGCTCGCTGACCGGCTTACAGAACTACCGCTTCGGGAAAGCCACGACGCTTCCCTTCGAGGACGCACACGGCGGTGACGGTGTTCCGGACAGCGTCGTCGCCACCATCGAAGACAACCGGGACCGGGACCTGCACACGCTGGTCTACCTTGACATCAAAGTCGACGACCCTCACTGGGATGAGAGCGATGACACGTACATGACTGCCAGCCAGGCCGCCGCCATGCTGTCCGAGCCGCTCCCGGACACACTCGGCGTTGTCGTGGCCAGAGCCGGCAGTCCGGACCCGCTGATAGCCGCTGATACGCTCGACGACCTCGCTACGCAGACGTTCGGCGAACCGCTCCATTTACTCGTCATTCCTGGCTCTCTCCACCCGCTCGAAGCGGATGCGCTGGAGGCGATTGCTGGAGCAGCGTTAGAATAGCGCCCGTTCCTCCCGCAACTCAGTTCAGTCGTCACCGGGCGTCGCGGGACTCGACTCCGACTGGTTCTTTTCGAACGCCGTTCCGAGGTCGTACTCCGTGCCCGTCACCAGAAAGAGGAGGTCCTCGACGATCACGGTGAGTTCCGGTAGCTCCCGCATCAGCACCCACGTAAGCCCGACGAGAACGATGACAGAGCCGAACTGCGCCAGCATTCGGTCGACGATGTAGTAGGACACGAGCTGTGCGTCGCTGAGACCGAACACCGTCATGACCGTTTCCGGGAAGAACTGCGCCTTCTGCAGCCCAAAGGCCAGAGCAATTCCGAGGTTCCGAATCAGATTCAGCACGTAGATGATGCTGACGGCCGCGACCAGCACGCGGAGCTTCCGCCGCCACGGTGCGTCGACGGCGAGTATCCCGCCAGCGAAGATGGAGATGCTTCCGATACCCGTACAGGCCAGAATGATGGTGTACGTTATCGGCCGCTCGTTGCTGTCGAACCAGAACGTGTTCTCGTAGGGATACTGCTTCGAGGCGATCTCGATACCGTTGTGCGAGAGCCCGTCGACCACCACCGGATCGTAGCCCAGTACGGTCATGAGGAAGGCGACCTGCTCGGTGACAATCTCAATGATGGTCTGGCGGAGCGGCCCAATGGTGAGAAACGGAACGTAGATGACGCCCATGAGGCCGATGGCCCGGGTCAACACCAACAGGGACTCCCGGCCGTTCCAGAGCAGATAGCCGGTGTACAGCGACAGGGGGACGGCGACGACACTTCCCAGGCCCTCGACGACGCTCTTCTGTATTAGAACGAAATGCGGGGCCAGAACGAGCCAGTACGCTGCGAACAGAACCCAGCCGACCGTCCCGACGGGGCGGGCCAGCCGCTCGTCGTACTGTGCAACAGCCACGCTCCCCAGAAACGCCGCGAGAACGAGCCACATCAGCGGCTCCGAGACCGTGACCGGGTCGAACGACAGTCCAGCGATGTCGACGCCCGCTTGCAGGACTGTCTCTCTCATTGCTCGTACGTTAGCCAAACCGGCGTATATGTTTTGTCGTTGCGCTACTGTGCGGCGTCGTCGTCAGACCGACCTACCGGCAGCGCCGCCGCTACCAACGTAGCGCGCGAAAGAAAAAACGGTGTTCAGGGACCGGAAGTAGTCCGGTTAGTTGTCGCGTCGGACAGCGAGGAGCGCAGCGGCGACCAGCGCGATGAGCGCGATGGCTGCCGTGAAGCCGGGACCTTCTGCGGCGGTGGTCTCAGCTTCTTCAGTCTCGGTGTCCATTGCTTCGGTTTCCGTGTCCGGAGCTTCGGTTTCCGTGTCCGGAGCTTCGGTCTCGGTTTCCGTGTCCGGAGCTTCGGTCTGCGTTTCCTCGACGATGGTCACGTTCGCGCTGTCCGTGACAGCCGTGCCGTTCGAGGTGTACGGACCATCAGCATCCGGGAAGTCGTACGCTTCGTTACCGTTGGTGTCGAGGTGCGGCATCGCGACCGCGGTGAAGTCCTCGTCCATCGGCTCGTCGAGCGTGATCGTGACGTCCTCGTGGCTGCCTGCCTCGAGGTAGTCAGAGTTACCGACGACGTCGCCGGATGCGTTACCGGCGTGGACGGCGATGAAGCCACCCTCGGACAGCTGCGCGCTGTCGACGACGACTTCGCTACCGTCGGATTCCTGGTCACTGATGCTCACAGTGGCCGTGTCGGCTGCGACGATGCGGCCGTCTTGCTCGTCGCTGAACTCAGTGCCACCGTCGACGTCAAGCGTCTGGACGCTGAAGTTCGTGCCAGCGGAGTAGTCGCTGAAGTCGGCCGTGGCAGTGTACGTGCCATCAGTGGCGACTTCAGTCTCCGGGCGGATGACGAACGGGTTCGCGTCGTTCTCGGACTCCATCTCGACTTCGAGCTCGGAGCCGGGTGCGACGTTCGTCGTGCCAGTCACTTCCTGCCCTGTGGCAGCCGAGACCGTGACGAGGTCGTCGTCGTCAAGGTCTAGATTTGCGTTGCGCTCAGACGTGCTGTAGAGCGCGCTTGCGCTCTTACCATCGTCGGAGATCGGGCTACTTTCCTTGATTGCGAAGGTCGCGTTGAACTGGACGTCCTCTTCTTGAGGGACAGACACTCCATTTGTACCGGTCTTCTCGATATCGAGTGCACCCGTGTCGACAGCAACGAAGTAGGTGTTGTTGTCCGGATCGTCAACGACAACGGTGTTGCTGGTGTTGAGGTCCGCGACCTGTGCGTCGGCATTCGCACCGACGTCAGTGCGGTTGACGTAGAGCGTCAGACCGGCGTCAGTCCCCTCAGTACCTGCAGTTCCTTCAGTACCTGCCGGAGCGTCGCTGTTGCCAGCGTTAGTTGTTCCGTCGGTGTCAACTGCGGCGATAAATGCTTCGCTCACATCGCTGGCACTTTTGTCTTCCTGCTGGAATTCAAGAGCACCTTCGACACCGGATGCCTGAACCTCGTGGACGACAACGTCTTCGACTGCGATATCGTCAGACTGCGTGAGGTTCACACCGATGCGGTCGTAGACCTCGACATCGTCGTCATCGATCTCGGCGTCGCTCGGTGCAGTCCACGACTGGACGCTCTCAACGGAGTTCTCGTTAAGTCGGAGCGTCCCAACTGAATCAGGGCTAGTGACGTCCGGGGATGTCCCCGCAGTCACGTTGATCGAGTAGGAACCTGCTTCGAGCGAGTCATCTTCAATACCTCGGGGAGCGAAGTCGCCGCCCTCCTTGATATTGCTGATATCGTCATCACCAGGGACACTGAGGACCGTATTGCCGTTATCGAACGTTCCTGCAGTGTAGCTGTTGAACTGGACAGTGACTTCGCCGTCACCGTTGTCGTCCTCGAGCTGACCCTGGATGTAGTAGTTGTCGTCTTCTTGGTCGCCAACGTTGATCACAGCGTCTTCGGTGTTGTCGACCTGAACTGTGATGTTGGTGACGTCACCAATTTCGTCCTGGACGGTCGACGTTTCGAAGCTCGCCTCACCCTCGTCGGACTCGGAGACGTTGATCTGGTCGGACTCTGCAGTGACGCCAGTCTGGTTGTCCGTCACGCGGACGTAGTACGGACTGTCGTCGGAGCTCACGTTGTTGAAGTCGAATACAACGTTTTCGTTACCTTTCAGGTTCTTGAACTGCGGGTTGTTCCTGTTGTTCAGGTCGCTTTCGTCAACCTTCTCGTCGTCCGCGTTGAACAGCGTCGCGTTAGCGGGTGCTCCACCGCGGGTTGCCGAGACGTTGACCGCGAGGGTGTCCGTGTCGTCGATGTTGGCACCGTCGCCGACATCGGTGTCAATGTTCACGTTGAGGTTGAGGTCGCTGACCGTGAAGGTCTCCTCAGGCTGGCCCTCAACCGAGACGTTGTACGTCTGGCCACTATCGAGGTCTGACGTATCAACGGTGTACACCTTGCTATCCGTGGCGTAGTTGTCGGAGATGATAACGCCGCCATCCTCTTCGTTAATCTCAATCTTGCGGTCGGTACCGCTGTTAGGAGTTGTGTCTTCGATGGCGATGACCTCACCGCGGAAGACATTGATGTCGTTGGTGTCCTTGCTACCGTCTGTCGCAATTTCATTAGACGTCACATCAATGTCCGTGGCGGTAATGGTTGAACTTGCTCCACCCTGGGACACATCAAGCTGGACCGTCACATTCCGGCTCGGGTCTGCGTCCTGTGAAAGGAGGATTTCAAGTCGTTGGCCATTTGTGGAGACGTTGTTCGTGCTATCCACAAACTCTTCGCCTTTTACCTGCTCTGTCTGGGCGACGAAGTTGTCAGGATTCCTGTCCCCGTCGACAAAGACGGTAACATTATCCACGGTATTAGCCGAGTCATTCAGTGCCACTTCAATTACATTCTCGCCATTATTGGCGCTATACTCTGCTGCCTGCTCAATACCCACGTTCGCACCGGCGGCTGCTGCGCCACCGGAGAACGCGATGGTCCCGGCGAATACCGAGAAGACCATCAGCGCCGTGAGGAACAGGCTTCTGATTTTTTCGTTTGTATCTGTCATAGTTTGTGTTTGCTATCGGGCGACCCCAGCAGTTTTCCGCGTGGTCGGAACGCGGTCACCGCGACCACGCATAGACCGAACCGGCGTACTCACTTCTGGCGTCATGGGTAGGGGTATCGGTACATTACCCGAAGTGTGGTAAATGCTTTGTGGAATAAAGCTGGTAAGTATATTACAAGTTATTGTCATCCAATAATGTTTTTGAGGTAGTATGTATTGATAAACTAGATATCTGCCTGACTTGTTCGGCGATGATATAGAACCCTGATCCAAGGTAGAAGTCTCTCTATCTGCCGATTCGAACAGAGTTCGGTTCTATCGCTTGGCCACGACAAAGACTCTGCTGCAGTTGTGCCTGCGAAGCAAACCCCGGTGTTGCGAACGTAGACCAAAATCGGCTATCAGCAATTGGTAAGTAAGTAATATACAACTGAATTCTCAAGGAGATGAAGAAGAAATGACGCAGCTATATGATAAACTCAAGGAGGCACCACAGACCGGCGTGTCTCGGGCGGAGTTGAACTTCGAGGAACGGGCCAAGGTACGGGCGATACAGGTCACGGGGACAGCGGGATTAACGCAGACCAACAACCCGGGGAAGTTCACCGACGTATTCTATCTCGAAGGCGAAGAGAAGGCGGCCGCAGAGACGTTCGCGGACGTAAACGCCGAGCTACTGGACCAAGTCGACTTTGATGCTCGAAACGTTCTCCAAACGAGCCTCTCTCGGGAACTGTACGATCTGATCCTCGACGCTGCAGGCGACCGGGACATCACGAAGTTCCCGACCGTCGTCGTGGAAACACACGCCGATGGGACACAGTGGGTTATCAACCGAAACCGGTACGAAACGCAGGTGGACCGGCGATACACGACGAGCGAAACAGGCACTGCTCGTCTCCCACCGACAACGTCGGCCCAAGCTATTTACGAACAGCAGGGACAGACGATTGCCGAGGCCGACTTGACGTCAACGGAAATCGAGGGTGATGTCCGGCAGGTACTGGACTACTACCGTGTCGCTCCAGCGTTTGACTGTGACCCGGTCACGACTGACGACCAGCAATTAGCTGTTCAGAAACGAACGGCATAGCCTTCAAGCTGGGCAACGAGTATCGAGTCGTTTTACAGACTGTTGGTACTGCGAACGTACGCGCGCGAAAGAAAGAACGGTGTTCAGGGACCGGAGGGAGTCCGGTTAGTTGTTGCGTCGGACTGCGAGGAGCGCAGCGGCGACCAGCGCGATGAGCGCGATGGCTGCCGTAAAGCCGGGACCGTCCGCGGCCGTGGTCTCGACTTCAGTCTCGGTGTCCATCGGTTCAGTTTCGGTTTCCGGCGGTTCCGTTTCAGTTTCCGGCGGTTCCGTTTCGGTTTCCGGCGGTTCCGTTTCAGTTTCCGATGGCCCGGTTGCGACAGTCACGTTCGCACTGTCCGTCACGGCGGAGCCGTTCTGGGTGTACGGACCGTCAGCGTCCGGGAAGTCGTACGCTTCGTTGTCGTTGGTGTCCTGGTGCGGCATCGCGATGGCCGTGAAGTTCTCGTCCATCGGCTCATCGAGCGTCACCGTGATGTCCTCGTGGCTGCCTGCTTCGAGGTATTCGGAGCTCCCGATAACGCTGCCTTCGACGTCTCCCTCAAGGAGAGAACCATCGTGGATGACGATGAAGCCACCGTCGGACAGCTGCGCGCTGTCGACAGTGACTTCGCTACCGACGGATTCCTGATCACTGATGCTCACAGTGGCCGTCGAAGCTTCGACGATCCGGCCGTCTTCTTCGTCGCTGAAGTCCTCATCACCGTCAACGTCCAGCGTCTGGACGGTGAAGTTCGTTCCAGCGGAGTAGTCGCTGAAGTCAGCCGTCGCGGTGTAGGTACCGTTAGGTCCAACAGTCGCTTCAGGCCGGAGGACGAACGGGTTCGCTTCGCTCTCGGACTCCATCTCAACTTCGAACTCGGAGCCAGGAGCGACGTTCGTATCACCGCTCACTTCCTGCCCTGTAGCGGCCGAGACCGTGACGAACCCGTCCTCATCGAGGTTCAGGGTTGCGTCTCGCTCGGACGTCCTGTACAGCGCGCTGACGCTACTCTGATCATCAGTCAACGGACCTTCTCGGACGGAGAAGGTGGCGTTGAGACGAGTGTCCTCTTCGTCGACGAGCTGATCGTTGGAATTGCTGAATTCAACGTCGCTCGTGTCGACAGCGACGAAGTACGTGTTGTTGTCAGCGTCCTCAACGACGGTGAGCGGATCACCGACACCGAAGTCAACCGGGTCGGGATCGGCGTTTGCACCGACATCAGACCGGTTGAGGTAGAGCGTCAGACCAGCAGTATCGGTGCCGCTGGAGTCGCCGTCAGTATCAACAGCCTGGGTGAACGCTGCTGTCGTACTACCGGCGCTCTGGTCTTCCTCTTCGTATTCGAGGGCACCTTCGATACCGGATGCCTGGATTTGGTGGACAACGACGTCTTCGGCCGCGATATTGTCCGACTGCGTGAGATTCTCACCGATGCGGTCGTAGACATCGACATCATCGTCGTCGATATCAGCGTCGCTTGGTGCGGCCCATGTCTGTATGCTCTCAACGGAGTTGTCGCTGAGTCGCATCGTCCCAACCGAGTCAGGACTGGTGACGTCCGGGGAGGTCCCCGCAGTCACGTTCATCGAGTAGGAACCGGCCTCAAGCGTGTCGTCGCCCAGGCCATTTCGGGTGTAGTCACCACCCTCTTCGATGTTATCGATATCATCATCACCGGGAACGCTAAGGACCGTGCTATTACTGTGGTCACCAGCGGTGTAGCTGTTGAACTGGACAGTGACTTCGCCGTCACCGTCGTCGTCCTCGAGCTGGCCCTGGACGTAGTAGTTGTCGTCTTCTTGATCGCCAACGTTGATCACAGCGTCTTCGGTGTTGTCCACCTGAACCGTGATGTTGACCACGTCACCGACTTCGTCCTGAACGGTGGACGTCTCAAAGCTTGCCTCACCCTCGTCAGATTCGGAGACGTTGATCTGGTCGGATTCGGCGGAGACGCCAGTCTGGTTGTCCGTCACGCGGACGTAGTACGGACTATCGTCGGCGCTCTGGTTGCCGAAGTCGAACACGACGTTGTCGTTTCCTTTCAGATTCTTGATCTGCGTTGCAACCTTGTCGTCGTCCTGGTCGAATAGCGTCGCGTTGGCTGGTTCGCCACCACGGTTCGTCGAGACGTTGACGGCAAGGGTGTCCTCGTCGTCGATGTTGGCGCCGTCACCAACATCGGTGTCGATGTTCACTTCGAGAGCGAGGTCGCTGACAGTAAAGATTCCTTCATCGTTGTCGTCAACCTCAATGTCATAGTCTTCACCAGTGTCGAGATCGCTCGTATCGATGGTGTAGACCTCGCTGTTGTCCGTGTACGTGTCAGACAGAACAATGCTGTCTGCCCCAACCTCAATGGACGGGAAGTTGTCAGTGTCATCTGCGTCAGGGTCTTCAATAGCAATCACCTCACCACGGAAGGCGTTAAAGTCCGTGTTGTTCATCCCATCTGCTTCAATCGTCTGGGACGAGACATCGATGTCCTCCGCGGTGACATTTCCGTTACCGCCGCTGAGACCACTGACTCTGACGGTCAGGTTGCGGTTGGGTTGAACGTCCTGATCCAGACTGAACTCAAGCCGTCCAGTCGTTCCGTCGTCAGTCCCGTCAACAGAGAGACCCGAAACGTAATTACTCGGGTTCTTGTTTCCGTCAATGAAAACATCGATATCTCCTGAACCGACTGTGCTCGCCGTGGAGCTGTTGAGTGCCAATTCGACTGTTCCGTCATCATACTCCGCGGCCTGTTCGACGCTGACGTTCGCGGCGGCGGCTGCGCCACCGGAGAACGCGACGGTCCCGGCGAATACCGAGAAGACCATCAGCGCCGTGAGGATCAGGCTGCGAACCTTATCTGAGTTTCCTGTCATAGTTTGTGTTGTGTTGCTATCGGGCGACCCCAGCAGTTTTCCACGTGGTCGGAACGCGATCACCACGACCGCGTGTAGACCGGACCGGTGTACTCACTTCTGGCGCCATGGGTAGGGGTACAGTCGTAACGTTAGCTGTCTATTATAAATGTTTTGTGGTTAGGACATGCAGATGTCATGAACGTCTATAATCCAAAACTGCCGTCAACGGCGACGAGAGAGCGATAAAAGTAGCCTGCGGGTCATAACATGCGATTGTCATTCGGCCGTCTGACGCCAGGGATTTACATAACGAGGATGCTGTCGCTGGCTTGAGACGCTAGACTTCCCGAAGGTAGGACTGTTGGCTCAGGAGCCACTTCCCAGAAGTATCGCTACCTGTGTAAAGAGATAGCGAGTTCGGCGGTTACTACGGATAAGTGCCCTCAGTTCATCACAACTTCGATTTCGCGGCCGTCTGGGTCTTTGGTGAACGCATAGCGGTCGTCGCAGCTCTCGGGGTCGCGGTAGTCCTCGGCGTGACGGTCCATCAGCGTCTCCCACGCGCGATGAAGGTCGTCGGTGCGGACCGCGAGGTGTCCCCAAGCGTCGCCGAGTTCGTAGGACCGGCCGTCGTAGTTGTAGGTGAGCTCGACCGACATCGCCTCGTCGGGGGCGTCCTCGGGCTTGAGGAAGTACAGCGCGAAGTCGTCGAACTCCTCGCGGCGGAACAGGTCGTAGTCGAGCTTTCGGGTATACCAGCCGATCGCCTGCTCGGCGTCCTCGACACGGATCATGGTGTGGTCGAGCGACCACTTCGCGCCGTGGTCCCGCTCGACGATTTCGATCTCGTGGCCGTCTGGATCTGTGACGAAAGCGTAGGAGCCGCCACAGGAGTCCGGCTCGCGGTAGTCCTCGACGCCGGCGTCCATCAGTTCGTCGTAGGCCTCGTACACGTCATCACAGCGGACGGCGATGTGTCCCCACGCGTCGCCCATCGTATACGAGCGTCCGTCGTGGTTATACGTCAGTTCGAGCAGCGCACCCTCCTCGTGCACGCCCTCCGGACCGAGGAAGACGTTTGTGAAGGTGTCGGCCTCCCAGCGGCCCTTCTCTTCGTAGTCAAGGTGTGTCGTGTACCAGTCCAGCGACGCGTCCAAGTCTTCGACGCGCATCATCGTATGATCGAGTGACCACATACACGGCACATGGTGCGAGCGAGCGAAAAGGCTACCGCCACAGGTGGTTCCGTCCGGATTCGATACCGCGGGTCACTTCGTCGCTGTGTCGGCCCGGATGGCCGGCAGGTAGTACCACCAGGCGACGGCGAGCAGGACGATGCAACCGACCGGGACAGCCACGTAGTTGAGTCGCCTGTTGAATCCCAGAACCACGGGAATCTGGGACAGGCCCGCACCTGCGAGAGCGAGGGCAGTGAGCCGAACGTCCTCGCGCCAGACAACACCGGCAACGGCGCTGGCCAGGGCAAAGGCATACAGCAGGACGCCCGAACCCCACGATTCGATAAACTGCGGGAGTACGCCGGTAAACCGGACGAAGTAGCTGTAGACCGAGAGCAGCTCTGGCGGGTTCGTGTTGAACAGCCCAAACGAGAAGACGAGCGTCAGTTCCGCCCCGATCAGCACCACTGTCCAGGGGACGAGGCCGGCAACGACGACGGCGATAAGACGGCGTCGGGGACCGCGGTCCATATCTGGTTACGGGGTTCCACACGCATGAACGCATCTACTTTCCCCATGCGTAATTCCGACGGCCGAGTGAGCTGCCGACGGCTGTTATTACTCGCGTGCACGCGGAGGCCGGCGTGCGACGATCCTAGCGGTTGGCGACAATGCGTAAGATGTCCTCGTCCGCGAGTTCGTGGTCGCGCCCGACCTGCTGTTCGTCGTGCTTGGCACTCGGACCGGTCACGCGGGCGAAGCGGAACCGCTCGTCGAAGCTCCCGCCGAGTTTCTCGCAAGCGTCGTCGACGGTGTCGCCCTCGCGGAGTATCAGCGGTTCCTCGCGGTCGACACCCCGGCCCGGCTTGTCCATGTAGATCCGGATAAGGCCGAGTTCCTCCCAGATGCGCTCTTTGAGGCTGTCGAGCCCTTTCTCCTCCTCGGCGCTGATGAAGATTGCCTCGTCGGGATCGATGTCCCGCTCCCGGAGTTCGTCTTCGACTTTGGGCAGGTAGTCGGGCTCGATGAGGTCGGCCTTGTTGACGGTGACGAGGGAGGGCAGGTAGACGCGATTGTCCATCACGCCGTCGATGAGCTGGTCGATGTCGATCTGTTCGCCGATGGTCACGTCGGCGTTGACGTAGCCGTGCTCGCGCAGGACGGCTTTGACCGTCTCGTCGTCGAGTTCGACGCCGGAGGCCGTGTTGACTGAAATCCCGTCCTTGCCCTTTTTCCGGACGTTGACCCACGGCGGGTCTTGGTCGAGTCGGATCTTGTTCTTGTACAGCTCTTCGCTGAGTCGGTCGTACTGGTCGATCTCGAAGACGGAGATGAGAAAGACGATGAGGTCGGCGGTCCGCACGACGGATAGCACTTCCTTGCCG
>Ga0207720_100065_pt1 | contig 111908 bp, 121 predicted proteins | sample A23P2SouthBayCA_2_FD_187751 | JGI IMG/M metagenome (GOLD analysis project Ga0207720, IMG submission 187751) | Aerobic enrichment media microbial communities from Eden Landing Ponds, California, USA - A23 E3 (2) (SPAdes) | ecosystem: Environmental > Aquatic > Marine > Unclassified | place... | reverse complement strand
GACGCCGTACGGACGCTGACGTAGTCGGCCGCCGCGCTCGACGGGTAGCCGTGCGCGCGCACCAGCCGCCTCGTCGCGAGCCTTCCAGCGACCGGGCGGACGACGGCTCTGGCGGCACCGGAGGGGTCCTGCCAAGTGTTTTTCTTTCGCGCGCCCGATCCACAGCCATGCAACCCGATCTCTCCGCCCTCGACCCGACGCTGGGGGACCGCGACGGTTACCTGCTCGACGCCGACGGTGCGGACTCGACTCAGCGCTACCTCTCGGGATTCAGCGCACCGGACTCCTTCGTAACCTGTTACACGCCCGCGGGCATCCACCTCCTCGTCTCGGGGCTGGAGTACGGCCGGGCACAAAAGGAAGCGCGCGCGGACACCGTCACTCGCCTCTCGGCGTACGACTACCGCAAGCGAGTGGCGAAGCTGGGGCGAGCGACCGGTCGCGGCGCCGTCGTCGCCGACTTCCTCGCCGACCACGGCGTCGGCGGGGTGATGGTCCCCGGCCGGTTCCCCCTCGGCACCGCCGACGGCCTCCGCGAGTCCGGAGTGGCGGTCGAAGTCGACGAGTCCGACGCAGTCGCGGAGATTCGGGCAGTGAAGACGTCCGACGAGATCGACCACGTTCGTCGCGCTCAGCGAGCGAACGAGCGGGCGATGGCGGCGGCGGAGTCACTGATCGAGTCGGCGAGCGTCGTCGACGGCGTCCTGCATCACGACGGCGACCCGCTGACCAGCGAGGCGGTCAGGCGGGAGATCGAACTGACGCTCCTGCGGGAAGGGTGCGCGCTGGACGAGACGATCGTCGCCTGTGGCGCCGACGCCGCCGATCCACACGACCGGGGATCGGGCCCGCTTCGGGCGGACGAACCCATCGTCGTCGACATCTTCCCGCGGGATAAGGAGACGCGGTACCACGCGGACATGACGCGGACGTTCCTGAAGGGCGAACCGACTCCGACCCTGCGGGAGTGGTTCGACCTGACCGACCGGGCGCGGCGGGCGGCGCTCGACGCTGTCGAACCCGGCGTCACGGGCGCGCAGGTCCACGACGCCGTCTGTGACGTGTACGAAGACGCCGGGCTGTCGACGCTCCGGGCCGACCCCGATGCGGAGACGGGGTTCATCCACAGCACCGGCCACGGCGTCGGCCTCGACGTGCACGAACTCCCGCGCGTCGCGCCGGACGGGGGCGAACTCGAACCGGGGAACGTGATCACCATCGAACCGGGGCTGTACGACCCCGACGTAGGTGGGGTGCGTATCGAGGACCTCGTCGTCGTCACCGAGGACGGCTACGAGAATCTGACGGAGTATCCGGTCGAACTCGTCGTCTGATACGGCTCGTGGGAACTGGACAGCAGGGGTTGCCGTCCCCGTGGTCGGCGACCGCCGGAACTGGCGACGACAGTCCGTACGACCCGGAGGTGGAATCGGAAGGCACTTTTTCGGCGTCGGCGGATCGACGATGTGAACTGGCGGTACCGCCATACGGTCCTGGGTCTCTGTACGCTCGCGTTCGCGTCGACGATGCTGGCCCGACTGGTCATCAGCCCGGTCGTCCCCGACGTGACCGACGGCTTCGGCGTCTCCACCGGCGCCGTCGGCCTCGCGCTCTCCGGGATGTGGGCCGCGTACGCCCTCACGCAGTTTCCCTCCGGCATCCTCGGTGACCGCTTCGGCGAGCGCCGGGTGATTCTCGCCGCCGTGGGGATCACGGGGTGTGCGAGCCTGCTGCTCGCGCTCTCGCCGAGTTTCCTCGCCTTCGCCATCCTGACCGTCGCGCTCGGCGCGGGCGCGGGCCTCCACTACAGCGTCGCCACCACTCTCCTGACGAAGGAGTTCGACGACATCGGCCGGGCGATCGGCGTCCACGTCGCCGGCGGGCCGCTGGCAGGCCTGATCGCGCCGATCGTCGCCACCGCGGTAGCGGCCCGGTACGACTGGCGGGCGGCCATCGCCGTCGGCGCCGCCATCGCCGTCCCCGTCTTCGCCGCGTTCGCGTGGCGGATCGATCCGACACCGGCCGAGCGCCCGGACGAATCGATGCGCGACCGAATGGCGATCCGACCCCTGATCGCCCTGCTCTCCCGGCCCCCGATCACGTTCACCACCGCCGTCGCCGTCCTCGGGGCCTTCTGCTGGCAGGCGACCGCCTCCTTTCTCCCCACGTTCCTCGTCGCCTTCCGGGGCCTCCCGGAAACGAGTGCCGGTCTGCTCTTTTCTGCGTACTTCGTCGTCAATGGTCTCGCCCAGCCGACGACGGGATGGGTGTCGGACCGGATCGGACGCGACGGCGCCGCGACGGCGACGATGGCGCTCGGCGTCGTCGGCTACGCTCTCCTCGTCGTCGGACCGAAACTCGCACTCCTGCCCGCCGTCGTCTGTGTCGGCGCTGCGATGACGTGGGGGGCGCCACTCCAGTCGCGCTTTTTCGACCGCTTCGAGGCGAACGAACGCGGCGCCGCCTTCGGCCTCGTCCGCACCGCGTACATGGTGCTCGGCGCGACGGGGAGTGTCGTCGTCGGCGTCCTCTCCGACGTGGCAGGGTGGGGAACCGCGTACGGCCTACTCGTCGGCGTGACGGGACTGGCGCTCGTGCTGTTGCTCGGGAACCGCGTGTTCCGGCTTGGACTGTAGGACGACCCTCGGTTCCGACCGTCCGCACCGAACCCCTTTTGAGCGGTGAGGCGGAAGCCACGCGCATGGACTTGCTGGTGGTCGGCGCAGGCGAGATGGGGCGATGGATCGCCCGCACCGCCGACCGGCCGGTCGCCGTTACGGATATCGATCCCGCGGCTGCGGAGACGGCAGCCGCGTCCCTCGATGGCGTTCGAGCGGTGCCGGCGGACACGGCGGAGACGTTCGATATTATCTGTCTCGCGGTGCCGATTTCGGCCGTCTCGGACGCTGTCGAGCGCTACGCCCCCAGGGCCGAGCGGGCGATGTGCGACGTGAGCGGTGTGATGGAGGGACCGGTCGAGGCGATGCGGGCGGCGCTCCCGGATCGAGAACGGCTGTCGATGCATCCGCTCTTCGCCGCGTCGAACGCGCCTGGCAACGTCGCCGTCGTGGCCGACGCCCCCGGGCCGGCGACCGACGCCATCCGGGCGGACGTGGCGGCGGCGGGCAACCACCCCTTCGAGACGACCGTCGCGGAACACGATACGGCCATGGAGACGGTGCAGGCGGGCGCCCACACCGCCGTCCTCGCGTACGCGATCGCGGCGGCGGACGTGCGTGAGGAGTTCGCTACCCCCGTCTCGGCCACGATGGACGATCTCGTCGAGACGGTGACCGGCGGGACGCCGCGGGTGTATCGCGAGATTCAGGAGACCTTCGAGGGCGCAGAGCGGGTCGCCGAGGCGGCCCGTCGCGTCGCCGACGCGGAGGGCGAGGCGTTCGACGATCTCTACCACGAAGCGAGGGGACGAGAGTGATCGATCGCGCGGCGGTCCGCTCCAACGCCAAGTATCTGCGCCAGGTGCGGCCGATCGATCCCGACGAGATCTCGGAGTACGTCGAGGGGACGCCCCATCCCGCCGCAGTCCGGCGAGTGCTTCGGGAGGAGGCGTACGACCTCGGCCTGTACGAACGCGACGACGGGACGTTCGTCCCGACCGGGGAGGAGCCGATCCCCCCCGCTGACTGGCGGCCGGAGACCGTTCCCGACCGCTACGCCAACACCCTCGAAGACCTGCTGGTCGAGCGCCACGGCGTGAACTGGCACCGCGGCGAGTCGGGCAATCGCCTGCGCGAGGTGATCCGGCGGTTGAAGGCAGACTACTACCGGGGGAATTCCGTGGAGTACGACGCGGAAGTGGCGCTCGGCTACGCCGTCTACCACTTCCCCGACTACTACGCCGCCATCGGCTACGTCCTCGACGACCTGGTCGAGGGGTCGCGCCTGCCCCGTCGCCTCCGCGTCCTCGACGTGGGAGCGGGCGTCGGTGGCCCCGCCCTCGGTCTCCACGACTACCTGCCCGACGACGCAGTGGTCGAGTACCACGCGGTCGAGCCGAGCGCTGCCGCCGACGTGCTGGACACGCTGCTCGACGCGACCCGGCGGAACTTCCGGCCGACGATCCACCGCGAACGCGCCGAGGACTTCGCGTTCGACGCCGACGGCCCTTACGACCTCGTCGTCTGCGCGAACGTCCTGAGCGAACTCGATGATCCCATCGCTGTCGCCGGAAGCGCCCTCGACGCCCTCGCGGACGACGGGACGCTCCTGACGCTCGCACCCGCGGACCTCGAAACCAGCACGGGCCTCCGGGCGGTGGAACGGGAACTCGTGGCCGACCACGGCGCCACAGTCTACGCCCCCACGCTCCGCCTGTGGCCGGGGCTGGAGCCGGCCGACCGTGGCTGGTCGTTCGACGAACGGCCGCGGATCGAGGCGCCGCACATCCAGCGCCGCCTCGACGACGCCGGGGGCGAACCCGGCACGTTCCGCAACGAGACGGTGAAGTTCTCCTACACCCTTCTCCGGACGGACGGGTGTCGGCGGGTGGACGTACGCGCTGATCCGTCGCGACACGCCCGGATGGCGGACATGGAAGCGCACGTCACCGATCGGATCGACCTACTGGCGGTAAAACTGAGCCGGAACCTCAGCGAGGGCGGCAACCCGCTCTACAAGGTCGGCGACGGGAGCGAACAACTCGAACAGTACGCCGTACTGACCCGGGAGTCGGGGCTGAACCGCGCGCTCCGCGACGCCGACTACGGCGCAGTCCTGCAGTTCGAGAACGCCCTCGCGCTCTGGAACGACGACGAAGGCGCGTACAACCTCGTCGTCGACGACGAGGCGGTCGTCGACGTGGTCGCGTGAGTCGTTACCGTGGGGTGTCGGCGACCAGCCGGCGGACCGTTACAATACTCCGTATAAAACGGTGCGCCTTTCTCGGCGGCTCCCCGAGGGGCGACCATGAACGAGCCACACGTTCTCCTGACGAACGACGACGGAATCGACTCCGTCGGCTTCCGAGCGCTCTACGACGCGCTCTCCGAGGTTGCCGAGGTGACGGCGGTCGCGCCGAACGGTGACCAGAGCGCCGTCGGCCGGGCGATGTCACGGGAGGTCCAGGTCGAGACCCACGATCTCGGCTACGCGATCCACGGAACGCCCGCGGACTGTACCGTCGTCGGGCTAGAGGCGCTCTGTCCCGACGTGGACATGGTTATCGCGGGCTGTAACCGCGGAGCGAATCTGGGTGCGTACGTCCTCGGTCGGTCGGGCACCGTCAGTGCCGCCGTCGAGGCGGCCTTCTTCGACGTACCCGCTATCGCCGTCTCGCTGTACGTCCCTGGCGGTGACGGCGAGTGGCAACACGCCGCCGACCAGCCCGACGACTACCGCAACGCCACCGAGGCGACGGCGTACCTCGTCGACCACGCCCTCGGCGCTGGCGTGTTCGACCAGGCCGAGTATCTGAACGTCAACGCCCCCATCTGGAGCGAGGGCGACGACCTCGCACCGCTGGAGATCACCGAGCCCTCGACGCTGTACGACATGCGCGCCGAACGCGACGGCGAGCGGATCAGCCTCACCGACAACGTCTGGGCGCGGATGCGTGACGGCGAACTCCCCGACCCGCAGGGAACCGATCGCCGGGCCATCGTCGAGGGACGGGTCAGCGTCTCACCGCTCACGGCTCCGCACACGACCCAGCACCACGAGGCACTCGACGCCCTGGCGGAGACGTACCGGGACTGATAGAGAGTATCGTAACTGTTGCTAGAGTCTCGCCGGACGACCTGGCGGGAATCTCTGATGACTTCCGACAGGCCCTATGAGCGGGACAATCACTATGTCGGCCGCCGGAGTACGCGTGGACGAATGCACGATATCGTCGTCGAACTACTGGCCGGCAACGCGGATCACGCCCGCGCGTTCGAGACGCGATTCGACGACTTGCAGGAGGCCCAACACCCGGGCGTCGTCACGGTCTGCTGTTCCGACTCCCGGGTGTTACAGGATCGGATGTGGAACCACGACGATCCCGGCGCCGTCTTCACCTGTGGCAACATCGGCAACCGTGTCGTCCAGTCCATCGCCACGGGTGAGGTCGTCTCGGGCGACGTGCTCTACCCGCTGGCGTATCTGGACACCAGCGTCGCCCTCGTCGTGGGGCACACGGGCTGTGGGGCGATCACGGCGGCGTACGACGACCTGACCGACGGCGTCGACGCACCGCCCGGCGTCGAGCACTGTCTCGGGCTGCTGACGCCGCATCTGGAAGCGGGCATCGAGACACTCCCTGACGACGTGGATCGACCCGACGCGGTGAACCGACTCGTGGAGTACAACGTCGACCGACAGATCGACTTCCTCCGCGAGAGCGACGACGTGCCCTCGGACGTAGACATCGTCGGCTGCGTGTACGACTTCCAAGACGTCTACGAGGGGCGGCGCGGCGAGGTCCACGTCGTCAACGTCGACGGCGAGCGTCGCGTCGAGACGCTCCGGGGCGACAACCCCGAAATCGCGGATCGCATCCACCGCCTCTGGGAGTACTGACGGCGCGATCAGCACGGCACCGTCGCCGGCCCGGTCGTGTTCGTCCTGCGGGTCGCACGTGTGGGGTCCGAACCGGGGTCGACACGCTTCGTTTTCGGCTATCGAGACCTCCGCTGCTCCACCTTGTTCACGTAGCTGAAATCCATTATACTTCGAGGCGGGACAGTCCTTGTGGGTAATAGTGGGCAAGAGTTATCGTATAGTGGGTGATAGTGGGTACCGTGATGAAAGTCGACGCCCACGACCTACGAACGAACGAGACGGACGACCGAGGTCGAATCTACCTCGGAACGGAGTACGCGAACAAACGCGTCACGGTAGCCGTCGTAGAGATTGAATCCGACCGTCCGGACGACGAGGAACTCGCAGCGGCGTACCGCGAGGCTTCCGAGAGTGCGGAAACGCTGGCTGAAGGCTGGGACGAGGTGTCGAGCGAAGCGTGGGCTGGGCTGGATGAATGAGCGAGGGAGTGGAGATTCGACGTGGTGACGTAGTTGTAGTCCGGCTCGACCCTGCCGAGGGTCACGAGATGAAGAAGACTCGACCAGCGGTGGTCGTCCAGAACGACGTTGGAAACCGAAATTCCAGTACGACCATCGTCGCGCCCGCAACTGGAACGCACCGTGGCTATCCCTTCGAGGTACCCGTCGAAGCAGACGACTCTCCGTTCGAGAAGGAGACCTCAATCCGTCTCGATCAAATCCGTGTCGTATCCGTCGAAAAGCGGATTCACTCAGTCGCCGGAAGTCTCGGTAGGGAGACGATGAACGAGGTTGACGACGCATTGAAACTGAGCCTCGGACTCGATTGAGCGGCAGTCGAACATGAGATACAACGAGACGCACTCAGCCGCGAGCAGGTGTCCGAATGTAACGAACGCGTTCGATGTAGTACGCGAAAAGCCCGAACCGGTAGGGCAGCTACCCGAAGAGAAACGCGAACGCTAAATTCTCGCAATATGGCCTGAAATCCCCGAATTATCCCTACTGAGACTCCCGCTGCTCCACCTTGTTCAACTCGGAGAATTTCACCATGCATCGGAGCGGATAAAAGCTGACGCTCGCTTCCGATTTCGACGATCACACAATCCCGAACGGCTCCATCGAGATCCTCAGATTGCGATAGGATTCAGCAAGCGTGCTGCATCGATAGCGCATATCTTGCACGCTACTTCGGTCAGAACAAGTCAGTCGAATCGGTCAGTACACACGATTAATCGAATAGAGCGTTCTCAAGAGGGATGTTTTGGATAAAATCGAGTATAGCCTTCGTACAAAAGTGTTAGAGGAATGAGAATAATGAGTGCATAGATGAGATACCACGAAAGGAGTGCAGCGAGTTGTGATTCTACGAATACGGCGAAAACTTGTGAGACTATAAGAAGGGCAATCGTGAGGGCGAGGGTCTTTGCGGGGAGTCGCATACGCAATATTTCGTCGGGATTTTCAAATTCCTTTGGTACGTTCGCATCCATACTGAGCGGTTCGTTCAGCAACTTCGGCGTGAAACAAATACATACACCGTGCTGACTACAACCTCTGAAGTCAGCACGCGATTCTTATCAGACACTGGAGGATTCGACAGAGCCAGCAGAACGGGCCGTTACTAGTCAGTGTCTCGGAACGGGCTAATCGGTATCGCGTTGCTGTCGAAGCGTGAACTGCGCCCGCTCGACGTAGGAGTTCGACGACCAACTGCGCGCGACACTCATCTCAGCTAAGAACTCGTCGGCATCGTCAGGCGAGAGTGCGTCGTTGCGAACCAGCGCGGTGAGGAGGATGGGTGTCGTCACGAGGCGGGTCTCGGCCAGTGAGGCGTGGACGAGCGCGAGTCGATTGAACTCGTCACAGAGCAGTTGCACGGCCTCTACCTCGTTCGCTAGCGTGACCGCCGCGTTCTCACCGTCGTCCAGTGGGAACGTCTCGTCCAGTTCGACGGAACGTACCTCGAACGCGGAGCGACGGTCGAGAACGGCCTGTGCTGCTCTCCCCGAAGCGTCGTCGTAGGACGCCGTCTCGGTGAGTTCGTCGACGGCCTGCTCTGGGACGACCACGGTGTGCGAATCAAGGAGGAGGTCGAGTGGGTTCGGCGAGTGGTCTGCCACGGTCCCGAGACTCACGAGAGCAGACGTGTCGGCGACAATCAGTGCCATCTACGAGTCAGCCAGCTCCTCCGCGACCTCGTCCACAAACTCGTCGGTCAGTTGCTCTTTCAGCAGTCGGAAGTTGGCGGCCTCCTCGTGCCCGACGAGATCCTTCAGTTCCTCGAACGTGATGTCGTCGTCGTAGTAGGCGTCCGCGATCTCCTGTTTCACCTCGTCGGAGTGTGCGGCGTCCCGCAGGTACTCCCGAAGCGCGGAGATGAGGATGTCCGTTCGGTCCGTCTCGAACACCGCCGCGAGCGCGTCAGCCCGGTCGACCAGCCCTCTCGGGGCGCGGAACTGGACGCGCTTCTTCTCCGACCCGGAACTCATGTGTGTACATTGTGAGTGCAGGAGCAAAACGCTTGTCATCTCGTCACTATCTCGTCCTTCGGAGCCACCGAAACAAGATATGGTGATTTTCACCGACCTCGAGTCGAGAGAACAGCAACCGGAAGAATATCTTTGGGACTAAACGGGTGCAAAACGGCCTGTGACGCCAGATTGCGGCTACCTACTGCTCCGTTGCTCCACCTTGTTCAACTCGATCAACAACCGGAAGATCGCCTTCACCAGATTCGCGTCCACGTCGAACGTCTCCGCGTTCTGCCCCGCGCGCTCCATCACGCGGGCCTCCTGTGACTCGTCGGTCGTCGGCAGGTCGCGTTCCTCTTTCACCTGCGCGACGGTACCCGCAACGTAGGTGCGGCGGGCGATGAGTTCGACGAGTTCGCGATCGATCTCCTCGATCTCTTCCCGAAGTTCCGCCAGCGACATGTTTTCGGCGGGGTCCGTGTCGCTCATTCGATCACCTGTGCGCCGTCCGTTCGTGTCGTCGTTAGCCATGTGTCACCCTCCCGTTGAGTCCAGTGGTCGCGTACTCGTTCCAGTCCGTCTCGGTCGCCGACGGCGACGACGCTCGGGCCCGTTCCCGAGAGCGACACGCCGTCGGCGTGAGGCATCGCCTCGACTGCGGGGTCGGTGGGGAAACCGAGCGCCGCCGAGAACGCCAACCCGTTGACCGTCATCGCCTCGCCGTAGCGGCCGCCGAGCGCCAAGTCGGCGACGAGTTCGGCCATCGGAGCCACCCGTTCACACTGTTCCACGTCCGCGTCAGCGCTGAACGCGCGAGCCGGCGGCGTCCAGACGAGAACGTCCCAGTCGACCGTCTCGTGGGCGAGCAGGTCGTCCGCCGTGTTGTCCGTGACGGTGACGCCGCCGAGCATACTCGCGCTCGCGTCGTCGAACGCACCGGTGACGGTGACGCCGGCGTCGCGAGCGGCCTGCACACCGATACGACAGGCCGCTTCCCGGCCGACCTCGTCCACGCCGACATCCAGCGCCGACAGCGTCGCGAGCACCGTCGCGTTCGCGGCGGCACTCGAACTCTTCAACCCGGCGGCCATCGGGACTGCGCTCTCGGTGCGGACGTGTCCACCCTGTCCGTCGCCGAACCGGTCGACGACCCGCCCGACACACCGGCGAATCAGGCGGGTGTCGCCGTCGGGTGCGCCCGCAATCTCGCCGCGGATCTCCCCGGAGTCGTCGAGTTCGACCTTGGCAGTCGTCTCCGCGTCGATTGCGAAGGCCGATCCAACGCCCGTCGCGAGGGCGTTCAGGACCGTCCCCGCACCGAGCGCGACGGCCTCGCCGTACATATCGAACCCCCCGCGGAGCGGACAGTTATGTGTGCCGATTAGCGGACGAACCGCGATCCGAGGGCACCCGCACCACCGCCGACGACCGTCGTCGTGACGCCGGAGAGGAGGAGCGGTCCGACGGCCGTCCGGAGCGAGTAAATCTGCCCGGTGCTAGGGCCGGACAGGGCCGAAAGACCGAGGAGGGCGAGACCGGTCATGACGAAGAAACCAACGAGGGCGCCACCACCAGCGACGCCGGCCGCCGCCGTCGCGTCGGCGAACCGCGACCCCGAGAGCAGCCCCAGGACCGAGGCGAGGATCGGTCCCGCGACGAACAGCGTCACCGTGGTCTGGAAGATGGAGAGTGCGAGAAAGACGGGGCCGAACGTCGCCGGCTGGGAGCCGGTGGCTCCGGTGACGAACTGAGTCCGCGCCCAGTCACCGGCGACGAAGCCGACGACGCCGAGAGCAGCGCCGACGAGGGCGAAGACGGCGACGATCAGGGCAGTCTGCCGGCGTACCGATGGGAGGGTACTGCTCCCGGACACTACGGTCTCCACAGCCACAGGCGGTCGAGCGGACCGGTCCAGTCGACACGCTCCTCCCACGCGACTTCGGAGGGGGCGGCGACGAGGACGTACGGCCCGGCCTGGATCAGGTAGGCGTACGCCACGTCGCCATCGGCGTGGTAGTAGACCCGGTGCCACTCGTCGCGGCCGAAGGAGTAGGTTCCCTCGCGGCTGACCGACGTGTCGAACAGCGTCTCGACGGCGTCGGTCGCGGCCTGCACGCCGTCGTACTGCTGGATGAACAGCGACGTGTGCGGGTAGTCGAGGGGGTTCAGATCGGCCGGCTGGTTCTCCGCGCCCGGTACCGCGTAGCTCACGACGTAGGCGAAGCCGTTCCGGCCGGTCGACTCGCCGGCGGCATCGAAGTGGAGACGCTGGCGCGCGAGCAACTCCCGTCCCTCGTTCACGTCGTCGCCGGGAGCGTCGCCGAACGGGTCACGCTCGATGTATCGCGGGCCGCCGTACGCGTAGCCCGCGTAGTCCGTGGAGTGGTACACCTCGAAGAGACCAGGGTCGGCCTCGTCGTCATCGTCATCGTCGTCACTCCCCGAATCGACGGTTCCGTCGTGGAGGGTACGGTAGAGCGTGGCGTCGATCTGACGATCGGAGAGGACGCGCCTGACGAACAGGTCGCTCCGAATCCCCCGGAAGTAGTCGTGGAGGCGTTCGAGTTCCTCGTCGACACGGTCGAGGTCACCACGGTCGGCGAATCGTCGGATCGTCGCGAGATAGCGGTCGGTTTCCTCGCGCATCTGCCCGGGGATGCCGAAATGATCCCCGAGTTCCCGTTCCGCGGTGGCGACGGCCCGGTCGGTCGCTCCACGGACCAGGTCGAGGCTGTTGGCGTCGAACTCGGCCGCGTCGCGGACGCGCGTGACCGTCGCCATCGCGTTGCCGAGGACGCGCTGATACGTGTCGATAGCGTCGTCGTAGGACGTGGCGAACCACTCGAGTTCGCCGTACACCCGACCGACCTCGGTCGCCAGTTGCCGGTTGGGAACCGGGGGCTCCGTCTGTTGCACCTCCTCGTCGTCGACGGCGGCCGTTTCTTCCGCTGCCTCGGCCATGGCAGCGTCGGCGGGCGTCTCCGTCGGCGGCGGCGTCCGCGTGGCCGTCTCGGGGTAGGTGACGTTCGAATCGCCGGACGACAGACAGCCGGTCAGACCGAGTGCCGTCCCGGTCGCCAGCAGTGTCCGACGTGTCAGGTCCATGGACGCGTCAAAGATAGCGCCGGATAAATAAGATCCGGCCTAAGAATCAGCCGTGAGAGCGCAGACGGGTCGACAGACTCAACGGGGCTCACTCCCCACCGCGTGGTATGGGCACGCCACTCGAATCCCGGGAACAGCAGGTCGAAGAAGTGCTGGACCGACTGTACGAGGAGTACCCGGACGCGACCATCTCGCTCGACTACGCGAATCGGCTGGAGCTGCTCGTGGCCGTCGTCCTCTCGGCACAGTGCACCGACGAACGGGTGAACGAAGTCACCGACGACCTCTTCGAGACGTACACGTCCGCGGAGGACTACGCGGCAGCGAGCGAGGAAGCACTCGCCGAGGACATCTACGGAATCACCTTCCACAACAACAAGGCGGGGTATCTGAAGTCCATCGGCGAGACGCTCGTCGCGGAGCACGACGGCGAGGTGCCCGACACCATGTCGGCGCTCACCGACCTCAGCGGTGTCGGGCGCAAGACGGCGAACGTCGTCCTCCAGCACGGCCACGACGTAGTGGAGGGAATCGTCGTCGACACGCACGTCCAGCGCCTGTCGCGACGACTCGGTCTCACGACCGAGGAGACGCCGGAGAAGATCGAAGACGACCTGATGGACGTGGTGCCCGAATCGGACTGGCAACAGCTCACCCACCTGCTGATCAGCCACGGACGCGCGGTGTGTGACGCCCGGAACCCCGACTGTGCGGACTGTGTCCTCGAGGACGTCTGCCCCTCGTCGAAGCTGGATTCGGAGACCGACCTCGCGAGCGGCGAGGCGTGGAACTAGAGGTGGAGCTGGACGTACCGAACGACGCCGATCAGATAGGCGCCGAGCCAGAAGAGAACGTAGCCGAAGACGCCGATTCGGAGGCGCCCGCGCCACGCGCCCATGTTCTCGTGGAGGTCGTTTAGATCCACGTCCTGTCCCGGATCGCGATAGAGGTTCGCGGCGTGTTTGGCCTGGAAGATGCGGACGATCCCCGTCAGGGCAAAGGCGAGCATGGCGTAGGCCTGCAGGCCAAGCACGGCGTGGAGAACGGCGAGGCCGCCGAACTGGTCGGCGAGTCGCGGGACCATCCAGCCCGCCACCGGGACCGTCGTCAACACGAGACCGACGAGGATATACTTCAGATGCCGGACGAGAACGCGCCACGTCACCGTCTCGGTGTCGATGACGATCCACGCACCGTAGAGATAGAAGGGGAAACTCACGGTCACGGAGACGCCCGCGAGCGTCGCCATCGTCGCCTCACTCACCATCGTCGGCGGTTAGGATGGCGCCGTTAAAACGACCCCGACTCGGGGACGTGGTCGGAAAGCGTATCACGCTGTGGACCCAACGAGTGGCGATGGCTGATTCGTCACCGTCGGCGGCCGACGGGAACGCCGACGCGGCGACCACGGCCGCAGACGAGGTCGAGACGGACGACGACACACAGGAAACCGGACACAGTCAGGTTCCGGACGGCAAATCCGTCGACGCCCTCCGCCGCGAAGTCGAGGAGAAGTACGACTTCGAAGACTTCGGTCCGAGCGACATGGCGGAGATGAGCGCCGAGGAGTGGGAGGCGGCGTTCGATCCCGACACGTGGATCGTCGGCGCCGAACTCCTCGACCGGGTGGAACAGGACCTCAAGCAGCGCATCCAGAGCCGTGAGGTGTTCGCTGTTCTCGAACGGTTCGAGGACGGCGGCGAGGAGCGGCTGGTCGCCTACTCCGACGAGGGGTACGCCATCGTCGCGCCGGACGGGAGCGTCGAAGGGCAGGGGACGGTGGTGCGCGACGTGAAGCCGACCGTCGCGCTGTGTTCGATGGACTCCTACGAGGTGCCCGAGGCCCCCGACGACGTGTCGCTGCCGTCGCCCGACGACGTGCCGGAGGGGACGGGACAGCTGGGCAACAACCTCCTCCAGCTCATCGCGTCCGCGCAGATACTGGTCGGTCTCGGGCTGCTCGGCGTCTGGCTGTTCACCGACGCCATCCCGACGCCCGGCGGCTACGTCGACCTCGTGGCGCCACTGACCGCACTGGTGTTCGTCGGCATCGGCGTCTTCCTCTTCGCCGTCGTCGCGAACGCTCGGCTCTCGGACCGGTTCCGGGCGGAGGAGTTCCGCAACCGACTGCGAGCGGCGGGCGTCGAGGACGGCGACCGACCGGACTTCCTCCCGCCACTGGACGGGGAAACCGCCGACGGCCCGGAGACGGCCGATTCGAGCGACGAAGAGGTGTGAACCGATCGGTGGGGAGTCGGTGGGTTTAAGCGCATTCCTTCCTGAGATTCGACTGTATGAAGAGGCGGGACTTCCTGAGAGTGGCCGGTGGGTCCGCCGCCGTCGGAACGGCCGCCGCCACGGCGACGCCGGCCGCCGCGCAGGCGTCGTTCGGCGGGTGGATGAGCGACGTAGGAAACTACAGTGAGGTCGCCGACGCGACCGGACAGGACGAGGTGACGATTACGGTTGGTGCCCAGGGCAACGGCGGGAACTTCGCGTTCGGCCCGCCGGCCGTCCAGGTCGATCCCGGGACGACAGTCATCTGGGAGTGGAACGGCGAGGGCGGCCAACACAACGTCGTCGCCGAGGAAGGCGGCGACTTCGAGAGCGAACTCACCGCCGAAGCCGGCTTCACGTTCGAACAGACCTTCGACTCCGAAGGCACCATCAAATACTACTGCCAGCCCCACCGCGCGCTCGGCATGAAAGCCGTCGTCGTCGTCGGGTCGATGCCCGACTCCGGTGGCGGTGGTGGCGGTGGCGGTGGTGGTGGCGGCGAAGTCGACCTCCACACGCTCGGCGTGCCGATTCAGGCCCACTGGGTCGGCGCGGCGACCATCCTCGGCATCATCGTCTCGCTGATATTCAGCTTCTACGTGCTGAAATACGGCGAATCACCGCACACCGGAACCGGGAGAGGAGAATAAATGTCATCCAGTGGTAGCACCTACGGCGACATTCACCGATACGAACCGGCCCGCGAGAGCACGGCCGCAGCCATCACGATCGTCCTCCTGACGGTCGTGGAAGTCGCCTTCGTGTTCATGTTCGCCTTCGGCCTCGTCAGCGGGTGGGGCCTGACCGAGAACGGGAACATGTTCCTCGGCGCCATCCTGGCCGTGATCTTCGTCGACCTCGCGTTCATCCTCGCGCTGTACCGCAAGGAGTTCCTCCCAGACGTCGTCATCGTCAAGAAGCGGCGTCGGAAGTGGGAGGACCTCTACATCCGTGAGGAGGATGTGGACGGCGAGACCCTCGGCGACGGGGCGTGGGACACAGTCAAACGCGCGGTGTATCCGTACTACAAGCGATAAGCAATGAGCCTAGAAAAGAAAGACGACATGGACCACGAGGGGTGGATGAAGCGGAAGGATCTGACTCCCGTCGAGTCCACCTTCCTGACGGCGCTCATCTGGATGGACAAGCGGCTCCGGATCGTCGACTACCTGGAGCTGCTGGAAAACCTGTACTACAAGGTCAACCTCCAGATGCCGAAAAGCCACACCGAACAGTACGACCTCGACAACAAGTTCTGGTACTGGTACCCACTGTACGCGCTGGGATCGTTCTCGACGCTGGCGTATATCGTTGCCGCGGTCAGTGGTGCCTTGCTCGGGTTCTACTACGCCCCGGCACAGACGGGCGACCCCAGCACGGCGTACAACTCGATCACGTTCATCATGACCGATCTCCAGTTCGGGTTCATGCTGCGATCCATCCACCGATGGTCGGCACAGGTGATGGTCGCGGCGGTGTTCCTGCACATGCTCCGCGTCTACTTCACGGGCGCGTACAAGGAACCGCGGGAACTCAACTGGCTGCTCGGAATCGTCCTGATCAGCCTGACGATGGTGTTCGGATACACCGGCTACCTGCTCCCCTGGGACCAGCTGGCCTTCTGGGCCGGACAGATCGGCGTCGAGATGTCGCTGTCGATACCGCTGGCCGGTGAATGGATCGCCCAGCTCCTGTTCGGCGGCTTCACCTTGAGTCAGGCGACGCTACAGCGAATGTACATCATCCACGTGTTCCTGCTCCCATTCGTCGTGACGACGCTGATCGCCATCCATATCGGCATCGTCTGGGTGCAGGGCATCGCGGAACCCCACTAAACCATGAGCGACAACGACACCAAAGACGAGACTCGCACCGACGGCGGCAGTCCGGGCATCGTCGCGCCGGACGACGAGACTCCGAGTTGGAGCGAGCGCAAGGAGCGAACCACGGGCCTCTCACGGCTCACCTACGAGTACTTCGAGCGGGCGCGGCGTGAGGACCAGGACCTCCGCACCGAGTCCGACTACGTCGAGCGCGACGTGCTCGCGTTCCCGACGTGGCCCCACGAGACGGTTCGTAACCTCTCCATCGCAGCTTTCTTTACCGGAATGATCTTCTTTCTGTCGGCGACGATGCCGCCGCACATCGGTGCGCCGGCCAATCCGAGTTCGACGCCGGCGATCATCCTGCCCGACTGGTATCTCTACTGGTCGTTCGGCCTGCTGAAACTCGGCCCGCTCAACCCTGAACTCGCCATCCTCGGCGGTCAGAAACTCACCGCCGACCGCACGTACGGCGTGTTGGCGAACGTCGTGGTCGTGGGCTTCATCGCCATCGTCCCCTTCCTGAACAAGGGATCGGCCCGACGCCCGGTCGAGCAGCCGTTCTGGTCGGCCGTCGGCGTCGGCGGCATCGTCTTCGCGCTCACCATCAGCCTACTGGCGGTCAAGAACCTGATGCCGATGGACGTCCACTTGCTCTTCGACCTGACCTTCCTCCTGCCCATCGTGGCGACGACGGTTACCTACGCCGTGCTCAAGACGATGCGCGAGGGGTACATGTACGACCTCAACCGCCGGTACTACCGGCTCCGACCGCCGAAGTGACGCGTTCGGCTACCTGACCGCTCATGGTTTCTTCCGACGACCACGACACGGAGACGGATGGAGTGGTCCGCGACGCCGACGGTCGCCGCGACGTGGTCGTCCCGATGCGCCTGTACAAGACCGTCACCGTCTTCTCGACGCTCATCGCTATCGTCAGCGTTATCCTCGGATTCGTCCTGCTCGATGCCGCGACGATCCGACTCAGCCTGCTGCGCCGCCTCGTGATCGCCGTCCTGCAGGCGGTCGGTATCTCGCCACCCACGACCGTTCTGAGTGCTGCCCTCGCCATCCTCGGCCTCGGCATCATCGCGTTCGGTGCCGGCGTCTACGTCCTCGGAACGCGCTTTCGCGCTCGCGGAATGGGAAACCCTCAAGAGGACGCCGACGAATCGTCCGATAATGGCTGACGAATTCATCAAAGGGCTCGGCATCTTCACGGGTGCGGGGCTCGGCTGGATCGTGCTCGCGGGGTGGTACCGGACGCCGGGATTCGAGAGCACGCGCCAGCTCGTGAGTCCGGTCTCTCCCAGCCCGGCAAACGCCGACCTGTTCAACCTGCTCGCCATCGGGCTGATGGACGTGCTCTTCTGGTTCGCCCTCCTCGGCCCGCTGGCGTTCTGGGTCGTCCTGCCGGCGATCCGGCAGGCACGGAAAACGATGGAGAACCGCGGATAACTGTTTTCTCGACGCCGCTGTCGCCGTCGGATGCAGTCGGCTACGACCGTCGACAGAGACCGAATAGAGACGCGCGAGCGTTGGTTCCGACGTGCCTACACGAACAGGTTCCAGAGCGGCTGAATGAAAACGAACAGGCTCTGGTAGCCGGCGTACAACAGGGCGAGCAGCGACGCCGCGACGGCGCCCTTGGGCCGTTCGAACGTCATGTCGTTTCGGGCCTCGACTTGGCGGGACTCGAACTCGAAGAAGTCCGTCAGGAACAGACCGACGGCGATGACCGACATCACCATGCCGCCGTGGGGCTCGATAACGAGGAACGCGAACGAGGCGAGCACCAGCGCAATCGTGGTGACGGTGTGCGGGAGATACCGACTCAGTTCGTCGGCCCCATCATCGACCTGCCGCTGGTGGACCGAATGCGCACGAATCCGCGTGAGCATGTTCACCACCACCAGCGCCAGCACCACGTGGGCGATGTACGGTTCGAGCGCGTCGAGGGCGCCGACCGGGACGGCGAACTGTAGCGGTTGCATACCCTGAACTCACGCGCAGACTCATTAGAAGTTTTCCGTTCGGGTCGGGGTCACCACGTCGAGCGAGTCGGCGCGGTCCATCCGCAGGTCGGCGCCGCGGTCGACGACGCCGCGACGAACGCCGTCGACGACGACGGCGACGGCCCCGTCGCGCTCGACCGAGACGGTGAGTGGGGTGTCGGGGTCGACCACCCGCCTCTCGGCGGCCGTCGAGAAGGGGGCGATAGGGACGACGGCGACGCCAGCGCCGGCTTCGAGGATGGGACCGCCCGCGGCGGCGGCGTAGCCGTCGCTTCCCATCGGCGTCGCGACGACGACGCCGTCGGCGCGGACCGAGCCCAATCGCTCCCGACCGACGGTGACGGTGTATTCGGAGATGCTCGCGGGCGCGTCGGTCACGAGGGTCACGTCGTGGAGCGCGCGAACGACGGCGGCGTCCCCGTGACGGAGGCCGAGGATCGGATGCGTATCGACGCGGCAGTCACCCGCAACGACGGCGGCGATGGCGGCGTCGAGCGAGTCGCGGGCAACGAGGTGGCGCCCACCCGAGGGCATCACTGGGAGGACGGGGGCAGCCGGCAGGTCGGTGACGGTCGACTGGATGGCCTCGTCGCCGACCGCGACGACAACCTCCGGATCGCCGTCTTCGGGAACGACCGTAGCACCACCGACACCGACCGCCGCCGCATCGTCGTCGTCGCCGCCGCGGACGGCGACGTTCACCGTCGCCCGCCTCCGGTCCGTGTCATGCGCGGTACGTCGACCTACGGCGTTAAAAATCCCCCTCGGTCAGAACGGCCAGTCGCCCGTGGCGCGCATCCCCGCAGCCAGATCCTCGCGTTCGAGATCGGCGGCAACGTCGTCGGGATCGCGGCGAGCGATGCGGCCGGTGGCGGCGAGGTCGGCTACCAGCGCCGTCAGGAGGATCGCTCCCTCGCGGAGCGTGCGACGCTCCAGTTTGTCGAGCGTGTCGGCGCGAGTGTGCCCCCAGCCACGCCCCCGGTCACCGTCGTCGCTCGACACGAGGACAGCGGGCACGCCGCGGGCGACAAAGGGCCAGTGGTCGCTGTGGGGGTGCTGAGTCGGGCGGCAGGAGACGGGGTGGGCGAAGCGGTCGACGACGCGGTCGACCGCCGCGCCGAGTTCGTCGAAGCCGTGCGTGTAGTACTGGTGGGTCCGCCCGCGGCAGACGCCGTCGCAGTTGACGACCGCCTGCACCGCGTCGGGATCGACCAGTTCGGCCTCCCGTTTCGACCCGCGAAGACCGACCTCCTCGGCGCCGAAACAGACGATCCGCACCCGGCTGTCGAGGTCGGTTTCGCTCGCGAGGAGCGCGCGCGTGACTTCGAGGACGGTGGCCGTCCCGGCGGCGTTGTCGACGGCCCCCTCCGCGATGTCGTGGGCGTCGACGTGGCTCGTCAGGTAGACCGCGCGGTCGGTGTCGGGGCCGATGTCGGCGCGGACGACGCCGCTCTCGGCGGGGGGTGTCTCGCAGTCGACACCGACGGTGACGCGCTCGCCCGTGTGCCGGCGAGCGAGGCGCAGGCCGACCTCGCGGCTGACGCCGACGGCGGGGATGGGGCCGAGCGGCTCGGCGTCGGTGCCGACGCTGCCGGTCGGCGCGAGACAGCCCGGCGTGTGATTCCGGAAGACGAAGCCGGCGGCACCGGCCTCGACGGCACGATAGTACTTCTCGCGACGATGGATGAAGCGGTCGTAGTGGTCGGGGACGGACGACGAGACGAGGGCGATAGCGCCGTCCAGATCGGTGTCCTCGAAATCCGCCGGGAGGCCGTCGCCGCAGTCGACGAGCGGCCCCGAGACGGTGCCGGCGGGACTCCGCGGAAGGGCGATACAGTCGGCGTCGCCGTCGGGCGTGTCGATTCGGCTCGCGCCTCGAACCCAGCCCTGGATTTCGAACTCGTCGACGTGGGCGTCCCGGGCGCCGACGGCATCGAGGGCGTCACGCGTCGCCGTCAGGGCCTCGTGTTCGCCCGAACTCCCCGCCATCCGGTTTCCGATATCGACCAGTCGCTCCAGATGAGTCCACCCAACGTCGCTGGTGAACGTCTCGCCGATCCACTCCATGCCCCTGCGTGTACCCGCCCGCGACTAACCGTTTCGGTCGGACGAGCGGTCGGGGTGTGTGACGGCATGTCGAACGTCGAACGTCGACCGGTAGACGGACAGCTGTCGAACGTCAAACGGCCGATACCAGCCGGGAGAGCTGCCGAATCCGGCAGGTCTTTATTCGCTCGCCCACCTATGTGAATCCATGACAGGCGTACGTGTCGCCGGCGTCGGATTGACGCAGTTCGGGCGACATCCGGAGCGGACCGGACGTGATCTGTTCGGTGACGCCGCACTTGCCGCTCGCGAGGAGTCAGGCATCCCTCCAGAAGAGATCGAGGCGCTCAACTACGGGAACTTCATGGGGACGCTGGCGGAACGCCAGGGGCATCAGGCGCCGCTCATGGCGGAGATGGCGGGACTCCAGTGTCCGGCAACGCGCTACGAGGATGCGTGTGCGTCCGCCGGCGTCGCGATCCGGGAGGCAGTGCGAACCGTTCGCTCCGGCGAAGCCGACGTGGTTCTCGCCGGCGGCTGTGAGCGAATGACCAATCTCTCCACCGCCGACGTGACCGAAGCGCTGGCGACCGCCGCCGACGAGCTCTACGAGATTCGGGCCGGGATGACGTTCCCCGGCGCGTACGCCCTCATGGAACGGGCCTACTTCGAGCAGTTCGGGGGCGACCGCGAGGACCTCGCACACGTCGCGGTGAAAAACCACGACAACGCCCTCCCCAACGAGTACGCGCAGTTCCACCGCGCCATCACCGTCGACGAGGTGCTCGACGCGCCGATGGTGTCCGATCCGATCGGCCTGCTCGACGCCTGTCCCGTCACCGACGGCGCGAGCGCCATCGTCCTCGTCAGCGACGAGTACGCCGAGGCGAACGACCTCGACGCCCCGGTGTCGATCACCGGTTCTGGGCAGGGGGGCGACAATCTCGCGCTCCACGACCGCGAGAACCTCGCGGTCACGCCGGCGACGGAGCGCGCGGCAGCCGAGGCGTACGACGACGCCGGCCGAACGGCCGACGATGTCGACCTCGTCGAGGTCCACGACTGTTTCACCATCGCCGAAGTGCTCGCGATCGAAGGCCTGGGCTTTTACGACACCGGTGAGGGGATCGCCGCCGCACGGCGCGGCGAGACGACGGCGACGGGGGAGCGCCCGGTCAACCTCTCTGGCGGCCTGAAGGCGAAAGGTCATCCCGTCGGCGCCACGGGTGGGAGTCAGATCGCCGAGATGACGCGCCTCCTCCGGGGAGATCATCCAAACAGCGACCACGTCGAGGACGCGACGGTCGGCGTCACGCACAACGCCGGTGGGACCGTGGCCTCCGCGGTCGTTCACGTGCTGGAGGTGGACCGATGACCGACGCCGGCTACGACGAGTGGCTCGACGCCATCGACGACGGGGAGGGCTACTACCTCGAATGTTCCGAGGGACACGGCTCCCTTCCGCCACGGCGAGTGTGTCCCCACTGCGGATCGACGGCGCTCGACCGCGCCAGTCTGCCCGCGACGGGTACCGTCGAGACGTTCACCATCTGTTATGTCGGCGGTCCCGACTTCGAGGCCGAGGAGCCCTACGCCACCGCAATCGCCGACTTCGGCGACGTACGTCTAACCGGCGTCGTCCGCGGCACCGACCCCGAAGACGTGACGGTCGGGATGCCCGTCGAGGCACGTGTCGGCACCAATCGGACGACGGGCGACGACCTGCTGGTGTTGCGGATCAGATAGCCTCACGCACCGCGTCGACGAACGCGTCGGGATGCTCGACGTGCGGCAGGAGCTTGGCGTGATCGAAGACGACGAGCCGTGCCGCCGCCTCGTCGGCGAGTGCTCTCCCGTCCGACAGCGGCGGGAGAGTCGCGTCGCGCCCCCAGACGACGGTGACCGGCGCGTCGAGGTCACGCAAGGCGGGGCCGAGGTCCAGATCGGAGTTGCAGTGCCCCGCGACGAAGGAGGCGACGGCGAAGCGAGCGTTCGGCTGGTGGGTGGTCCGCCACTGGTAGTCGGTCCACGCCTCCGAGACGGCGCCAGGGGCGGCGTAGGCGTGGTCTGCGTTGAAGTAACGGATCGACGGCTTCGAGACGAGGGCGTCGAAGCACGCGGTGCCGAGGATGGGTGCGCGGAGGAGTTCGCGGAGCCACGTCTTCGGTGGCTCCGGCCCGGCGCGGGTCGTCGGGCAGACGGTCAGCAGCGAATCGATCGTCACCCGGCGGTCGGTGGCGGCGCGGGCGACGTACGCTCCGGAGAGCGACGAGGCGACGACGGCGGGGGACTCGTACTCGGCGAGGAAGTCGGCGACGAAGTCCTCGTAGAGCGCCGCTGAGTACCGAAGCGGCGGGCGGTCGGAGCGACCGAATCCAGGGTAGTCCGGTGCGACGACGTGGTGGGTTTCGGCGAGTGCGTCGACGATTTCGCGGAACTCGCCGCTCGATCCGGCGGCGTTGATGCCGTGGAGGCAGACGAGCGTGGGATCGGTGTCGTCACCCACCTCCGCGTAGGAGAGATCCATCCCGCGCCAGCGATACGTCCGCTCGGTCGCGTCGAGGGCCGGTTCGAGTTCGCCGGCCGCGCCACGGAGGAGTCGATCGGCGCCGACGACACCGCCAGCGAGGCCCGCGGCGATGATGCCGAGGCGTCTGAGCTTCATATCTCATCCGTCGGTCGCCGCGACCTTATTCTCGGCGACGCTCGACGCAGTCGGCCAGCGGAGTCAGAATCCGATCCGTGACGGTGTAGGGGTCCGCGTCCCGCGCCTGCACCTCGTCGACGAGCGCGTCCATCCCGCCGTGGCGCTCGATCTCGTCTTCCAGCAGATCCGCGGCGTCCGTACGGAGCAACTGTCGAATCTCCTCGGCGTATCGCGTGCGCTCCCGCCGGTCGAGTTCGCCCGTCTCCCGGAGGTAGGCGTAGTGGTCGTCGAGAACGTCGATCAGAGCTTCGACGCCCGTCCCCTCGGTGGCGACCGTTTCGACGACTTCGGGGTCCCAACCGGCGTCGGCGGTTCCACCCCCTTCCTCGTCGGCCACCGCCCCCAGACCGTGATGTCCGGTGGCCGCGGTCGTCGAACCGTCGCGCATGTGGAGCATCTCCCGGAGGTCGGCGACGGTCGTCGAGGCGCCGTCCATATCGGCCTTGTTGACGACGAACACGTCACCGATCTCCAGAATCCCGGCCTTGAGCATCTGCACGTCGTCGCCGCTGCCAGGCTGGACGAGAACGACGACGGTGTCGGCGGTACGGACCACGTCCACCTCGTTCTGGCCGGCGCCGACCGTCTCGACGACGATCCGGTCTTTGCCGAAGGCGTCGAGAGCGGTGATGGCGTCGGCTGTCGCCGTCGAGAGGCCGCCGAGCTGACCGCGGGCGCTCATCGACCGGAAGAACACGTCCATGTCGCCGACGTTCGAGGCCATGCGGATGCGGTCGCCGAGGACCGCGCCGCCCGTGTACGGTGAGGAAGGGTCCACCGCGATGACGCCGACGGTGAGCCCGCAGTCGCGGTACCGCTTGGCGAGTTTGTCGACCAACGTCGACTTGCCGGCGCCGGGACTGCCGGTGACGCCGATCACCTCCGCGTCGCCGGTGTGAGCGTGGAGCGCGGAGACCAGGTCGCGATAGCCGGATTCGCGGTTCTCGATCGTCGTGATGGCACGGGCGAGCGCGCGGTGTTGTCCGTCGAGGATGCCCGACACCAGGTCGTCGACGCGCGCCTCGCTCATCGTCGGACGTTCTCGCGGACGAAGTCGATCGTCTCCTGCATCGACGTGCCGGGGCCGAACACCTCGGCGACACCCGCTTCCTTCAGGTCCGACCGGTCCTCGTCGGGGATGATCCCGCCGACGAGAACGAGCGTGTCCTCGAATGCCCCGTACTCTTTCAGCCCCTCGATCACTTTCGGGACGAGCGTGTTGTGCGCCCCCGAGAGGATGGAAATACCGAGGACATCGACGTCCTCCTGCACCGCGGCCTGGACGATCTCCTCGGGCGCGCGATGCAATCCGGAGTAGATCACTTCGAACCCGGCGTCGCGGAAGGCCCGTGCGATGACGTGTGCGCCGCGGTCGTGGCCGTCGAGGCCGACCTTGGCGACGAGACACCGGATAGTCCGCTGTTCCTGCCCCGTACTCATGCGTTACCGTTCACCGTGCGCCCGTTTGACTCTAACGGACCCCTGGTCCGGAGCGGCGGCAGGCCGCTGGCCGGCACGATGATCGAAGGCCACTCGTGAACGGCGAGGGGCCTATCGGGGCCTACTTTTATAACGGATCCTAATGTTAACGATAGACATGCATCGACTCAGACCGATAGTCGGCAGGGGAACCGAACTGGTTGCCGCCGCCGTGACGAGCATCATCCTCACCGTTCTCACGATGATCAGCACCGTTCTCAGGGTTCACGCCGATCAGGTGGGGTGGGCCGAGGTGACGGCCGCACCTGCAACAGCGCCCGTCGACCACGGCGACGCCGAGAACGGGGGTGGATCGGCGTGGGTCTGATCGACAAGATTCTGTCCATCTTCGGTGGTGGATCGAGCGCCGGGGGCCCCACGCCGCCGTCGGAATCGGAGGAGACGGATGAGTCGGCTCCCGAACCGGAGCGCGGCGCGGAGGCCGAAGAGACAGAGGTCGAAGGGGAAGAGGCCGAAGAGACAGAGGTCGAAGGGGAAGAGGCCGAAGAAGAAGAGGCCGAGGACGAAGACGGCGGCGGCATGTCCACCAAATCCGTCGCCGAGATGGCCGATCCGCGGCGACGAGAGGGCGAAGAGAACACCGTTCACAACCGCGCGGAGAATCCCGAGGATCACGCGGAGGCCGAAGAGGAAGAGGCCGAAGAAGAAGAAGAGGCCGAAGACGAAGACGGCGGCGGCATGTCCACTAAATCCGTCGCCGAGATGGCCGATCCGCGGCGACGAGAGGGCGAAGAGAACACCGTGACCAACCGTGCAGAGAATCCGACGGATCACGCGGAGGCCGAAGAGGAAGAGGCCGAAGAAGAAGAGGCCGAGGACGAAGACGGCGGCGGCATGTCCACCAAGGCCGTCGCCGAGATGGCCGACCCACGCCGACGAGACGGCGAGGAGAACACCGTCACCAACCGCGCGGAGAATCCCGACGATCAGCGGGCGACGTGACGGACCGGCCACAGTCCGGGTGTCTTATGTTGTGAGGTGCGTATCGAGGAACTCCACAATAGCGGAGTAGGCCTCGATTCGGTTCTCGAGTTTCGTGAAGCCGTGGCCCTCGTCCTCGAAGACGAGTTCGCGGACGGGGACACCCGCCTCGCGGGCGCCCTCGACGATGCGGTGGGCCTCACTGACTGGCACGCGCGGATCGTTTTCGCCGTGAAGGACAAAGAGGGGTGCGGCGATGTCGTCGACGTGGTTGATCGGGCTGATCGACTCCAGCATCTCGCGGTCCGCGTCGAGCGAGCCGTACTCGGCCTCACGGAGTTCGCGCCGCCAGTCACCCGTGTTCTCGAGGAAGGTGACGAAGTTGGCGATGCCGACGATATCGACACCGGCCGCCCAGATGTCGGGGTAGGCGGTCAACGCCGCGAGTGTCATGAACCCGCCGTAGGAGGCACCCATGATGGCGATTCGGTCGGGGTCCACGGCGGGGTGGTCGTGGAGCCAGTCGACGCCCGCTCTCAGATCCGCGACCGAGTCCATCCGCTTTTCCACGTCGTCGAGGTGAGTGTAGGCCGTCCCGTACCCGGTCGAGCCGCGGACGTTGGGCTCGAAGACGGCGTAACCCCGCGAGAGGAGGTACTGTTTCACGCGGCCGAAGGACGGGCGACGCTGTGATTCGGGGCCACCGTGGACGTCGACGACGACGGGTGTCTCGCCGTGGCCCGTGTCCGTCTCGGGCAGGGAGAAGAAGGCCGGAATCTCCAGGCCGTCGAAGGAGGGGTAGCGGACGAGTTCGGGCGCGACGAAGGAGTCGCGGGGGATGCCGGCGGTTGAGGCGCGGGTCCAGCGCTCCGCCTCGCCGCTCGTCACGTCGACGACGTAGACGTTGGCGGTGTCGTCGCTCCGGGTGGCGGTGAGCGCGAAGCGGTCGCCGTCGGGGGCGAAGCTCACGCCACCGGCGACACAGTCCGGCAGGTCGGGCGTCGGGAAGTGATCGAGGCGACCGGGCGCGACGAGTTCGCCTGCGGCGAGTTCGGTGTAGCCGTCGACGTTTCGGGAATAGACGAGGCGTCGGGACTCCTGATCGACGGTCACGCCGTCGACGTTCCACTCGTCGTCCCACGGCCCGTCATCGGCGGCCGCCTCGACCGGCGACAGGTCGTCGGTCGCGAGGTCGATCCGTGAGAGTCGGAGCGTGTCGGTGTCTCGGTCGGTGACGAGGTAGACGTTCTCACCGTCGGGCCCCCAGTTGGCGCTGAGGTGGCGGACCGTCCCCTCGTGAGGTGTCAGGTGGCGGCGCGACCCCGTCTCCACGTCGAGGACGTACACGTCTTGATCGAAACTGGAGTGGGACTCGGTGAGGAGGAGGCGGTCACCGTCGGGGCTCCACCCGGCGACCGAGAACCAGCCGTCACCCTCGTGGACGCGTTCGGCGTCCGATCCCGTGGCCGTGCGGTCCTGCACGTACACGTCGAAGACGGATTCGTCGCGACGGTTGGAGGCGAAGGCGAAGCGGTCGCCGTCGGGGCTCCACCCGCCGAACCAGTGTTTCGACTCGGGGTGCTGGGTCAGATCGGTGATCGATCCGTCCGAGACGTTCAGTAGGTAGAGCGTCTCCTTCTCGTCGCCGCCGCGGTCGCGACCGACGATCAGTTCGTGGCGTTCGGGCGACCACGAGGCGAAGGTGACGCGGTCGTCGAAGAAGGTTCGCTGTTCGGGCCAGCCGCCGGGATCGGAGAGCGTCCACACCTGCGGGACGCCGGTGGTGTCCATGAGAAAGGAGAGCGTGTCACCGGCCGGGCCGATGGAGGCGCCGTGGGCGCTCCGTACGTTGAGGTAGCGCTCGATGTCGAACATACGTGGCGTTGGTGGGGAGCGACCAAAACGTGTTCCCCCGCCCGACGGTCGGTCGCGTGGCCGCTCGGCCGCCAGTCGGCTGGTCCGTCGACACCCACGTCACGGGGGATTCCGAGACCGGAACGACAAAGTGATCCACTGCCGATACTACGCGCAGGTCCGCCCGATGGTCTACCGATTCCGGTGTCAGCACTGCTCGTTCGCCGTCTGGTCCGCGAGCAGGGAGGCACTCGTCGACGCCGTCGAATCGCACGTCCTCGATCACCACCGACAACGGTTGACCAAGCAGGACTTTCGCGTCCGCTGGGACTGTCCCTACTGCGAGAGTAGCGGGCAGTACCACGATCAGGACGACGGAATCGAGGAGTTCAAGCGGCATCTCTTCGACCACGTCAAGTCACTCGTCGAGTCCGGCGTTCACGTCGCGGACGACATCGACGGGACGGGGAACGTCCTAGTGCGGTCGCCGCGCCGAAGCACCGGTTCGGACAACGCACGGGTGCACTTTCTCTCCCCCGGCGACATCGTGGTGTTCGTGACGACGACCCCGGGCGAGCGGCTCCGACTGCTGCACGACGAGTTACACGAGTGGCCGGCACAGACGGTCATCCTCACGACCAAATCAGACGTACTGGGGAGCGTCTCCGGGATCGACTTCTCCGAAGTGCCGCTGGAAATCGTCCAACTCGACGGCCGGCTCGGCCTCTCCGGGCTCGGCGAGACGCTGTCCCGTGTCATCGAGGAGTACGAGGCGGCCGCCGGCAAGATCGCCGTCGAGATCGACATCCTCTCGGAACTCGTCGAAAAGTTCGACCTCCAGACCGTCTTCAAGTTCCTCCACTTGCTGGGAAAGCGCATCGAGCAGGCTGACGCGCTGGCACACTACCACGTCGATTCACGGTCGCGGTCGGAGTCGACCATCAACGTCCTCGACCAGGCGTTCGACCTCTCGATAACGGCTCGCGATCAGCGATTCGTGTCGAAGTCGGGGTCCGATCAACGGTGACGCCACCCCATCCGTGGAGGTCGCCGGCGCTCACGACGCCGATCCGTTCGAGTCGCCGTCGTCTCCGCGGTGGCGTCTCGTGTAGTCTTCCGGATCGCGGACGTACGTGTAGTCGACGGCGTTGGTCACGACATCCGCAGAGAGGCTCGCGCCGATCCCTTCGAGAACCGCCTCCGCACGGTCGATCACGTCGGTCGGGGTGTCCGCGTCGTCGACAAGGATCTGGAGCCGTCGTTCGAGTTCGTCGCTGCCGAGTTCGGTGAGGCTGGCTACCGCGAGTCGTGCGGTTCGGTCGTCGGACGCGCCGAGCGCCTCGATCAGACAGTCGTACACCGCGTCACGCTGGTCGTCGTCGACCTCGGCGTCGGCCACGTACCCGAGCAACCACACCGCGTTGTGCCGAACCGCAGTCCGCCGACTCTCGGACGCCATGTCGATGGCGTGTGGGACGACGGCACGCGTGTCGGCGCTCGAAAGCTGATCGGCGACGGCGTTACGGACGCGCTGGGTCCGCTCCGGTGGGGCGTCGACGAACAACTCGACCAGCGACAGGAGCGCCGCGCGTTGCACTGCGTCTGTATCGTCGGTGAGCGCCCGAACCAGGACGACGACGGGGTCGAGGCTCCCGAACTGGCCGAGTTCCTCGACCGCGATGCGTCGGAGCGACTCGTCGTCGTCGCGGGCGATCGGGACGAGCGATCGGAGGGCGTCCTCACCACCGATCGCTCCGAGCGCCCGAACGGCCCTCTCACGGACGAGATCCGTGGGATCGTCGAGCCGGGCTCGAAGCGGTTCGAGACACCGTTCGTGGCCGATCAGTCCGCAGGACTCCACGGCCCGTGCCCGGACGCGGCGGTCCGGGTCGGTCGTCGCCGCCACGAGTGCCGCCAGCGAGTCGTCGCCGCCGACCTGCCCGAGTGCCGTCGCGGCGACCATTCGAAACTCCGGGAGATCCGCAGTGAGCCAGTCTTCGAGGCGCCGGGCCATCGCTCGCTCTGACATCGCGTCGGATTCGCCGGCGGCATCGGCACCGTCGCCGGCCTCGCTCAGTTCGCGGACGAGACGTTCGAAGGAGTCCTCGCCGTGCCGGTACAGGGCGTCGATCGCCCGGGCACGGACGTTCTCGTCGTCGTCGTTTTGAACGGCCTCCACGAGCGCACGGACGGCCTCTTCCGTGGCGTCACGATTGGGATGCTCGGAGAGATCACCCAACAACTCCGCGGCTCGCCGCCTGACCACCGGGTTCGAACTGCGTCGCAGGTGCGCGACGAGTTCGGTGGTCCGCGAGTCGCGGGCGAGTTCGTAGAGAAACGTCGTGTCGGTCACGGGTTTTCGAAGTCGGGGCCACCGCGAGACGGCGTCTCGCAATCGGGCGTGTCAGTATCTGTGTTGTCGGGAACTATAAGCGTACCTCCGTCCCCGGGCGATCAACCCTACAGCAGCCCTTCGGCTTCCAGCGCCGCCATCACGTCGTCGACGAGTTCGTCGACGGATTCGTAGGGGAACTCCTGGTGGCCGTCGAGATTCGCGGCGAGTTCCATCGCCGAGAAGGATACGTCGCCGGCCTCGAACCGGGTGCCGGGGCCGTTCGGCAGCGCCGGAACGAGATCCATCTGGTCGGAGACGGGGAAGTCGGCGTCTTGGAACGCCGTCCTGAACTGCTCCCGGAGTTCGGCCGAAACGTCGTCGCTCATGGGCAATCCTGGACGTATCGCGCGGAAAAGCGTTCCGAAACGCAAGGACCGTCGATAGCTACCCGTCACGGGGCGGGTGGACTCTACGGCGTGCGACGAGCGCGACCATCCGAACTGCCGCACCGATCGTAGCGTTTGGAACTGTTTGCACACCTGATCGAACGCAGTCCTGCGATCAGGTGTGCAATGACTTACAAAGGCGACTATAGCCACGGAACTGATGTCCCGAGCCGGATCAGAAGAACCCGTAGTCGTCGATGGTGCGTTGATAACAGTCGACGTAGCGGTCGATCACTGCGTCGTGGTCGTACGGCGCGTACGCCTCGTTGACGGTCCAGTGTTCTATCTCCGCCGCGGCGACGATCTCGTTCGCGAGTTCCCGGGGATTGGTCACCAACGCGCCCCGTGGGTCCCCCTCGACGAGTTCGTGCGCCGCCGAGGCGGCCTGATACTCGACGACACCGACACAGCCGCACGCGAGCGCCCGCAACAGGTTCGTCGCGAACGGTTCCCACGTAGCCGTCTGAGCGAAGACGTGGGCTCCCTTGAGGATCGGCACCTGTTCGGCGGGGTCGAGGGCGCCGAGGAACTCGATGCGGTCGGCGATCCGGAGGTCGCGCGCAGTCCGTTCGGCCTCCGGACGGGCCGGGCCGTCGCCGATGATCGCCGCCCGCCACTCCCGGTCGCGGAGTTCCGCCAGCGCGAGGAGAAACTCCTCGACGTTGGCGTGGTCGTCGAGCGAGCGAGCGTACACCAGGTCGGCGCGCGGATCGACGGACGCGCTCCGAACGCCCGCCATGTCGATGCTGTCGGGGACCACCTCGACGGCGTCGTCGTCGACACCGTTCTCCCGGGCCGTCGTGCCGATGGTTCGGGAGGGGACGAGTACGCGGTCGGGCGAGCGAGCAGCCCAGTGGCGCTGCCACGATGGCGTCTCGTCGTCGGAGCGCGCCCACCACTCCCCGACGACCGGCGTTCGCCGGAGGCGACCCGCAACGCTGGCGGCGGGCACGGCGAGGTGTGGGTGGGTAGCGACGTGGACGATGTCGGGGCGGACGCTGTTGAGGACGAACGGGAGTTTGGCGACGAACGCCCGTGGCGCCGTCTCGGCCGTGACACGGCGGTACGTGACGCCCTCGAAGTCGAAGGCGGGGTGGTCGCCGTCCCACCACTGCGAACAGCAGACCGTCACGTCGTGGCCACGGGCCACCAGTCGCTCGGCGACTGCCCGCATCCGGCGGGCGTACCAGTCGTCGCCGTGGTGGGCCGTCGTCATCGACACGAACGCGACGCGCACACCCACGACCACGATCCGGACGGGCAAAAAGCCCTTCCGTCGGCGGGCGGTTCGCGATGGCCGAGGAAGAGTATCGGACGTCAGCGGAGAGTGCCGCCGAGACGGGTGGGTGAGAATCGGTCGACAGTTACGGAGCCCCAAACCGCCGTTCCCGGTCACCGAGAACGGGCAGCGGTTTTGTCGTGGCGCCGGTCGAACGAACACTCATGTACGACCGAATTCTGGTGCCGACCGACGGGAGCGATCCCGCAGCCGCGGCGACCGAACACGCCCTGTCCATCGCCGACCGCTTCGACGCGACGGTTCACGCCCTGTACGTCGTCGATACCGACGGCATCGCTCACGAGGCGCCAGGGCTCGGCCTCGACGCCCTTCGGGACGCGCTCGAAGCGGAAGGCGAGGAGGCGACGACGGCGGTCGTGGAGCGAGCCACGGCACGCGGCGTCGACGTGACGCAGTCGGTCGTCGAGGGGCTCGCCGAGGACGCCATCGTCGACTACGCCGAGTCGGAGGGGATTGATCTGATCGTGATGGGGACCCACGGCCGGCGCGGACTGGACCGCTATCTGGTCGGGAGCGTCACCGAACGGGTCGTCCGCCGGACCGACGTGCCGACGCTCGTCGTCCGGGGGGACTGGGACTGATACTGTCGGTCACGATATTCGTCGCCCCGGGATGGCAAATATCGTGAAACGGTTACAGCCGACAGTACGAGCGGGAGTGTCGTCACTCCTCGGCGATCATCCCTGAGGACTTGGCACCCTCGGCGAGGGGAGCTATAGTCGCCTTTGTAAGTCATTGCACACCTGATCGCAGGACTGCGTTCGATCAGGTGTGCAAACAGTGCCAAACGGTACTATAGCCGCGCAGGGCGGGCGCCGCGACGACGACGGCCGCCTCGACGAACTCCCAGCTGTAGACGTGGTTGAGGAGGAGGTAGGTGACGACGCCGAGCGAGAGCGAGAGAATCCACGCGGCGGCGGCGATACGGCCGACACGAGCGTGGGCGGTGTCCCGGAGCTCCGCGGGCGTGTGGGTCACGCCGAGGACGATGGCGTAGAGGACGACGGGGACGGAGACGATGGAGAGCACGATGTGGATGGCGAGCATCGCGAGGTAAGCGTAGTAGACGAGCGTGGGGCCGACGAACTCCTTGGTGCCGCCGCCACCGATTTTGGTCAGATAGAGGACGAGGAAAACGAGGATGAGACCGAAGGCGGTGGCCATGGCGGTGGCGTGTTTTTTCACCTCGTCGCGGCGAATCCACCGCCAGCCGGCGACGAGCGAGAGGGTCGCGAGCGTGTTGACGACGGCGATGGCGTCCGAGAGGCGGTTCACCTGCTGGAGCGAGAGGTCGGGGAAGATCGAACCGGGCACGATGCCGAGGAAGGTGCCGACGACGAGGGTGTAGCCGACGACCGAGAGGACGGCGGTGACGGCGGCGGGGTGGTCCTTGAGCGGGCCGCTAGCGTTGGCCGTTGCCATAGCCGGAGATTGGACCGAACTGGCTTGCCTCTTCCGTTCTCCGAGCGTCGGCGCGCGACGTGTGGCGGCGCTAGATCACGCCCGTCACGGTCGCGGCCTCGCGTGCGGCCGCCTCGCTGATGCCGTTGCCGAGGATGGTGTACCGGTCGCGGATGCGGTGGGCGGTCGTCAGCGCCTCGATCACCGTCTCGTCGTCGAATCCGAGGCCGGCGGCGGTCGTCGGCGCACCGATCACCGCCAGCGCGTCGCGGATGTTGCGCCACATCCCCTTCTCGCCCTCGTGGAGGTACGCGACGAGGATGGACCCGACACCGACCTGATGGCCGTGGAGCGCGCGGTCAGGAGCGATGCGGTCCAGCCGGTGTGAAAAGAGGTGTTCGGCGCCGCTGGCGGGGCGGGACGACCCCGCGATCGACATGGCGACACCGGAGGAGACGAGCGCCTTCACGACCACCCACGCCGACTCTTCCAGCCCCTGTTTGATCGATTCGGCGTTCTCGACGAGCATCTCGGCGGTCATTCGTGAGAGCGCGCCGGCGTACTCGGAGTACTCGACGTTCTGGAGGCGGTAGGCGAGCTGCCAGTCCTCGACGGCGGTGTAGTTGGAGACGATGTCGGCACAGCCGGCGGTGGTGAGCTCCCACGGTCCGGCCGCGATGACCTCGGTGTCGGCGACGACGGCGAGGGGTGGGTCCGCGGCCACGCTGTGGCGGGTGTCGCCCTCCGGAATCGACGAGCGCCCGCTGACGATGCCGTCGTGACTGGCGGCGGTGGGGAGAGAGACGAAACCGAAGCCGAGACGGTCGGCCGCCATCTTCGCCGTGTCGATTGGTTTGCCCCCGCCGAGACCGACTAGATACGTTACCTCCTCGGCCTCCGCAGCCTCCACGACACGCTCTACGGCGCCGAAGCCCGCGTGTTCGACGGTCACGGTCGCGGGGTCGTTCCCGAGTTGGTCGCGCACCCGGTCGCCGACGAGTCGGTTCGGTGTCGGACTCGTGACGACCAGCGGTCGGCCAACTACGGAAAGGTCGTCGACTACGTCGCCGAGGTCGGCGAGGACGCCGTGGCCCACGACGACGTTTCGCGGGAGCTTGATCCACGTCGACTTATCGAACATAGACACCCTACTCGACGGGATCATTTAGTAGCTGAGGGTTACGTATCCGTCGAGGGCGCCGACCGACACGCTCCGAGGTCCGTCGGGAGCGCCAGGGTGACCGTACTCCCGTCAGCGTCGTTCTCGGCGATGATGAGGTCGCCGCCGGAGAGTCGCGACACCCAGTAGACGAACAGCAATCCCAGCCCGGAGCTGTGGTGCAACTGGTCGATTTCCCGGTCGAGACGGAGCGTGTTCCGTTCGATGTCGGGGATTCCGGGGCCGTTGTCAGCGATTCGAACGAGCCCCCGATCACCGTCGTCGACGACCGAGACCCGGATCGTCGCCGTCTCTTTGTCGGTGTATTCGATTCCGTTCTCGACGAGTTCGTCGATGGCCATCCCGATGTCGGGAATCGCGCGGACGACGACCGTATCCGCCCGCACGAGATCGATGTCGGCGCTCGGGTGGCGCTCACGGAGGTCGACCACGTGTCGCTCGACTAAGTCGGCGAGATCGATCGTGTCTGGGTCCGGTGGCGTGGAGAGAATCTCGACGATCCGTCGCTCCCGATCCGCCTGTTCGAGGAGGTGGTCGGCGTAGCGCTCGATGCGGGTTACGCTCTCGTCGAGGTCGTCGGTCCGATCCTGTCGGAGGTTTTCCGCGGTGCCGCGGATGACGTTCACGTCGTTGCGGATGTTGTGACGGAGCCACTGTTCGAGCGCCTGCAACTGCCGCTTGCGCTCCTTTCGGTGCGAGATGTCACGGCCGATGCCGACCACGCGCGGCGCATCGTCGCCGACGGCGTCCAGCCGTCGCCCCCGGAACTCGTACGGGCGGGTGCGGCCGCTCTTGGTGACGAGCATGGCCTCGACCGTGTCGGCGCCCTCGTCGAGAACGGTCGCGACCGACGACAGAACCCGCGGTGCGTCCGCCTCGGTGAAGAGTGCGGTGAGGTCGAGCGACGCCAGTTCGGCGTCGTCGTAGCCGGTCACCTGGATCGCCGCCTCGTTCCAGCGGAGGAGGGTACCGTCGGCGTCGACGACGTAGAACACGTCCTGAAGCGCGTCGAGCGCCGCTTCGACGAACTTTCGCTCCGTCCGAAGAGCGTGCTGTATCTCCCGGAGTGGGGTGATGTCGACCACGACGGCCTGGCCGATATCTTCGCCCAAGAACCGCCCCACCGCCGTCGATATCTGGACGTGACGGACCTCACCGTCCGCGCGACGGAGTCGCATATGCGTCGGGCCGACGGACTGCTTGCGCTCGATGACGTTTTCGAGTTCCGCTCGGGCGAGTTCGTGATCGTCGGGGTGGATGAAATCGAATATCGACCGGCCGACGAGTTCGTCCCGTCGATCGAGACCGAGCAGGTCGAGGGTGGCGTCGTTACACCAGATCGACTCGCCGGTGTCATCGAACAGATTGATCGGGATCGGCGACATCTCGATGAGGTGGCGGTACCGACGCTGGTGTTCGTCGGTGAGCCACGGCGGCTCGCGCGCGATGGCGTTCTGGATCCCGGAGAGGACCGTCTCGGGGTCGGCGGTCGCCGGCACGTAGCCGTTCGCGCCGCCATCGATCGCATCGGTGGCGATCCGTTCCGAGTCTCCGTCGGTGATCAGGACGAATGGCAGAGAGGGGTGGGACACGCGGATCGACCGAAGCAGACGGATCCCGTCCAGATCCGGGAGCTCGTAGCCGCTCACGACGCCATCGACGGCGCCCTGTGCCACGAGCTGGAGGCAGTCACCGGCCGAGTCGACGGCCGTGATACCGAGGCCGGCGTCGCGGAGCGTCGAACGCAGCCGCTCTTCGAGCGGGTCGGGGACGGCGACGAGCGCAATCCGCGTGTCCGTGGCGGGCATAGTCAGCGTTTTGACAACGGTTCCCGCCCACCTAACCCTTGCGCGGCAGGAACCGGCAGCCGACGACGGATGGTGCCGCGTTCGGTACGCTGATACGGCGGCCGCCCGACGGATCGGCTATGGACGTGGACATCAGCCGATCACGGGTCGGGGGGCGAGCGCGCGCGCCGCCGTCGAAGAGCTACACCCACCGGGCGATCCTCGCGGCGGGGTACAGCGACGGGGCCGTCGTCGGCAACCCGCTCGTGAGCGCGGACACGCGGGCGACGATGCGGGCCGTCGAGGCCTTCGGTGGGCGGATCGACCGCGGGGACGACTCGCTCGACGTGACGGGCTTCGACGGCCGGCCGGGCGTCCCCAACGACGTGATCGACTGTGCGAACAGCGGGACGACGACGCGAATCGTGACGGCGTGTGCGGCGCTCGCGGACGGACTGACGGTGCTGACGGGCGACGACTCGCTCCGGTCGCGACCGCAGGGGCCGCTGCTCGACGCAATCGGCCAACTCGACGGGCGCGCGGAGAGCACGCGCGGGAACGGGCAGGCGCCGCTGGTGGTCGGCGGGCACGTCGACGGGGGCGAGGTAGCCATCCCGGGCGACGTCTCCTCGCAGTATATCACCGCGTTGCTGATGGCGGGTGCGGTAACGGAGGCGGGAATCGACATCGACCTCGAAACCGAACTCAAGTCGGCGCCCTACGTCGACATCACGCTCGAAGTCCTCGACGCGTTCGGCGTCGACGCCGCGGAGACGGTCGACGGGTACCGCGTCCCGGGCGGTCAGTCCTACGGTCGCGACGACGCGTACCCGGTCCCGGGCGACTTCTCGTCGATGTCGTATCTGCTGACGGCGGGTGCGGTGGCGAGCGACGACGGCGTCGTCGTCGAGGGGGCGTACCCCAGTGCCCAGGGAGACAGCGCCATCGTCGACGTGCTGGAACGGATGGGCGCCGACATCTCGTGGGACCGCGACGCGGGTGAGATCACGGTCCGTCGGAGCGACCTCTCCGGCGTCGGGGTAGACGTGGGCGACACGCCGGATCTCCTGCCGACGATCGCGGTACTGGGGGCGATCGCGGCGGGCGAGACGCGGATCGTCAACTGCGAACACGTCCGCTACAAGGAAACGGACCGCGTGCGCGCGATGGCGACGGAACTGGAGAAACTGGGCGCCGCAGTGACCGAGGAACAGGACGTACTGACGATTCACGGCGGCGAGACCGACCTTCGGGGCACGGCCGTCGCCGGTCACGACGACCACCGGATCGTCATGTCCCTCGCCATCGCCGGCCTCGTCGCCGAGGGGACGACCACCGTCGAGGGCGCCGATCACGTCGACGTCTCCTTCCCGGGGTTCTTCGACGTGCTTTATGACCTCGGGGCCGAACTGGACGAGCATGAACGGTAACCGATTCGGTCGTCTGTTCCAGGTGACGACCTACGGCGAGAGTCACGGCGACGCGATGGGCGTCGTCGTCTCGGGCTGTCCCGCCGGGCTCGAACTGTCGGAAGAGGATATTCAGGCGGACCTCGACCGCCGCAAACCCGGGCAGTCGATGATCACGACCAGCCGCGGCGAACCCGACGAGGTGCGCATCCACAGTGGCCTGCAGGACGGCTACACGACGGGCACGCCGCTGGGGATGGTCATCCAGAACAAGGACGCCCGTTCGGGCAAGTACGAACCCTTCGTTACGGCGCCCCGACCGTCGCACGGCGACTTCACGTACTCCGCGAAGTTCGGCACGCGCAACTGGGGCGGCGGCGGGCGCTCCTCGGCCCGGGAGACGGTAAACTGGGTCGCGGCGGGCGCGGTGGCGAAGAAGGTGCTGAACAACCACGGCGTGGAACTCAAGGCCCACGTCAACCAGATCGGCGGCATCGAGGCGCCCGAGGTGAGCTTCGAGGAGATGCTGGAGCACAGCGAGGAGAACGAGGTGCGGTGTGGCCATCCGGAGACGGCGGAGGAGATGCGGGACCGGATCGACGAGTACCAGCAGGAGGGAGACTCCATCGGCGGCGCCATCGAGTTCGAGGCACGGGGTGTCCCCCGTGGCCTCGGCGCGCCCCGCTTCGACTCCATCTCGGCGCGGCTGGGGCAGGCCATGATGTCGGTCCCGGCGGCGACGGCCTTCGAGTTCGGCCTCGGGCGCGAGGCGCGCCAGTACACGGGGTCGGAGCGCAACGAGGACTGGGAGTTCGACGACGACGGTGACCCCGTGCCCGTCGGCAACGACCACGGCGGCATCCAAGGTGGGATCACGACCGGCCAACCCATTCGCGGCGAGGTGACGCTCCACGCCCCGACCTCGATTCCCAAGGCACAGACGACCGTCGACTGGGAGACGGGCGAGCAAAAGGAGATTCAGGTCGTCGGCCGCCACGACCCCGTCCTCCCGCCGCGGGGCGTGCCGGTCGTCGAGTCGATGCTCGCCCTGACGCTCGTCGACTTCATGCTCCTCGGTGGCCGGATCAACCCGGACCGGATGGACGGTCAGCCGGGCGAGTACGAGACCGACTACCACCCGCGGGGCCCGGAGAACGTCGACTAGTCATCAGGAGTGATAACGCGCCCCAGGGCTATATACTGGTGTAGTACTCCCGTTTGGGCAGATGGCCGCCGACGCTAGCCCGTCCAGCATCCGAGATTTCTTCGACGGCGTGAGCGACACGGATGTTTCGCTCGTCACGATCAACCGAACACAGCCGAAGCCGGTACAGGAGTTACTCGCCGACGCGTTCAGCGCGCAGTCGCTCGATCTGGTCGAGCGGTCGCTCCCACAGGACGACGACGATGTCGTCGCGTTACGGAAGGACGGTGAGGTCCACGCCGTCTCGTCGCTGAACGATCTGATGCAGTCGTTCCTACTCGTGAACGCCGACCGGTTCCAAACGGGGACGAAGGGCTTCGACGACGACATCCCCGACGTGCTCAAGGGGATGGACGATACGCTGTTCGACCTGCGAGGGTATCCGGTGTCGAACAAGGAGAAACTCCTCTTGATCCTGATCTCACGACACATCGAGCGGCTCGCGTACGAGGCAGCCGAGGGCCGGCTTCGGTCGACGTTTCAGCGACTCTCCCGGCTCGAAGACGAACTCGGGACCAAGAAGGTGTACGAACGGCTCGCGGGGCGGACGGTCGACGTTCACGTCTACGGGGTGCCGGACGGCGTGCCGGAACAACTCGACGTGACAGTTCACCACGGCACCAGCGACGAGTATCGGCGCTCGTGGTGCGTGGTGTTCCAGCCGCCGGCGGAGAACCGGGGAGCGGCACTGCTCGCACACCAGCAGGAGCCGAACCGCTGGGAGGGGTTCTGGACGTACGACGCCGACACGGTGTCGCGGATCGACGACTATCTCGCTCGCTCGTTTTGACTCATCGACTGTGAGTCACTGGAGATGCTCGCTATCCCGAGTGGCGAGCAACGTGAGGCAGTGACAGCCGGACGTGCGAGCGGTGTGACCCCGACGTGTGAACGCGGCCGAACCGGGATGTCGTCGAACGGCTAAACACCCGAAATCGGCAGTCTTACATCATTTTTGCTTGGTAACGTATAGCAAAGGCTTTAGTCGAACCGTGGTCAACCGTCTCGGTAGTGGCCCGCCGAGGGCCGTGATGTAAATATGACTGACCACGAGCTCATGTGGCGAATCGCTGGTGGCTCCGGCGACGGTATCGCGTCGACCAGCCAGAACTTCGCCAAGGCCCTGATGCGAGCGGGGCTACACGTCTTTACGCATCGACACTATCCGTCGCGAATTCGCGGCGGTCACACGTACACCGAGGTACGTGCGGATACGGACCCAGTCCGCTCCCGCGGTGACGGATTCAACTGTCTGCTTGCGCTTGGTGACTCCTTCGCCCGCAACCCCCAGGAGGACGCCTACTACGGCGACGAGGAAGTGAAACCGCTCGCCGAGAACCTCGACGAACTCAACGAGGGCGGCGTCATCGTCTACGACACCGGCCTGCTGGACGCCGACGACATCCCGAACTTCGAGGAGCGCGTCGAGGAGAACGACTGGCACGTCTACCCGCTCAACCTCCGCGAAATCGCCCGCGAACAGGGACGTGAAGTCATGCGAAACACCGCCGGGGTCGGCGCCACGGCTGCCCTCCTCGGCATCGACCTCCAGTACTTCGAGGAACTGATGGCCGAGTCGATGCCCGAGGACATCCTCGAACCCAACAAGGAGATCCTCCACTACACCCACGACATGGTGAAAGAGGAGTTCGAGTTCACCCACGACCTCCGGGTGCCCGAGGGAAGCCACGACGAGGAACAGGTCCTCCTCTCGGGCAGCGACACCATCGCTTACGGCGCCATCGACGAGGGCTGTCGGTTCATCGCCGGCTACCCGATGACGCCGTGGACCGAAGTGTTCACCATCATGTCCCAGGCGCTGCCCGAGGTGGGCGGCATCTCCGAACAGGTCGAAGACGAGATCGCGGCCGCGGCGCTCGCACTGGGCGCCTCCCACGCCGGCGTCAAGTCGATGTCGGGGTCCTCGGGCGGCGGGTTCGCCCTCATGTCCGAACCGCTCGGCCTCGCGGAGATGTCCGAGACGCCGGTCGTCCTCGTCGAAGCGATGCGCGCCGGTCCCTCGACGGGCCTGCCGACCAAGCCGGAACAGGCCGACCTCGAACACGTCCTCTACACGAGCCAGGGAGACTCGAACCGGGTCGTGCTGGCGCCGGGGACGGTCGCCGAGGCGTACGAGCAGTCACGGCTCGCCTTCCAACTCGCCTACGGCTACAACATTCCGGCCATCCTGCTGTACGACCAGAAACTCGGTGGCGAACTGATGAACGTGCCCGCGAGTCACTTCGACCGCGAGCCCAACCCCGACCTGGGCGCCGTGACGACCGAGGACGAACTCGAAGACGCACCCCACGGCCCGGGTGGGAAGTTCTACCGCTACCGCTACGACGCCGAGGACGGCGTCAGTCCGCGGTCGATCCCCGGCCAGAAGGACGGGCACTTCCTCGTGACCGGCAACGAGCACAATCAGGCCGGCCACATCGACGAAGATCCGACGAACCGCGTCACGCAGGTCGAGCGGCGGGCATCGAAACTCGACGGCGTACGCGACTTCCTCGACGAGCAGTCGACCCAGACGCACATGGGTCCCGACGAGGCCGACTACGGCCTCATCACCTTCGGGAGCCAGCAGGGCACGGTCAGGGAAGCGGTCGACCGCCTCAACGACGCCGGCCACTCCGTGAAAGGCATCGGCGTCAGCGACATGATGCCGTACCCGGTCGAGGAGATGACCGAGTTCTTGGAGAGCGTCGACGAGGCGCTGGTGGTCGAGATGAACTCCTCCGGGCAGTTCCGCGGCCTCACGCAGAAGGAGCTCGGCCGGTTCGGCGACAAGCTGTCGAGCCTCCTGAAGTACAACGGCGAACCGTTCGAACCCGCCGAAATCGTCGCCGGGTTCGAAGCGAGCATCGAGGGGCAGGACGTCCCCGACCAGCAGACGACCTACGTCCCCGCAGCAGGTGACTAACCAATGAGTGCATTCTCAGCCATCGGCGAAGACCGAGAGATCGACCGCGAAGAGTTCACGCCCACGCTGGAGCCACAGGCGACGTGGTGTCCGGGGTGTGGCGACTTCGGTGTCCTGAAGGCGCTGAAACAGGCGATGCCGGAGATCGGCCGCAACCCCGACGAGGTGTTGCTGGTCACCGGAATCGGCTGTTCTGGCAAGCTGAACAGCTACTTCGAGTGTTACGGCTACCACTCGATCCACGGCCGGTCGCTCCCCATCGCCCGCGCGGCCAAACTCGCCAACCCCGAACTCGAAGTGATCGCGGCCGGCGGCGACGGCGACGGCTACGGTATTGGCGGGAACCACTTCATGCACACCGCCCGCGAGAACCACGACATGACCTACATCGTCTTCGACAACGAAATCTTCGGCCTGACGAAAGGGCAGACCTCGCCCACGTCGCCGAAAGGCCACAAGTCGAAGACCCAGCCCCACGGGAGCGCCAAGGACCCCATCCGGCCGCTCTCGCTGGCGCTCACCTCCGGCGCCTCCTACGTCGCGCGGACGGCGGCGGTCAACCCCAACCAGGCCAAGGAGATCCTCGTCGAGGCGATGCAACACGACGGCTTCGCCCACGTGGACTTCCTCACCCAGTGTCCGACCTGGAACAAGGACGCCCGGCAGTACGTCCCCTACACGGACATCAACGAGGCCGACGAGTACGAGCACGATCCGACCGACCGTGACGCGGCCGCCGCGATGGCCAGCGAGGCCGAACAGTCCCTCTACGAGGGTGAGGTCCTGACGGGTCGGTTCTACGTCGACAGCGACCGACCGTCCTACTCCGAGGAGAAGCAGGCGATCGGCGAGATGCCCGAGGAGCCGCTCGCGGAGCGGTACTTCGACGACGACTACGAGTGGGAACGGACCCACGATCTGCTGCTCGACCGGCACAAGTAGACTCCGGAGCGCTCCGGATCGAGACGACGAATCGATTTTCGTCTTCGCAACATATTTTTTCCGTGGACCGAAACGGATGTGTATGGGTACGCTCGATACGGAACGTCGGATTCTCTCTGTCCTCGAGGAGGACGCGCAAGCGTCCTACGGGGAGATTGCCGACCGCGCCGGAGTCTCGAAGCCGACGGTCCGAAAATATATCCAGCAGATGGAGGAGGATGGCGTCATCGTCGGCTACTCGGCCGAAGTCGACCCAAAGAAGCTCTCGGGACAATCTATCGCTATCGTGGGTATCGAAGTCGAGAGCGAGCGCTACGTCGAGGTCACCCGAGCGCTCAAGGCGATGGACACGGTCGAATCGCTCTACACCTCGTCCGGCGACCACATGCTGATGGCAGAGGTCCGCGCCCGCGACGGCGACGCCCTCGGCGACGTGATCAACGACACCATTCTCGATATCGACGGCGTGACGGCGACACATCCCTCTTTCCTGCAAGAACGACTGAAGTGAGGGTCCGTCGGCAGCGGTGGGGAGACTCCGGACGAACGGAATCTTGAGGGTCGTCGGCGTTCGAGAGGTAGCATGGTCGGTGGCGAAGGCCAGACGCTCCCCGGCGCAGGGGTAGACGACGCGGACGAAGACGAGCGTATCGTCTGCCACGTCGACATGGACTGTTTCTACGCCTCCTGTGAGCGCCTGCGCGAACCCGTCCTCCGTGGCGAGCCAGTGGTCGTGGGGATGGGTTACGAGTCGGGGGAGCCACACGGCGCCGTCGCCACCGCGAGCTACGAAGCGCGTGCGTACGGCGTCGAGAGCGCCCAACCCATCTCACAGGCGCTCGAACGGTTACCGCGAAAGGCCGTGGCCCGCGATGACCCCGACCTCGACCCAGCCGAGGCGGGGCACTACCGGCCCGTCGACCTGGAGTACTACCGCGAAGTAGCCGGGGAGATCAAGGACATCCTCCACGAGTGCGCCGACCGGGTGCGCGAGGTGAGCGTCGACGAGGCGTATCTCGACGTGACCGACCGGACGGCGTGGACCGTCGTAAACGGTCGCCCGCTCGCCGAGGGCTACGCGCGGCACGTCAAGGAGCGCATCGCCCGCGAAGTCGGCGTGCCCGCGAGCGTCGGCGTCGCACCGACGATGAGCGCCGCGAAGGTGGCGAGCGATCACGACAAGCCCGACGGGCTGGTCGTCGTCCAGCCCGGCGAGGTGCGCGACTTCTTCGACCCCCTGCCGGTCGAGGCCGTCCACGGTGTCGGCCCGGTGACGGCGCGAAAACTGGGCGAGATGGGCGTCGAGACGGCGGGCGACCTGGTCGCCGCCGATCCAGACGCGATCCGGGAGCGGTTCGGGGAGCGCGGGCGAACGCTCTACGACCGGGCGCGCGGGCACGATGACCGGGAGGTGCGCCCGACCGGGCGTCCCAAGAGCCTCTCGCGGGAGTCGGCGTTCACCGAGGCGACGGCCGACGCCGAACGCCAGCGCGAGACTATCGACGGGCTGGCGGCGGACGTGGCCGACCGAGCCGCAGGGAAGGACGCGCTGTACCGAACCATCGGCATCAAGGCGGTGACGCCGCCGTACGACGTGAACACGCGCGAGCGGTCGCTCCCTGGTCCCGTCGCCGACGCGGGCCTGGTCCGGGAGGTGGCGCTCGACCTCCTCGGAGAGTTCGAGGGCGACCCCATCCGCAAACTCGGGGTGCGGGTGTCGAACCTCCAGTTCGAGGCGGCGGCACAGGCGCGACTGGACGGCTGGGGCGACGGGGGCACGGCATCGGAATCGAAGACAGTCGACGATCACCCGTCCACCGACGACGGACAGTCACAGTCGTCGCTGACCGACTTCTAGGGAGTGTCGTAACGGTACATAGATTCTGACCGGATCGGTCCGGCCGGAATCTACGATGACTTCCGATACCCCCTATCGACCCGTAGGACGCCCGTCTGACGCGGAACTATGGGGGACGGGACACTCTCACGATCCAATGACGGACACGGAGACGGAAACCATCACGGTCGCGGACGTGAGCGAGGGTCCCGGCGGCGACGCCGACGCCGATCCGGGAACGCCGGTCGAACTCCCGGTCGTGGAACTGCTCACCGGCCGCGGGTTCGTCACGGGAAAGTCGGGATCGGGGAAGTCGAACACCGCGTCGGTCCTGGTGGAGAACCTGCTCGAAAACAACTTCCCCGTCCTCGTGGTCGACACGGACGGGGAGTATTACGGCCTGAAAGAGGAGTTCGAACTCCTGCACGCGGGCGCAGACGACGAGTGTGACATTCAGGTCAGCCCGGAACACGCGGAGAAGATCGCCAGCCTCGCGCTGGAGGGCAACGTGCCGATCATCCTCGACGTATCGGGCTATCTCGACGACGGCGAGGCGAAAGAGCTCCTGCTGTCGGTCGCGCGCCACCTGTTCGCGAAAGAGAAGAAGCTGAAAAAGCCCTTCCTGATGCTCGTCGAGGAGGTCCACGAGTACATCCCGGAGGGCGGCGGCCTCGACGAGACGGGGAAGATGCTGATCAAGATCGGCAAGCGGGGCCGGAAACACGGCCTCGGCATCGTCGGCATCAGTCAGCGTCCCGCCGACGTGAAGAAAGACTTCATCACGCAGTGTGACTGGCTGGTGTGGCACCGCCTGACGTGGAACAACGACACGAACGTCGTGAGCCGGATCATCGACGCCGAACACGCAAACGCCGTGGAGGATCTGGGCGACGGCGAGGCGTTCCTGATGACCGACTGGAGCGAGTCGGTGCGGCGGGTGCAGTTCCACCGCAAGCGAACCTTCGACGCGGGAGCGACGCCCGGCCTCGACGACTTCGAGCGCCCGGAGCTCAAGTCGATCAGCGACGATCTGGTGTCGGATCTCCGGGAGATCAGCGACGAACAGGAGCGCCGGGAGAGCGAACTGGCGGATCTCCGACAGGAGGTGGACAAAAAAGAGCAGCGCATCCGCGAACTCGAGGCCGAGTTAGAGGAGGCCCGCGACCTTTCGCGGATGGCCGACCGGTTCGCGCAGGCGATGCTCCAGAAGGCCGAGGCGCCGTACCGCGGCGGCGAGGGGCGTCACCTCGCCCGCGCGGGGACGGTACCCGACGATCAGGCGGAGCTTCACGAGTACGAACGGGTGGACGCGGCGGCGGACACGGCGAACGCGGAGAGCGGGGCGATGGACGACGCGAGCGGGGAGACGGACGCAGCGGACACGTCGACCGCCACCGATCATCCGGATATCGAGCCGAACGACTGGCCGACGCCCGGCGCCATGGCGAGTGCGAAGGGTGAGGGCGCGGCCGACGGCGGCACCGATGCCGCCGACCCGCCGGACGACGCCGACGGACAGACGGACGTGACGTTCAGTGACGACGCGACCGCCGAGGCCGACGTGGCCGACGACGAGAGCGAGATGGAGGCCGACGACCGCGAGCCCGCGTCGATGGCCGAAAGGACGACCGTCCCCGCCGGCACGACCCTCGGCACCCGCGAAGCGGTCGTGGCGCGTCTCAAGCGGGCAATCGACGACCTGCCGGACCTCTCACGGCGGATGCTCGCGCACTACCGGGTCGAACGGGAGGCCAACCCGATCGACGCACACGTCGCCGCCGGCGGGACGCCCGACCAGCCCATGGCGTACGGGCGAAACCGCCCGCTCCGAACGGACGGCTTCGTCGAACACGTCGAGGAGGGTCGGTATCGTTACGCGCTCCCCGACCGCGTCGCCGAGGCGTTCGACGGCCGGCTCGACGACGCGACGCTCGACGACGTCGTCCGCGAGGTGGAGACGGCATTCGTCGACGAGGAGGTGCTCGCGGCCGAGGCGACGGACGTGCGCGCGCCGGACGAGCGCGACGAAGTCGAAGTGGTCGACGACGACGTGGAGGGTGACGACGGCTTCGTCGACGAGGACGCCGTCCTCGTCGAGGGGGGCGGCGAGACGCCCGCCTCGGCGGATCACGCGACGCGTCAGCAGATGGCGTCGGGAAGCGGAGCCGACGACGACGGCGATGGTGATCCGGTGTCGCGGACCGACGCGGAAATCCTCTAAACTCCCGACACCAGATCCGACAACGCTTCCCGCGGATTGTCGGCCTTGGCGACCCCGCTCGCGAGCAACACGCCTTCGGCGCCGAGATCGGCGGCCGCGGCGAGATCGCCGCCAGACGAGACGCCAGCGCCACAGTACACGTCCACGTCGGGGTCGACGGCGCCTGCAGCGGCGACGGCGCTCTCGACGATATCCGGATCGGCGGTGGCGACGGACACGTCGCCGCCGATGAGTTCGGGCGGTTCGACGGCGACGGCGTCCGGCCCGAGCGCCGCCGCCGCCGCGATCTGATCGGGATTGTTGGCACAGACGACGGTTTCCAGCCCGGCACGCTCGGCAGCGGCGAGAGAGCCGTCGATGTCCGCGAGTTTCAGGCGGTGTTCGGAGTGATTGAGCAGGGTGCCGTCGGCACCGGCATCGGCGACGGCTTCGCCGAGGGTGTGCCCGGTGTGACTGCCGTGGGCGACCGGCGCGACGTGTTGGGCCCACGTCTCGACGCCGGTGGCGGCGACGCGATCCAGATGAGCGGTCTGTGGGGCAACGGCGATGCGGACGCCGCTCGCGTCGGCCACGTCGCGGGCCGCTTCGGCGACGGCGACCGGATCGCAGGGGTACGCCTTCAGGTTGACGAGAACGAACATACCCGGGGAAGTGTGGGAGACGGGAAAAAACGTGGTTATTCGCCGTCCGCGATGGCGTCGGCGATGGCTTCGACCGCCTCCACGTCCACGCCGTACTCCTCGGCGAGCGACTGGGCGGCCGCGGGAGAGAGCGACGGGGCGGCGCTGGCCCCGTCGTCAACGTGGTGATCGTGGATCGGGTCGAGACGGTCGTCGTTCACCTCCAGATTCACCGCGTCCCAGCGGCTGTAGTGACCCATGGCGTCGAAGTAGGCCTTGGTCGCCCGGCGTTCCGAACGGTCGAACTCGGCGGTCAGGAGCGCCTCTTCCCCGACCGCTGGTCCGGCCTTCACGATGCCGGCGGGGTTGACGAGCATGCTCCCCCCGTTGCCGACGCCGAAGCCGATTTCGCCATCGTCGAACCCGTCGGGGACGCCCTCGCTCATGTAGGCGGAACAGGAGACGACGAAGGATTGCGTCTCGAAGGCGTACTCGCGGACGGCGGGGTAGATGTCGCAGGTGTCGCGAGCCGCGGCGGACTCGGCTCGGGTCTTGTCGCCGGGGTGGCCGTGTTGCTCCCAGAAGCCCGGCCAGACGGCCGCGTGAATCTCCTCGCCCTGCGCACAGAGCGCCGCCTTCGAGAGCGTCATGTGGTTCTCGTAGCAGATGAGACCACCCAGTCGGCCCACGTCGGTGTCGTGGACGCCGAGGCTCTCGGGGTCGCCACGGCCCCAGATGGCCCGCTCGTCGTGGGTCGGCATGAGCTTCCGGTGGCGACGCACCAACGAGCCGGAGCGGTCAAAGAAAAAGAGGGAGTTGTAGAGCGTCTCGCTCCCCGGCCGATCGTCCACCTCGTTCGTGCCGAGGACGAGATGCAGGTCGGCGTCGGCGACGGCCTCGCCGATGGTCGCCACGGCGTCGTCGTCGACGTGGAGACTGTTGGCGCCGAGTTCAACCATCAGGTCGGTCCACCGGGCGATGGACGTGCTCCGTCGCCAGTACGGGTAGCCGGGGAAGTACGTCTCGGGGAAGACGAGGACGTCGACGCCGCGGTCACCGGCGCGTTCGATCCACCGGCAGGTCTTGTCGAGGGTCGCCTCGGCGTCGTGGTAGACCGGTTCGATCTGTGCGGCACCGAGTGTGAAGGACTCGGCCACGTCGCGGTCGCGTGGCATGACGGAGCAGTTGGTGAGCGACCGCTATAATCGTACGCCCGCTAGTCCTTGCGCTTGACCACGTCGCCGAGCGTCGTCGTCGTCGAGGAACCACCGGACCACTCGGCGTCCTCGTCGCCCGCGCCCTCGGAGAGGGTGATGTCGAGTTTGCGTTCGAGCTTCGTCTGTACCTCGTCGCTCGGGAGCACGTCACCGCGTTCGAGTTTGCGGATGAGACTCGCCTTCTCGTTGAGCTCCTGTGCGAGTTCCTCCTGACTCAGGCCGCGGTCCTCGCGGGCCGAGCGGATGCGCTCGTCGTAGTCAGTCGCGAGCTCCTCCATGTCGTCGAACATGTCGTGGCGTCGGCTCGAACCGCCACCACCACCGGACGACGTAGACCCCTCCGACGAGGACGAGGACGAAGAGGACGATGACGACGAGGTGGAGTACTTCGTCGAGGACGAACTGCTGGACTCGGTGCGGACCTCGGTTCCGAAGTCCGAACATTCGTCACAGAGCTCCAGTTCGGCCCCTTCGACTTTCGTCGTGGTAAGCGACGAACTCTCGGCACCACACATTTCACACTGGGGCATACTCCTCCGTAGCGGACGATGGGGGATAAAAGGTGCGCCCGGCTCTCAGGTCAAATCCCGCCACGCACCCCAGAACCGCTGGAGCGCGGTGAAGTGCCCGATGACGGCGAAGAAGCCGAGCAGGTAGCCGACGACGGTGAGCGAGAGCGGACCGACGGGGTCGCCCAAGACGGCGGCGACGACGGCGACGACGCCGATGAGGGCGAGGCGGTCCGCCCGGCCGACGAGACCGCCGTACTCCCGGCCCAGCCCGACCGCCTGAATCTGCGTCCCGAGGTAAGACGTCATCAGGACGCCGGTGACCGCGAGGAGGCCGAGGTCGTAGCGGCCGGTGCCGGCGGCGAGGCCAACGACGAGGACGATGTCGGCGTAGCGGTCGAGCACGTGATCCAGCAGGTCGCCGCCGCGGGAGTCGACGTTCTGCGTGCGGGCGAGGGCGCCGTCGAGCAGGTCGAGCCAGCCGTTCGCGAGGACGCAAGCGGCGCCGAGGACGTAGCCGAGCGGCGTGGCGAGGTAGAATCCGACGGCGGCGGCGACGGCGAAGCCGAAGGCGACGACGCTGACACCGTCCGGGGTGAGGCCGACCCGGTTGGCCGCGGCGACCATCGGATCGAGGACGAGTTCGGCTACGGGCCGGAGGCGATCCAGCGTCATACTGGCAGTTGCCCCTGTTTCCCGGTGGCTCGCCAGCACGGTGCGGCGAACCGCCAGTTGTGACAACTATTCGACATCATCACAGGTAGTCCGTGAAGTCGACATCGCCGGCACTGGGTTCGCGCTCGCCGGCGACGACGGCCGCGATGTCGTCAGCTACGTCGGCCGGCGTGCGGTCGGTGGTGTCGATTTCGTAGACGTTGTCGAGTCCGTGGCGATCGACCGCTTCGGAGAGAATCACGTCGAGCGCCTCGCTCTCCGCGTTCTCGGTCGCCTTCGTCTCGTCGGCACCGCGGTCGCGCAGACGATCTTCGAGCACGTCGGGACGACACCGGAGGACGACCACCTTGTCCGCGTCGAGGTGGTGAGCGAGGTGGGACTCCACGACGCCCGACCAGTCGCCGAGTGCCTCGCGGACGGCGTCGAGGTCGGCGACCAGCGAGTCCCGGTCCGCGTCGCGTTCGGACCACAGGCCCGCCTCCCGGATCAGGTCGTTGAGATGGATCACCGGTGCGTCGAGCAGGGTGGTGGCAGTGGTCTTGCCGGTTCCGGGTGTGCCGGTAACGGCGACACGGTCGTCCGCGTCGTCGCTCATACGCGCACCTCCGCGAGGGCGTCGTTGATCGTCTCGACGGCGCGGGGCGTGGTCTCACGGGTGCCACAGGAGATGCGGATGCACTCGGGCAGGCCGAAACTGGAGCAGTCCCGGACGATGACGCCCTGTCGCTGGGTGGCATCCGCGACGGCGGAGGCGTCGCCCACCTCCGCGAGGACGAAGTTGCCGCCGCTCTCCCACGTCGGCGCGTCGAGATGTTCGTGGAGGTAGTCCCGCGCCCAGCGCGCCGTCTCGACGGTCGTTTCGAGGTGGTCGTCGTCGTCGAGGGCGGCGAGGGCGGCTCGACAGCCAACCTCGCTGGCGGCGAAGGGCGTGTTGACGCGGGCGTAGGCGTCCGTCCACGACTCGGGGACGATGCCGTACCCCACGCGCAGGCCCGCGAGGCCGTACGCCTTCGAGAACGTCCGCAGGACGGCGAGGTTGTCGTGGTCGTCGAGGAGATCGATCGACGAGGGCGCGTCGGTGTATTCGGCGTACGCCTCGTCGACGACGATGAGGGTGTGGTCGGCGACGGCGTCGGCCAGTTCGACGATAGCCTCGCGGGAGAACTCCGACCCGGTCGGGTTGTGTGGCGTCGTGAGATAGACCATCCGTTCGCCGTCGTAGGCGTCGAGGATGGTCGCGGGCGTCTGGGCGAAGTCGTCGGCTTTCGACAGTTCGTAGGTTGCCACCTCGCCGTGGTGGTAGCGGGCGCTCATCCGGTAGTACGAGAAGCCGGGGTCGGGCACGAGGATGCGGTCGCCCGGATCGAGGAAGGCCCGGGACAGGTAGTCGATGGCGCCGTCGGCGCCGGGTGTCACCCACACCTGTTCGGGCGCGCAGTCCCAGCAGTCGGCCAGTTTTTCCCCGAGGTCGGTGTGAGAGGCCTTCGGGTAGACACCGACGCTGGGCGCGGTCCGCTGGATGGCTTCGACGGCCGCCGGACTCGGGCCGTGCGGATTCTCGTTCGACGAGAGTTTCGTGAGGTCGTCGGGCGCCATCCCGAGTTCGCGGGCCACCTCCTCGGCACCGCGGCCGGGCACGTACGGCGAGAGGTCGGAGAGATCCCGTGGTTGCATGGCCGGATGATGCGGACGCCGACGCTTAAGCGTGATTGATCGGCTATCGCCAGCGGTCGCCTCGGCGATGGAGGACCGGACGGCCACGAGTGTCGGCAACCGCTCTCGGACTGTCGCAGGTCAGAGCCAGTCGTCGAGACGGTCGGCAAGCCGACAGCTCAGGGCAGCAATCGTGAGCGTCGGATTCATCGCGCCGCCGGTGGGGAAGACGCTACTGCCGGCGATCCAGAGGTTGTCGCAGTCGTGGGCGCGGCAGTTGGGGTCGACGACGCTCGATTCGGGATCGGTGCCCATCCGGGTCGTACCCATGTGATGGAAAGCCGGCCCCGTGGCGTCGGGACCGACGACCCAGTCGATCTCCGCGTCGAGTTCCTGCAGGATGGCCCGCTGGACCTCGTTGGCGCGTTCGATGGCCGCACGCGTCTGGGAGCCGACGGACCACCGCACGTCGGGGACCGGGTTACCGTGGTCGTCGGTGGTGGAACGGTCGAGCGTGATGCGGTTCTCGGCGCGGGGGAACTGCTCGACGAGAGCACCGACGGCGAGGTGCGTGCCGTAGGACTCGCGGAGGTCGCCCAGCAGGGAGTCCCCCCAGTCGTCGGCGCGGAGCGCCTGGATCACGGGCGAGGGGCCGGCGTAGTTGAGAAACTCCAGCTTGACGCCCGGCAGGGGGTCAGTGCCGTCGTAGAGGGCGTGACACTCGCTCGTGTTGAACCCGACGTGGTTCTGGCGGGTGGGGCGGTCGACGCGGCCGCCGACGCCCGCGAAACAGTGATCCATGAAGTAGCGACCAACCAGCCCGGAGGCGTTGGCGAGGCCGTCGGGGTGAGCGTCGGACGCCGAGAGCAAGAGCAGGCGGACGTTCTCGACGCCGCCGCAGGCGAGGACGACGGCTCGGGCCTCCTGTCGGTGTTCCGTGCGGTCGGGCGTGGCGTAGACGGCTGCCTCGACGCGTTCGCCGCCGGTTCCGTGTTCGAGTCGCTGGACTGGCGCGCGGTCGACGACGCGGGCACCCGCCGCTTCGGCGCGGGCGACGTGGCGCTCGGCGGTGTATTTCGCCCCCGACGGACAGACGGGTTTGCAGGTGCCGTAGCCGACACAGGCCGACGCGCCGTCGTGGGGCTCGGAGTTGCGCGCGTTCGGGACGGAGTGCATCGGGAGTTCCAGCGCCTCGCAGGCCTCGGCGAAGATGGAGTCGCTATGCGAGGGGGGGAAGGCGGGGAGCGGGAAGGGTTCCTCGCGGGGCGGTGCGAAGGGGTTGTCGTCGGCGCCGGCGACGCCCAACTCGTGCTCCGCCTCAGCGTAGTAGGGGCGCAGGTCGGCGTACTCGATGGGCCAATCGGTGCCGACGCCGTGGCGGGTGTGGAGTTCGAAGTCGCGTTCGTGGAGGCGCATCACCATCCCCTGCCAGTGGAGCGTCGATCCGCCGACGCCCTTGACGCGCGCGGCGTTCAGCGGATAGCCCTGCGGCCCGCTGGAGGTGTAGGCGTCGCGCTCGCTGCCCATCCCCCAGAGCCCTTCGACGCCTTCCCGGGGCGTCTTCGCCGCTTCGCTCTCGACACCGGGGCGGATGTGGGCGTCTAGCTGCGCTTCCCGATCTTCGAGGTCGAATCGCGGGCCGGCGTCGAGGACGACCACGTCGTAATCCGCCTCGGCGAGACGGGCGGCGACGATGGCGCCTGCGGGGCCGGCGCCGACGACGCATACGTCGGCGCGGGGAGACGGTGATCGATCGTCAGCCATCCTCGTCCTGTTCCTCCATGTGTGCGCGTCGGTAGCTCTCGATGCCGCCGGGGTAGCCGATCGGGTTCTCGATGCCGACGAGGCGGCCGCCGGTCGGCGAAGCGTAGAACGCATAGAGGAGTTCGTTCACGAGATAGAAGCGCGTCCGCGCCGAGAGATTGCCGTCGGGAGCGGGGTCGGCGATGTCGACGGCGAGGTCACGAAGGAGGCGGTCGCGGGTCGATCGATCGAGGTCGGTCAGGGGAGTGTCGAACCAGTCGCGCGCCGTGGCGTCGAGATCGGCGGCCGTCGCGACGACACCGTCGCGGTAGTCCGAATCGCCGTCGAGCCGTCCGGCGACGTACGTCTCCACGAATGGCTCGACACTTTCCGCTGTGTCGGGATAGACCGTCTCGGCGACGGCGACGAGAGTCGCAAGCGTGTCGTCGGGGACGGGAGGGTCGGCGGTGTCAACATCGTCGCGCCCGTCGCCGAGGGCCGTCGCCCCCGCGACGCCGACCGCACCCGTGGCCGCGAGCACCGCCAGTGCGTCCCGCCGACTCAGATCCATCGGATGGAGATTAGGCAGACCTAAATTTATGACTTGTCCTCTGGAGGCGGTGGGGAAGGCGGCCGCTCATACTATCGGCTGTAACTGTACGGACCGATTCGCACCCCGAGGTGCCGAATCGGGCCACTGACTGATACGGATTATCGTAACTGTCCAGAGATTCTCGCCGTGACGGTCCAGCGAGAATCTCTGATGACTTCCGATAATCCCTATTACAGCCGATAGTGTCAATCAGCAGACATCCGACTATCGGTCGATCCCTCCCAGGACCGGGACAAGATTGACGTTCGCTTCCGGCTAATCCGCAAACGTACTATGGAACTCACCTGGCACGGCCACTCCACGTGGCACGTCTCCGTCGACGACACGTCGCTGTTGATCGACCCCTTCTTCGGCAACCCGTTCACGGCTGTCGATCCGAGTGATCTCGACCCGGACTACGTCCTCCTGACGCACGGCCACGCGGACCACATCGGCGACCTGGGCGAGTTCACCGACGCGACCATCGTCGGCACGCCGGAGCTGACGGCGTGGGCCGCCGACGAACACGGTGCAGACGATACGGTCGGGATGAACATGGGCGGCACCGTCGAATGTGGGTCGGCGTACGTGACGATGCACCGCGCCGATCACACGAACGGCATCGGCACCGACTACGAGTACAGCGCCGGACCGCCGGCGGGCTACATCATCGGCGACACCGTCCCCACGCAGGAGACGGACGAGGACGCCTTCGCGTTCTACCACGCCGGAGACACCGGCTTGATGAGTGAGATGCGCGACGTGATCGGACCGTTCCTCGAACCCGATGCCGCGGCACTTCCCGTGGGCGACCACTACACGATGGGGCCAGCACAGGCTGCCATCGCGGCCGATTGGCTCGGCGTCGACCACGTCTTCCCGATGCATTACGACACCTTCCCCGCCATCGAAATCGATGCCGCGGACTTCGAGCGCGAGGTGGCGGCGACTGGCTCGGCCGCGGATGTTCACGTCCTCGACGGTGACGAGCGGTTCGTGTTCGATCGCCCGTACGCCGGAGAGTAAAGTGCATTCGTGGACCGGTCGAGGGACAGCGTTTAGATGCCACGGCCCGAGTCGACAGGTGGAATGAGCGACATCGAGACGATCACCGTCAGCGACGAAGGGTTCGCGTGTGTCAACCAAGTCGGCGACTTCGAGTTCACGGTCGACGCGACCGACGAGGAGGGGCCGAATCCGAACGCCGCGCTCGTGGCGACGTACGCCTCCTGTTTCCTGCCGGCGTTCCGCGTCGGCGGGCAACAGCGTGGCCACGACGACCTCGGCAAGGTCCAGATCGACGCGAGCGCCGATCTCGACGACGACGACGACCTCGCGTCGATCCACTTCACGATCCACGTCGCCGCCGACCTCGACGACGAGACGTTCGACGAAATCGTCGAGCGCGCGGAGGGAATCTGTCACGTCCACGCGGCGCTCCGCGACGGCCTCGCGGCCGAGGTGGACGTGTACGGCGACGCGTTCTGATAGTGATTATTGTAAGTCAGTACCGGTCGTTCGCCGACCCGTTCTGGCGAACCACCGATACACAGTTACAATAAACACTACGAGACGGACTACTCGAACGGTTCTGTCGGTTGCCGACACGGAGACGGCGACTGTCGGCAATCAGTCGCAACGATCCGTACGAGGCCGGCGCCACCGCTCGTGAATGTCGGAGCGACACGGCGAGAAACGGGCGTTTCAGCGGCGGTACCAGCGGTAACTCATTGCTTGGCCGTCGACGATAACGACCTCCTGTCCCTGGGTCGTCGACCGCTCGTCGGCCTCGTCCACGTCGTCTTCGACCTCCTCGCGGAAGACGTATGGACTGTTGTTCGGTGACATACACCATGATACGAACCCACACACAAATAAAGTTACGTCAGACACCGGCGTGATGCCGTATCGAAGGCGATTCGTGGCGGTCAGGGCAACGCCACCGTCGAAGGCGTTGCGGTCGATTATTCGCTTCCGGGAGCGGTACCGTACTTTCTTGTGCGCCGTTTCCGTCGTATCCGATGCTTCGGGATGGTTTCGAGAGACACGAGCGACGACGGCCGTGACAGCACCGGCGTAGAGAGTCATCGGGTGCGGTGGACTCGGCGGCTGGAGGGTCATCGCGCGCAGCGGACTCGACGGCGGTGGGGGACGTGAGCGGGCACGGCGAGCGAGCACCCGAGGCCGATCTCGGGCTTCTCGACGCGACGATGATCGGGATGGGGGCGATGATCGGTGCGGGTATCTTCGTCCTGACAGGGTTGGCTGCGGAGATCGCCGGGCCGGCAGCCATCCTCGTGTTCATGCTCAACGGGGTCGTCACGGCCTTCACCGGGCTCTCGTACGCGGAACTCGCGGCCTCGATTCCCAAAAGCGGCGGCGGGTACGCCTTCGTTCGGGAGGTGTTCGACGACCTCCCCTCGTTCGTGATGGGGTGGATGCTGTGGTTCGCCTACATGATCGCCGGCGGCCTGTACGCACTGGGCTTCGCACCGAATTTCCTCGAACTCCTGCACGTCTATAACGTAACACCGGCCCCGGATCAGGTGGGCGCCATCGCGCTTCCCGTCGTCGACGCCGGCGTGCCCGCCGCCGTCGCGCTCGCGTTCGTGGCGGTCCTCGGTCTAGTCGTGCTGAACGCCCTCTCGACGGCAGCCAGCGGGAGCGTCGAGACGATTTTCACGCTCATCAAGGTGGGCATTCTCGTGGTCTTCGTCGCCTTCGGCGCCACGTCGCCGATGTTTTCGAGCGCCGAGTTCCAGCCGCTGTTCCCGGGAGACGCCGGACCTCTCAGTATCCTCCCCGCGATGGGCCTGACGTTCATCGCCTTCGAGGGGTACGATCTCATCACGACGGTGACCGAGGAGGTGAAGAATCCGCGAGAGAACATCCCGAAAGCCATCTTCATGAGCCTCGCGGTGACGGTGGTCGTCTACCTCGCGGTGGTTGGCGTCGCGGTGGGGACACTCGGCGCCAGCGGGTTGGCCGAGGCGGGCGAAGCCGGCATCGCGCAGGCCGCGACGGAGTTCATGCCGACGGGGCTGCCGATCATCCAGAACGGCGGTGCGATCATCGTGTTCGGCGCCGTCTTCTCGACGCTGACGGCGCTGAACGCCGTCGTCATCGCCTCTTCGCGGGTGGCGTTTTCCATGGGGCGGGAGGACCAGCTCCTCCCCTCGTTCGGCCAGTTGCACCACCGCTACGGGACGCCCTTCGCCGCCATTCTCGCGAGCGGAGTAGTGATGCTCGGGTCGGTCGCGCTCCCGACTCAAAGCGCCGGCAACATGTCGAGTCTCTTCTTCCTGCTCTCCTTTATCGTCGTCAACGGTTCGGTGATCAAACTCCGACGGGAGCGGCCGGACATGAACCGGCCGTACGAGATGCCGTACTACCCGGTCCCACCGATCCTCGGCATCGTCCTCAACTTGATCCTGACGGGCGTGCTAGTGGTGTATCTGCTCCGAACGGACGTACTGGCGCTCGTTCTGAGCGGTGGGTGGATTCTGCTCGGCGTCGCGGCGTACGGGATCTACACTCGACTGCAGTCGAGCGAGGAGACGGGCAACGAGCCCGACACTGGAGAACGGACACCACAGGTGGATTAACAATGACGCTGGACATCATCATCGCGGGCGGTGGACGTGTCGGCTTCGAAACAGCGATCCTCCTCGGCGACCGGGGCCACGACATCACGGTCATCGAACCGGACGCGTCGCGCTGTGACGACATCGCCGACGAGTACGTGGCGACGATCATCCGGGGCGACGCCTCCGACCCGGATATCCTCCGGCAGGCAGACGTGGACGGAAGCGACGTGATCGCCGGACTCACCGGATTGCCGGGTCTGAACCTCGCTATCTGTATGGAAGCCAGCGAGTTGAACCCCGAAATCCGGACGGTCGCGCGTATCGACAGCCGCGATCAGGAAGGCTACGGCCAGTTCGTCGACGAGACGGTCTTCCCCGAGGGCGCCGGGGCTCGCACGGCCGCAAACGAAATCGAGGGGAGCGACGTGCGGACGCTCGCAGACGTGACGGGGACGCTCGACATCATGGAGATTCGGGTCGAAGAGGGCGCCCCAGCCGCGGGCAAGGATCTGCGGTCGGTACGCTTCCCAGCCGGGACGCTCGTCATTTCGGACGACGACGGCGAACGGGTCGCGCGACCGGAGACGACACTCACGCCGGGAAAACGCTACGTGATCGCGGTCGAACCGAACGTGGCCGACGAAGTAATGAACCTGTTGCGGGGTTAGAGGACCGCGCCGATGTCGGCAAGCGAATCGAGGACGTAGTCCGGCGTCACGTCGCTCCGCTCGAGATCGCGGTCGTCCGTGACGCCGGTGCGGACGAGCGCGGTCGTCATACCGGCACGCTCGCCGAGGGCGATGTCGGTGTCCAGACGGTCACCGACGACGAGACAGTCACGAGGCGGGAGATCGAGGTGGTCGCGAATCATCCGGCGGGCGGGCGTCGACGGTTTCCCCAGAACGACATCGGGCTCGCGGCCGACGACACCTGCGACAGCGTTGATGATCGCGCCCGACCCGGGTACATCACCCTCGGCGGCCGGGATCACCATGTCGGGATCGGTCCCCACGAGCGTCACGTCCTCGTCGTCACAGGCACGAAGTGTGGCACAGAGTCGGTCGTAATCGAACGACCGGTCGATGGAGAGGACGACGGTGTCGGCCCGTGTTTCGTCGGTCACGACCGTCAGGCCGGCGTCGGTCAACTGCTCGACGAGCGCCGGTTCCCCGACGACGAACAGCGTGTCGTCGGAGTGCCGATCGGCGAGGTAGGTGGTGGTGACTGTTCCGGCGGTGACGATTTCGTCGGGGTGGGCGTCGAACCCCGCCCGGCGAAGGCGGTCGGCGTACGCCGGCGGGCGCTTGGTCGGGTTGTTCGAGACGAACAGACGCTGGAGCCCCGACGCCGACAGCCGGTCGAGGCCCTCGGCCGCACCGGGGATCGGTTCGTCGCCACGCACCACCGTCCCATCCACGTCGAGGACGACTCCGCGATAGGTCATTGGCGGCGGTAGGGACGGGGGACAGTTGAACTTCGCGCTCCGCCTGAACGGCGTTAACGACTCGTTAGGCGTCACAAGGCGTCATTAGTTAACGGGGTAGGTGGTGACGGTGGAAGTAACCAGGGGGACGACGCCGTTGGCGGCCGTCCCGATCCGGGAGCGAAACAATGGACGACAGGTTCGAACTCACGAGACGGAAGGCCCTCGCCGCCCTCGGCACGATCGGCGCCGCCTCCGCGGGCGCGGGGCTGGGGACGAGCGCGTACTTCTCCGATCAGGAGACGTTCGAGAACAACCAGCTCACCGCCGGCACGCTGGACATGAAGGTGGCCGCCACGGAGTACTACTCCGACTGGTCGTCCGACGAGGCCGAGTACGCCGGCATGGCCGCCGATGCCGGTTCGACCGACATCCGTCTGCCGCCGGGGAGTGGCCAAGACGACGCGCAGGCCATCGCTATCGACATCGACGGCGACAACTACGCCAACTTCTTCGACGCCCTCTCGACCGACGAGAACGGCACCCCGTACAACCGGGTCAACGGGGGCGTGTCGGCGGCGACGGACGACGGCCTCTGTGGCGACACACCCGAGGCCGACGCGGACGGCCCGGTGATCATCGACATCGGCGACGTGAAGCCCGGCGACTTCGGCGGCGCGCAGTTCGCGTTCGAACTCTGTGACAATCCGGGCTACGTCTGGCTCACGGGTGGGCTGGACTCGGCCAGCGAGGGCGGGACGACCGAACCCGAACGCGACGACCCCGACGAGGAGAGCGGGGTCGTCGAACTGCTCGACGAGATTCAGGTCGCCTACGGCGTCGGCCCGATCAACGGCGGAACCTCTGCGTTCGAGGACACCGACAGCGACGACGATGGGTTCGAACCCGTCGAGCAGTACACCCTCCGCGAGTTCCTCGCGACACTCGACGGCGACGGCATCGCGCTGGACGGCGACATCGACGCGGAGATCGGCGGCGGCACGGGTGAACAGGGCTGTTTCGCCGGCAATCCCGACGAGGGCTCGGCCGTCCACCAGGTGAGCGTCGTCTGGTGGCTCCCCATCGACCACGGGAATCAGGTGCAGTCCGACTCCGTAACGTTCGACCTCGGCTTCTACACCGAGCAGTGCCGGCACAACCCCGGGGAGACGGATCTGGTCGCGTACTACCCGTTCGAGAACAGCGCGGACGATCTGAGTGGAAACGGGTACGACGGGACGCTGAACGGTGGCGTGTCGTATACCGGTGGGCAGGTGGGACGGGCGGCGTCGTTCGAGGATGGAGATGTCGTTTCCGTCTCGCACGACGGGTCACTCACCGATGTCACCGACTTCACCGCGTCGGCGTGGTTCCGGTCGACGGCGGACGGTCGGCAGGATCAGGTCGTGTTCGGCATCCGGAACGGGTACGAAATCGTCTTCGATTCGGCAGGGGCGCGAACCTCGTCGGACAACTCGATCTGGTGGGCAATCGACAACGGTACCGGTGACTGGGCCGTCAACGACACCGGTGCCGGCCCGCTCACGGTCGGCGAGTGGCACCACGCCGCCCTCGTGCAGGACACCAGTAATGACGAGGTGCGCGTCTACATCGACGGATCACTCGTCGTCACCGATAACGGGACCGGACCAGTCAACACGACGACTAGCGACCTCGGCATCGGCTCCCGTGGCGACGGGTTCGGGCAGTTCAACGGCGCCATCGACGACGTCCGCATCTACTCCCGCGCCCTCTCCGCGAGCGAGATCCAGGCGCTCTACGACTCGGCCTAACCCGTCACGGAACCAAAGAGCCATTTGGCCGCCGCCCCACCATCCGGTACCGTGACGAACACGCAGTTGACGCTCGTTCAGATCGACAACTACGGGCCGTGGACGGTGACGCCGGAACCGCGCCGCGAAATGGACCTCCAGACGCTCCAGTCGCGGCTGTTCGCCGACATCGCGCAGTTCGTCGGCCATCGCGGCGGCTACGCCTTCTTCACTCGCTTCGACAACATGGTCGCGGTGACGAACGGCCTGGATCTCGACGACCACCGACTTCTCCAGGAGTCGACCGGGAATCGCTACCCCGTCACCGTCAGCCTCGGAATCGGCGTCGATCCGAACCCCGCAGTCGCGCTGGAGCGGGCGACCGAGGGGCTCCAGCACGCCGGGAGCGCGCAGGACGGCGACAGACGCGAGGTGTTGACCGGGACGCCCGTCGCGGAGCAGTCGAGGGACGACGTGGCCATCGCCCACTTCGACGTGAACGACGCGACCGAGAAGTACACCGACCAGCTCAACGAGTTCGACTCGTTCATCCAGATCGAACAGGGGTACGCCGCCCTGATGCGCTACCTCCGGGAAGAACACGGCGGCCTCTCCTTTTTCGTCGGCGGCGACAACATCATCGTCGTCGCGCCCGATATGAGCGCGGACGACTACCGAGGGGCCATCGATCACGTCGAAGAGACGGTCGGCGTCGACCTCAAGGTCGGCGTCGGTCGGGGCGAAGACGCCCACGACGCAGGCATGGCGGCGAAACATGCGCTGGAGGAGTGCCGACATCGGGGAACGGCGGTCGAACTCGGTGAAATGGCGAGCGAAGTCGAGAGCGAGTAGGGGTCGACCCCGCCGTACCCGGCGAGTCGGATTACGCTTCGATAGCCGGTTCGTCCACGTCGAAGTTCTGCGCTTCCAGGGCGTCCTCCATCGCTGTGAGGAGGCACGCGACGTTCTGCCGGCGAGCGGAGTAGCCCATGCACCCGATCCGCCAGATGTCGCCTTCGAGGGCACCGAGGCCGCTGGCGATTTCGATGTCGTACTCCTCCATCAGGAACTCGATGACAGCGGTGTCGTCGACGCCCTCGGGCACCTCGATGGAGTTCAGGCTGGGGAGCCAGTACTCCTTCTCGGCGGCGGGCTGAAGGCCGAGGCTCTGGAGGCCTGCACGGAGTTCGCCCGCGACCTCGCGGTGACGCTCCCAACGATTCTCCAGCCCCTCTTCGGCGACGAGGCGAAGCGCCTCGCGGAGGCCGTAGAAGTTCGTCGTCGGCGCCGTGTGGTGATAGTTGCGCTCGTCGCCCCAGTACTCCATGACGAGGTCGAGGTCGAGATACCAAGAGCCGGTGTCCTCGTCCCGGTTCTGGATCTTCTCGCGGGCGCGCTCACCGATCGTCAGCGGCGTGGCACCGGGCGTACAGGAGAGACACTTCTGCGGGCTCCCGTAGGCGGCGTCGATGCCCCAGTCGTCGATGTGGAGTTCGACGCCGGAGAGCGAGGTGACACAGTCGGCGATGACGAGTGCGTCGTGATCGTGAGCGATATCGGTCAGTTCGGAGACGTTCGGTTGGCGGACGCCGGTGCTCGTCTCGGCGTGAATGAAGCCGAACACGTCGGGCTGGTGTTCGTCGAAGGCGTCGGCCACGTCGGCCGGCCGAAGCGGCTCGCCCCACGGCGCATCCACGGTCACCACGTCGCCGCCGGCGCGGCGGGCGAGTTTCCCCATCCGGTCGCCGAAGTAGCCGTTCGTGGGCACCAGCATCGTGTCGCCGGGTTCGACGATGTTGCCGATGGCCATCTCCATGGCCGCAGTACCGGTGCCGCTCGTCGCGAGCGTCCACTCGTTGTCGGTCTGGAATGTGTAGCGGAGCAGCTCCTGAATGTCGTCCATAATCTCCAGGAAGGACGGGTCCATGTAACCGAGCGCTTGCGTCGACATCGCGCGAAGGACGCGCGGGTGAATCATGCTCGGGCCCGGACCCATCAGAATGCGTGACGGTGTATCGAGTTCGTTCGTCTCAGGTGGACTCCTCATATCTCGGCTGAAGGACGAACGGAATAAAAACCTGCGTGTTCGTGGCAATATATTGTCGAAGGGTCAGTTCGACGATTGCCATATGTCACCGTTGTACACGGATTCGGCTACAGCAAGCGGGGAAGAAGTCGTCGCCAGATCATCGTCAGGACGGCGACGACGACGTACGCGCCGACCAGCGAGGCGACGAAGTAGAGCGCCAGTCGGTCGAGCGGCATCGACTCGGCGGATACGGCGGCGCTGACACTGTACGCGACGGCGAGCGCGTGGTGATACCAGCTCAGAAACGATCCAGATTTCCGATCCGTCGCGGGCGAACGACCGGCCGAGTCGGCCGTGTCAGGTGACGGCGCCATACGACGCGTCGGATAGCCACGTGCAAAAGGACCGGGGGAGCGGTGTGGCCGCCGATCCGAGCGGTAGTGTTTTTATCCAATTCCACGAACGTGCCACTGTGCCAAGGGATTTTGAAGAGGATGGACGTGGGGTTGCGCCCGTTATCGCGGTGACGCTGCTCGTCGCAATCGTCGTCGTCCTCGCGACGACGGTGTCGGCGTTCGTCCTCGCACAGGATTCCGACGTCCCGCCGCCAGCGCCGCAGATCAGCGTCTCACACGGGCTAGTCGACGACGGGAGTGAACAAACAGTTGCGGTGACGCTGGAGGGTGGCAACGCGGTTGCTACCGACCAGCTCTACGTCGCCGGATCGAAACCACTCGACATCGGTGGCGCTCCGGGAAGCGGGACGCCGGCGAACGAAATATACGCCAGTTCTAGGGAGAACTTCGTCGAAGCGTCGGACGACAACCCGCCGCAGGTCGGCATCGGAGACCGGTGGGAGTCCGGCGAGACGATCTATCTCGATCCGGAGGGCAGGGCCGACGGCGTGACGATCCGTCTCTACTGGAACACCGAACCGATCGAGGGAGTCAATCCCGGGACGGTGACCGGTGACGACGCCTATCTGATCGTCGAGTTCAGGGTCTGATACGGTTTGGTGTACATCAGTGCTGGTGGTTCGCCAAGACGGTCAGGCGAACCACCGGCACACAGTTCCAACAATCCGTAGGAAACGGCACCACTGACCGCTCGGTCCCCACGGAGTCGGCCGACTCTCGCCGCCAGAACGACTCCGCCGAGATTACCGGGAAGCGCACAATAGTAAACTACTTTATTATAGATTTCCTATAATTTTGGAAAGCCAGCGACAGGTGTCGCATCGAACCGGAATTTGGACTAACAGGTCCCGAAGCCACCCGAACACACGAGTCGACAAATGAGAACAGACACAGAGCACGCTCGAGCAGTACTCCTCGCGGCGCTGGTCGTGGTCGCGCCCGTCGCTGGGACGATCGCCATCTCCGAGACGGCCACAGCAGCGAGTGGCATCACCGTCGATAGCGCGCTGTCACCGACGACGGTCGACGAACAGTCGACTGTCTCACACGACGTCACCGTCACGGTGGCCGGCGTGGCGACTGACAGTGGAACCGACTCGCTCGCGGTGACGCTCCCGTCGACGGCGACGGGCGCCACGATCACCGGTGCGACCGTGACCAACAACAGCACGACCGTCGGGTCGACGACCAACGTCGTCGGTCGGACGGCGTACGTCAACGTGACGGGCGATCTATCGGGGTCCAGCAGCAACGCCGTCGATCTCACCATCGACGTGACGATCCGTGTCACGTGGGGGGCGGTGACCGGCGACCGGACTGGCGCCGTCACGTACCGATTCACCGATAGCGGCGGCAACGATCTCGGCACCGCGACGCTCGCCTCGGTGACCGTCGAGGACGTGGCCGGGCCGAGCGGAGAAACCCGGGCAGGACCGGGCGGGAACGGGGCGTTCGACACCGTCGACGGCGAGGGCGTCGTCTACGACGGCGCGACGGTCTTCCCGGGGGAGTCCGATATCGAACTCGGCGGGCCCCTCTCCGGCGGCGTCGTGAAGACGGCGGGGGACGCCGAAGGTGTCCTCCTCGAAACACCGAACGTGCCGCGGGACCAACCTATCGGCCGCTACACGACCGACGGCGCCCGGGCGTCGCCCGGCGTGACGGTCACGACCCCACGAGTCACCACGCTCGACATCGAGAACATCCGTGGCGTCGACATCGCTGGCGGCTCGGTTCGGCAGGGAGACGCGACCAGCGGGTCGGGCGAACTCACGGTCGTCGGTGCCTGGAACTACGAAACCGCCGAAAACCTCGAGGTCACCGTCGAGGACGACTCCGGTCTCGACGTGACCGGCACCGCCATCGTCGAGCCCGCCGGTTCGACTCGCAATCCCGCGACCAAGCAGGCGGCCGACGTGACGAACAACGAGGTCCGGTGGGACATGGATCTCTCGGATCTCGGAACCGGGACGTTCACGGTCACGCTCGCGGGCACCGACGACCTCGACTTCGGAACGGCGAGTCGGAGCGCGACGATCACCGTCACCAACAGCGACGACGTGCGCCTCGCCTTCGACCGTCGAACCGTCACGCGGGGAGAGGACGTGACCTTCCGGATTCGCGGATCGAGCGCCGGCAAGTACCACATCGTCACCATCGCCCGCGACGAGTTCCGTTCGGGAAGCCTCTCGACCGGACAGCGCGAGCGGATCTTCCGGCGGGTCGGCGACACGGTGCTCACCGGCTACTCCGAGCAGCGGTACGTCGCGTACGCAGTCGTCGAAATCGACGACGACACCGGCGTCGGGATCGGGCAGATCGACACGACCAACCTCGACGACAGCAGCATCGACGTCGATCTCTACCGGGCCTCGCCGGACCGACCAACCAGCGAGAGCGACGTGAACGCCGACATCGGCAGCCTCAGCGTCGTCGACGATCCCCCGATGACGATCGAGCGGGGTGAAGTCTCGATCACGAACCCGCGAGAGACGTACGTCGTCAGCAGCGAGATTACGCTGCGCGGCACGGCGTCGAGCGGCATCGACGACGTGGCGTTCTACGTCCGTCGACAGGACGATTACCGGTTGCTCGACGTGGACGGCTCGCGATCCGGCGGCACACGGGCTACGCTGTCGGTCGACGCCGACGGTACCTTCGAGCAAGAGGACGTCGCCCTCTCGGTGGGTAACGAAGCTGGCAACGACCTCCTCTCTCTGCCCGGGACGTACCGCTTCGGCGTGATCGACGCCGCCGACGCTGGCGGGCGTGGGAACATCGCCCAGCGCCTCAGCGTCTCCGAGTTCACGAGAGGGACGAGTTTCCAGCGGTCGATCCGCGTCACCAATACGGAACTGAGCACCGTGTTCCAGCCGGTCGGCGGACAGGTGTCCGTCGACGACCGCACGGTCGGCGTCTCCGGCACGTCGCTTGGCTCGCGGACCGTCGCCTTCCTGTTCGTCGACGAGCGCGGCAACGTCCAGTACACGGACGTGCGGGTCGACGACGACAACACGTTCGAAGAGGACGACCTAGCCATCGGCGAGCATCTCGAAGAGGGACCGATCGTCGCCTTCGCGCTCACCGCCGGGCGTGACGGTCAGTTCGGTGACGGCGGCCTGCGTTCGCTCACGAGCGGCGATACGTACTCGGATCTCCGGCAGTTCGCGACGGACCTCGACCAACGGTCACTGACCGGCGAACAGGTCCGTGCGCGTCTGCTGGACGAGACGACCGAAGCGACCGCGAGCGACGACCGGATGGTGACGGCGACCTTCCGACTCGCGGATTCCCGATCCACGATCAGGAACGTCTACCCACAGGGCGCACCGGCTGCCGGCATCAATCCGATCGCCGTGGACGACACGATGATCGTCGAGGGGGCGACCAACCTCCGACCGGGCGACAACTCGATCACCGTCGAGTTGCTGACCGACGGGGGCGATTCGGTCGCCCTCGCGACGACCGACGAGTGGGACTACGACGGCAACTACCGGATCGCGCTCGAACTCGAGGACGTACAGACGGGGACGTACACGCTCGAAGTCGACGACTCCTACAACACCGACACGGTCGAGGTCGAGATCGTCGAAACTCGACGGACAGCGACACCGGAGCCCACACCCACCGAACGACCCACGCCGACGGAGACGGGCATGCCCGAGCCCACGCCCACCGAACGACCTACGCCGGAACCGACGCCCGAACCCACGCCGACCGCGACGGTCACGGCGACGTCCACCGAGGGCGGTGGCCCCGGCTTCGGGGCCCTCCTCGTACTCGTCGCGCTCGTCGTGAGCGCGCTGCTCTTCGCGCGACGCGACGACTGATACTGTCGGCTGTAACTGTTTCGCGATATTCGCCATCTCGGGATGACGAATATCTTGATTGACTTACAGCCGGCAGTATGAGCGCGGGACGCGTGGCTCGCCACGCGATGCTCGTCGGCACTCCGGTTTCGCCGCTCACGGAGAAGTACGCAGCAGCAAGTGGGGTCGGAGGGATGTTGAACCACGGTCGCAGCAAGCTGCTCTCTGGTTCAAATCCACCGAGTAGCGGACTCACGGCTCACCGATCTGGTTCGCCGTGAGGGTATGGGGTCGGAGGGATTTGAACCCCCGATCGACTGATATCTCCGGTTGCGCCTCGGTACTCCAGAGGGTCGTCGTCGCGCGGCGATGATCAGTCGCGCGCTCGGAATATCAGTCTGGAGTGTCGTCACCGGGCGGAGCCTCTGGAGTCAGTCGCCATGCCGGGCTTGGCCACGACCCCTCGATACTCCGTTACCCGAAGGACGGTAAAGGGATTTCGATTATCGGTCGGCGTCGGACCAATCACATTCCTGGCATTTGTACCCCGTGATCAGTTCCGTCACGGAAGGCATGTAGGCGACGGCGAGGACATCGCCGTCACACTCCGGGCACTGGCGGTCGGCGTCTTCGATGGCGTCGGCCTCCATGGGCGGTTCGCCCTCGATCAGTTCGGCCAGACGCTCGGCGGTCACCATCCGACCCTGCACGACGCGGTTCGTCATGGTCGTCGCTAGATGCGGAGACAGGTAAGCCCTGCGTACACCGATGAGAGACCACACCATGGCCCACTCATCGACCGGTAGCTTTTGATACTATGGAGCGGTATTGATCGATACGGATAGATACCATGCACGGTGGCGTACGCGGCCAATACGACGAAGGGGTGGGGAACCTGTGACCGCACCGTACAGCTACGATGGAATGCTCCCGCTCGGCCCGGAGAACGGATCTGAGTACGTCTGTTCTAACTGCGAGTCGACCTTCGACGACGACCACTATCTCTGCCCGATCTGTGGCACGCTTACCCTCGAACGTCGTTCGGTGGCGGAGTCGTAACGACTGATACGGATTATGGTACCTGTTTACCGATGGTTCGCCGGACCGTCTCGGCGAACCATCGGCAATGACGTACAATAATCCGTATGAGAGGGGTAAATCGTCGAAGCGGCCCGAATCATAAGCCGGCTGGCAGAAATATCATTACCCTGCCGCCGTAACGTGTCGTAGCCGGGTCGACTGGCGTCGCCATGACTTCGTCACCACCCCGCGTTCTCGTCGTCGAAGACGAGACCGAACTGGCCGAACTGTTCGCCGAGTGGCTCTCCGAGGAGTACGATGTCGAGGTCGCGACCAACGGGGAGAAAGCGCTCGAACTGGTCGACGAGGAGACGGATATCGTGTTACTCGACCGGTTGATGCCCGGACTCTCCGGCGACGAGGTACTGGAAACGATCCGTGATCGCGGTTACAACTGCCGCGTGGCGATGGTGACTGCAGTCGAACCCGACTTCGACGTGCTCGATATGGGCTTCGACGACTACGTCGTCAAGCCCCTGTTCCGGAAAGATATTCAACGACTCGTCGACGGACTGCGCGAACGCGACGCCTACGACCGACATCTCTCCGAACTCTTCGCGACCGCCTCGAAACTCGCTGCGCTCGAATCCCACAAGGAAACGGACGAACTCGAAGGCAACGAAGAGTACCGCCGACTCAGGGAGAAGCTGGATCGAACGCGCGACCGGGTAGAACAACTCGAATCGGAGATGAGCGAGGGTGATTTCGAGGCGGTGTTCTACGATTTCGACCGCGTGGATCTATAACGCGGGGACGAACTACCGCCGTCGGGCGACTCCGGGCTTTCGACGATCACACCAATTGACATTTCTTTCGTGCCGTTGACACCCCTGCTATGGCACGAGCCGATGCCGATGTGACTGCCTCGTCGCGACCAGCCCCCGATCGAGATACGCCCTGCCCGGCAACGGAGCGGCCGGCCGGACCAAGAGGGGTGGAGCGATGAGCGTGAGTAACACGCGGTCGAGCGAGTCGCTTCTGAGCCTCCCGGAGAATCCAGTCGGTTATCTGGCGATCCTGCTAGCGATCGTAACGGGCGTAATCCACCTGCTGTTGGGGCCGCGCGTAATGGGCTTCAGCCAGACGCTCGGTATCCTCTTCATTCTCAACGGCCTCGGGTTCGTTGGGGGCATCGTCGTCTACCTGACCCGGTACTGGCGGCGGGAGCTCTTCCTCGTCGCGGCCCTCTACGGCCTCGTGACGGTCCTCGCTTTCTTCGCGTTCCAAGGCTTCGGTGTCGACGCGTTCTACCGGCAGGGCTCACTGAACACGATGGCCGTCGCCTCCAAGGCGGTCGAGGTACTGTTTGCCGCCGTCACTGCGTATCTGTACACGAGCACGGAGTGAGCGCGAACGTGGCGACGTGATCCGGTCAGGTGTCCGGCCCGTCGAACACTTTGCCGGGGTTCATAATCCCCGCCGGGTCGAGCGCCCGCTTGATCGACCGCATCGCGTCCACCGCTGCCTCGCCGTGCTCGGCGACGAGATAGTCCTGCTTGCCGAGGCCGATACCGTGCTCGCCCGTCGACGTGCCGCCCAGTTCGATGGCGCGTTCGACGATCCGTTTGGACACCTCCTTGCCGTGGGCCACGTCCTCGGGGTCGTCCGGATCGACCATGACCGCGTAGTGGAGGTTACCGTCGCCGGCGTGGCCGAAGCAGGGGATGAGGAACCCCTCCTGTTCGGCCAACTCCTTCGCGTAACGGATGATGCCGGGGTATTCACTGATTGGGACGGTCACGTCGCCAGGGGTGAGCGGTGAGAGGGCCTCGTCGTACGGTTCGAGTGCTTCTGCGAGTTCGCGCCGCGCCGCCCACAGGTCGGCCATGCCACGGTCGTTCTCGGCCACCTCGAACTCGGTCACCCCGTGGGCCTCGAACACCGACCGACAGAAGTCGATCTCCTCCTCGATCCCGTGGTTGGCGTGGAATTCGACGAACACCATCGGCACGTCGGGGAGATCGGTGTCGAGGTGCGCGTTCGACATGGCGGCGCTCAGGCGGTCGATGAGTTCGATCTTCGCCACGTCGACGCCGGATCGGACGGCGTCGAACACCGCGTTGGCGGCGTCGTCGAGGGTTTCGAAGTGAGCGCGCCCGCCGCGAATCTGTGCCGGACGGCCGGCCAATTCGATCGTGACGCGCGTGATGATCCCGAGGGTGCCCTCGCTGCCGACGATCAGGTCGCCGAGGTCGTAGCCGCTGGACGTTTTGACCGCTCGGCTCCCCGTCGTGATCACGTCGCCAGTCGGGAGGACGACTTCCATCCCCAGCACCCAATCGCTCACCTCGCCGTATTTTACCGTTTTCATCCCGCTGGCGTCGTTGGCGAGCATCCCCCCGATGGTCGAGATGGCGCCGGAGGAGGGAAGCGCGGGAAGGAACAAGCCGTGTTTCGCCACCGCCTCGTTCACGTCGTCGCCGAGGATCCCGGGCTGGACGTCGACCTGTAGATCGTCGGGCCGAACGTCGAGGACGGCGTCCATCCGCGTCATATCGAGCGTGATCCCGCCCTCGACGGGGACCGCGTTGCCCTCGAGACTCGTCCCCGCAGCGTAGGGCGTGACGGGGACGCCGTGGTCAGTCGCCGCGCGCATGATCGACGCCACGTCCTCGGTCGATTCGGGCCAGACGACGACGTCGGGGCGGACGCCGTCCTCACGGGGCGTCCCCCAGTCGTGTGATCGCTGCTCGCGGTCCGCGTCGGAGACCGAAATCTGTTCGGGATCGAGCCCCAAATCGTCGAGAAACGCGGTGTCGTGGTGCATACTCCCATCCACCGCGGCCGCGAGTATAGGCCTGTTGCTCGACGACCGTCGTACACCTCCAGTATCGGTCACGAGAATATGACGGGACCGCCGTACGGCGCCCGAAGCGCCGACATCCGGTGGGAATCTCAGTGTCGAGAATCGGCCAGTCGGCTTTTATGCGGCGACACCGACTAGACGGCAATGCGGTCACACGTCTCCCGGCTGTACCGGTTCGTTCGCGACCGGAGCGCACAGGCCGAGCCGCTGGGTGTCGTGCTCGTTCTCGGTCTCGTTGTCGTCTCGACGACAGCCGTCGTCGTGTTCGGATCGGCCGCGATCGACGACGTACAGTCCCGGTCGGAACTCGACCGGGCCGAGAACGGGATGACGCTCCTCGACTCCCGGCTGTCGACGGTCGCACTGGGCGACGCGGAGGGCCAGCGTGTCGATCTGCCCACGACGAGCGGCGGCTACACCGTCGATCCGGATGCGGGGACGATCCGGATCGTCCACCGGAACTACGACGGCACCAACGACGCGACGCTCGTCCCCACCACCTCGCTCGGTGCGATCGTCTACCGAAACGGCGGGGAATCGATCGCCTATCAGGGCGGCGGCGTCTGGCGAGCATACGAGGGCGGATCGGCCCAGATGGTGTCACCACCGGAGTTCCACTACCGCCAGGGGACGCTCACCTTCCCCCTCGTTCGCATCGAAGGATCGGGGGGGGTCGCCGGGCGGGCGACGGTGAGCGCCCAGTCATCCGGACAGGGCACAGCAGTGTACCCGGCCGCGGAGACGTATCCCGACGGAACCGAGTACTCCAACCCGGTCGAGAACGGGACGGTCGAAGTCATCATCCAGAGCGAGTACGCCGACGCGTGGGGGTCGTACTTCGAGACGCGGACCGACGGCAACGTCACCTACCCGGGGTCGAACACCGTCGCGGTCGAACTCATCAGCATCGGGACGCTCGGTGACTTCCAGATGCCGCCGGAGACGAAGGGGATCACCGTCCGTGGCATGGACAGCGGACACTCCCTCGACGATTTTTCCTTTACTATCCGTCCACAGGACACCGAGGAATCCTCCTTCTCGAACCTCGACTGGTCACTGTACGCCCAACAGGGCCAACAGCAGTTCGAGATTCACATCGGTGGCAACGGCGCCAACGGCTGTAACGAGGACGTGGCGCTGGCAATCTACTACAGCGACGACGGCGGCGACACCCATCACGGCTGGTACAGCGACGACTACCTCGAGACGACGTGTGGCGAAGTGAACGGGAAGCCCGCCGACGGCGACGAAATCTGGGTCGATGTCGATCTTACCAACGAGAGCGCCACGATGAACTACGAGGAAATAAAAAGCAACGACCTCACTCACTTCAAGACGGGTACCCTCGTGAGCGACGCGAACTTCACCACCCACCCCGACGACCCGGATGTCTCGTACGACACCAATGATGACGAAGAAGTCGCCATGATAACCCGCCACTACTTCGCGGAGATGGGGCCCGGATTCGACCTCGTCGTCGCCGATGGCAACAACGCCGGAATCGGTGAATCCGGCTCGTCGGGCTACATTTACTACGAGGGGAGCGGCAAGGTCGTCACGTACCTCCACATCACGAAACACAACGTGACGGCACGCGTCTCGTGATCCCGCCCGTTAGCTGATTCCAATCCTGATCGTCGTCCGCGTCACCCGGAGGTCGTCCGTCTCGAACGTACAGGAGACGGTGCCCGACCCGTCGAGAGCGTCACAGGCCGATCCGGGCGTGGCGGCCATCCCTTCGAGCTGTGTCTCGAAGTATCGCTTCCAGGCTTCCGCCCGCCGTGGCCCGGTTTCGACGGTGATCGTCACGTCGTTCGACGGGCGCGTGTGGGAGACGACGGTGGTCGTACCACGGACGCTTCGGACGAGCACCGTCGTCGACCCGGACTGGCGCTGTGCCCCACCGGTCCGGGATTCGAGGGTCACGTAGTGGATGACGGTCCGATTCTCGTCGAACTGGAACGGGGGCGCGCGGCGCATCGCGGCGCCCCCGCGGTCGACGCGGAACACGGCGCCGAGTTCGTAGACGACGCCGCGGGTGAGTCCCGTCCCGTCGCTCGACGTGCCGAGCGTGATCGGCCGGGATTCGGTGCTCGCCACCACCGTCCCGTCCGACAGCGTGGTGTTAGTGTCGGTCGGGTCCGCCAACGAGAGCCGCGTCTCGGCGAGTTTGATCTCGGTCGCACGCGAGGGTGCCCCACCGTGGACGATGTCGCGGTGGTTGTCCGCGAGCACTTCGAACGCGCGCTCGCCGTTGTCGATCCGTTCCGCGTTACGCGCGTCCTGCAGGCTGCCCAGACCAACCACGGTCACGAGCCCGACCGACGCCGTGATCAGCGAGAACACGAGAACGAAACTCAACACGTCGCTGACGGCGCGGTCGGCGTCAGTCATCGTGCACCTCCAAGTGCCCCGCCGCGGGGTCGTACTCGACGATCATCGTCCCGCCGGTGACGGTCGTTTCCACGACCGGGACGTTCGTCCGGGCCGTGACGTTGACCGCCACGTTCGACCGGCCGGTCGTCAGCGTGAGACGGTAGGTGTCTGGGGGGGAAATCTCGATCACCTCGATCAGATACGACTCGCCAGCGACACGGGGGGGAACATCGATCCGGAGCTGGAGTTCACAGGAATCACACTCCGCGAGTCGGGCGGCGCTCGCCAGGTCGTCCGCAACCGTCTGGCCGACCACCTGCAGTTCGACCCGCGCCGTCTGATCGCGCTGGCTCTCCATCAACCCGCCGCCGGCGATGATCAACCCGGAGACGAGGATTGCGGAGATGCCGAGCGACAGGACGTAGCCGAGCGCCGTCGACGTGGCTCGGCGGTCACGACGGATCACGGCGGACACCCTCCCGCGCCGTCGACGTGGTTGATTTTGCTGACCTGTCGCGTCGTGGATGCGCCGTCGACGACCGTCGCGTTCACGTAGTACGCCGACTGGTCGCCGAGGCTGGAGAACGTCACCGACCCGTTGGCCGGTTCCGAGAGCGCCGAGGCGTCGACCGAGGCGCTGGTGATGTTGTACGCCCGAATCTCGACCCGGTCGACATCCGCGTTCGGGTCGGAAGTGTTCCAGTCGACGGTGAATCCGGAACCGGTCGGGGTGACCGAGTAGAAGTTGAACGTTGGCTCGGTCGCCGGCCCACCCGCTTCGCCGGGCGCCGCCCGGACCGTCCGCCGGTAGTCGAGATCCTGAGTCGCGACGTCGAGGGTCGCATCGGCGGCGTAGATGGCCGTCGTCGTGTACGGGTCGCTAGCGTTCGACGAGGCGTAGGTCGACGGCGCCGACGGCGTACACTGCCCCGGGTAGTTCGCCGTGTCGACCGCCGTCCGGAAGCCCGCCTGGTTGCGGTCGGTGACCAGCGAGTAGGTCGCTTCGATCCGGTCGCCGGAGAGGACGGTGACGTTCACCTCGCCGGTCGGCCGGACGTCGGCCAGCGGCCCGCAGTGATCGCCGTCGATCGTTCCGGCACCGATGTCGATTCGGCCGGACTCCAGCGCGCACGATTCACCATTGACGGAGACTTGCGGCCCGCCGTCGTCCTCGATGATGACGTACTGCGTGGTGCCGTTCTCGAAGCGTATGATCGTGTCGCTGGCGTTTTCGACGCTTGCGGGCGTGACGTTCAGGCGGAACGCCCTGACTTTCGAGTCGGTCACCATCGTCCACGTGCCGGATCCGTCCCGTGCGACGATACCCGTACTCGAGTCGTCGTCGACGATACGGGTCCCCTCCTGTACGCCCTCGCGGTGGATGCCGGCCGCCAGCCCGTTCGTCGCCGAGAAGTTCGCCAGTATCGGAATCAGGCTGTCCGTCGCGGCATGGTACGCGTCGCGGCGGTCGGCGAAACTCGTCGTGTTCCGTCGGTTGGCGTAGTCGATGGCGCCGCCGAGACCGTCGACGGCGGCGGTGTGGAACGCCTTGGCCTTCTCCACGTCCGCGTGTGTCTGCCGCGTCGCCAGGTTCTCCGTGTAGATCACCGAGTTGAGGAGCAGGCTGAGCGTGAGGAAGATCACGGCGAGTGCGAGCGCGCCCACGAGGAGAAGCTGAGCACGACTCCGCTCACCCTCGAAGCGGCTCACATCCGCCATACCACCACCTCCACGCGAACGACATTGTACAGGCCACTCGACGACTGTCGCGGGATCAGCGCGTCGTAACTGGTCGATTCGTTGACCGTCGTGTTCGTCGGCGCCCCGTCCGCGGCATAGAGCGGGTCGTCGTCGTAGAGTGCGACGGTTGTCGCCGCCGTGGCGGCGTTGTCGCTGGGTTCGCCTCGGTAGATGAAGCGCGTGCGGACGATCGACCCCGTGTCCGTCGTGTAGGTGAAGTAGACGTTGAACGCGACGCCGCGAGCCTCGAACGTGTCGAGCAGCATCCGCCCGAGTGTGGTCCGATTGACTTCCGTATCGGTCGTGTACCCACCGCCCGAGGTGCCGTGGAGCGTCCCGTTCGTGTCGTCCCAGTAGCGAACGGCGGTGTCGAGGGCGCCGTTCTCCCGCGCGGCATCGAGGACGCCCGCGGCCGAGGCCTGCTGCTGGTTCTCGATGTGTTGGCTGGCCGTACTCGCCGACAGCGGCGTGACCGCCGTCACCTGCAGGGCGAAGACGACACTCGCCAGTACGACGATCCCTGCGGCGATTGCTTCCAGGGTGTGAGCTTGTGCGCGCACGTTACCACATCCTGACAATCACGGTCGCGGTCGTGCCGTCGACGTAGACGACACGCCGCCCGATCACCGACGCTCCGTCGGGGGGGACGGGTTCGCCCGCATCGAGTGCGAACCCACTCGTGCACTCGTCGGTGGCACTCACCGTGATTCGCGTGCCGTCGGAGCAGACGGGGTGAGGACCGCCGCCGGAGTCGCCGGCCACGAGAGTCACGTTCGCGTGGTGTCCCGCCGACAGACCGACTTGCGACGCGAACGAATCGCCGTCGTCGAACGCACAGCCAGTGTCGGTCGAATCGCCGTCGAAAAAGGCGATCGTACACTCCCGATCGAGCGGCGCACCGCTGTCCCCATCGTCGAGGAGGTCGTAGACCAGCGTGTCCGCGATGCGGTCGACGCCGGCGAGTTCCTCCTGTGGTCCGTCGGCGAACGGCTGGAAGATGCCGGGAACGAAGGCGACGACGAAGGCGACGGTGATGAGGAAGACGCTCGTCCCGATGGCGAAGTCGATCGTCGTCTGCCCGCGGTTGCCGGTCATCCAACCACCAGCCACACGGCCAATGCGATGGTTTGGAGGATCACCACGAACTTGATTCCGGCCATCAGTTTGGCCGTCCGGATGTACCCGCTGATGATCCCCGAGAGGACCGCCTGCAGCGTCACTGCGTGGAAGAACAGCAGCGAGAGTAGTTGCGTGTCGATGCCACCACCGAACTGCGAGGCGCCGCTCCCACCGTCGCTACTGGCCTGCTGGGTTAGCCCCGCCATCACGTCGAGGAACTGTGTCTTCAGGATGGCCATCACCCCGAGCAGGGTGAGGTAGGTCATCAGGATGATCGCCACCTGCATCCGGGTGCGCGAGCGCCGCTCGCGTTCGATATCGTCCTGGTTCTCGCTGGCCTGCGCGGCCGTGGTCAGGACCTGCGTGATCTGGCTCGACGCCTCCTGTGCCTTGCTGATGAGTTTGACCGTCCGCGCCAGCCGCGGGATGTGGTACTTGTTGTTGAACTCCACCAGGGCGCTCCGCAGGCTCATCCCGTAGTTCACTTTGGCGTAGATCACTTCGAACTCGTCGGCGAGTTTCCCGGACGACGTGTCGGCGACGGTGTTGACCGACTCCAACAGCGTCTGGCCCGTGTCGTTCGCGCTCGACAGTTTCCGGAGGTTGTCGGACAGCTTCCCCGTGATCGCCGCCCGCGAGCGGACGTTCCACTCGTGGAAGACGCCGAGTGGGATGAGAATCAGATAGAGCGGGACGTACACCCACATGAACGTGCCCCAGACCGGTGCCTGCACCATCCCGCCCCACGTGGTCGGTGCCGCGCCGCTAGCTCCCGCGAAGGCGACTAGCACCAGCGCCGCGGGCAGGGTCAGCGCTAGCGTGAACGCCGGATGGTCCCGGAAGAAGTGATGGGGGTTCCGGAGGAGTTGTTTGGTCTGGAAAGTTCCCTCGCGGGATTTGATGCGATCGAAGACGCCGAACTCGCCGACGTAGTGTTCGATCAACCCGAGGTGGAACAGCCCCTCGTCGGCCGTCCGTTGCACCCGACCGCTGTCGCCGGGGTCAAGGAAGCCGTCGCCGATCTCGTCCTGTTTCACCGTCGAGACGAGGACCAGAAACATGACGCCCGTGATCGGAATGAGGCCGTACACCGTCGCGTACAGCATGAACGACTGGGCCTCGCCCAGCATGCTCATGATGACGAGGATGATGATGAGCAGGAGGGGAAACAGCGAGAGCGTCATGTACATCTCGCCGAACAGTTCGAGGGTGTCAAGCGTGACTTCCTGTTGCTGTTTGGCCGTCCGCATGTGCTTGTCTTTCTTGTCCGAGAGAAACGCCTGCATGTTCCCGCCGGAGTTGACGATAGAGAGCATGTCGGTGAGGAACTGCGAGAGGTCGTCGCTCGGCGTTTCGATGGCCTGTTGCTGGATGGCGTTCCGGTAGTCGGTGCCGAAATACTCCGTCTCCTGAACGATGCTCTGGAACTCGCGGGCGACCTCGCCGTACGTGTCTTCCGCCCTCGCCATCGCCTCCAGAATCTCCAACTGGTTGAGGCCCCCGACCGACAGCGCGTACATAAACGAGATGGAGTCCGAGAGCAGCATGTTGATCTCGCGCTCCCGGGACGACGCCCGCGAGTACGGGAGGGCGACGAGCGTCCCGAACCCGGTGACGAAGCCGATAGAACCCATGACGAGGCCGATGATCGCGATGGCGGCAGGGATCTTTATCGCCTCGATGATCGCGACGACCGTCTCGTTCGGAATCCGTGCCCCCGTCTCGAACAGGTCCGGCGAGACGATGCCGAAGGCAAAGAGGCTGTAGCCGGCGAACGTGCCGAGCGCCCACAGCATCAGACCGAGGAGGACGCCGACGGCGAGCGCTCGCGAGAGGTAGAGTTCGACCGTCGTCGCCATCCGTGCCTGCACCAGTTTCGTCTCCACATCGTCGACGAAGTCGCCGTCGTCGTCGAACAGCCACCGGTAGAGCGGGTAGAACAGGTCGCCGAGACTGTCGACGCTCCGATCCAAGCCGCCACCACCAGTGTCGAGACTCACGTTAGTCCTCCTCGTCCGCGTCGGCGTCGGCGTCGGTCACGTCGCCGAATCCCCACTCGTCCATGTCGACATCCGAGTCGCCCGCGTCCGACTCGTCATCGTCGGCGTCGATATCCGTAGCAGCATCGTCGGTGTCCGCATCGGCGGCCATCTCGTCCGCCTCCGCAGTCGTACCGTCGTCGTCCGACGTATCCCAGTCGTCCACCCCGGCTTCGGTCGGCGTGTTCGACGGTCCGTCGTCGAAGGAGATACCGAACTCGTCGTCGGCGTCGTCCGCCTCGTCGAACAGCGATCCGTCGTCGGCATCGTCGGCGTCGTCCGCCTCGTCGAACAGCGATCCGTCGTCGGCATCGTCGGCGTCGTCTGCCTCGTCGAACAGCGATCCGTCGTCGGCATCGTCGGCGTCGTCCGCCTCGTCGAACAGCGATCCGTCGTCGAGGTCGACTGCCTCGTCGGGTGCGTCCGTGTCGGCATCGTCCACCACCGAGAGACCGGCGTCGACCGTGGATTCGGTCCCGGTATCCGCGGTCACGTCCGAAGCGGGGTCGATGTCGGTGAGCGCCGTATCGATGCCCGGGACTGGCTCGCCGCGGTACGCCTCCAACAGCTCCGACTCCGCCCGTTCGAGGAGGTCGGCACACAGCTCCAGGCCCTCCTCGTTCGGATCGGGGCGCGGCACCATCGCCTCCTTCTCGGGATCGATGTCGATCAGGACCGACTCCATCTCCCGGAGGTCTTCCAGACTGCGTTCGAGCTGATCGTTGGCCATCAACGCGAGGATCGTCTCCTCGTCGTTGATGAACGCCTGGACCGTGGCGGCGACCTGCGTGTAGGTGTTGAGCCCGTTCTCGATGAGGTAGGCGAGCACCACCTCGCGTTTGAACAGTTCCTCCTCCAGCGTCTCGCGGGTCCACCCACGGTCGAACCGGATTTCTTCGAGGGTGTTGGAGTTGCTCATCCGGAGGAACTCGTCGGTTTCGGCCTGCCACTGGTAGACGTCCTGCACGTTGATCTCGTCGTTCTCGGCGTCGTAGAAGTTGATCTCGGTGAGGTTCTTGTTCCGACGGACCTTCCGTCCGCCGACCCGGGTCTGCGTCTGGATGGACACCAGATCGAGCGCCGAGAACATCGTCTTCGAGACGTTGATCGGCTCCGTGGTGAACCGCTTGAGCACCTCGCCCACGGAGTCGGCGTGGAACGTGGTCAGCGTGGTGTGCCCGGTCGACATGACCTGGAAGAGGGTCCGTCCCTCCTCGCCGCGGATCTCGCCCATGACGATGTACTCCGGCCGCTGCCGGAGGGCGGCCTCCAGCAGATCGAACTCGTCGACCTCGCCCTGTTCGTCGTCGGAGAAGGAGGGCCGTGTGACCGACGCCACCCAGTTGCGCTGAGGAAGTTCGACCTCGCGAGTGTCCTCGATGGAGACGATCTTCGAGTTCGAGGGAATAAAGAGGGAGACGGCGTTCAGGCTGGTGGTCTTCCCGGACGCCGTCCCGCCGGCGAAGATCAGGGACTTGTTGTTCTCGATGGCGAGCCACAGATACGCCATCTCCTCCAGTGAGAACGTCTTCCAGTTGATGAGGTCCACGGGCGTGAAGGGCACGTCCTTGAACTGACGGATGGTGTAGTTGGTGCCGTGATCGGACACTTCCTTCCCGAGGGTGAGCTGGGCACGGGAGCCGTCGGGGAGGGTGGCGTCGACCTGTGGTCGGCGCTTCGAGATACCCTTACCCGACCGCTGAGCGAGTTTGACGACGAAGTCGTCGAGTTCGTCGTCGCCGTGGTAGATGTTCGAGATGATCTGCTCGTAGTCGCTGTGGTAGACGAAGACCGGCGAGTGGTAGCCGTCACACGAGATGTCCTCGACGTTGATGTCGTGTTTGATCCCGTCGATGCGCTCGTAGCCGATGAAGTCGCGTTTGAGGTAGTAGAGCAGTTTCTCGACCTGGTACTCCGAGAGCTGATCCGCGTCCTCCTCGATCAGGGCGGGCTCGGGGCGAACGCTCAACCCCGAGAGGTCCTCGTCGAGGTCGGGTGACGGCCGCCAGCCAAGCCGCGAGAGGAGGCGGCCGACCCCGTTGCCGGCGTCGTCGATGCCGACACTGCTGGCGATGGTGTCGAGCAACCCGCTGCCGGACGTCTGCGAGTAGAGATCGTACCGTTCGAGCAGAGCGTAGGTCTCGTCTTGGATCACCCGTTCGCGCTCGTCGAGGCCGCCTGCTACCTCCACGTCGGCGTACTTGATCGCATTCTGGAGTTTGGCCCGCAGGAATTCGAGCAGGTCGTCCTCGATGGGCGTCGTATGCGGCTGGATCACGTAGTACTTCTTCTCGTTTTCCTTTCGTGACTGGAAGATGACGACGCAGGCGTAGGGTTTGTTCACCCAGTAGCGGTCGATTTCCTCGAAGTGCGTCTTCTTCTCCAGGGGGACCGTCTTCTCCAGGTCGTAGCGGTTGGTGACCGTGGAGGCGCCGAACTCACTCTCGAAGAAGGCGTCTTCGTCCAGTTCCTCGTCGACATCGACCGTCCGCTCGTCGACCACCTCGTCGAGTTCCGCGCCAAGATCGGCGGCAGCGGAGAGCACGTTCTCGGTCTTCTCGGGGGCGAATCCGAGATCATCGCGTGGATCGAACGGGACGGGGTCGCCCGAGCCGTCGGTCGGCGGGTTGCCGTTCGCGTCGTAGTAGAACTCCCGCTTGTAATCCTCCCAGGTCCAGAGATCCTTGACGACGGGCGTCGCTCCGTCCTGTGCCCGTGTGACCGCGGCGTCGAGTCGCGTCGCCGCCGTCTCCCCGGCCGCGAGCAACGCTGGGAGCTCCGAACGGTCGACCGCGTCGTGATCCGGCCCGACAGCGGCCGCGCCGTCGAGCCCCTCAGAATCGGAGCTCTCGGCGTCGTCGATAGCCATTGAACGGATCAGGGTGTTCACGAATATAAATTCTGTTGGCCGATCTAGACGGATGATAATTAGACGAACACGTCGGGGTAATCTCGAACGTTTTTTGAAGGGGTATCGCTAACCGCCTCGCACGACCCAACCATGACACTCAGTCGCAGGAAGATCGTGGCGGCCGCTGCTGGACTCGTTGGCTCACTTGCGGGCTGTGCGGGCGGCTCCGGTGGGGGCGACGATGGCGGTGGGAGCGAGGCGACGGCAACCGAGACGGCGACCGAGACGCCGACGGCTACCGCGACGGCCACCTCGACGCCCTCCGGTCCCCCGGAGGACGCGCCGACGCAGACGATAACCGTCCAGAACAAGACGTTCGTCCCGATGGTCGCGGAGGTCGAACCCGGGACAGTCGTCGAGTGGGTCTACGATGGCATCGGCTCCCACAGCGTCACGTCGATGTCGCCGTCGAGTTCGGAGAGCGGCCGGCAGGCGTGGAATCCGGAAATCGCCTCGGACTGGGAGATGAACAAGGACATCACCAGCGAACCCGTCAGCCACTACTTCCCCGAACCGGGCGTCTACGAGTACAAGTGTTCGTACGACTTCGGCCACATCGGCGGCTGTGCGGCCGTCGTCGTCGGCGACCAAGACTACTCGCAGGACATGCTGCCCTGCGAGCCGCAGTGAGCTGACGCCAGCGTTTTCGACGGGGTCACCGGCCGTCACCGACCAGTTCTCGCTCAGCCGGCGACCACGAACGCGGCCCGTATCGCCGCGACGGCACCGACGAGGTTGACCGAGGCGTACCACGCGGCGAGGCGGCGATCACCGGTCTCCCAGAGACGCACCGTATCGACCGAGAACGACGAGAACGTCGTGTACGAACCGCACGCACCGGCGCCGACGAGATAGAGCACGTCCGCCCCCGCCCCGAGCGCCGTGACGAGCGCGAGGACGAAGGAGCCGACGACGTTGACGGTGAACGTCCCGTACGGGAATCGGCGGTCACGGGCGGCGGCGACGCCGCCGACGTATCGGTTCGTGGCGTAACGCAGGAGGGCCCCGACGGCCGCGCCAGTGCCGATCAGATACGCCGGATTCACCGCCATTCAGACACCTCCCTCCACGATCCGCGCGAGACGCCGCCCGCCAAGGACGGCGAGGAAGCCGAGGGCGTACGTCGCGACGACGTAGCCGAGACCGACCGCTGTCGGCGACTGGACGGCCTCCAGCGCGAAGGTGCTGTACGTCGTGAACGAGGAGAGGAAGCCGGTCGCGGCGGCGTAGCTCGTCTCCTCCGCGATGACACCGACGAGTTCGGCCTCATAGACGAGGAAGCCGAGCGCGAGACAGCCGAGGACGTTCGCCGCGAACGTCCCGCCGAGACCGGGGAGGGCAACCGAGAAGACGTGGCGGAGGTTGGCGCCAGCGAAGCCACCGAGAGCGACGAGAAAGACGACTTCGATCGTTCGGAGGCGTGCCGTCCCGTCGGTCATGGTGTGGCCCACCGACCAGCGGTGTGAGTGACCGAGTCCGGGGCACAGTGCGACGGCGAGGTTCGGATCATGTACGTGCGGGTTGTCGACTCCTCGTCTCGGGGCCGTACAGTCGTTACGGTCTGTCAGGACGGGAGCGATGCCGTCGCTCGCCGGGAAGAAAAGCGGTAGGAGGGGGAGAGGATCGGCCGCGATCAGCTGGATTTCTCGGTTTCGGCGGTCGACGTCTCCGAGGACGTCTCGGCCGTCTCCGTGCTGGAACTCGACTCCTCGGCGCCCTCCTGCAGCTCCTCCTCGATCTCTTCGCGGCCGCGTTTGAACTCACCCATAGCCTGTCCGGTCGAGCGGGCCAGCTTGGGGATCTTGTTCGCCCCGAACAGCAAGACGAGGACGAAGAGCACGATGAGCAGCTCCGGCCCGCCGGGCAACCCGGGGAACAGTGGCACGATTGCGTTTTGCATCACTACCTCCCGCTAGCCTGTTCGCAATTATAGGCTTTTTGCTGTTCTCGACCGTCGCCAACGAATCGGCCGGAACCCACAAGCGTATACCGCGGTCGGCCAAAGGGCGACTATGGTCGACACCGGCGACGAGGCACCCGACTTCACCGCCCCACTCGCGAACGGCGACGTCGAGACGTTCACGCTGTCGGAGCACCTCGACGAGGCACCCATCGTCCTCGCCTTCTTCCCGGCGGCGTTCACGCCCACCTGCACCAGTGAGATGTGCGCGTTCCGCGACCGGATGTCGAAGTTCGAAGACATCGACGCGACGGTGTACGGCGTCAGCGTCGACCTTCCGTACACCCTCAACGAGTTCCGGGAGCAGCACGGCCTGACGTTCGGTCTCATCAGCGACGAGCGGCGGGAACTGATCGACGCCTACGGCGTGGTCGATTCGTTCTCGCCGGGCGATATACGCGTCGCCAAGCGATCCGTGTTCGTCGTGGACGGCGACGGCACGGTGACCTATCGGTGGGTGGGCGACACCCCGAAGCAGGAACCGGAGTACGACGCGGTGCGCGAGGCGGCGGCCGAGGCCACCACGTAAGCGCCAAGCCAGCGGTCTTTTTTTCCGTGGGGGCGAACGGAGCGTATGAGTATCGAGGATGCCGACGGCCGCGCCTACGACCCCGACGCCCCCCACGCCTTCCCCGACGGGAAACTGAACCACGTGTTGCCGACGCTGATCGACGACCCCGAAGTGCGGACGTATCTCGACGCCCAGAACGTCAACGCGGTCACGCGCAAGGGGTACAACGACCACGGCCCGAAACACATCGGTATCGTCCGCAACCGGGCGCTCCGCCTGTACGAACTGCTGAAACGCGCCGATGTCCCGTTCAACGGCGCCACGGACCAGGGACTCGACGAGGCGGACGAATCGGTCATCATCGCGCTCGCGGCGACGCTCCACGACGTGGGCCACGTCGTCCATCGCGACCAGCACGCCTACTACTCCATCCCGCTGGCATCGGACATCCTCGATCGTCTCCTCCCCCAGTGGTTCGACACGAGTGAGGCGGTCCGGGTGAAAGCCGAGACGCTCCACGCCATCCTCTGTCACCACACGGAGGAGGACCCACTGACCCGCGAGGCAGGGGTCATCCGCGTCGCGGACGCCCTCGATATGGAGCGCGGGCGCTCGCGCATCCCCTACGAGAAAGGCGGACGAGGGATCAACACCCTGTCTAGTCAGGCGATCCGAAACGTCACGCTGGAGGAAGGTGAGGACGCCCCCGTCCTCGTCGAAATCGAGATGGTGAACGCCGCGGGCGTCTACCAAGTCGACAACCTGCTGAAAGCGAAGCTCCGTGATTCGATGCTGGAGGAGTACGTCCGCATCGTCGCCGTCAACACGAAAGAGGAGAGCGGGCTGGTCGAACGGATCGAACTCTAGTCGTCCACGACAGTTTCGGCGGTGACGCCGCTGACATCCAGCGATCCGCCGAGAGTGCGGTTCGGGTACGGGATGTTGATGTCCGCCTCGTCGAAGCGCCGCTTGACGGCGGTGACGTACTCGCCACGGGTCTTGACGAAGTCCGACCGACTGGGGTCGTCGATCCAGACGCGGGATTTGAGCACCACGGAGGAGTCGCCGAGTTCGGTCAGCCGGACGGACGGCGCGGGGTCCTCGAGGATGTCCGGGTGGGCGTGTGCCTCCTCCAGAATGATCTCGTTCGCTCGCTCGATGTCGTCGTCGTAGCCGATGCCGAAGGGGACCTGCAGGCGAAGCTGTTTCTTCGCGACCGGATTCTTGATCACGCCGTCCGTAAGTTCGGAGTTGGGAACGGTCAGGAGTTCGTTGTCGAAGGTTCGCACCCGCGTCACGCGGAAGCTGATGTCCTCGACGATGCCGGAGTTGCCGTCCCACTCGATCCAGTCGCCGATCTTGAACGGCTTGTCGGTGAAGATGAAGATGCCGGCGACGAAGTTGGCGATGACGTTCTGCATGGCGAAACCGATGGCGAGCGTCGCCGCCGCGGCCACGGTGGCGAGCGACTGGAGGAAGTTGCCGTAGCCGGCGAAGCCGAAGGCGACGGCGATACCGACGAAGACGACGATCGCCAGCGTGAGCTTCCGGAGCGGCTTCCGAGCGTGCACCTCCAGCCCGCGCGCGCTCATCACGCGATCGACGAGCGGGATGACGACGGTACGACCGACGACGTAGACGACCAACAGCGCGACGACAAAGGAGATGGCCGATCCGAGGGTCTCGGCGTACGGGACGCCGTTGTTCGCGAGCAGACGCGAGAGGGCGCCGCCTTCGGTTGCCTGGAGCAACAGCCCGCTCATCGGTAGAGAACCGCGGTGTTGCCGCGAGTTTCGACCACGCTCCCGTCCACTCGGTCGGCCAGAGCGGCCGCCAGCGACTCCACGTCCGTTCCCCCGCGGGCCGACCGCAGGAACTTCACCTTCACCAGCTCACTATCTTTCAGCTGATCGTCACATTCGTCGACGACGGCGTCGACCCCGCTCTTGCCGACCCAGACCGTCACGTCGAGGTCGTGGGCGCGTTTGCGCAACGCTTGCGTATCCATAGGTGTTCCTCGCACCGAATCGGTTTGAAAGTTTATAATAAGCACTGCGACTCCGGGCGCCCGTACGAACCGGTACGACTCCGTACTGGCTGTCGGCGACCACGGGAGCGGCGACTGCCGGGACACCGCAACGACGATCCGTATCAGTCGTACGGATACCGGGCCGTTTCGCCACAGTCACAGCGGATGACGACGTGGCCGCCCTGCAGACGGACACGGGCGTTTCGGCCCGGACGGAGGTAGGTGTCGCAGGCGTCGCAGGTGAACCGACGGAACGTTCTGGGGAGCGTGAGCCGGTTGCGCTCGGCGATACGGCGGGCCAGACGGACGTACTCCCGGGCACGGTCCTCCTCACCCTCGTCGACGGCCGCGCGAGCGAGCGCCGCCAGTCGGTCGATGCGCTCCGCGGGAATACCCATACGCGAACTCGGGCCGCGGGGTGGCAAAGGCCTTCCGACACCGCCGAGTCGTCTACCGGTAGCGTCAAGAGCGTCACCGGTCAATCGCCGCCCGTGCGGGTGCTGAACTACCTCGAACTGGAGAGCCGGCTCGACCGAAGCGGTATCGGCACCGCCGCCGCCCAGCAACGCGCCGCGCTGGCGACGACCGACGTGTCCGTCTGCACGTCGCCGTGGCGGAGCGGGTCACCGGTCGGCGCGGCCGCCGGCTTGCTTCGGGGGCGAGGCGCCTTCCGCGAGTACGACGTAGCCCACTGCAACCTGATCGGCCCCGGATCGGTCGCCGTGGCCCGCCACGCCAGGCGAACGAACACGCCGCTGGTCCTCCACTCCCACGTGACGGCGGAGGACTTCGCCGAAAGCTTTCGCGGCTCCACCCACCTCGCCGGTCCCCTCGGGCGCTATCTCCGCTGGTTCTACTCGCAGGCCGATCTCGTCCTCTGCCCGAGCACGTACACGAAACGCATCCTCGAATCCTATCCCGTCGATGCGCCGATCCGGCCGATCACCAACGGCGTCGACACCGCATCACTGGAGGGCTTCGAAGCCCTCCGCGAGGAGTACCGCGACCGGTTCGACCTCGACGGACTGGTGGTGTTCTCCGTCGGTAACGTCTTCGAGCGCAAAGGGCTGACGACGTTCTGCCGGCTCGCCGAGGAGACGGAGTACGAGTTCGCGTGGTTCGGCCCCTACGACACGGGACCACAGGCGTCCGAGACGGTTCGTCACTGGACGGGGAATCCGCCGGAGAACGTCACCTTCACCGGGTGGGTCGACGACAAGCGCGGCGCCTTCGCCGCCGGCGACGTGTACTGCTTCCCGACCAAGGCAGAGAACCAGGGGATCGCCGTCCTGGAGGCGATGGCCTGCGGGAAACCCGTCGTCCTCCGGGACATCCCCGTCTTCGAGGAGTTCTACACCGACGGCCACGACTGCCTGAAATGTGAGACGCGGGCGGAGTTCCGCGCGGCGCTGGATCGACTGGCTGCCGACCCCGACTTGCGCCGACGTCTCGGCGAGAACGCAGAAGACACCGCCAGCGAACACTCGCTGGAGCGAGTGGGGGAGAAACTCGTCGACGCGTACCGGTGCGTACACGACGAAGTCACAAACGATTAACCCCTCCTCGTCGAATCGCCAGCAATGCGTTCGGTCGCCGTCTTCACCGACACCTATCTCCCAACCGTCAACGGGGTCACCTACACCGTCAAGGCCTGGCGTGACTGCTGGGCCGACCGCGGCGGCCGGATGGACGTGGTCTATCCTCGAACCGACGGCTACGCCGCCCGCGCCGGCGAGTATCCGGTCCGGAGCCTCCCGTTCCCGTTCTATCCCGGATTCCGGCTCGGAATTCCCTGGATTCCCCGGCGCGTCCGGAACGTCGACATCGTCCACGCGCATACGCCGTTCGCCGTCGGCCTCGCGGGCCTGCGGCTGGCGCGCCAGCGCGACCGCCCTTTCGTCGCGTCCTACCACACGCCGACCGCGGAGTACGCCGACTACGTGGCGCCCGCCGACGGCGTCGAGGCCGTCGTCGAACGCGTGAGCGAGCGCTACGAGAAGTGGTTCCTCGACCACGCCGACACCGTCCTCGTGCCGAGCGAGGCCACCGCCACCCACCTCGCCGACGAGGTGGGCGTCGAGGCGCCCGTGACCGTCATTCCGAACGGCATCGACACGGAGCGGTTCCGCCCCGTCGATCCGTCGGCCTTCCGCGCTCGCTACGGCCTCGACGACGCCGACACGCTACTCGGCTACACCGGGCGCCACGGCTACGAGAAGCGACTGGGTGACCTCGTCGACGCCGCGGCAGCCCTCGACGCGACGGTCGTCTTCGGCGGCGACGGCCCCGCCCGCGAGGAGTTGGAGACGCGGGCGGCCGACCGCGGTGTCGACGCCCACTTTCTCGGCTTTCTCGACCGGGAGGAACTGCCCGCCTTCTACAGCGCGCTCGACGCCTTCGTCTTCCCGAGCCCGGTCGAGACACAGGGACTCGTCGCCCTCGAAGCCAACGCCTGCGGCACCCCCGTCGTCGGCGCGAACGAGGGTGCCCTCGCAGATACCGTCGAGGAGGGCGTCACGGGATATCATTTCGACACCGGCGACATCGAGTCGCTCCGGGCGTCGATACGGCGGACGCTCGACGAGCGCGAGCGACTGAGAACGTCGTGTCTCGACCGGGGAGATCGACACGGTGTCGACCGAGCGGTAGCCCGCCTCGCGGACGTGTACGACCGCGTGAGTTAACGAGCGACAATCAGTCGTCTTCGATCGCCTGCGCGATCCGCTGGAGCTGCCGGGTCACGTCACGAACCTCGTCACGGAGCTGTCGAACCTCGCGGACGAGCTCCTCGTTGCCGACCGACTCCTCCTCGCCGCGGCCGCCGGGACCGCCGCCCATGCCCGGGGGACCGCCGCCGCCACCCATGCCCGGCGGGCCACCGCCCATGCCGCCGGGACCGCCGCCGCCCATCATGCCGCTCATCATCTGTGCGAAGGGATTGCCGCCCTCGCCGCCCATCATCTCCTCGGGGTCGGGGCGCTCGCCCTCTTCGCGCTCCTCGGCGCGACGCTCGCGAATCTCTTCGACGCGCTCGCGGAAGGATTTCTCCTCGCCCTCGCCGTCGGCTTCCTCGCCACCCTCTGCGGGAGCGTCGTCGGTGTCGTCATCTGCCATGGCACCCGGTTCGGAACCCACGCCGAAAAGGGTTGTCGTCTCCGAAGTGTGTGGCCCGACGGCGGAGTCACACCGACTGCGTGGAACCGGCAGGCTGTCCGGTGCCGCTCGACGCGACGGGACGAGCCGAACCGGAGATGTTTTTTGCCAACGGCCCGCGGTGTGTGGTATGGCTACCCGTGAACAGCGCGACGGTGGGACGGCGCTCCCCCGTGTCGTACCGATCGATCTCTCCTGTCTGAGCCGGTTGAGCTGGGAACTCGGCTCCCGTGTCGTCGAGGACGACGAGGCGACGCGACTCGGACGGTGGGACCACGTGGAGTCGTCGCGGTCGCTCTCCCTCGTTCGGGTGACGGGCGAGACGGTCGTCGTTCGCGTTCGGACACCTATCGGCCGGGAGCGATTCTACGGCGCCGCATTGATGGACCTCCGCGACGCCCTCCCGCGTCTCGACGACGCGCCGTCGTGGAAGCGAGTGGGCTGATCACCCGAACGCGCCCAGACTCGACTGCAGACGGCGATCCGTCCCCCCCTCGATCACCTCGTACCCCACGAGGTCACGCAAGTCGACCGCGTAGGTGCTTCCGGCGTGATCGAGTACGAGGAGTCGACCCTTCGTCCCTCGGACCGTTCCCGTTGCCAGCGTCTCCGCCACCGGGCGCTCCGAGAGGTCGAGGCCGTAGTCGAAGTCGAACGTCTCGATCGGATCGAAATCGTCGAGCAAGGCGCCCCACGCCGCCTCGGCGACCGACCGGCCGAGGCCGGCCAGTTTCTTCGGGACGCGCACGCGATCCGGAATCTCCGTCGCCAGTTCGGCCTCGATTTCGCGCGCGAGACGCCCGTTTTTCGCTGTCCGGACGTGGGCGCCACGGTCCGCGCCCTGTTCGCGGAGACGCGTCGCCAGTCGCCACACCTTCGTGACGCCCACTTTGAACGTGTCCGGAGCGAACGCCGCGAGATAGATCGCGTGGTCGTCGAAACAGTCCATCTCGTCTTTGAGGCAGGTGCCGGTACACCGGGCACAGACCCACGTCGAGGTGTGGTGCCGACAGTGAGGCGCGTCGTCGGCGTCGCAGGGGCGGTGACCGTCGTCGGTGACGACGCCCGCGCAGTGGCGGTCGTCGAGGCGGTAGGACAGACTGGCCCCCGGATCGAGGGGGACGTACTCGACGCCGCCGTCGTCGTCGCTCACGAGGAGGCCGCCGTCGCCCGCGTCGTAGCCGACGATCTGCACGTCGAGACGTTGGGTAGTGTCGAGTAAAGGGGTGTCTATACGATTTCGTCGATCAACTGCCGGGCGGCCCGGCTGACGGCCTCGTCGCTGGACCCGGGGGGTTCCCACCCCAATGCCGCGAGTTTCTCGACCGAGAGACGCATCTTCGGCACGTCGCCCGTCCATCCGCGGTCGCCACCCGTGTACTCGTAGGCTGGATCGAGACCCATCTCCTCGCTCACGATGTCGGCGATGCGATTGACGGAGGTGGTCGTCCGCGAACCGAGATTGTACGTGTTCAGCGTCGCGTCCGCGTGTTCGACCACGTGGTGGATGGCGTCCACACAGTCCTCGACGTGGAGGTAGGACTTCTCCTGTCGACCGTCGCCGAGGATGGTGAGTGTCTCCGGATCGTCACGGAGTTTCTCGACGAAGTCGGGGATGACGTTGCCGCGCTGGTGAGGGCCGACGATGTTGGCAAAGCGGAACGTCCACGCCTGCAGGCCGTAGGAGTGGGCGTAGGTGGAGACGAGACCCTCGTCGGCGAGTTTGCTCGCGCCGTACTCGCTGATGGGTTCGAGTGGGGCGTAATCCTCGGGTGTCGGTCGCGGCGCTTCGCCGTAGACGGTCGACGACGAGGTGAAGGCGAACCCCTCGACATCCACCTCGGCGGCGCGTTCGAGGAGGGTGTAGGTCATCTCGGTGTTCTCCTCGAACAGCTGGCGTGGATCGGCGTAGTTCGTGTCGGTGTACGCGGCGAGGTGAAAGACGATATCCACGTCCGCGGTGACCACCCCGGCCACGTCGTCGGGGTCGGTCACGTCCGCGACGACGAGTTCCGCGTCCTCGGGGACGCGGTCGGACTCGCCTTTCGACAGGTCGTCGGCGACGACCACCTCGTTGTCGGGAGCGAGTCGGGCCGCAAGATGCGAGCCGATGAGGCCTGCGCCACCGGTGATCACCACGCGCCGGTCGGTGAGATTCATGTCGGGTCATCCGCCGGGCCGCGCAAGTGCCTTCCGGTCCGAAAGTCGTTACCCCCTCCGCCTCGTCGGCATGCCCATGCACGACTCCCCGGAGGTCGTCGTGTTGCGTCTGGGTCACCGGCCCGGCCGCGACGACCGCATGACGACACACGTCGCCCTGACGGCGCGGGCACTCGGCGCCGACCGCGCGGTCCTCGTCGGCGAGGCCACGCAGGCCCAGGAGACGGTCGAAGACATCACCGACCGCTTCGGCGGCCCGTTCGAGGTGCGTGTCACCGACTCCTACCGCCACATACTCCGCGACTGGGAGGGCGCCGTCGTCCACCTCACCATGTACGGCGAACCGGTCGAGGACGTGACACCGGCGATCCGTGACCGCCACCGTGGCGAGCCACTCCTCCTCGTCGTCGGCGCCGGAAAGGTCGACTTCGAGGTGTACGATCACGCCGACTGGAACGTGGGCGTGACGAACCAGCCCCACTCGGAGGTGGCGGCGCTGGCGGTGTTTCTGGATCGGCTGTTCCAAGGGCGGGAGTTGGATCGAGAGTGGGAGGGGGCGGATCGGCGGGTGATCCCGCAGGCGACGGGGAAACGAGTCGAGAACGTCGACGAGTGATTTCCCGGCGGGCGAACCCTTTTGCCGACCACACCCTAAGCCCAGCTATGGGCCCCGTTGTACTGCAGTTGATCCCGAGCATCGGACCGTTATTCGTCGGACTGCTCGTCTTGACCCTCGCCATCGTCACCGTCTACCAGATGGTCGAGATTGTCGACGCCTACGAAAAGAAGGCGCTGACGGTCTTCGGAGAGTACCGCCGCCTGCTCGAGCCGGGGATCACGTTCATTCCTCCCTTCGTCTCGCGGACGTACGCCTTCGACATGCGGACACAGACGCTCGACGTGCCGCGACAGGAGGCGATCACCCGTGACAACTCGCCGGTCACCGCGGACGCCGTCGTCTACATCAAGGTGATGGACGCCCGGAAAGCGTTCCTCGAGGTCGACAACTACAAGATGGCCGTGTCGAATCTCGCCCAGACGACCCTGCGGGCCGTCCTCGGCGATATGGAACTCGACGACACCCTGAACAAACGGCAGGAGATCAACGCCCGCATCCGGAAGGAACTCGACGAACCGACCGACGAGTGGGGCGTGCGGGTCGAATCCGTCGAAGTGCGGGAAGTGAACCCCTCGAAGGACGTGCAGCAGGCGATGGAACAACAGACCTCCGCGGAGCGCCGGCGGCGGGCGATGATCCTCGAAGCGCAGGGTGAACGCCGGAGCGCCGTCGAGACGGCACAGGGTGAGAAGCAGTCGAACATCATTCGAGCGCAGGGGGAAAAGCAGAGCCAGATCCTCGAAGCCCAGGGTGACGCCATCTCGACGGTCCTGCGCGCGAAGTCGGCGGAGTCGATGGGCGAACGCGCGGTCATCGACAAGGGGATGGAGACGCTGGAGCGCATCGGACAGGGCGAGTCGACGACGTTCGTCCTCCCGCAGGAACTCACGTCGCTCGTCGGCCGGTACGGCAAGCAGTTGACCGGAAGCGACGTGCAGGACCAGCAGGGGCTGGACTCGCTCGACTTCGACGACGAGACCCGCGAGTTGATCGGCCTCGACGACATCGAGGAAATCCTCGGACAGATCGACGAGGCGGCGGAGATGGACATCGAGGAGCTCGAACAGGAGGCCGAAGCGATCAAATCAGGAGCGGGGACGGACATCAAAAGCGCCGACGAAGTCGTCCAAGACGCCGACGAGGGAGCGGACTTCACGGGCGAGGAACCGGAACCGGAACCGGAACCGGAACCGGAGACGGAGTAGCCGACGGGGGCGACACGTTTTAGTCGGCAGATGACTACTGTGCGGTAGATGCCGAGTGGGGACCGGGGGGTCGACGCCGAGAAGCGGGCGACGCTACGACGCTTCGCCGCACTGGGAGCGGCGACGCCACTCGCCGGCCTGAGCGCGGGCGAAGCACAGGCAAAGACGGACGGCAACGACGCTCGTGACGCCATCCTCGGCTACGTGAACGCGACGCCCGGCGCCCACTTCTCGAAGCTCCGCGACGACCTGAAACTCGGGACGGGCGAGACCCAACACCACCTCCGGCGCCTGCTCGACGAGAGTCACGCGAGCGACGCGAGCGTGATTTCGTCGGACCATCGGTCCGACGGCGGGGCACTCGTCTCTCGACGTGACGGCGACTACCGCCGCTTTTTCCTCGCCGACCGCTTCTCGACGTTCGAGCAGGTGGCGCTGGGCTACCTGCGTCGCGAGACGCCACGGGGCATGCTGTTGACGCTCCTTCGGCACCCGGACGCGACGGGAAGCGAGATAGCGAGCAGTCTCGACGTGTCGCGGGCGACGGTGAGCACGTACGTCTCGCAACTCGACGACGCGGGGCTGCTCGACCGGACGGACGGCTACGCCGTCTCGCGGCCTGAGACGATCATCACGCTGCTAGTCCGATACGCGGACTCCTTCGACGCCGAGACGCGGGCGTTCGCGGCCGAGGCTGACTCGCTCGTTCGTTACGACCCCTGAACGTCGACTTTCCAGGTCGTCCCCGACGAGTAGCCCCACTTCTCCACGTCCACGTCGAACTCGCCGGTCCGAATAGCGGTCATGTTTGCCCCTACCTCTTTGGCAGTCATGCCGAGTTCCTGCGCGATGAGTCGGGATTTGAAATACGTCTTCGTAGTGGCGTGTTCGCGGAGATATCCGAGGATGCGCCGCTGTTTCTCGTTGAGATCGTTGCCCGCAGCACTCGTGCTCATGCAAGGACGATAGGCGGAGTCGGTAATAGGGGGTTTGGTACGTGCGGTTAACACGCCGCTGTCTGTCGATTTTCTCGGGTCGAGGTCGCCCAGCTACCCTCAAATCAGGGTCACGAGGTACGGTCACCTAACAGTGAAAAGCGCGCGTCGTCGCTCGCGTCCGTATCCGTCACGAAACGAAGATACTTATTGGCGTCCCGGGTATGCGGTGGTATGGGTCTGTTCGATCGACTGCGCGGAGCGGATCACCCGCGCGTCGCGTTCGTGGGCATCGACGGGGTGCCATTCAGCCTCCTCGCGGATCACCCCGAGGAGTTTCCGAACTTCGCGGCGCTCGCCGAGGAGGGGAGTTCGGGTGCCATCGACAGTATCGTTCCGCCGGAGTCGAGCGCCTGCTGGCCGGCGCTCACGACCGGCGTCAATCCCGGGGAGACCGGAGTCTACGGCTTTCAGGACCGCGAGGTCGGCTCGTACGACACCTACGTCCCGATGGGGCAGGACGTACAGGCGCCCCGGCTCTGGGACCGGCTGGAGGACGCGGACCGAACCGCGACAGTGATGAACGTTCCCGTCACGTTCCCTCCACAGCGTAACGTCCAGCGGATGGTGTCGGGGTTCCTCTCGCCCGGCGTCGATAAGGCCGCCCATCCCGACGAACTCCGTGACTACCTGCAGTCGATCGATTACGCTATCGACGTGAACGCCAAACTCGGACACAGGGAGGACAAGAGCGACTTCGTCGAGGACGCCCACGACACGCTCGACACGCGCTTCGAGGCCTTCTCACACTTCCTCCAGCAGGACGACTGGGACCTGTTTTTCGGCGTTTTCATGACGACCGACCGAGTCAATCACTTCCTGTTCAAGGACTACGAGCGCGACGGCGAGAACAAGGACGCGTTCATGGATTTCTACCGCAAGGTCGACGACTACGTCGGGCAGATTCGAGAGATGCTCGACGACGACGTGACGCTCGTCGTCGCCAGCGACCACGGCTTCACCTCGCTCGACTACGAGGTTCACTGCAACGCCTGGCTACAGGAGGAGGGCTGGCTCTCCTTCGAGGACGACGACCACGACGACCTGACCGACATCGCGGAGGAGTCCCGCGCCTACTCGCTCATCCCCGGCCGGTTCTACATCAATCTCGAAGGTCGGGAGCCGCGTGGTTCCGTCCCGGAAGACGAGTACGAGGAGACCCGGGCGGAGCTGAAAGCGGCGCTCGAAGCGCTGGAGGGGCCGGACGGCAAGAAGGTGTGCGCCCGCGTCGTCGAGAAGGAGGACGCCTTCCGGGGCGCCCACGACGACATCGCCCCCGACCTCGTCGCCATCCCGAACCACGGCTTCGACCTCAAATCCGGGTTCAAGGGCCACGACGAGGTGTTCGACGTGGGACCGCGAAACGGGATGCACAGTTTCGACAACGCGACGCTGTTCGTCGACGATCCGTCCGTCTCGATCACCGACGCGGACCTGTTCGACATCGCACCGACCATCCTCGACCTGATGGATATCGACTACGGCCGCACCGACTTCGACGGCGGCAGCCTCGTCACGTCGAAGTAGCGGCGACCGCAGTCGCCGGATCGCCGTCCACGTTCCCAACCGACGGAGCGCAGTGCGGGGTGACGAGCGCCGCGTCGCGGGCGCACCCCGTCACAGGAGGCCGTCGATCCGGTCGTCCGTGAGCGAGCGGTCGTCCGTCTCTTCCCGCTCTCCCTCCTCACGCGCCGCCTGTCGCGCGCGTTCGAGGAACCCGTCGAGACGGTCCGAGTGGGCAACACCACCGAGCAGGACGAGCGCGGCGAGGCGGTCGTCACGCATTGGGAAGTCGCCGCCGCGCACTTCCATCGTATCGATCTCCGTCTCCAGCCACGACCGGGCGCGCTCGACGCCTTTGCGGGAGATGGCGTCGGAGCGGCCGGCGACGACCAGCAAGCCGCGTTCCGCACTCGTCGTTTCGGGGAGGCCCATCCCGGAGCGCACCGCACGCCGAGTCGTACTCGTGACGACGTTGACGTTCGCAGCCGCATCCGAGGATGCGTCTGCCGAGGCGTAACCAAGCGTCGCCACGCCACCCCCCTGGAGTGTGTTGATCACCTCAGAGCTGTCGACGACGGACTCGCCGACGCCGTCGACGGCTTCGCCCGCGGCCAGCAGGAGCCCGACCCGCTGGGCGATGCGTTCGTTGATCGCCTCGTAGCCGGATTCGAGGCTCTCACCGGAGGATCGCCACGCGTCGTTGTCGACCAAGAGAGTCGCGTCCGCCTCGCGGAGCAGCGTCTTCAGCGACCGCCCAGCGTTCACCTGGTAGAGCGCTCCCTCGTCGCGTCCGGGGAGGATTCCGAGGCCGTAGATGGGCACGTCGTAGATCTGCTGGAGTTCGCTGACGAGGTAGGGAGCGCCGCCACTCCCGGTGCCGCCGCCGAGCCCCGCGACGACGAATATCGCCTCCGCTTCGGCGGTCGTCCGGCCGTCGATAGCACTCATCACTTCCTGCAGGTCGTTCTGCATCACCTTCGTGCCGAGTTCGTTGTCGCCGCCGACGCCGTGGCCGTTCACGTCGGCCCCGCCGATGAGGACGGTGTCGAGCGGGAGGGACTGGAGGTCGGAGCGAGCGCTGTTGACGGCGAGCGACCCGACGACGGCACCGAAGCCGTTGCGCGCGTCGAACTCGGACAGGGCGGCGGTCACCTTGCCGCCAGCCTGTCCGACGCCAATCAGGACGGACTTCATACGTCAGACGTGTGTCGTGCGCCCTCTTCAACGCACCGTTGCGTGCAACCGAGACTTTAGGTACGATACCGGGGCCACCGCACCGCATGGACGACGGACAGCCGCTGCACGAACGCGTCGACGCCCTCGAACGCGCCGTCACCGACAGCCACGCCGATAGCGGCCTCCCGGACGCCGCACGGATGGCCGCTCGTGTCGACGATCTCGAATCGACCGTCGAAGCACTGGACGACCGCTTGGTCGAACTGGAGACGGCGGTCCAGGCGCTTCGGGGCTTCGTCGGCGGCGTCGAAGCGGTCGACGAAGCGGTCGAACAGCGGGCGAACGCCGCAATCGCGCGGGTCGACCGTCTCGAATCCGAACTGGAGCGCGCCAACACCGGCGCGTCGGACGGCTGGAGGGCGGAGCCGGATCGACGCGAACTCGGGGCCGCCGACGTCGACGCCGACGCCGGTCCCCGACACCCCGACCACCTCGACACCGGCCGCGATCACACCGGCACCGACCGGTCGCTCGGCGAGACGAGCACACCGCGAGAGGGAGATCCGAGCGCGCGGATCGGCGGCACGGACGGGGATGGTGACCGCGACGAGACACTGGCCGAGGAGGTGGCGGCCCGGAGCGACGCGACGCTGGCCGAGGCAGCCGCGAGGAACGATCGGTCCGACGGTGAGGCGAACGACGGGGGGTCGCTCGCCGATCGCCTCCGTCGACTGCTGTGATTCGGGTCGTCCTCGCGGTGCTCCTGACCGTCGCGTTGTTGGCGGCGGTCACGCCGGCCATCGACGAGGGTCGATCGGCGCGGACGGCGATCCACCTCGACCGCGTCACCGATCGGATCGAACGGGCGGCGCGATCGCTCCGTGCGCACGAGGACCCCACCCGGCCGAGCGTCGCCGGTGCGCGGCGGATCGTCCGCTTTCGTCTCCCGAGCCGGTCGTGGACGGCCGTCGACGCGAGGCTGTGGATCGACGGCAGGCGAGATCTGATCGGCTACCGTCTAGACGGCGCACGTCCCCGCCGGGCGCCGCTCCGCGGCCTCGACCTCCGGACGCCGGACGGTCGGATCGTCTTCGAGGGAACGGGTCGACATCGGGTCGTGCTGTCGTTCGTCCAGTCGGACGGACTCGGCGTCGTGGTCTCCCGGGGCTGAGGTTCAAAAACGATGCCGCGGCCACCCCGTCGCATGGACATTCTGAACCGACTGCGGTGGGGCGAGCGAACGAACGGCGGGACGAATACCGTCGCCGACGACGCGACGCCCTGCCGGTGTGACCGGTCGTTCCACTCACCGGCCGGCACCGATCCGGACGACGACGCCGCGCTGATAGTCGACGCCGGCGACTGTCCCGGCGATGGCGACCTCGCCACCGAACCGAACTGTCGGGCGACGGTCGTCGACGCGCTCGCAGAGAGAGACGCTGGCGCCATCCGGGTTCGATGCGGCGGACGCGAATACGTGTACGACGACGACGCAGTCGGCCTGTTGGTGGCTGCCGGTCGGTTCGCTGCTCGGGTCGCCGTCCACGACGAGACGCTCGCAGAGCGAGCGCGCCACGACCCGCTCGGTGCCGCCCACGCCGCGACCGGTCGAGCCGGCCCGGTCTCGAATCTGGCAGCTACCTCGGGGTTGGCTGCAGGCGCCGACCACGTCGACGGTGGCTACGAGCAGGCGCTCACCGCGACCACCGGGCCGACAGTATCGAGCGCCCGACTAGTCGCACGGCCGCCCGACGGGGCGACGTTGCTGGATCGGCGGAAGCTCGACACCGGGGCGACAGTTCGACGGTATCGTACCGAGCGTGGTGACTACTACCTGCTCGAACCCCTGGATTCGCGGCTCGATACCGCGGATCTGCGGGCCCTGTCGGCCGCGTACGAGCGCCTGGCAGACGGTGTCGGCGGCGATGACGAGGAACGGGCAGTCACCCGTGCCGTTCGGGCCGTCGAAGGCAACAACGACACGGCTGGCGTCTCCGTCGAGGCGGTCGAACGGGTCCTCCGCAAACACACTCAGGGCCACGGCGTGCTCGACGACCTCTTTGCCGATCCGGCGGTGTCCGAGGTGGTGGTCACGGCGCCGGTGAACGAGAGTCCCGTTCGCGTGGCCATCGACGGCGAGCGACTGCCGACGAACGTCCACCTGACACAGGACGGTGTCGCGGCGCTCGCCTCCCGCTTTCGCCGGGCGAGTGGTCGGGGGTTCTCCCGTTCGGCACCGACACTCGACGCCACGACCGAGGGACCGTTCGGCGGCCGCATCCGCGTCGCGGGCGTCACCGATCCGGCCAGCGACGGCTACGGGTTCGTCTTCCGTACCCACGACAGGACCGCGTGGACGCTCCCGGCGCTCGTCGCCAACGGGACGCTCTCCGCCGAGGCGGCGGCGCTTTGCTCGCTCGCCGTCGAACGCGCCGCCGCGGGATTGATCGCTGGGCCCCGTGGTGCGGGGAAGACGACGCTCCTCTCGGCGCTGCTGTGGGAACTCCCGCCGGCAATCCGAACCGTCGCCGTCGAGGATGCACCCGAACTCCCAGTCTCGGCGCTGCGGGAGGCCGGGCGTGACGTGCAGCCGGTCCGCATCGAGGCCGACACCGGACCGGCGCTGTCGGCGCCCGAAGCGTTACGCACCGCGCTCCGACTCGGGGACGGCGCGCTCGTCGTCGGCGAGGTCAGGGGCGAGGAGGCGGCGACACTCTACGAGGCGATGCGTGTCGGCGCGGCGTCGAGCGCCGTCCTCGGGACGATCCACGGCGACGGCGCTGCGTCGGTGCTGGAACGTGTCGTGACCGATCTGGACGTGCCCGCATCGTCGTTCGCGGCGACAGACCTGCTCGTCACCCTCTCGGCCGGCGAGCAGCGACGCGTCGCGGCCATCGAGGAGGTTCGGCACGTCGACGGCGAGGTGGCGTTCGAGTCGCTGTTCGAATCTGGACCGGACGGCGCCGAACCGACGGGCGTCGTCGAACGCGGGAACAGTCGGCTGGTAGCGTCGCTCGCCCGGCCAGGGGAGTCGTACGCGGAGGTACTGGCCGCGCTCGACGACCGCGAGACGCTGCTGTCCGATCTCGCTGCGATGGAGCGGACGGCGCCGGAGGAAGTCGATGCAGCGCATCGTCGGCGGGTGACGGAATGAATCGAAAGACCGTCGAGAGCGTCGCGAAGTGGTGGCCCGGGAGCGTGGATCCAGCCCCGGAACTCGACCGGGCGCTCACGTATCTCGACGCAGATATCGACGCCGACAGCCTCCGACGGGCCGCGCGCGTCGTCGGGACCGCCGTCGTCGCCGTCGCAGTCGGTGTCGGGGTGGCGCTCGGGCCCGTCACGACGATGAGCGTCGCCGTCGCCTCGACCGTGGCAGCCGTCGGTGTCGCCGTCCCGGTCGTTGCGGACCGTGGCCCACGATTTCTAGCGACGATGGCGCGAACGCGTGCACTGGGGGAGGCGGCAGCGCTCGTCGGGCGGGCGGCCCTCCGTCTGCGAGTCGATCCGACGGTCGAACGGGCGGCAGTCTTCGCCGCGAAAACGGGGACGGGAGCGTTGGCTCGGAGTCTCGGTGAACACGTCGAGCGATCGGCGGGGACACCCCAGAGCGGGTTCGAAGGGTTCGTACAGGAGTGGGGCGAGCGGTTCCCGGCACTGTCGCGGGCCGTCGGCCGACTGGAGGCGGCCGCATCGGCCCCGGCGACCGAGCGCGACCGCCATCTCGACCGGGCGGTCGAGGCGGCACTCGTCGGCGTCCAAGAAGAGCTGGCGTCGTTCACGAGCGAGATCAGGGGTGCAGTTACGGGGCTCTACGCCTTCGGGGTGCTCTTGCCGCTCGCCCTGATCGGTGTGCTCCCAGCAGCGAACGCGGCGGGCGTCCACCTCTCGCTACCGGTGATCATCGCGCTATACGACGTGGGACTTCCGCTCGCCGTGGTGGCGGCGGGAGCGTGGCTTCTCGCCCGGCGGCCGGTCGCTTTCCCACCGCCGCGAATCGGTCGCGACCATCCCGACACGCCGGATGGACGCCTCCACGTCGCCGTCGGCGGCCTCGGGGGCGGTGCGGTTGGAGCGACGGCTGCGACGTGGGTAGTCGACCCGTGGGCGGTGCCGGTCGCCGCGGTCGGTCTCGGGATCGGCACGGCGCTCGTGGCGGATGCCCACGCAGCCAAAGGCGTCCACGAGCGCGTCCGCGCCGTCGAGACCGACCTCCACGATGCCTGTTATCTCGTCGGCCGGCGAGTAGCGGCCGGGGAAGCGATCGAAACGGCCCTCGGCGACGCGGCGGATCGCGTTACGGGTGCGACCGGAGCGATACTCGACGACGCGGCACGCCGGCATCGGCGACTCGGCGTCACCGTCGGCGAGGCGTTCGACGGCGACCACGGCGCGCTCGCAACGCTTCCGAGCCGTCGGGCTCGAGAGATAGCGACTCTGTTCGATCTCGCAGCGACCGAAGGACGACCGGCGGGTGAGGCGCTGGTCGCGACGGCCGAACATCTCGGCGAACTCCACCGCGTCGAGCGGGAGGCCCGCCGGGAACTGTCGAAGATCACCGACACGCTGACGAACACCGCGGCGATGTTCGGTCCGATCGTCGGTGGGGCGACGGTCGCACTGTCGGCTCGCGTGGCTCGAACCGAGACGACGGCCCAGTTCGGCGGACACTCGCTCCCGACGGCCGAACTCGGCATCGCAGTCGGCGGATACGTCCTCTGGCTCGCCGTCTCGCTCACCGTCCTCTCGACGGGATTGACTCGGGGACTGGACCGGACGCTCGTCGGTCACCGCGCCGGTGTATCGCTGTGTCTCGCTACCGTCTGTTATCTGGTATCGTACGTGGGCGCCGGGCTGTTCCTGTGACCGGAGGTTCAAGTGCGGAGAGGGGGCCACGCCTCGCCATGATCGGTGTTCCAGTCGACGCGTGGTACGTTTGGCTCGGCCTCTCGCTCGCGAGTATCGCGCTGGTGGGTGTCGGCGCGACGCTGCCGACGGGACCGCCGCCCGCCGCCGCCGACGCCGCCGACACGGTGGACCGAACCGCGTCGACAGCCCATCCAGCGACGGCCGAACACCCGCTCAACGCGGTGGCCGTGCGGGTCGGGCCGAGACGGCTCGGGCTCCGAAACGACGCCGGGACGACGCACGCGACGTTCGCGTTCGGACCGGTGACGCCCGCGACGAAATCGCGTGCGTTACGATCCGTCCTCCGCGGCGCACCGCCAGCCTCCCGTTTCGACTCCGGAGCGGCGCTCTGTGACGCCGGGACCGATGCCCGCAACCGCACACCACGGTGGCGACCGGCCGACAGCCCGCTGATCGTCCGCCACGTCGTCTGGGAGGGGTGTGATGTCACGCTCGTCGGCTAGAGGACAGGTCGAGCCGACGGCCGCGCTCGTCGTGCTCCTAGCGGTGTGTGCGGCCGTCTCGACGTACGCGACGGGTCTCGTCGGGGCCGGACACGAGGGAGAACGGAACGTGGCAACGCCCACGCTGGATCGTGTCGTCGACCAACTCACGGTGGGCGGTGTGGCCGATCCGACCCGACTGCGACGAGCACGGCGGGCAACGCCCAGGGGATACCGACTCAACGTCACGGTGGCGGTAGCCGGAAAGCGCTGGCACGCAGGGCCACGACCGCCGACGAAATGGACCGGTGCAGACATGGATACGGCGACCCGGTCCCTCAGCATCCAGCTCGCACCGGGCCGGGTTCGCCCCGGTCGCATCCGGGTGGAGGTGTGGCCGTGACGAGCACCGTCCTCGATGGCCTGCTCTGTCTCCTGTTGATCAGCGCCGCAGTGGTGACCGTCACGACTGCGACGCCCCGAGAGCCAGTGGGCGAGGGGCACGCGTCCGACGTGGCCTCGACGCTCGCGACGACGACGGCGGCGGTGAACTACACGCTCACGCCGCGGTTCGAGACGACGAGCGTCGACGTGCCGAGATCGGGCGACACACTCGACCGAACAACCCACGGAACACTAGCCGGACTTCTGGCCCGCGCTGCCGTCGCGCGGACCAGCATCGGGGAGGATCGTCTCTCGCACGCACGGGACGATTTTGCTCGGGGAGTCGTGCGGACGGTCGGAGCAGCCATCCGGGTGAATCACACGCAGATCACCGCCGTCTGGCAACCGTATCCCGGGTCGTCGATCGAGGGGCGTCTCGTCGTCGGGAGCAGCCCCCCACCCGATCGACCGGTGCATGCAGCGACGATCGAGGCGTCAAGCGGGTTTCCGACGCGGAAGCGAGCGATCCAGCACGCCGCCGAGAAGCGTGGAACCGACGGCGTCGCGGACGCCGTGGCAAGCGGCATCGTGGAGGGGTTGTTCCCGCCGACGCGAACGCGCCTCGCGGCAGGGAGCGCGTCCCCGTCGGCGGCGCTGACCCGGCACCGGTATCGCCGCCTCTCGAACCGACTCGGAACGTCCCCGCGGATGGGACTCGCAGACGGCGGTGTCAGCACCGCCAACGACCGCCTCGAATCCGCGCTCTCGGAACGGGTGACACGGAACTTACACGCCACGAACACGTCGGCCACGGCGGCCGCCGAGTCGGCCCGCCTCGGCCGCGTCCGAATTATCGTGAGGACGTGGCCATGACCCGGTTCGCCGAAGATCGTCGGGGACGGGTCCCGTTCGCCCTCGTCGGGGTCCTGCTACTGGTCGGAGCGGCGACTTTCGGTGCGGCCGTCTCGACGCGCGGACCGGACCGCGTCGACCGCGACGCCGACGTGGCGGTGGAGCGGGCGTCCGCCGAGACGACTGCGGTCCTGCGGTCGGCCGTGAGCGAAGCGGCACGGAAAGCCGCTGCCGAGCCGCTCACGTCGCCGGCCGAAACGCCGTACGGTCGCGTGTTGAGCGACGATCGACCGTTCCGGGACGCGTTGCGCCTGCGAATCTATCTGGCCGTCCGCGAGCGGCTGTCGGTGACGCGACATCGCCGAGGCGACGTGGCGGCCGTTGCGTCGATCCCTGAAGTGACGACGCCAGCTGAACTCCGAGATGCGATAAACCGCATCCGGATTCAGGGCATCGAGAACGGGACCGCTCTCCGGGTGACAGTCCGGAACGTGACCGTGACCGCGCGGGAGCGCGGTCGGGTCGTCACCCGCGAGCGGCGGGCGCGGACAATAACCGTCTCGACACCGGTGCTCGCACTCCACGACCGGGCGGCGGCGTTCGAGGAGCGACTGAATCGCGGACCGCTGGCGGGGCCGGGGCTGGGCCGACAGTTGACCGCGCGGCTCTACCCGGTCGCGTGGTCGCGGGGGTGGGGGCAGTATCGTGGCCTGCCGATAACCAACGTCATCACGAATCGGCATGTGGAAACGTCGACGAACGGTGCCGTCCTCGAAACACAACGGGCGATGTTCGGTCGGAGCGATCCCGCGGGTCGGAAGGCGATGCGGCGCGCACGGCTCGAGTTCGGGTTGCGCGAATTCGCCGCTGGGACCCAGATCGACGGCAGCCGGGCGGCGGGTGTTCTCCCCCGCCCGAATCCGAACGTGACCGCGGCGTCCGAACTCCCCCATCGACGCGGAGTGGACGGACCGTCACCCGACCGATCGATCGCCGTCGACACGGGATCGCTCGCCGAGATGGCTCTCGCCGGACTTCGGAGTAGCGCGGTACGGTCGAATCACTCGCTCGACGGCGTCCACCGCGCGGCCTACCGGGTCGAGACCGAACTCCGTACGGTACGGGAGCAGACGTACGCCGAGCCCCGACCGGAGCCCGAAGCGCCGGGCCAAGCGTGGTCGCTCGACGAGACGGCGGTGACGATGAGCGCCGCGGTCTCTCCGAGCGTCGGGCCGACGCCGAACGTCGGTACCGACGAGCGCCGCTTCGGATCCTTCGCTAGATACGTGGAGATCGAGCGACGGGTGACGTGGACGTGGGAGCGAGGGGAAGAACAGATGACCACGACGGGTGGGTGGACGGAGCGGTATCGCGTCGGCGTGACACTGGCCGGGGCGTACGCGCCGAACGGGACGGCACCGGACCGCCCGACACGGCCACGGTTCGAAGAGGGTGGCCCGCTCGACGGTCCGAACCTCGCCGACGTTCCCGCGAAGGCCGAACAGCGCCTCGTTGAACGGCAAGGAGGGCGGGACGCAGTCGCCATCGCCGTCGCAGACGATGCTCTCGACGACCGTGAGTCGGTCGTCTACGGTGACCGGCCAGCCGACCTCCGACCGTGGACGAACGCGGATCTGACCACACTTCGAGAACGAGTCGCGAACGTCACCGTGTCGGTTCCGGCAGGGAAGATCGCGACGTACACCGAGAACCCGCCGGAGCAGTTGGCGGCCGAACTGCGACGCCGACGAGCACGGCTGATCGACGCGCCGGACCAGTACCAGGGTGTCGCGGATCGAGCGCGTGTCGGTGCGAGAACGGCGCTGCTCCGCGAGACGATCCGACGTTTGGAGCGGCGGTCGGCGGCACACACCGCGACACAGCGGACGTTCGATACGGCGCTTGGACGGGTCGGCATCAACTCGTCGCGGGCACTCCACCGAATCCTCCAGCACCGGAAGACGCCGGTGCCGTCGCGACAGGTCACGCTCCCCGGCTCACCCCCCGGTGGCCCGGTCGGCGTCGTGCCCGACGGCTCACCCGCGTATCTTACGGTTGCGTCGGTGAACCACGACCGAGCACTGGGTGTGCCACCGTCGCGGTCGTATCACCCGCTGTCGGCGAAGAACGTCAATCTGTTCGCGGTTCCGTACGGTGACGCGGCGGATGCCGTCACGAAATCGGGAATCGACAGCGCGTCAGGTGTTCGACTACGGACCGCAGCACGGGTCCTTGCCGCTTCGGAATCGATGTCGAACACGTCGGTTCGAGCGGCGCGTCGGCCTCTCCGGGAGTCGGTCTCGGAATCGGTCGCGCTGATCCGAACACGCGCGATCCGTATCGTTCGAAACGAGACGAGCTTGACGCGATACGGAGCCCGACGCGTAGTCGACGAGGCCGTCGGTCGCTGGAGACAGCCGGGGCGTCGCGCGCTCGCGGCCAGCAACGGATCGCTCGCAGCGGCCATCGCGACGGCGGCGAACGAACGGCTATCCGACCCCGATCCGGGACGTGCGGAGCGGCTGGAGACGCGTCTCGACGCCGCCATCGTCGACGTACGCCGGACATCGGAGGCGACCGTCGGGGAACAAGTGGTACAGGAGGCACTGACGCAGGTTCGAGACCGGGCGCTCGATCGGGCGGTGTCCGCGGCGACGACACGACTCGAACGGAGTCGGCTGAAAAAGCGGCTGGGTGCGCTTCCGGCGGGGCTGCCCGTCGCTCCGGTGCCGGGGTACTGGTACGCGACCGTGAACGTCTGGGAAGTTCACGTTCGGGGGGCGTACGCCCGCTTCAACCTCCGGACGAAGCGAGGGGCGCCGGCGTCGACGCCGGGTGGCGCGCTCCGGTACGTTCGCGATGGATCGAGAGTGCGTCTCGATGTCGACGGGGATGGGACACCAGAGCGTCTCGGTCGCGACGAGCGCGTCGCCTTCGAGACGCGGACGGCCGTCGCCGTCGCCGTTCCGCCGTCCGGAAGCGGCGTGGGCGACGTGGACGGCGACTCGGACGAACGCGCGGGCACCTGGCCCCGGCCAGCGTGTACGTCGTGGGAAACGGAGGCGTGTCCCGATTCGGAGTGAAACTTTTGTCGGCGGGGCGTTCATCGAACGTATGCTCTACGATGCTGTGGACGAACCGGGAACCTTGTCGCCACGACAGCTCCACGACGCGTACGAAGCCGAGCTGCGAGCGGTGATCGACGCTCACGGGGCCGAGACGGTCGCCGACGAGACCGGACTGTCGACCGAGAGACTCGCCGAACTGGCGGATGGGGACTCGCCGCCACTGACGCTGTCGGAGGCGGCGTCGATCCTCGCCATCGACACCGATCTGGACGCAGAGACGATCGTACAGGAAGTGCGCGATCATCTGTTGATGGGGATGACGACTGGCGTTCTCGACGTGGATACCATCGCCTCAAACATCGACCTCGATCTCTCGGGGCAGGAGGTCCAACAGGCCATCGAGGGCCGTATCCGACTGCGGCTCGTGGAACTCGCAGCCATCCACAACTACGTCGCCGGGCGGAACGCCCGCTGATCTGCCGTGCAGGTCGCCATCCTCGGCTGTGGCTACGTGGGTCTCGAACTCGGTCGGCAGTTGACCGACGCTGGGCACGACGTGATCGGCGTCCGTCGGTCGGATGCGGGTCTGGACGCCATCGCGGCGGCCGGCTTCGACGCTATCCGCGCCGACGTGACCGACGCCGAATCGCTGTCGGCCGTTCCCGACGTGGACTGGCTCGTGTACGCGGCGAGCGCCGGTGGCCGTGGCATTGACGCGGCGCGGAGGGCGTACGTCGACGGCCTCCGAACCGCAGTCGAGACGTTCGACGAACGGTCGTCGCCACCGGATCGGCTCGTCTACACGTCGAGTACGGGTGTTTACGGCGATCACGGCGGCGGCTGGGTCGACGAATCGACGATACCCGACCCCGCGACTGACCGCCAGCGCGTCCTGCTGGAGGCGGAACGGGTCGCGCTGGAGGGTGAGCACGTGGACGGGACCGTTGTCCGGTTCGGCGGTCTCTACGGGCCGGATCGATACCGACTGGAGTACTATCTCGACGGGCCGGTGACGGAGGGGTATCTCAACTCGACCCACCGCGACGACGCGGCCGGTGCCGTGGCGTACCTGCTAGGGGCCGACCGTGCGCGCGACGACGTCGTGCTCGCCGTCGACGACGAACCCGTCTCGAAGTGGACGTTCGCGGACTGGCTGGCCGACGAGTGTGGGGTCGCTCACCCACCGAAACAGACGATCGAAGAGCGGGCAGCCGACGGCGACGTGAGCCGACGAGTCCGGGCGAATAAACGATGTGCGAACGATCACCTCCACGAACTCGGCTACGATCTTCGCTTTCCGACCGTGTGGGACGGATACCGGCCAGCCATCGACGAATTTCGGTCGAGCTGAGGGAGCGAATCCAGTTGTTCGGGCGGCAACGTAATAGGAGAATACTCTTGCCCTTCGACCGAGTCGGGGTGGGTATGTCGGTCGCCGCCGAGCAGTTCGTCCAACGGGCGGTGGCGTTCGCCCAGTCACATCCGGAGTTGCTTGCAGCCCTGCTCGTCAGCTTGGTCGTGCTGGTCGGAGGCGGGTACGTCCTTCACCAGTTCACCCGGCCAGTTGGCGTCCGGTTCGCGTCGGTGTTGGCCGAACACGACCACGTATCGATTCTGACGCATCCGAACCCCGATCCGGATGCGATGGCGGCTGCGATGGGCGTCGCCTCGTTGGCCGAACAGGTGGACACCGCAACGACCATCCAGTTCCCAGGACAGATACGCCACCAGGAGAACCGGGCGTTTCGCAACGTCCTCGAAGTCGATCTCGATCCGATCGATCGGGCCGAGGATCTGCAGTCACAGCGGGTGATTCTGGTCGATCACAACGAGCCGCGCGGCTTCTCCGGTTCAGAGACCGTCCGTCCGGTCGCGGTCGTCGATCACCACCCCGGTGACGGGCGGGGCGAGGCGTTCACCGACGTTCGCACCGAGTACGGCGCCTGTTCGAGCGTGATCGCCGAGTACTTCGAGGATCTCGACGCCACGCCAGTCCCGCCGGAGAACCACGAGAGCGAGATCGATTCGACGTACGTCGTGCCCTCGAAAGTGTCGACAGGGCTCTTTTTCGGCATTCTCACTGACACTGATCGGCTCACGGTGGGAACCGACTCCGCCGACTTCGCCGCGAGCGGCTATCTCTCGGCCGGCATCGACGAGGGGCTGCTCGATCGAATTGCCAACCCACAGGTGAGCGCCGAGACGCTGGAGATCAAAGCGACTGCGATCCGGGAACGGCAGGTCGAGGGCGCCTTCGCGATCAGCGACGTGGGCAAGGTGTCGAACGTGGACGCGATCCCGCAGGCGGTCGACGAACTCATCCTGCTCGAAGGCGTCACCGCCGCCGTCGTCTACGGCACCCGGGACGGGATGCTCTACCTCTCGGGACGGTCCCGTGACGACCGCGTCCACATGGGTCGGGCCATCGAATCCGCGCTGGAGGACGTACCGGGCGCGAGCGGCGGCGGCCACGCTCACATGGGCGGTGGACAGATCCCCCTCGACGACAGCGATTTCGTCTGGCCGGCACGGCAGACCTCCCTCACCGACCGGCTCTGGCGAGCACTCGAAGGCGACCTGTAGATTTTATCCACACCCGTCGTAACCCGTCCATGGCGACCACTCACGCCACGTGGGCGTACCGGGACCGCTTCGGCGACGGCTTCGGCCGGACGTACTTCCGACGCTTCGGCCCCGGCGTCGTCTCCAGCATCGGCCTCGGCACCTACCTCGGCGACCCGACCGACGCAGTCGACGACGACTACGAACGCGCGCTGGTCGCGGGACTGGAGGGTGGATGTAACGTCGTCGACACCGCGGTCAACTACCGCTGTGGCCGGAGCGAACGGGTCGTCGGCCGGGCGGTCGAGCGAGCCGACGTTGACCGCGAGGCCGTGGTCGTCACCACGAAGGGTGGGTTCCTGCCGTTCGACGGCGAGCGACCCGCCGACCCCACCCGCTACGTCCGCGACCGGTTCGTCGAGGGTGGCCCGATCGATCCCGCCGATCTCGCGGCCGGCTACCACTGCATCGCGCCCGACGCCATCGAATCGCTGCTCGATCACTCGCTCGACGCGCTCGGGCTCGAAACGATCGACTGTTACTACGTTCACAACCCCGAGACGCAGCTTCGCGTCCGGTCGCGCGAGGCAGTGTACGATCAGCTCGAAGCGACGTTCGAGCGCTTAGAGCGCCGGGTCGCCGCCGGCGACATCGGTCGGTACGGCGTGGCGACGTGGCAGGCGTTTCGCGTCCCTCCCGAAGATGACGCCTACCTGTCGCTGCCCGATGTGGTCGAGCGCGCACGGGCGGCGGCGGAGACGGTCGGCCGCGAGGAGACGGGGTTCGAGGCGATCCAACTGCCGTTCAACGTCCACATGGCCGACGCGTTCACGTGCCGTGCCCACGAGTTCGGAGGCGAGCGCCGGTCGGTGCTGGCGGTCGCACAGGAATTCGGACTGGACGTGTTCGCGAGCGCCAGCCTCGCACAGGGCGATCTGCTGACCGGCATCCCGCCGGCCGTCGACGCCGAGCTGACGGGGGAGACGCCGGCCCAGCGGGCGATCAACTTCGCACGGAGCGCGCCGGCGATCACCTGCGCGCTGGTGGGTGCGAGCGATCCGGCCCACGTCGACGAGGACGTGGCCGCGGGGACGTTCGACCCGCTGGGTGCGCGGGCGTTCGACGCCGTCTTCGAGTAACACTGGCGGGTGCGAGTCAGCCAAGCTACTCGCTATCCGGGGGGTGCGAGTATAGTAGCCTTTGGAACTGTTTGCACGCCCGATCGCATGATTGCGTGTGATCGGGCGTGCAATGACTTACAAATGCTACTATAGCTTGAATTAGTTATATAATCAGCGGAGGTCCTTCCACTCTCGGCCACATTCGGGACAGATGCGGATCGAGAACACCTCGTCCGGGTCGTCCCGCTTTTTCAACACCTTCTCACACTCCGCGCAGGTGAGTCGCTCGTACGTGTCCTTGACGAGTTCGCCATCACGGAGCCCCTTCCGCGTCGATTTCATACACTAACCTTGTACGCCCCTGTTTAAAAAACGGACCGGCCGATACGGGCCGTCGTAAGTCAGTTCTGACGGTCGTCAACCAGGGGAGCGGCGACCGCCGGGAAACGGGTACGTCGATCCGGAGGCCGTCTCATAGTGATTAGTGTAACTGTCCAGAGATTCTCGCCGGACCGTCCCGGCGAGATTCTCTGCTGACTTCGGATAAGCCCTCTCGCCATCCGCGGGCTTTTGTCCTCCCCGTCCCCAGGGAAGCGTGATGGAGTACGTCCAGGAACGCGTGACGACGCTCCACGATCTGACCGATCCGACGCCGACGACCCCGGCCGACCGGGCGGCGGTCGTCGTCCCCATGACCGAACGGGAGTACGCCGGCTTGGCGCCGGATCGTGTCCTCTCGGAGCTCGAGCGGGTCGATCCGGGCGAAGTCGTCGTCCCGCTCCGGGCCGCTCCCGACCGCGTCGGCCCTTTCTGTGACTGGCTCGACGATTTCGACCTGTCGCTTACCGTTCTCTGGTGTAACGGCCCTCGACTGGAGGACCTCCTCGACGACCACGGCCTCGACGGCGAGTTCGGGAAGGGTCGCGACGTGTGGCTCGGCCTCGGACAGACACTCGACTGGGAGTACGTCGTCGTCCACGACGCCGACACGAAGACCTACTCCCGCGCGGACGTACCACGGCTGCTCTTTCCCCTCGCCCACGGCTACGACTTCTCGAAGGGCTACTACGCCCGGGTCGAGAACGATCACCTCTACGGCCGCCTGTTCCGCCTGTTTTTCGTCCCCCTGGTCCGCGCGCTGAGCGACCGGCAGGACGCACCGATTCTCCGCTATCTGGAGTCGTTTCGCTACGCGCTCGCGGGAGAGTTCGCGGCCACGGCCGATCTCGTCGAGCAGTTCCGTCCCCAGCGATCCTGGGGACTAGAGGTCGGCACCCTCGGCGACGCCTTCGACTACGCCGGCTTCGACGGGAGCGCACAGGTCGACCTGGGGACGTACGAACACGACCACCGGTCGGTAACCGGGCCGACCGGCCTCTCCGATATGAGCCAGCACGTTGGCTCGGCGCTGCTCCGCGTCGTTGCCGAGAGCGGCGTCGACCCGGAGTACGACACGCTCCCCGACCGCTACCGCGAGGCAGCACGGTCGCTCGTCCGGAGCTACGAACTCGATGCGGCGTTCAACGGACTGACCTACGATCGGGGAGCCGAACTCGATCAAGTGGAGACGTACGCCGACGCCATCGACGCGCCGGGGACGGATCGGCGTCTCCCACCGTGGGCCGACGCACCGCTCTCGCCAGCACGGATCGCCGAGGCCGCCACCGCGGACCGGGAGGCGGTTCGATGAGCATCCCCACCGCGACGGGCGACGAACTCGCGGGCGCCGTCGACCTCTTCGGCACGCTGACCCGCGAGGAACTCGAATCCGCTCTGGGAGAGCTGGCGTTCAAGCGGGGGGAGACGGTCGACGAGGACGCCATCGACGAGGCCATCGACGCCGCAGTCGAGGACTACTACCTCGTCGCCGTGGAGCGTGACGACGCGACGCTGCTCGCACCAGGTCCCGTCTCGTTTCCCACCCTCCCCGACGGCGCCGAGGACCTCCCGCACATCATGGACGTCCCCGACCGCGCCGTCGACGACGAAAGCGTGGTCGAATCGGCCGAGCGTCGTCTGCGCGCCGACGCTGCCCGGGCCGTCGACACCGACGCCGACGAGCGGATCGAACGGCTGCTCGACGTGAGTTACGACCTCGAAACGTGGGGAGCGACCGACGTGAGTGACGTTCGGGACCGGCTGGATGCCGCGCTCGAAAACCGCAACTGAAACCACCCCTCGACGCGTAGGCCGAGGTACCGTCCACTCCACAACAGGGACGACCAACACACATGCGTCTGGATCTGTCCGCACTCACCCGCCACTCGCCGCGGTGCATCGACGACGCCGAGCGCCAAGCAGCGGTCGTCGCGCCCGTCGTCGACCGGAGCGACGGCGACGCGCTCCTCTTTACGAAGCGCGCGGACCACCTCGGGCAGCATCCGGGTCAGATGAGTTTTCCGGGCGGTGGCCGCGAACCGAGCGATTCGGACCTCGAAGCGACGGCTCGCCGCGAGGCCGACGAGGAGATCGGCCTGCAGTCCGAGGAGGTCGACATCGTCGGTCGACTCGACGACATCCCGACGGTCAGCGATTACAGCGTCCGGCCGTTCGTCTCTCGCATCCCCGACCGCGAGTACGTCCCCGACGAACGCGAGGTGGCTGAGATCGCCGTCCTCCCGGTCGAGGAGCTGGCCGATCTCGACAACTACGAGTCGGAGCGCCGCGACCATCCCTACTACGGCGACATCAGACTCCATTTCTTCCGCGTCCGCGGCTACACCGTCTGGGGCGCGACTGGGCGGATGCTCGTCCAGCTGCTCGAACTGGCGACCGACTGGAAGATGCCGCCGGAAGTGGATCGGGTGGTCGATCCGGACGCCGACTTCCCCGTCTAATATCGCTCGTTCGCGGCGACCGGATCGGTCGATCCGGACGCCGACGTCCCCGTCTAATATCGCTCGTTCGCGGCGACCGGATCGGTCGATCCGGAC